>Ga0207654_10001542_pt1 | contig 12100 bp, 9 predicted proteins | sample KBSC64metaG_FD_184355 | JGI IMG/M metagenome (GOLD analysis project Ga0207654, IMG submission 184355) | Corn rhizosphere microbial communities from Kellogg Biological Station, Michigan, USA - KBS C6-4 metaG (SPAdes) (version 2) | ecosystem: Host-associated > Plants > Roots > Rhizosphere > Soil...
CATCTGCTCGTCCGTCAGCCAGTACAGGTCGCTCACATTCAGTCTCCTCAAGGAGCCTGAATCAGATTGCGCCTCTCACATCAATGGGTCCTGACCCTAAGCAATTTACACCTGTCGAAGGTGGCTATCTTTATTATCCTTCCAAGAGGGGCGGTGGCAAACTTGTCACCGCTGATGAATATGAGCATCTGGCGGAAGGCTGGCGTAAGGTAGCCGGTCGGCGCGGCACGTGGAAGATTGTGGGCGTGGTCGCTCTGGCGATATTCGTTTGGACGGTCCTTTCGAAATCTTTATCCCTCCCCGAATGGTCGGACTCGATCATCATTGCCGCATGCGTAACGGGTATATCGGCGTGGCTGCTCTGGGCCAGCCTCGCCCCACGCCGACTCGTCCGCGACCGCCCCGCAATAGCCCCTCCCAGGCCCGTGTCGGAGGTGAAGCGTCAAAGCCGCGCGTTAGTCAATTGGCGCTTCATCAGTTTCGCGCTCTTGTTCAGCGGGATCGCCTTCCTCGGTACATTGAACGCGCCGCAGCGCGATTTGAAATCATGGTGCTGGCTCATAGGAAGCGGCGCTATGTTTGGTCTATATATATATGGATAGCCATTCAAAAGTATCGGGACAGGCAATGATTGGACTTGCGTTTCTTCTGTTAGCGTTGCTCCTGGTAATAGCAATCGGCTGCTGGAACCTGAAAGTTTGCTTTACCAAGGGAATGGCGAGCGGTTACGGGCGCTACACATTTTCGCGTACCAGCCAACCTGTCCGATTTTGGATATCCGTTGGCTTGGTTTCAGTTGTTGTTATTTTTGCGGGGTTTATTGCGCTTTTCGCGCTTGCTGGAATTATCGGCGTTGTCGGGTAGGTTGAACGTCCGTTCTCAACCATTTCTGGCCGATGGGGGTTCGCTTGGATAGCATTGATTAATAAGCCGTGCTGGGCTCTAAGAAGGCTGGTGGAAAAGAGGGGGTGTTCCGTGAAGACAAGCGCATTAAGCTTGCTCTTGATGATCATGGGCGCGGCACCAATAGACCATGCCGCCGCCGGTCAGCCTAGCGCCTTTGAGATTGCGCTCGATAATGGGGACCTTATTGGTGCTGCGAAGGAGATCGAAAAAGCTTCTGCTCAACGAAGTGCCAAGGGGGCGATGGACGCCTATTATGGCCGCTTCTTTGCTGCGGTAGGACAAGGCGCAACGGCAGAGCCATATTTGTTACGGGCTATTGCCCTTAGCAAAAGCCCTTCCGAAAAGGACCAACTTTCCTTCGAACTGGCCCGCGCGCGAGAAGTCGATGGCTTGGTTACGAAAGCAGAAGAGGACTACAGGCGACTGACCACGGGGGGCACGGACGCCGCCGTACGGCAGAACTCCATTCTTGCTTTAGCCAGGCTACGTCTGGGCGCTGCGCCGGAGGAAGCGGTGGCCCTGCTTAGCCCACTGATCGAGAATGCTGCTTCCGGTTCATCGCGATGGGAGGCATACCTGTTGCTATCTCGGGCTTATGCAATTCAAGGACGTCTCGCCGATTCCAGCACAGCCCTCGCCGCTGCATGGAAAGAGGCTCCGCTGGCGCCGGTACCAGCTGATGCTATCGCGGTCACGGCGATGGACGTGGCGGTGGATCACGCCGCCGCCAACGATCGCGCACGTGAAATAGGCCTGATCTCTATAAGCAAAGCCGACAGCCAATTTACGGGTGCTGCCCAATTGCCACTCTGTGGCGGTTCGCTGCTACCTTCAGACACCGTCACGGTCGCCATCCAGGCTGATTCCAAGCAGCGACCAATCTATTCCGTCGTTCGCGCATCGAAACCCGGAATCGCACATCTCTTCACAATGCCGCTTGCCGTGGCACGACAGCGTCTCAATGGCCCCGCGCTGTACGTGACGTTACGCTGCCGCAGTGCGCCTGATCCGAACATACGCTTTGTCGGGACCACCGTTCGTGACTTGTCCAGCTGGCTTGCTGAAAGGGGATATTATCCGCCGTTACGTCCGGTTGACCCCAGCGTCGGCGATCAACTTACCCAACTCAAAGAGCGACTTCAGGGCTTAGAAGGCAGAGCTGGCCCGGAATCGCCTGTGCTCACCCCGACGTTGTTGCAAATCTCATTTTTGCAGGCAGCGCAAAGTCGCTACGCTGCCACCGGAAATTTTTCTGACGCCAAGGCAACCGCGGAGCGAGTTCTCAGGATTTTGGCCAAGGCAGATGCTCCGGCAGACGTGGTAGAGCAGGTGCGCGTACAGACCACCGTCGCCACTACACAAAACCAGAATATTGCTGACGTCACTGGTCCCGCGGCATTCGAGCTGACGAAGGCCATAGCCTCCGAGCCCGGAGCGACGCCCGCGCAGGTTTTTGCTGTCTTCAATGCGGCGCGCGGCTGGCAATTGCGACCGGCGCAGCAGCTCACGTTGGCGGATCAAGTGTTGAATTTCATGGACGCGAAGCAGGTCGGTAAGGCCGATCCGATCCGGCAAGCGATAGAATTGCGCCGTGCCAGCATTTCGCGAGACATCGGCGCCACTGCCGGGATTAAAGAGCGGTTGATAAACAGTGGCATCGCAAGCGACCATTGTGAAGTTGCAGATCGCCCACCATCGGTCCCACCTTCCGCTGTTACGATAACGTCGGACGATTATCCAAAGGACTTAATACGCCGTGATATCACGGGCATAACCACACTCGAGCTTGCAGTCAGCGCAAGCGGAACGATCGAAACGCAACGGATGATTGTCTCACAGCCACCCGGTCTTTTTGATGCTATAACATCTGAGAAGTTGAGCGCTGTCACCCTCCTGCCGGCACAACAGGATGGCCGGCCGATCCCATGCAAGGGGATGGTACAGAATGTTCGCTGGCAAATGCCATTCCAAGGAGATTTCTCCGGCCAGTTTGACGGTTTCTCACAGCCGGACAAATAGAGGGGTCATCCGCCGAGACAATAAGGTTCACTGGAGTCATCGAGCCAACATACCAAGCGTTCCTAATGTCCGCTGTTGGCGTTCGCATCGAGGCTACCGCATGCCCGCAATTGGGTCGCTTAGCTGCTGAGCAGCTCCCGACCAGAGCCGGTCATTGATGGATCTGCAAAGGAACGACCGCGTCTAACAAATCCGGTCATTCGTGAATGCAGCTTCTGATCCATCAACGAAAAGCGTGAAGGCGGACAATCGACGCATACGTGAAGCGGCTGGAACCGCATAGGCAGCACATTGGTGGTACGCGCTGTCATGTATAGCAGGTTTGGCATGAGCTGCGGGACCCATGGTGCTTTCGATTGATCTGCTATCTGGCCGCGGACTCGGCATAACCGGCATAGTCATGTCCAAAGGCTCATGGCCGCCTGCTTTATGTGCTCTATTGCGTCGCGGCGGTCATTCTTGCGCCACGCAAAATGCAGTTCCGACTGCACTTCCCACGCGAATGGTATCCGAATGCAGCCGGAGACCGCCGGCGGTCGTGAACGCGAGCTCAACGTCGCCACACCGAGCGATTTCGCATAGGCTTCGATGATCGCCACGTCAGGATCAGGGCTGGCCACGATATTGGCACCGGCCCCGCGCAGCAGGTCCAGCAGTTCTTCCGATGCTCCGCGGGCGTAAGTGTCGGGGTGAGCAAGCACGATGTCGAGACCGGCAAGATCGCGATCGGTCAATTCGTCCAGTCCAGCCAGCGAATGGTCAAGCGGCAGCTGGATATCGATGCCCGTGCTACCAACGAGCACCGAGGAAATTTCCCGGTGCCGGTAACGGCTTGCTGAGGATGAAACGAAGAGCGCCGCGTCGATCTGCCCGGATTCAAGCAGATGCATGGAAGTACGGTCCTCGTACGCGTGCATTTCGAATTTAAAACGTTTTTGTCGGATCAGCAAGTCGAACAGCATTGATCGCGCGTCGATCGGTACATCGGCGGAGACGCCAATATTCACGATCGTCTGGCGCTGAATCTCGGCGATACCAAGCCTCACCTCCCGCCAAGAATCCAGAAGCTGGCGGGCGAGGTTGAGCATGACCTCTCCTTCGGGTGTGAACTCGACGGATCGCGCCGACCTCTTCAGGATGAGGAAACCACAGTCGCATTCCAGGCGATGGACCCTCGTGGAAATCCAAGACTGGGCAACACCAAGGCGACGTGCCGCGACCGTCATAGAACGATCCTGTGCGATCGCATCTAGATACCGGGCGGCCTTCAGATCCATCGGCCTTTTCCTCTCTCGTCCCGCATCGTCTTTTCCATCTGTTTTTCAGATGGGACGGCAATTCATTGGAATTGGACATCCCGTCGTCGCCTTTCCTAGATAATCGCAAATCATGCCGGTTGCGGTCAAGCAACGGCGAAACAGGGAGAGGGACTATGCGGCAATTCCTTCGTCGCAGGATCAGTTCTGGCACCGGCGGGGTTTTAGCCATCCTCGCGGCCGGCAGTTCGTCTGGCGCGATCGCCGCGCCGGCTGTCGCACGGCCTGCTCAGGCCGCGACTGGAACGGCGATCGCCGCCGCCGAAAACGCATCCGCACGCGACGATGGGACCAACGATATCGTCGTCACCGCGCGCCGAACCGACGAGAAGCTCCAAGATGTCCCCATTGCCGTGACCGCGCTCAGCGGCTCGGTTCTTGACCGGCGTGGCACATACAATACCAACGAGCTGCAAGCTCAGGTTCCGGGCCTGACCATCCAGCCGAATTTCGGCCGAGGCTCGCCGATCCTGTCATTGCGTGGCCAGGGCCAGCTACCTGGCGGCGCGCTCCCCGGGGTAGTCTCCTATTTTGCCGAAGTTCCCGACGCGGCCGGCTACCTGCAACTTTTCGACCTCAATTCCGTGCAGGTCCTGCGAGGGCCGCAGGGAACACTGTTCGGACGCAATTCGACCGGTGGCGCGGTGCTGTTCGAGCCAAATCGACCGACCGATCGGCTTGAGGCCATGGTCAATGCCAGGTTCGGCAACCTAGCCGACCGTGAGATTACCGCGGTCGTCAACCTTCCGGTTGCCGACTGGATGGCAGTACGGATCGCGGGCAACCTCGTCCGCCGCGACGGCTATACGCGCAACCTCAGCAAGACCGGTCCCGATTTCGACGGCCTCGACAACGAAAGTCTTCGTGTCTCCGTGCTGCTCAAGCCGGCAAGTAATTTCGAGGATCTCTTCATTTTCCGGGGCAACATCAACGACAATACCGCGACGGGTCAGATCCTGACTTCGTACAACCCTGCCGGTTTCGCCGCGGGCTTGTTCAGCGCGCCATTCAAGCCGTTCTTTGGCGTCACGCTCGCCGAAGCGTATGCCCGCCAGCAGGCGCTCGGCGTACGCGCGCGCTACACCAATCTCGGCACAGATGGGCACAATACCAGCTGGTCGGTGCAGAACCGCGGCCTGTTGACCCTGGGCAACGTCGCGATCAAATCCATTTTGAGCTATTCATACAGCAAAGTTAGCCACTTCACGCTGGACAACGATGCCACCGAACTCCCGATCATCGACGCGTACGGGCCGTTTGGCCCGCAGGATAACGAGCAGTTCACCGCAGAACTTCAGGCCAACGGCCACTTCTTCGACAATCGACTGGACCTGACCGTCGGTGTCTACTTCGAGCGCACCGACCAGAACCAGAACTACGTCAATGTCCTGCTCGCCAATCCGTTCATCGCCTCCGTCGCGATAAACAACCCGCGCAACTCGATCAATTACCAGGCTGGCCGCAGCAAGGCGCTCTATGCACAGGGCGGCTACAAGCTGACCGACCGGCTCGTCCTCAACGTCGGACTGCGCCACACATGGGACAACCGCTATCTCGTCGACGAGCAAACCTACGGACCGAACAGCCTGCGCCCGGTCGTCTGTGCCGCCAACACCGCCATCAGCGGCAATCCCTTTACCAACTGCGCGGCAGCATTCAGCGGCAAGTTCAGGAAACTGACGTGGAATGTCGATCTCGACTTTCACCCGATGCCGGACATTCTCATCTACCTGGCTTCGCGCCGAGGCTACAAGAGCGGCGGGCTGAACAGCTTCGCCCTGCCCCCCACGCCGCCGACCTTCGGCCCCGAAACGATCACCGATGGCGAGATCGGCACGAAGATCCAGTGGCGGAGCGGCTCCACGAAGGGCAACCTCAACCTTGCCGCCTATTATGGAAGCTATGACGACATCCAGCGAAGCGTTTCGCTGCCCAACGCCACCAGCGCGATCTTCAACGTTGCCGGCGCGACGGTGAAGGGCATCGAACTGGAAACCTCCATGACGGTCGCCGATGTGCTGACGCTGTCGGGCTTCGTCTCCTATACCGATGCCCGGTTCAAGGGCGCGCTGAGCACGGTTCCCTTCGCCAACACGCCGAAGTGGACTTACCGCGCCGATGCGACATTCCATCTGCCGGTGGATCCGGAGCTCGGCGAATTGTCCGTCGGCGCGGCGATATATGGTCGCAGCCGCTTCACCGTTTCCCCGAATGGCAATACCGAGCCTGCCTCGTTCATCGCGCCGTACCACGTAATCGACCTACGCGCCGGCTGGGACCATGTTTTGCGCAGCAATTTCGATGTCGCGCTGTTCGCGAAAAATGTTGCCAACAAGGCTTACGTAACCGGTGCCGGGCTGACCTCGAATTCCACCCTCGGCCTGACGACACTTATCTTCGGGGAGCCCAGAACCTACGGCGTCGAGTTGCGAGCACATTTCTGACCTCGGAGATCAACATGATGAAATACGACAGACGCGCCGTGATGGCCGGCGGCGCCGCGCTTGGAGCAATGCAGATGGTGAGTGGATTCGACATGATGGCAAATGCCGGGCCGATGGAAACGCGGGTTACGGACACCCCGCTCGGCAAGGTGCGCGGCACCCGCACTCCTTCCGGTTTTGTCTATCGCGGGCTTCCTTATGCCGCAGCTCCGGTCGGTCATCTGCGGTTTCGCCCGCCCGTTCCCCCTCGGGCCTGGGCGGGCATACGGGACGCGACGCAGCTGCCGGCGGTCTGTCCGCAATCCACCGCCTCGGTGAAGAGCAACACCGGCTATATGCACGAGCTGGCCGAGCTATTCGTCCCCTGGCGGCGCAAGATGGACGAGGACTGCCTGACCGTCGACGTCTGGACGCCTGCGTCGGACGGCAGGAAGCGGCCGGTGATGGTGTGGATCCACGGCGGCGGCTTCTCGTCGGGATGCGGCAGCGATCCGCTCTATGACGGCGTCGGGTTCAATCGCGACGATGTCGTGCTGGTGACCGTGACCTATCGGCTCCACGCATTCGGTTTCCTCTATCTCGACGGTCTGTTCGAGGGCGCAAGCGGCACAGGCAATTGCGGTATCTACGACCAGATAGCCGCCTTGCGCTGGGTCCAGCAGAACATCTCGGCGTTCGGCGGAAATCCGGCCAACGTCACCGTCTTTGGGCAGTCGGCCGGAGGGGCGGCAGTCGGCAATATCATGGCGACGCCGGCGGCGCGCGGGGCCTATCACCGCGCGATCCTGCAATCGGGTGTCTTCGCCAACAAACTGCCGGACGAAGCGCGCACAGCCACCGCACGCTTTCTGCAGGAAATAAATGTCCGGCCCGGCGACTGGGCGACGCTCGAAGCAGTGCCGACGGATGTCATCGTCCGCAAGGCGACTGAGTTGCCAATGCTCCTCGCAGGGGTCGGGATGGCCGGCAGTTTCCCGTTCTCGCCGGTAATGGACGGCGTGGCCCGGGACAAGCAGCCGATCGAGATGGTGGCTGCGGGCAGTGCGGCCGGGGTCGATGCCGTCATCGGAACCGACCAGGATGAATTCCGCCTGTTCGTCTTTGGCGGAAACAGCACCATCAACGGGAACTTCCCCAAGCCAGACCTGATCAAGCTACTCGGCCCGCAGCGTGGGCAGGCGTTGCAGGACTACTACGCCGGGCGGGGTCTCGTCGATGCGCGCGATATCATGGCTGCAGTGCAGACCGACCAGATGTTCACAGGGCCGGGCATTTGTCTGGCGGACGCGCTGTCGGCGCGCGACGAGGGTGCGGTTTACCGTTATCGCTTCGATTGGAGTTCGCCCGTCAATGGCGGCAACCTCGGCGCGTTCCATACGATCGAGGTGCCGTTCGTGTTCGACCGCCTCGACTGCGCGACGCTCGTGGGGAATAGCCCGCCGGTCAATCTGGCCCGGCAGGTGCATGGCGCCTGGTGCCGATTTGCCCGAACGGGCGATCCCAACGGCAAGGGCCTGCCCCAATGGCCGCACTATGATCGCGCGACCCGGCAGGCGATGCTCTTCGATACCGCGAGCCAGGCGCGCGCCGATCCCGACGCGATCGTCCGCAGGGCATGGGCAGAGCCGTCTGCCGGAACTGGTACCGCAATCCCGGGAGACCGTGCGAGATGAACGAGCAGACCGACCCGGCAATGCGGTTTTCGGAACCGCCGCCCTACCGTCCAGGCCTCGCGGTTGCGGGCATTCACGAAATCTGGGGGGAAATCGAGCGACTTGACCTCGTGCGCTACGTTGCCGAGCTCGAAGCGTTCGGGTTTACGGTGATCCCCCCGGATCGGGCCGCCCCATCGGGCCTTGCAGACAGGTTGTGCGCGGCGGTCCTCGATGTGGCCGCCGAGAGGTGGGGGGTGCGGCTCGACCCGGCGGAGGATTTTCCGAGCACGGGTCCCACCAACGTGCCCGATCCCCAGGATTGGGCCAATATGCTGAATCGCCCGACCCTACATGCCGATTTCCCCCAGATTCCGCGGGTCTACGAGGAAGCGCTCATGAACCCAGTGCTTTTGGCGCTCGTGACTTATATGCTGGGTTACCAATGTCTTCTGTCGAGCGGATTCGGAGCATGGATCAAGGGGCGCAACCCTGGCGAGACATTCCCTCTGCACATGGATGGCGCGCGCGTTTCGCCTGCGCTGGCCAATGCCGACTGCTGCAATGCCATGTATTTGCTGAGCGATCATTCGTTGGCCGACGGCGCAACTTGTTTCGTCGCAGGCAGCCACAAGCTTCAACGCGCACCGGCGCACGGCGAGGGATTGGATGAGCGTATCGCACTGGCAGCACCGGCCGGTTCACTGGTCGTCTGGCATGGCAATACCTGGCACGGCGCTTTTCCCCGAACGAAGCCGGGCTTGCGCATCAGCATGCCCTTGTTCTTTTGCCGACCGCAACTGCGAACTTTTTCCAACTACGAGCACCGACCGATACCGCAGGAGATGCTCGACCGGAATCCGCCGCGCTTTTCTACTCTTCTCGGCCGTGAACTTGATTGGCGCGAATATTGCAAACTGGAAAGAGGGGCGAAAACTGATTTTCACTCCGCTGCGGGCTCGTCCCAGGAGAATATCGGAGCAATGGCGCTTCGCGCGATGTCGCTCTTCGGCGCATGATCCTGTCTATACGCTTAGCCTCGATTTCGAATGTGCCGCAGGAGCATTGCGACACATCGATCCTTATAGGTCCTAAACTCAACGGCGGCTTTTTTAGCCCGCTCAATCAAACCGGTCCGACTGTTTCCGGCCCAGGCCTGCTCCTCCCCCGGGTACAGCTCGGCCCCGCGTACGGCCGCTTCATCCGAAACTGGCCATTCACTATCGTCCTCCTGAACGACGGTTTTGTCCCAACGTCAGTCGTTCCCAAATGCGTGCTGGGCAAGCTGTACAAACGGCGGCTTTCGGGATCGCCGGCCGGCACGTCGAGCGGCTGCTATTAAGGCGCGAAGCTGTCGTAAGGATCACGCATGGAGAGTTCGCATTTAAATTTGACCTCGACCTTAGAACGTTGCCCGAGCAGCGCGCGCTGAGTAATCAACCATGATGCGCATGCATCTTCATTCCGGCGGTCGTCTCCGCATGCCGCGCAACGTCTATTATCCTGGCGCTGGCGCCAGCGAATGGTTTGAGATGCCGGTCTCCTGCGCGATGTTTAAGCACAGGCAGGGCAACGTTCTTTTCGACACCGGCTGTCATCCCGATGCCGCCATCAACGGTGAAGCTCGGTGGGGCCAGCATGCGCTTTACTCCGAACCCATTTTCAGTCCGCAGGATGCGGTGATCGGCCAGCTGGCCGCCACTGGGATCACCCCTGAGGACATCGATCTCGTCGTCTGTTCGCAACTTCATTATGATCATTGTGGCTGCAACGCATTCTTCGTCCGGGCCACCGTCATTTGTCACGCCAAGGAGCTCGAAGCTGCAAGAGCTGATGATGCCCTTGCGATGGGCTATATACACCACGACTGGGAATTAAATCGGATCATACAGACCGTACACGGAGACCACGACGTGTTCGGCGATGGCAGGCTTACGCTGATACCCCTTCCGGGTCACACGCTAGGATCGATCGGCGTGCATGCCGTGCTAGATCGATCGGGCGCGTTTCTTCTGGCGTCCGATGCCGCGCCAGTCGAAGCCTCGTTGCGCCAGCATTATGCGCCCAGCAACACAGTTGATGTCGATCTCTATCTCGCTTCGCTTGACATAATCGGCCAGTACGAGCGCGAAGGCGCGATGGTTCTGTTCGGCCATGACGACGCACAATGGCAGCGGGTGCGTAAGGGTAGAAACAGTTACGATTGATCGACCGGTGTCGATCGTCCGTCAGTCATGCAGGAATGATCTGGCGAGCGTCACGAGCCGACGTTATGCTCGAGAATTGAGGCCGTGGAATATGGCGAGATCGTTTCCCATCCCAGCGTCGAATAGAGATTTCGGCCGTCTTCTGTGGCCACGAGAAGTTCCGGGCCTGGCTGCTGTCGAGCGGCGTGCAGTGTTAACATCAGGGCTCGGCCAAGCCCTTTCCGGCGATGCTCAGGTTCCGTCACGATACGATCGTAGACAAAAACACCCCGTGCTTCGGCCGCATAGCCGGTTGCCGCAAGCGCGCCTGCATCAGAGAAGATCCGCGCTTCCAACACCATGCCCAACTGCTTAACTTCTACCCGATATCCATCGGGCAGGCGCTGCCCGGTAGGCATACCCGTTCCCTGCATAAAGTAGCTCGGAGCATGAAGCTGCCATCTCTTCGGAAGCGCTGCCCGCAGTTTGTCGGCCGCACCGCAGAGTTTCAAGAGATAATGAGGCTCGCTGATAGAATGGGCAAGCTCTTTGAAACCTGCACCTATTTTGGAAAAGACCCAACGGGCGACCTCGGCATCAGATCCAGTATCGACGCGAAAGCCGCCATAATCAGGAACTGGCAGCGGCAGCCCCCGCGCGATTGACCGAGCTGAAAGCCACGCTTCCAGGATTAGCGGATCAACTCCATCGCCGCTCATCATCTCTCACCAGTAATGGCAGCTTTCCATATCGCGGAAATGCCAGGGGTCGGCAAGAATCCGTGCCAGTGCCGACCTTTGGGGCGACCTGATTGAATGACCGCTTTTGGAATTTCCAGCGGGCCAGACGAAGGGCGAACGTTGGGCACAAAACCGCCGCGCCCCTGTCTTTCTACGCCACACTACGACGAACCCATTTCCTTGTTGAACGGCATTAATTTCTGTCTCTCTTAATCGTCCCCTGACGCCGGACGGCTCCCGTCCCGCACCTCGCAGGGGATAGACGTGGCCGTTCAACCGATCCGATCCGAAGCCAGCGCACGCGGCAAACGGATGCTGCGCACTGCGCTCGGCGCCTCGATCACGGGCTGGCTCGACGATTCCGCCACCGTCGAGGTTATGCTGAACCCGGACGGACGGCTCTGGATCGACCGGCTGGCCGAAGGGATCGCCGATACCGGCGTGACCCTGCCAGCGTCCGACAGCGAACGGATCATCCGCCTGGTGGCGCATCATGTCGGCGTCGAAGTGCACGCGCAAAGCCCGCGCGTCTCGGCTGAACTGCCCGAGAGCGGCGAACGGTTCGAGGGATTGCTGCCGCCCGTCGTCACGGCCCCGGCCTTCGCGATCCGCAAGCCCGCCGTCGCGATCTTCACCCTAGAGGATTATGCGGAGGGCAAGGTCATGTCGCGGCTGCAGGCGGGCGTGCTGGGCAAGGCCGTCGCCGAGCGCCGCAACATCTTGATCGCGGGCGGCACCGGCACCGGCAAGACCACGCTCGCCAACGCGCTGCTCGCCGAGGTTGCCAAGACCACCGACCGTGTCGTGCTGATCGAGGATACGCGCGAGCTGCAATGC
>Ga0207654_10001548_pt1 | contig 12079 bp, 9 predicted proteins | sample KBSC64metaG_FD_184355 | JGI IMG/M metagenome (GOLD analysis project Ga0207654, IMG submission 184355) | Corn rhizosphere microbial communities from Kellogg Biological Station, Michigan, USA - KBS C6-4 metaG (SPAdes) (version 2) | ecosystem: Host-associated > Plants > Roots > Rhizosphere > Soil...
AGGAGCGTCCATGGCAACACGTAGCATAGCCGACCTGACCCGGCTCACGGCGGACGCGCTGCGGCGTGCGGGCGCGAACGCCGGCATGGCCGAGGCGACCGCGGCCGCGCTCGTCGCGGCGGAAGCGCAAGGACTCGCGTCCCATGGCCTGTCGCGCGCACCGCAGTATATCGGGCACCTGAAACGGGGCCGCGTCAACGGCGACGCCATCCCGAAAGTCAGGCAGCGCAAGCCGGCGGCCCTGGTGGTCGACGCCCAGGAAGGCCTGGCGTTCCCGGCCTGTGCCGTGGCCGTGCGCGAGGCGATCCGCTCGGCGCACGAATGCGGCACCGCGTTTGCGGTGGTCACGCGCAGCCATCACTTCGGCGCCGCCGCCAATCACCTCGCGCCGGTCGCGCAGGCCGGCATGGTCGGCCTCGCCTTTGGCAATTCGCCCGCCGGCATGCCAGCCTGGGGCGGCAAGCGCGCCCTGTTCGGCACGAATCCGATCGCAGCCGTGTTCCCGCGGCGGAACGACCCGCCGCTGGTGATCGACCTGTCACTGTCCGAGGTGGCGCGCGGCAAGTTGATGGTCGCCGCCAAAAAGGGAGAGCAGATCCCCTTGGGCTGGGCGCTGGACAAGGACGGCAACCCGACCACCGATCCCAGGGCCGGCCTTGAAGGCATGATGATGCCGGCTGGCGGGGTCAAGGGCGCGATGCTCGCCATGGTTGTCGAGCTGCTGTGCTGCGCCCTGGGCGGTGCCGCCTTCGGTTTCGAAGCCGATTCGTTCTTCGCCGACGAAGGCAACCGTCCGCGCATCGGCCAGGCCTTCATGGTGATCGATCCGGCCGCGCTCGCGGGCAAGGACGTATTCCATGAGCGCATCGAGACCCTTGTCTCCGTCATGCTGATCGACCCGGACGTCCGGTTGCCGGGCCAGCGCCGCGAAGCGCTCGCGCAGAAGGCCGAGGCCGACGGTATCGACGTGCCGGACGCGCTGGTGCAGCAGCTGGAAGAACTGGCGCGTTCGTGATCATGGCATTCGGGATGGACACGGTCGTGCTGCTGGCGCTCATCGTCATGCTGGCCTACACGGTATTCGGCCTGACCGGGTTCGGTTCGTCGATCACGGCCATGCCGATGATGGTGCAGCTGATCCCGCTGAAGGTCGCGGTGCCCCTGATGCTCGTCTTCGATCTCGCCGCGGGTCTCCTGGTCGGCCTGCGGAATCGCAAGGTGGTCGACCGCAAGGAGCTGTTTCGCCTGGTTCCCTGCATGCTGGCCGGGATGGCGGTCGGCGTGATCGTCCTGGTCAGAGCGCCCGAGCACCTGCTGTTGCTGGTGCTCGGCCTCTTCATCCTGGCCTATTCGGCGTGGAGCCTGCTGCTCAAGCGCGCACCCAGGCCCATCGGCGCCAGCTGGTCGGCACCACTGGGCGTCGTCGGCGGCATGTTCACCGCGATGTTCGGCACCGGCGGGCCGATCTACACGATCTATCTTGCGCGCCGCCTGGACGACAAGGCCGTCCTGCGCGCGACCATCAGTTCCCTGATCTTCATCAGCGGCCTGTCGCGGCTGGCGCTGTTCTCGTCGGCGGGGCTGTTCAAGCAGAATTCGGTGCTGCTGCTTGCGGCGGTACTCCTGCCGTGCGCGATGCTGGGGCTGTTCGTCGGCAACCGGCTGCATGCGCGGTTGCCGGCCCACCGGGTCGTGCAGGCGATCTGGGCGATCCTGATCATGAGCGGGACCGGGCTGGTCTTGAAGAACATCTGACTCCATCCGTACCGACGATACGACGATGCCGTTGGCAGAAGCCGCCGCGCACGACCTGTGCGCTGTCCGTTGACCGCATACCCCCTCCTTGCCGGCAAAGCAACGCTCGCCGTACACTGAGCCTTGACGAACGTCCACTGGAAAAGAGAGTGACGCCGAGGCCTCAAGTGGTATGAATAAAGTTTTTATTACATCCGCAATCGTCTTACTGTTTTTGCTGTGTCTCCTGTACGACGCAAAACGGGTCGTAGTCGCAAGGCAAGGCTCGAGGCGATTTCGGCGGCTCCTTTGCCACAACTTCCCATGTCCTTTCAATGGAATTGGTGGGGGATCGTCATATTCATGGCAATTCCGGTTTTTATCCTTGCAGTGTCCATGCTCCTTTTGGTTTCCGCAGGCACTACGATGCAAATTGCGGCGCCAGGCTTACTGGCATTCATCGCAGCGGCATACTACGTGTACGGATACCTTCGCTTTGCCTTGAAAGGCCCCGCCTTCATCCTTGAAGCTGACGGCATCGAGTTTGCCGGGCGTTATTTACGTTGGCGGGACGTGTCGGCAATTGAGTATGTTCCCGCCGGACGAACACCGAGAATACGATTCCGCAACACCGACAGTCAGGCAGCCGGTTTCAGTATTCTTGATCAGTTGTATGGGAAGACTTCAGTGTCGGCCTATTTCGTTTCGGATCCGGACAGCCTCGTCGGCTGGGCAAGACGTCTCAGGGAAGAAGACTTGAGGAAGTCCTCCGCTCATGTTTAGCGGGATACCGACACCCTGCCTTTGACGACCGCCGGCGGCTGGCCGCTGACGGAACGCCCTGCATCGGTCGACCGTAGTCGTACACTGAGCGGGGGAAGTCCAGCAAAGGATTGCGCACATATCACAATGTGCGCAATATGATCTCAGCCGTATCGCAGTTTCAAACCTATGTGAACTACTTGGCCTTGCGACGGCGAGCAGCGCTCAGGCCAGCGATACCCAAGCCCAGCAAAGCGAGGGAAGCGGGTTCGGGAACGGCACCAACGGGAGCCGATCCAACTGTGATGGCTGCGCCGGTGTTGTCGTAGGTGTAGCTCACGAGAGTTTGGTCGAAACCTTCAAAGTCGACGGTTAGGTAACCGAAATTATTGCCCACGGAAGTGTTATGGAATGCCAGGTAGTTCAGGCCGGGCAACGCAGGCGCCACGGGCGTATAACCGTAGTCTCCAGACGTGAACGACAAGGACGAATCGATGGTTTGGCCGGCATTCACCCACGCGTACTGGTACTGGGTGGAAAAACCGGCACCGTAGATGAAGGTCTGGTATGGCGCGCAGCAATCTTCGGCGAGACCAATGTCAGAGATGCCATCGCCATCAAGATCGTAAACGCTGACCCCGGAAGGTGGCAGCGCAACGCCGAGGGGATTGGTGACGACAGCGGCAGAAGACAGAACGGGGAGCAGCGCGAAAGAAGCGAGCAGGACAATCTTGGACAGATTCATTTTATTTCCCATCAAGTATTTTCGTTAATGAAATATTATTGCCATTACATCTTTAGCAAATGTCATGCCAGATTGAAAATTTTCTTTGGAAACCTTGACTTGTGTCAATTTATGAAATATGCCTACAAGGCAATGTAAATTGCTCCGACACCTGAACATGTTAAGTGCTGGGCCTAGACCAACATGGCAGTCTTCGGTTACGGTCGGGTCAACACCAAGGAGCAAATCCGGAGAATCAACGCCGTGAGTTTCAGACATCTAGCTATAAGGTCGAGTACCGGTATGCGGATGACGGATGTTGAGAAAATTTCCATAATGCAATGTGCCGAGGTTGCCAAGATGCTCGGCCAAGTGAACGGCGCAAGTCGCTGAGCCACTGCACGATGGCTGCAGGGTCGACGGCGGCACAATGATCAGCCGCTCGTTGACGACCTCTATGACCAGCACGGACACCTCGGAGTAGACGAACCGATCGAGTCACTGCCTTGCTCATCGAGGCCGTAAATAAGCCGGTCAAGGACAAAGCGTGATCGAGGCAGCCCGCATTTTATGCAGGTATGGCGTGCCACTCGATGTTGCCCTCCGCGTGCTCACAAGGCCGTCAGACCGACGAAGGATCCCAGCGTCAGGCGTTCGAGCGTGCCGGCAAGATCATCGAGGCTCTCGGTCGACTCAACCATGAGCAACGGTGCGAATTGCTGTACTTCGACGAGTCAGGTTTCAGCCCGAATCCCTCATTTCAATACGGCTGGAGCCGGATTGGTGAAAACCGGTCCGAAGCGCTACTGGCGCACTACCAACGCCATCAGCCGAGCCTTTCACGCGACTCCACGCCGTATCGTGGGTATTTCGGCCCATCGTGACCGCCTATTCCGGCCGATCGTGACCGGTGATTTCGGCCGATCGTGACCAGCCATTTCGGCTGATCGTGACCGATTTCACTTCGCTGCCGAAACGGACGGTCACGTAGCCGTCACGGCTACGTGACCGTTCGTTTCGGTGATCGTGACCGCGCCGCGCCGGTGTTGCGCATAGACCTTTTCACAAGGGTACGCTTTTCAGTTTTCGTCACGAAAAGCCCATGCCCACACCAAGGATCACTATGCGCAAGATTAAGGAAATACTGCGTCTGAAGTTGGACGCCAAGCTGTCGCACGAACAGGTCGCCCAGTCGCTGGCGATGTCAAAGGGCGTCGTTGCCAAATACGCTGGCCTGGCCGCGACGGCGGGCCTGGACTGGCCCGCCGTCCGCGAGATGGACGAGGCGGCGCTGGAGCGGCGCCTACTGGGCCGTCCGGAACGTCAGCCTGACTATGTTATGCCCGACTACGGGCGTATCCACCAGGAGCTGCGCCGCAAGGGCGTCACGTTGATGCTGTTGTGGGAGGAATACCAGGCCGAATACGTCGACCAACGGACTTGGCGCTACACGCAGTTTTGTGAGCACTACCGCAGCTTCGCCAAGACACTCAAGCGCTCGATGAGGCAGGCGCACCGCTCTGGCGAGAAGCTCTTCATCGATTTCGCCGGGCCGACTTTGCCGCTTGCGGACGGCGGCCGCGCCCACTTCTTCGTGGCGGCGCTCGGCGCGTCGAGCTACACCTATGCCCGGGCCACGCCGCGTTGTAGTGGATGAATAAAAGCGTCACTATTTCAGCGCGTATGTCCTTGATTTGACACCTGCGCATCGGCAGGCCATACTGAAGAAATCATCACTAGGTGAGGGAAATATGCGTGCCGACAATCGGGTCGTGGACGAATAAAACCGTCACCAAGCACGAGCGGTAGAGACCGCTTTCGACCCAAAGCCGACTATCGGCAGCTACCGTGCTTCTATCTGTGGGGCAATCCAGCCACCACTACGAGACTCACAACTCCATCATCCAGTGGAGCTGGAGCTGGAGCTGAATCCTCCGCCTCTCCATTCGCCCTTGTAGTTGCCTATCTGTGTACCGGTTGTATCCAGATTTTCATAACCCTCGGTCACCAACGCCAACAAATAGTTGCAGAATGAGGTGCGTACCATTGCATCGTCGAGTGGATAACCTATCTCGATAGCCCGTACCATTTCGGTATCAAGATGGTTAAAGGCATTCTGTACGGGGCCCTTGTTGCGCCCATGATTCGCAAGAATTTGCGCACAGAAGCCACGAAGACGAGCATAACGTGCCATGCGTCGATAGCAATTTGCTGCACTGAACCCGCCAAGCATTTCACTAACGCTGCTACCGATTTCTTGAAGTCTGGCAATGGCATGGGCTAGGCCAGGTCTTGGACGTAGGCCGTCCGATGCAATCATAGAGGGAAGTGGCATTTTGATCACCCTTTTCAAATTTGGCGGTTGAATTTCTGGGCGGGGATTGGCCGGTCTCGGCCGTTCGGGCCAGCGGACAGTGTAAGAGGGAAGTTGTCGTCAGAGCAAGTGATGATTTCATTCATCTGGTGACGTTTTTATTCAGTCGGTGATGGCTTTTTTCATTCTTCACACGCGTGAAACCATGGCTGACTGGCTGGACTCGACCGCTTTGGCGCTGGAGTTCTATGGCGGCAGCCCATGCCTGATCGTGCCCGACAATCCTAGGGCGCTGATCGCTGACGCCAACCGCTACGCATCGCGCGCCAACGACACCGTGCTCGATTTCGCGCGGCACTACGGCACCTCGTTTCTGCCGGCGCGTGCTTATCACCCGCAAGACAAACCGAAGGTCGAATCGGCGGTGCAGGTGGTCGAGCGCTGGATCATGGCGCGGCTGCGCCATCAGTGCTTCGCCGACATCCATGAAGTGAATCTGGCCATCGTCCCGCTGCTCAAGCAGCTCAATGAGCGCCCCTTTCAGAAGCTTCCGGGCAGCCGGGCCAGCGCGTTCGCCGCGCTGGACGCGCCGGCGCTTCAAGCACTGCCGGCGCAGCGCTACGAGATCGCCACATTCAAGACCGTCAAGGTACATATCGATTATCACGTCGAGGTGGACAAGCACCGATACAGCGTGCCGCATGCGCTGGTGGGCCAGGCGCTGGAAGCGCGCATCACGCGAAGCGCGGTGGAGCTGCTGCATCGCGGACAGCGTATCGCCTGCCATGCTCGCAACAGCCGCGTTGGCGGCTTCAGTACCGTTGCCGAACACATGCCGGCGGCGCACCGCGCCCACATGGAATGGACGCCGCAGCGCCTGATCGACTGGGGCGGCACGATCGGCCCCGCCGTCGCGGTGTGTGTGACCCGGCTGCTGGAGGAAAACAAGCACCCCGAGCACGGCTACCGCGCCTGCCTTGGCCTGCTCCAGCTGGCCAAGCGCTACGGTAAGCCACGCCTGGAGGCGGCCTGCGCGCTGGCCTTGCAGATCGGCGCCTGCCAGTACCGTCACGTCAACGACATCCTGGTCAACAACCGGGACCGGATGGCGCGCTCCGATAGCGATGAATGGATCAGCCCCGACCATGCCCATGTACGCGGCCCCCACTACTACCAATAAGGAGCACGCCATGATGATGCACGCGACCCTGACGCAATTACGCGAACTCAAGCTCGATGGCCTGGCGGCGGCGCTGGAGGAACAGCTCGGCTTGGCCGGCATGGCCGCCATGAGTTTCGAGGAAAGGCTGGCTTTATTGGTGGACCGCGAAGTCCACTGGCGCAGCGACCGCAAGCTGCAGCGCCTACTCAAACAAGCGCGATTGAAGTACGCGCAGGCGGCGATCGAGGACATCGACCACCGCCCGACTCCCGGATTGGACCGGCGTGCCGTGATGAGCCTGGCGCTTGGAGACTGGGTGACCGCAGGCCATAGCGTGCTGATCACTGGCCCGACTGGCGCCGGCAAATCCTGGCTGGCTTGCGCGTTGGCCCAGCATGCTTGCCGACGCGGCCACACGGTGCTCTACCAGCGCGTGCCACGCTTGCCGGAGGAGCTGCGCATCCGGCACGGCAGCGGCACTTTCGGGAAATGGCTGCTGCAACTGGCGAAAACCGACGTCCTGTTGCTGGACGACTGGGGCATGGGCGCCATCGACAGCGCCACCCGCTCGGACCTGCTGGAGATCATCGACGACCGTGCGGGTAGCAAGGCCACCATCATCACGGCCCAGCTCCCCATCGAGCACTGGCACTCATGGATCGGCGACGCCACTATCGCGGACGCAATTCTCGACCGTGTCATGCAGCATCATCACCGCTTCACGCTGACTGGCGAATCGATCCGCCAGGTAGGACGCCGTCCAGCACCGGAAGGCGAACGTCAGTAGCAGCGGACCGTCCGTTACGCAGTAACGATCACACATCGATACTGCGTAACACCACCGGTCTCGGCCGTTCGACTCAGCACAGAGTGTTGCAGTTGAGGAAAATCTTGCGGGCTATCACGAACTTCCGCAGTCGACCCAATCCGGCCATCTGCCCTACGAGATTAGCGACCGAGAAGCGGTCGCTCGTCCAAGTGACTCAGCCTCGATAAATCCGAAAAGAAGGCCTCGGCCATAACTGTGACGGCAGCGCGCTGCCGACCCGGGACAACGCCTGGGCCCACACACCATCTCCTGCCGGATCATGACTCCACCGCAATTCCTCAGGCCCGTCTTGGGCCTTGCTGAGAGTGGCTGAAATTCTTTTGCGCAGGCCAAGGCGCAATCGACCGGGGCTTATAGACTCAACCGTGCGCGCTTGACCTGTTCTTCGGATTTGCCGATCAGCATCGAGACATTGTGGCTAACCTTGATCTGCGCGCCATCCACCTCGGCCAACCGCGCCGGTATCGGCTCTGCGTCCTCGCTGCCGTTGTGGTCCTTGCCCTTGCCCGGATCCTTGCTGTCGGCCCCGCCCCGGTCGCGTCTGTCGCCGCGCCTGCCGCCATCCTTGCCGCCCGACGGTTCTTTCTGCAGTTCGTCGTAGGCCTCGCGCAGCGCATGTTCGGCCTTGCTGGTCTGGCCTTTCGCCGGCGAGGCACCGGGGGCAAAGGCTGCCTTCACCCAGACGGTCTTCGAGCGCGACGAGTCGCCCGGATTCATGATCACGGGGAAAATGTAGACATGACGACCGTTCTCAACTTTTTCCTTGATCCGCTTGCGGTCGATGACGATGAAGTTCCCCCGGAAGAAGTCGTCGGGCATGCCCGCGACCAAGGTGCCGATCGGCGGCGGCGTGGCGCCCCCGCCGGCAGCCCCGGCCAAGCGCTCGGTCAGGTCGTCGACCATGCCATACATCTCAGCCTTTGCCTTAAACCAGTTCTGCGCCAAGACGGGCTCCGGCTTGTGCTTGTGCATGTGCGTCAAAACAGGGAAGGCACCGTCGAGCGCGCCGGCTAGCGCGCCTCTGGTGCTTAGGACCCGCAACTTGCGTTCGTAGGCGGCCAAAGGCAGGCTAACATCCTGCTTCGAACCCAGCGAAGCAGGCCGAATGACGGCGTAGGGTACTTTGGCATCGGCCAGCATCGACGCGACGCCAGTGGTGTGCCCAGCGCCAATGACAAGGGCGATCACTTGGCTGTGGCCCTTTGCGGCCAAGTCGATGCTCGATTTGACCATTTCCGCACTGGCCTTCTGGCGCGCCTTAAGAATGCGCTCGAAACCATCGGCGCTCTCTGCTAGTGTCGCGAGGTTAGGCGGGAGCTTTTTCGCTTCGGTGCGGACGTCGCCGGTCGCCGCGATTTGGTCTTCGATCGACAAGATCGACTCGCCTTTTGGGAACAGTGTTTCGTTGCGCACACGCGTCCAAACATCTTTCTGAATGACCGGTTCGCAAAGCTTGATCAGCGATTCGACCTTGGCCGGGCTGTCAACCGGCAACAGCGGCTTCAGCGCCGCGAAGAAGTGTTCGGCCTCGGGGCCGGTGATGGCCTGATGGTTGATGGCGATGAGGGCAAACAGCGGGCGCGAACTTAGGTAGAACTCGAAGGTCTGCTCGTCTTCCTCCGGCGTGGCGCCGCCGGCTGACTCGCCCTTCACGATGCGGACATCGGGGTAGACGATGGCCATGAACTCCGCGGCGCTGATTTCACCTTCGCGCACCAGGGTCGCCGCGACACGCTCTACGGACGAGCTCGATCGTTTGCCAATCGTCTCTCGAACCTTGCGGGCATGGTCCTCCAAATCGTTGCCGTTGTAGCCCTCCAGCACGACGTCGTGCAGACTGAACTGGTCGTGCAGGCGCGTCAGCATCAAGGCCTGCTCGATCTGGCCCGTTATTGACACATGGGATTCTTCGAACACGATGACCGCCGGGCCCTTGCCTGTTACGCTCTTAGCACGGACGATGCCGAATTGGGTAGCGATCGTTTGCGCCACCGCGCCCGGATCCGTGGCCGCTTGGGCCGCCGTGCCCCAGCCCAACACGGCGCAGAACATCGCGACCAGTGCGCCGGTCGACATTATGTGTTTCAGGTTCAACATAGTCTTCCCCTTTCTACACGCTGAGACGGTTTGACAGAATCTCGAGGCTTTGCACGGCGCCCTTGCGGGCGAATCCAGATTCATGCTCATGGGCGCCTTGGAGCCAGACGATATCGGCGGCGGTTCCCAGCTCGCCGACGGTCATGTAGACCCAATAGCGCTCCGTCGCGTCTGGCCGGTATGCGACGGAGGTGCGAAGCGATTCGACGACCCAGGCGGAGACGTCTGGATGGCGCGCAGATTCGCACAGCTGCGCCGATCGGTCTGCGTTGAAAGTCCGGCGGTCGAGCAAGCCTTCGTCACCACCGAGGCCGGCAACCAGCCGCCGGAACTCAGGCTCGAAGCGCGGCGCAGCACGGAAGTCGACATAGAGCACGTCGGTCAACCATCGAGGCAAGGTCGCGCCCGCAATGTCGCCGATCAGGCACGGAACCACGCGTAGCCGGCCTTTTGCGAGGCCGACCTCACGCTCGACCCACTCGGACTTCAGCGAGCTGGCCGACACGAACACCGCGACAGCGCTGCATGAACCGATGCCCGTCTCGATCGCTTCCGGTAAATATATACCCGCCTTCATTTCATGCTCGTCGAGCCAGATTTCGAGACTGCACTGTTGCAACTCGGCCGCAACGAAGCGGACGAAAGGCTTGTCCACCGAGCTGTGACTGAGGAATATCATTGATGCCTCAGGTTTGGGATTGCGGCGTGTCGAGCCTCGCACTTCGGACGGTATCGGCCTTGGCACGAATTGAGGAATATGCAGCTTCGGCCGCGTGTCGACCACAGCCTGTCAAATGCCTGATGGCGGCGACGGCGTCCGTATCGCCCTCGCGCACATGGGTCTCCCCCGGAAAGGCGTGGGCACCTTGCGCCAGCTGCCACGTTGCGCCGGGGCGCCAGGCTGTGCGCGCGCCCGCCGCACGGGTAGCTGGCGAAGAGCCGTCGGCCGGCTGGGCGGGGTCGGTCGGTTCAGCCATCCTCAAGGCTCGTCAAATCCTCGACGCGCGCAACTTGGGACAGCAGGCCGGCGTAATGTCGCAAGTAGACCTGCAATTCGGCCAGTTCGCATCGGAACGCCGCCCCGGCGGTCACGCGGTCCGTCGCGTCCTTGTCAAGTTCACCCGCCAGGAACTTCTTGTGCCAGCGGGCCGTGAAGGGGCGGATCTTCTGGTTTAGCACCACGATGGCCAGCTTTGCAAAGGCGGTTGCTTGCCGCCGGCCGGGTGCACGCAGGATGGCGCGGGTGACTTCGAAAAGTTTGTGCATCGAGGCCAGCGCGGCGGCCTCGTCACCATCGTCGACTGGGAGCGCCTGCGTGGTAATGCGAGTCAACAACTCGACATAAAGCTCCCAGGCAGCATCGGCATCCTGATCGTTGGGCGAAAACTCAGCATCCAGGAAGCCGACGTTGATCTTCAGCCCTTTCAAGCTCCACTGGTCCAGCCATTCGCTGAGCTTCATCGTGCACTCTCATTCGATACCGCCAAGTTGGTGGACACACAAGTTACAGCTGAATTTAACTCTAGCAGATATTCTGGTTGGGACAAGTGGCGGATAAATCCGTGGACTTGCCTGAGGACAGTCATGAGAAAACTACCGAGTAGCAGCCGCTCGCGATCGACGGCTATTGGCCGAACCCGGCCGGTCGATACGCCCCAGTGTACGGCGTTTGTTGCTCGTTCGGCAAGCGCAGCCGTTCGACGGGACGTATTCGGTTAAATGACCACAATGAGACTCCTCAACCACGGAGTTCTCATGAATTCAGCCATCAGCAAAACAGAAAATCGCGGGCCTTGGAACAAGGGGCGTTTGGTCGGGCAGAAGCTCCCTCTGAAGCTGCGCGAAATATGGGCGATACGCATCCGTCTGCAGCTAGCCGAACACGTGCGCGACCTTGCGCTGTTCAACCTGACCATCGACAGCAAGTTGCGCGGCTGCGATCTGGTCAGCTTACGAGTCAAAGATATCGCGCAGGGCAGAAGCATCTTCCATCGCGCGATCGTCATGCAGCGCAAGACAAGCCGGCCCGTTCAGTTCGAGATCACTGAACAAACCCGGCAGTCAGTGCTCGCTTGGATCGACCGGCGCCAACTAACTGGAAATGAGTATTTGTTTCCCAGCCGAGTGAGCGATTCGCCACATTTGTCGACCCGTCAATACGCGCGCATCGTGACCAACTGGGTGGAGTCGATCGGGTTGGACGCGACCGCGTATGGCACACATTCGATGCGTCGAACGAAAGCGACGTTGATCTATCTGCGGACGAAAAATCTCCGAGCTGTCCAGTTGCTTCTTGGGCATACAAAGCTCGAGAGCACGGTGCGATATCTAGGGATTGAGGTCGATGATGCCCTGGAGATCGCGGAGCAGACCGAGGTCTGATCCGGTATCGACCTCCTGCTGACGCGCTTGGCGAGTCGTTACCGCGTACCGAACGCGAAATGGCTGGATTGTCTC
>Ga0207654_10001550_pt1 | contig 12070 bp, 10 predicted proteins | sample KBSC64metaG_FD_184355 | JGI IMG/M metagenome (GOLD analysis project Ga0207654, IMG submission 184355) | Corn rhizosphere microbial communities from Kellogg Biological Station, Michigan, USA - KBS C6-4 metaG (SPAdes) (version 2) | ecosystem: Host-associated > Plants > Roots > Rhizosphere > Soil...
GCAAGCTCGGCTACGGCGTGCGGGTCAACTGTCTCTATCCCGGGCTTGTCCCCACCGACATGGGAATGCAACTGGCCAACGACATCGTTGTCGCTGGACTCGCGCCCGACGCCGGCGCCGCCGTAGCTTCGGTCGTCGAGCAGACACCGCTTGGTCGGTTAGGCGAGGTCAGCGACATGGCGGACGCCGCTGTTTTCCTTTGCTCCCATGAAGCCCGCTTCATCACGGGCGCCGGCCTGCCGGTCGACGGCGGCATGGGCACGTAAATTTACCAGATACGAAAACAGAAATTCGGGAGGATATGAACATGAGCGAGAAAAAGCCTGTGGTCGTCTATGGCGTCTCCGGCTACACGGGGCGTCTGGTTTGCGAATATCTGCGGGAATACAACATTCCCTTTATTGCCGCCGGCCGCGACGCCGCCAAAGTGAAGGCCGTTGTCGAAAAAATTCCCGGTATCGAGACCGCTGATTACGAAGTTGCCGAGGTTGAGCACACCGTCGAAGCGCTGACCAAACTGTTCAAGGGCGCGAAGGTCGTCAGCAATATGGTCGGCCCATTCATCAAGTATGGTCCGGAAGTCGTCGAAGCCTGTCTTTCGGCCGGCTGTCATTATACGGATACGACCGGCGAGCAGGATTGGGTGCTGCTGTCGCAGGAGCGCTGGGGAGAAAAATTCGCGGCAAGAGGATTGTTGCTCGCGCCCAACATCGCACAGATGTACACAACGGGCGAAATCGCAGCGAACATATGCCTCGAAACGCCTGGCCTCGATACGCTCGACATTTTGGTGCTGTGGAAGGGGTTCCCGACCTATGCTTCGACGCAGACGATTTTTACCATCCTCAAGGCGAACTGGTACTACCTCGTCCAGAACAAATTTGTCGAATGGGACGTGACCGCCAATTTCGAGGTCAACGTTCCCGGCCAGCACGAGGGCGCCATCGCCGTGCCGTGGGGCGGCACTGCGCATCCGGTCTGGTTCAAGAACGATCCGCGGGTGTCGAATTGCAGGGTGCTCGGCGGCGTCATGCAGCGCGACGTCATGTTGGGCGTGGTTCAAACCCAGCAGATGGTGAAAGAGAAAATCAAGCCGCTTCCGCCCGACCAACAGGAGAAGGCGCTGGCCGACATCGCGGCAACGGTGCAAGCAACCATGCCGCCGCGAGAAAACCCGCGCATCAATACCTCGATCGACTCCGTCTATGCATCGGGACCCCTCGGTCGCGCCCATTGCGTGATCCACGGCAATTGCAACTACAAGCAGACCGGAATGCTGCAGGCCTACGTTGCCTTCTCGCTGCTGCAGACGGCTCCCAGGAAGGTTGGCTTTGCCTCCGCCTGTCAAGCGTTCGGGCATCGGGAGTTGCTGGGCCAGTTGCGAAGCTTCGGACTGGTGATGAACCCAATTCTGACCGTTCACAATTGACGCAACCGGGTGGTGCGCACGACCGCGCCACCCGCCTTCTTTACGGGAGGTGGCTCATGCGGCTTGTCGACTATCTGGATAAGGGCGCCTCGCTTGGTGCTGATGCGCCATGCCTGAGCATGGACGGAAAAGACCTGAGCTATGGCGACGTGCAGCGCCTTAGCTATCGGATCGCACGCGGCCTAGCCAATTCCGGCGTTGCCGCCGGAGAGAAAGTCGCGATCCTGTCCGGCAACGATCCGGTCGCCTTTGCTTGCGTATTCGGCATTTCGCGCGCCGGAGCCGTCTGGTGTCCGATCAATCCGCGCAACGAGGCGGCGGAAAATCAGTTCATCCTGGACGCGTTCGACTGCAGCCTGTTGCTGTTTGGCAGCAGCTTCGCGCAGATGGTCGACAAGTTCAGACCGAACCTGCCGAAGCTGCGCAAGCTCGTGTGTCTCGACGCTGAATTCCCGTATGCGTCGTCGTTCGAGCACTGGCTTGCCGATATCGATGGCCAGCCCTTTCAGCGTGATCCCGTAGACGATCTGGCGCTCATACCCGGTACCGGCGGAACGACTGGAAAACCCAAGGGCGTGATGCTTTCAGGTCGCAACATCGAAACGATGACCGCGCTGACGCTGATGGGCTATCCGTTCAAGGGGCGTCCGAGCTACCTTGCGCTCGCGCCGCTGACGCACGCCGCGGGCGTGCTGTGTTTTCCGATCATGACGCTCGGAGGCCGGGTGGTGATCATGCATCATCCGGACATCGGGGAATTCCTCGATCTGATCGCACGCTACCGGATCACGCACACATTCCTTCCGCCAACCGTCATTTACATGCTGCTGGATCATCCGAAGCTCGAAAGCGCCGATCTCGGCTCGCTGCAATGCTTTTGGTACGGCGCGGCCCCGATTTCGGTGGCGCGGCTGACCGAGGCGCTGGAAAAAATCGGCCCGATGGCACAGCTCTTTGGACAGACTGAAGCGCCGATGATGATATCGATGATGCCGCCCGAGGACCATTACAATGCCGACGGTTCGATCGCGACTGGACGTCTGTCGTCGGCGGGCCGTGTCGGACCGCTGGTTCGGGTCGGCATCATGGATGGCGACGGCAATCTGATGCCGGTCGGAGAGCGCGGCGAAATCGTAGTTCGTGGATCGTTGGTCATGGACGGATACTATAAGAACGCCGAAGCAACGGCGGAGGCCTCCGTGCACGGCTGGCATCATACAGGTGATATCGGATACCTGGACGCGGACAATTTTCTTTACATCGTCGACCGCGCAAAGGACATGATCATTACTGGCGGCTTCAACGTCTATTCCGTCGAAGTCGAGAACGCCCTTCAGGCTCACGAATCCATTCAGGACTGTGCCGTCATCGGTTTGCCAGACGAGAAGTGGGGCGAACGCGTTGTCGCTGTGGTGCAGCCGAGAGCAGGACGCACCGTCGACATCGCCGCGGTATCGAGCTTCGTGAAGCAGCGGGTCGGGAGCGTCAAGACGCCCAAGCAGATTGAAGTCTGGGATGACCTTCCGCGCTCCAAAGTCGGCAAGCTCCTGAAATCCGAGATTCGCGCCAGGATGCTGACGAACGAAAACGACGATGACTCAGCAGGTGTGGATAGCCAGACCTGAATTATTAGCGCATGGCGGTATCGTTGGTTTCGCCTACCCGCGAGCTGGACATGAAAGCGCCCGGTTTCCGCAAAAGGGGACGACGAAGCCAGCTCAGTCCCGCTCGGGACCGACGGTTACGACCATAACGCCGTCGATCTTGATCAGGAACGTCATGGTCGGCTGGTCGGATGCCGGAGCCCGTTCGACCGCACGGCGGAACGCCGCGACCTCCTCGTGTGCGGCCAGCCGCAGGCTGAGTGTTGAATTGGGGCCGCACACCGGGGCGCCGTCCGATGTGAGCGTGGTCAGATCGGCCAGCAGGTCGGCGTCGCCAAAAATTTCCTGCGCGGCGGCAAGGCCGTCTGCTTCAAAAGCGAGCGTCGGCCTCCGGTCGACATCGAGGACAAAAACCTGAAGCGAGCCGGATCCGTCCGGTCGCTGCGGTGGTTCGTGGGCTGACACGCCAGACAACTCCTCGATCACTCAAGTGGCAAGCCGCGCCGACAGATCAGGATTTGCTCAAGGTCGGAAATTGTCAAATCCACAATCGTTGCGTCATGAATGCCGGGTTACTCCGGCTGAGCCGCTGTCGCCGGGTCGGCGGCGCCGGCGGACCGGTTGGAAACCGCTTCGACATATCCTAAAATTTTGTGCGAAACAACGAGGCCGGTTCGTGCGTTGCATTTTCCGCAAGCCCTCCAGATAGCCGTCGGGCGGCGCCTTCCTGCGATATCCAGATTGCGACCATCCGAATTGTTCCCGGTCCCTGCATTGTTGCGCCGTCAGTGCATTCGAAATAGCATCGATGGCGAATAGGCGTGGGCAGGGCGGTAGAAATGACATACGAGGCCCTTCATTGCAGCTTTCTGCCGTCGATCACTCGGTAGCGAATACGGAACCCGCGCACTGGAAAACGCGCCTTCGCTGCCCTCGCTGTTCGTCGGCGCTGCGGAACGCGTGGTCACAGCCGTCCTGTTCCAACCGTGCCTGCGAATACAGCAGGGCCGGGTTTCCCGGGATCGGCGCCCAGCCGGTGCTGATTGATTTTGCGGCCAGTATTTTTGAGCGCCGAATGTACGACGCCGAGAACGGCTCGGCGCTGCAACGGGACGTCAGCCGCCGTTCCATGGGGTCGCGGCTGCATCGCCTGACCTTCGGGGGCAACCCGGTTGCGGTCTCCAACAGCACGAAATTCATCGATCTGTTGAAGCGGGAATCGCGGCGGCCGGTCGTTCTGGTGGTCGGTGGCGGCACAATCGGTTCGGGCGCCGACGAACTCTACCGGGACGATTCCATCGAACTCGTCGGCACCGACGTCTATGCCTCGCCGCACACCGTGCTGGTGGCGGACGCCCACAAATTACCGTTTGAAGACGGCGTGTTCGATGGTGTCTGGGTGCAGGCGGTGCTGGAACACGTGCTGGAGCCCGCAACCGTCGTTGCCGAGCTGCATCGCGTGCTGCGGCTGGACGGCCTGGTCTATGCGGAGACGCCGTTCATGCAGCAGGTGCATGAGCAGGCCTATGACTTCTCGCGTTTCACGCAAAGCGGCCACCGCTGGCTGTTCAGGCGGTTTTCCGAAATCAGCGCCGGGCCGGTCGGCGGCGCCGGCGTGGCGCTGGCCTGGTCGATCCGCTATTTCTCGCGCGCGCTCGGCGCGGGCAACAAGCTGTCACGCCTGATCGCGCTGCCGTTCTTCTGGATCAGGTATCTCGATGCGTTCGGCCGCGGTCGGGCCGCGGCCGACGCCGCCAGTGGCTTCTTCTTTCTCGGCCGCAGGGCCGAGCACGCAATGGATCCGCACGCCATGCCGGAATACTACAACCGGCAAAGGTGAAGTTTTGAGAAGGCGCGCAGGCCCCTACGAAAGCCCCTTGATCTTCTTGCACGGCGTCGAGGCGGTCGACGACATCCGTGCGACGTCGGTCACGGAGCGGATGGAAAGCTTTTCCTTGCGGGAAATGAAGCGCAGCACGCCTCGAGGATAGGCGTCGCAGAATTGCGCCAGCGTGCCGGCCGTCGCCGCCACGCTGTCCTGCTTGGGGACTACGGCGATGCCGCCATCCCTCAGGATGTACGCGTCCTTCACGTTGGGCATGGCTGTTGTCGCGATGCAGATCTTGAACAGGTCGTTATAGGCCTGCGGCGTCAGGGCCAGGTCTCCCCCGGGAGTGCCCAGGAGATACTCGCGGCTCTTGCGGCAGTTCTCGCTATCCGCCTGCGCCGCACCGGTCGCGAGCGCAAGCAGCATCGCGGTCGCGACCAACAGCTTCATGCGCTTATTCCGATCACGCCGTTCGCCGGTGCCCGCTTGCCGGCATAGGCCAGGCCGTAGGTTGTCGCCGCGCAGCGCTCCCATGAAAGGGCGCGGGCATGGGCGGACGCGCCTGCCGCGAGGATGGCGCGCAGGCCTCGATCCGCGGCCAGCTCCGCGATCGCCCGCGATATGGTCTCCACCGACGGCGGCACGAGAATTCCGGTCTCGTCGGCGAGCACCGCGTCAGGCACCCCGCCGACCTCCGTCGCAACGCTCGGCAGGCCGGCGGCGCCGGCCTCGAGATAGACCAGTCCAAATCCCTCCACCCGGCCGGTGGTGTCGGGCAGTCCCGTCAGGCAGAACAAATCCGAGGCCGCGTAGAGATCGCGGATGGTCTCGTTCGGCTGCGGGCCGAGAAAGCGAATGTCGCACGCTGCCTGACCGGCTGCCCGTCGCAGTTCGCCGACATAATCGGCTTCGCCGTCCGGGCCGATCACGAGCCATGTGATGCGCTGGCGCAGATTGTCCGGAAGCTGTGACAGTGCGGCGAGCGTCAGATGATGCCCCTTGCGGCGTGTGATCCGCGCGACCGTGATCATCACCAGCCGGTCTTCTGCCAGCCGATAGGCCAGCCGAACCTCCCGGCGTTTCCTTGGCGCACCGAACCAGAATTCCGATACGCCGAGATTGATCGCGCTGATCCTGCGCGGGTCGACGGCGAACCGCTCACGGAATAGCGTCTCGGTGAAGCGGCTGTTGGCGACCACCTCCGTTCGCGGCCCGAACACGCCGGCGCCGCGGATCGCTATTCGTTTCAGCCGCGTCTGTGTCTCGTTGATCTCGGTCCCATGCACCGTCAGCAATACCCGCGCCGGCGTTCGCCATCTGGAAAGTGCGACCGGAATGAAGAACGGCCAATCGGCGGCATGGACTATGTCGTATCGATCGCCGCGGACGCGGCGGCGCGCCAGCATGATTTTTTGCGGCAGGTCGCGCATGGAGTGAAGACCGCCGCGAAATCGAATGACCTCGAAGGGCAGGGAACGGTCATCGTCGCCGGTCTGCCGCGCATAGTCGGGCGCCACCACCGTGATTTTTGCGCCGAGCCGGCTGGCGGCCGCGGCGATTTCGCAGGCGTAGGTCCCAATGCCTCCCGTCGCGGGAGCGAACTCGCTGGTCAACAGCAGAATGTTCAACCAGGCGCCCTCAACAGGTCGGCGCCGCGGCAGCAAGTCCGCGCGCATCCTGAATTTCCTGATGATAACGAAATACCCGCGCGAGCTGGGTGCCCGGGGTGAACGCCCTGATGGTCTCGGCGACCTGGACCGGATTCATCGCGCCCATCTCAATGGCATCGCGGACGTCGACGAACCGTTGAACCATCGCGTCCACCATGTCGTCGCGACTGCCGTCGCGCGCCACCAGATAGCCGCTGATGCCGGGGCGGATCACGGATTCGAGCTGCGGCAGGTGCATGGCGACGACGGGGCGGCCGACCGCCAGCGTCTCCAGCACGCAACGCGGCATGCCCTCGAACTCGGAGGTCAGGATGCCGGCATGGGCGCTGGCCAGCGTCTCCGCCATGCCAGCGGCATTCTTGAAGCCGTGGCACACGGTGATGTCCTCTATGGCGGCGAATTCCTCGAACCGGTGCGGGTCGCTGGTGCCGATATAGTGAAACCTCACGTCGCCATTCAGTCGCCGCCGCAAGCGATCGATAGTACGGAACATCAGCGGCGGATCCTTGAATTCATCGAGCCGGCCCGCGAACACGATCTGGAACGGCGAAGAGTTCAGCGGCCAAAGCTGCGGCTTGAAGATATCCGTATTGACCCATGTCCAGAGCGTGTCGATCTTGTCCTTGCGGCGCGGATAGGCTTGCTGAAGCCGCTCGGTGATGAACGGATTGACGCAAAGAAATTTTTCGCTCATGGCGACGGCAAACCGCTCGCCGGTGTTGTGGACGAAGGCGTATTTCCGCAGCAGCGAATCCATCTGCAATTTCGGCGCGCCCTCGCCGTGAAGCATCTGCACGAATGGAAGCCGCAGGATCGCCGGCAGCCATGAAAATTCCACGCGCCGCAGGTCGACCGAGCATCGCCTGGCGCGGATCAGCCGTGCGATCGGGCCGAAGTGGCGGAGCAGCGCCATGAAGAATTGGCCGGTCAGCGAGGTGCGGATGCTGCGGGCCGCTTCGCGCGCCTGCTGATCCGAATAGTGCAGGATGGGCAGGAAGTCGAAGCCGCGGCCGCGGAACGTCAGCCGGTGAAGCCGGCCGAGCTCCAGTTCGCCGGTCGAGTCGACGCCGATGAAGAGGATGTCGGTGTCGACGGGATGGAACGTGATGAAGTCGCGGATATACGTTTCGAGACCGCCGACCTTTTCGCCGCGCGGATCGAACGGATGGATCAGGCAAATCTGGTAACGTGGTTTGATCCGGTTGGCATTTCGTGCGCGCAGCGCCAGGGTCAATGTTGAAGTCATGCCGCTTTCCTCATGCGTGCCTTCACGATTTGCGGAATGGTTCGCGCAACAAGGCGCGGAACCACGCCCATGCATTTGACATAGCGGGGACCGAGCCGCCGCGGCTCGCGCAGCATGCGCCACGCCCATTCCAGCCCGGTTCTGCGCGCGATGGAGGGGGCGCGGTTCTGCGTGCCGGCAATGAAATCGAGCGCTGCCCCGATGCACAACACGCCGGTTCCGTTCAACTCGTCGAGGCATCGTGCGGCAAACAGTTCCTGCCGCGGCGCGCCCAGCGCGACGAAGCAGAGCCTGGCGCCGGAGGCGCGAATGCTGTCGATCGCTGCATCGGCCTCACTTGAATAGGGATCGAACCCCGGCCCGGGCGCCAGGCATCCGGCGATCCGCAATCCCCTGAATCGTTCCGACAGACGCTGCGCCGTCGTCTTCAGCGTGAGGTCGTTGGCGCCCAACAGAAAGACTGACAGTCCTTTCTTTCGCGCTTCCGCGCAGACCGGCTCGACGAGATCGGCGCCGGTCGTCCGTTCGATGCGCGTTCCCATGAGACGGCTCAGCATGACGATCGGGAACCCATCGGCTGTGACAAATCGGGCACGGCGATAGGCGGCGCGAAAGTTCGCGTGTTGCTGCAGTTGAACGACGTGATCGAGATTGAGCGTGCAGACGCTGAAGTTGTCGCCATGTTGCGCGGCCGACACGATCGACGAAACTGCTGCGGGAAGCGATGGAACATTGATGGTGACGCCGTCGACGGTGAGACTCGGCTGCAACGATACTGGCGGTTCCGCCATGTCGATCTCCTGAGTGATGATTTGATCGAGATGCATTCACGCTGAACTATCGACATTCCCGTTGCTTCGCGACGGGAACTGCGTGTCGAAGTTTTCTCTCAATCAACATCGTCACGAAATCGAACTAATGCGACGCAACGATGGCGATGGCGCGTCGCGAACAATGAGACGCAGCAACGAATCATTCACATGATGGAGATCAGCTATGCAGCAGTGGTCGAGGCGAAATGCGCTCGCTCTCATCGCAGGTGCAAGTGTTGCATCGTACGAGAATAGAGTATTCGCCGCGCAGCCTACGCAGAGCCTCGGTGCCATCGCAGCTCGCAACGGGCTCGTGTTCGGCGCCGCTGCAGGTCCTGTCATCGACAAGGATCATGCCTATCGCGAGCTCTATCAGACGCAGACGCGCATCGTTACGACAGACATTGCGATGAAGATGGGAACCATCGCGCCGCAGCCAGGCCCGAAGCGGTTCGAAAGCGCGGACCGTCTGCTGCAATTCTGTGCAAGCAACAACATTCCGATGCGGGGCCATTGCCTGATCTGGAACGAATGGGTTCCGCAATGGGTCAGGAACATGAGCAGCACTGAGCGGGAGAAATTCTTCGATTCCTATATCGAGGAAGTGGCTGCCCGCTATGTCGGCAAGCTGCACTCCTGGGATGTCGTCAACGAGCCGTTCTGGCCGGGGCACAAGGCGCCCGGTGGTTACAGGCTTGGTCCATGGTACGACACGTTCGGCACGGGATATGTGCGCCGCGCCTTTGAGCGCGCGGCGATGGTGGACCGGAAGACAAAGCTGGTTCTCAACGAAGCACAGAGCGAACGCGACGATGACGTCGGCCTCACGGTACGCAAGGGATTGCTGCAGCTGGTAGACGAATTGAAGCAGGCCGGCGTGCCGCTGCATGCCGTCGGCCTGCAAAGCCATTTGCAGCCGCGCTACCCGCACGACCCCGGACGCTTTGCCGAATTCCTTCATGCGCTCGCCGATCGTGGCGTCGATATCTATCTGACCGAGTTCGACGTGCGCGACGACACGTTTCCGGATGATATCGCGGCCCGTGATGCCATGATCGCCGAGACGGCCGAGAAGTACCTGAACAACGCGCTACGCGTTCCCGCCGTCAAGGTGGTGATCGCGTGGGAACTTGCCGATAATTATTCGTTCTATACCGATGCGGCGAAGAAGAAGGATCCCCTCGCGCAGCGGCTGCCTCGGCCTCTGCCGTTCGATTCATCGATGCAGAAGAAGCCGCTCTGGTTCGCGATGGCGCGCGCGTTCGAGAATACCCGGAAATCATAGACGATGATCGTATTGCGCTCATGCTCCCGAATGTTGGGGGCGTGGGCGGAGTATCCGCACCAGCGATGGCGCGTAGAGCAGGGCGAGCGCGCCAAAATAGACGGCGGCGCCCGCTGCGACATGCGCCGCGAACCCAGCAAGGGTGCGGGCTTCCGGGAAGATCCGCAATAGCGCCGCCATCGCAATCGTGGCCAATGCGATGCGCACGAGATGGCCGACCGGAAGGCGCAGGCCAAACCGGGTGAACCCGATTGAGAAGCTGACGCTTGCCGCGGCCAGCGCCGCCAGCACGGTGGCGCCGGCGACGCCGGTGAGCCCCCAGCGCGGCAGGAACAGGGCGCTCAGGACCACGGTCGTCGATGCGTCGATCGCCGCAATGGCCATCATCCAGCGCGTGCGGTTTTGCAGGAGAAATACCTGATCGCCGAAATGGGCGCGCAGGTTTCGGATGGCGCCGGCAAGGGTGGAGAGTGGCAGGATGGCGAGCGTCACCGCCTGAAACGGCGCTGCGATCAAGAGATGCACGATCTCCGTTCGCAGCATGAAGATGCCAGCGAGGCTCGGCGCCAGGATTGCGACAAGAAGCGCGCTGTTGGCGGCAAGCTGGCGCATGCCGGCCCGGCTGCCCTCCTGTTCCATGCTCTTTACCGCCAGCGGGAACGCGGCGGCCGTCACCAGCATGGCCGCGACTGCCGCGGCGCGTTGGCCGAGGCCGTAACCGACCGCGAACAGTCCAGCTGCGGCCACGCCCGACATCTGGTTGACGATGAAACGCGACGCGTTGAGACCGACCCAGCCGAGCGCGCCGCCGACGATCAGCGGAATGCCGTAGCGCAGCGCATGTGCGACGATCTCGCGATCGATCGGCCAAAGACGGTAGCTGAAATGAAGCGTGGGTATCACGATCAGCGCCGCGATGAGCTGCGCCGCGGCGTATCCCGCAAGCGGCCACTCCGGCGATTGGCCGAACAGTTTGATCAGCATCAAGCCGGCGAAAAATCCGACGGATGGACCGAATACCTGCTGGATAGTGTAGACCCGGATCTGCTGCTGCGCGCGGGCGCGTTCGCCTATATAGACGTTGAGCGACCGGGTAATCACATAGGCGACGGCGGCAAGGAGAAGGTCAGCTCTCGCGCCGGGCGCAATGACCAGAAGCAGAATTCCGACGATGGCCGCGCTTTGCAACGCAATGGATACCAGCAGAACGGCGTTTTCGGTGCGGTAGAAGCGCGGCGCGTCGTCGGCGTCCTGGTAGCGTCCAAGGAAGCGCAGCGCGTATTGCGACCACCAGGCAAGAAAGCCGATCTGCAGCAATTCGTGCGTGGCCGTGATCAGCGTGATGACGCCGAGCGTGTGTTCGTCGACGACATGCGTCCACACGATCATCGCCAGAAGCTGGAACAGCGGTCCGACGAATTGCGCGGGCAGATAGAGCAGGGTGTGTTTCAGGAGCATCGCTCAAGCCCCCAGCCAGCGGCAGAGCCGGGGAGAGGCGAGCTGGCGGACGGCCAGCAGCGCGGCCGTCGAGAGTAGAACGGTCAAGCCGCAGCAAACCGCAAAGCTGGCGATACCGTCGAGCTGGCGCAGCGCGGTGTGATCGCGCAGCATCATGACGATGAAGATGTGCCAGAGATAGATGAAGTAGCTACCCGCGCCGAGCCACCCGAGCAGCGGCGAGCTTGGCTGGATCGCGAACAGCGCAACGCAGAACAGCGCGGCGTAGAGAAAGAAGGCCGTCGAATCGTAGGTGGCGGCGTCGCCAAGGCCGAGAATGCGCACGGCTGTATAGAACAGGTAGGCCGACAGCATGGCGCCAAGCAGCGCGCGGCGCATGCTCTGGTCGCTCAGGTTTGCATGCATCACGGTCAGTGCGCCGAGCGCGACAAATGAGAACCAGAACGGAATGTCGCGCATGCGGACTTCGTCGAGCAATGCGTCCGAGGCGCCGAGCCTGGAGATGGTCGGGTCGAGATACGCGCCGGCAAGCAGACCGCAGCCGATCGAGAGAGCAAGGAGAAGGACGATCCGCTTTTCTGCGCCCGGTTTCCCGGCACCGCTAACCGCAAAGACGAGCCATAGCCCGAGCGTGCAGCAGACATAGACGAAGACGTAATAGTAGACGAATACATATCCGAGCGCGAACCGCGCCAGCGTCGTGCCGATGCGATGGTCCATCGCCGGATTGTGCAGGGC
>Ga0207654_10001551_pt1 | contig 12067 bp, 10 predicted proteins | sample KBSC64metaG_FD_184355 | JGI IMG/M metagenome (GOLD analysis project Ga0207654, IMG submission 184355) | Corn rhizosphere microbial communities from Kellogg Biological Station, Michigan, USA - KBS C6-4 metaG (SPAdes) (version 2) | ecosystem: Host-associated > Plants > Roots > Rhizosphere > Soil...
CTTTATGACGCTTATCACGAGATCATTCCAGCGCAACTGGATGCGAACGCCGCGCGCCACGAAACCGTTGATGTGGTCGGGCCCATCTGCGAGAGCGGGGACTTTTTTGCCCGCGGCCGCGAGTTGCCGGTGGTTAACGAAGGCGATTTGCTGGCCATTCTGGATGCCGGAGCTTACGGCATGGCGCTGGCGTCCAACTACAATACGCGGCGCCGGCCGGCGGAAGTGCTGGTCGATGGTAAGTCAGTGAAGCTCATCCGGCGAAGGGAAACCATGGATGATCTGCTTCGGCCGGAGACGCAGCTGCGCTGACCCTCACTTTTTTACGGAACGCTAAAGACTGCGGAGCTTTGCTCCGCTGGACAGCCGAGGGCGGCTGTCCCCACGTGGTTTGCGGCTGGCGCACGAAAAAAAGCCGCGAAGCGGCGCAAGAATGAAGTCCACGGCGCCAGTCGTGGGTATCGTGGAATGCGTTCAAGCCCCGAAGGGCCGAAAGAAGGTTGGGACAGCCTGGTCCCCCTTCTGAGGGCGAGACGCCCTCAGGACAGCCGGCAAGATGCCGGCGCTACCAAGGCCGCCGGACAGCCGGGGGCGGCTGTCCCCACGTGGGCCGCGGATTACCTGGCTCCTGGGTCAACCAGCTTGCGCAATTCTTCCAGCTGCGCGACTCGAGCCGGATCGGGATGCGCAGCCAGGAAATCCTGCATCAAGCTTAGCTTTCGGATTGCCAGATCCTTCTGACTTCCTTCTCGATACAAATGAACCAGCGTGGTGAGGGCATCCCAATAGAGAGGGTCTGAAGCGCTGCGCGGGGACGCGGTCCGCTGCTCCATCACGGCCAGCAACTCAGCCGCTTTTTGCGGCCGCCCGGCAAGCCGCTCAGAACGGACCTGGAGGCTCCATACTCTCCAGTATTTGGCCTGAAGTTCGCGCTGGGCCTGTCGCTTTAACTCCACGCTGTACCAGTCGAAAGGCCGGATACGCTGCAGCCGCCATTCGTCTGCTCGAATACCCTGCAGAGCCAAGGCCGCAATGCGGTCGGGGTCGCCTTGCTGGGCCAGCAGGCGCTCAGCCTGATCGACCAGCGGACTCGGATCGGGCAAGCCCGCCGGGCGCTGCTGCAGAGAATATCCGGGACAAAGCGCCAGCAAGCGCTCCCGCTCGGCCTTTGCCCTCGACTCATCGTGGAACACCGTCGAAGAGTAGATTTCCGCCAGGGAAGCATGCGCCAGTGCGAAGTCGGGATGGTTGGCGATAATCTCCGCCATTTGCTGAATTGCGGAAGCAGTATTTCGCCCCATCAGGCTGCGTGCATAGAGGTAGGTGTAGGTCCACTCGTCGGGGTGCTGCATAGAGAGGACCTGATACTCCTCAGTCAGCTTCCTCAAGTGACCTTCGATTCCGTATTGCTGGACCGCGTCCTGATAGCGAAGGTTGACCCAGAGATCGCTGGGATGCTGCCGGCGGAGAGCACGCAGCGGGGCAAGACCGTCGTCAAAGTCCGAGGGACCAGAGACAACCACTTTGACCTGGTCGAGCCGGGAGCTTATTTCGGATGACGGGCCACAGGCCTCTCGCTGCGCCCACGCGGGGATCAGTAGCAGCAGAAAAGCGACGCCGGCCTGAATCGACGTGCAACGAAAAACGGAGCGGATCGCGGAGAGCCTCACAGACTCTCTCCGCGATCCGGGGACAAACAAAGCGGTCACCTTACAACGAGCGCAGGAAGTTCAACACATCCTGCATCTGCGAACGGCTCAGCGAGTTAAATCTGCGAATCACGTTGTTGGCTTCAGATCCGCTTGAAGAATGAGCCTGGATCGTCTGCAGCAGGTCGGAGGTTCGTCCGTCATGCAGGAAAAACAAGCGCTGGCCAACGCCCCAGAGCGGTGCCGTGCGGAACTGGTCCGGACCGGCCGCCCCCTGATTGATGCCGTCCGACAAGCGCGATCCCATGTGGTGAAGGGCGAAGTCGGAGAAAGGGTGATAGGTGAGGTTCGACATGCCGGCAAATTTCGACATCCCGGTGGTCAGGGTAGTGGTATGACACAAGGCGCAGCCCACGCTGCTGAACAGGCTGGCCCCGTTCTTTGCCGAGCTCGACATAGCTGCCGGCGTAGGCGGCGCGGTGAGCCGCATGAAGCCGGCGAAGTTCACCAGGTCCGATGACAATGCCGCTGCTGTGCCCGTTGGGCTGCCATTGTCACTCATCTTGGTGGCATCTTCCGGCGATCCGTTGTACACGCAACCCGCCACGGCCGCGCGTTCGTTGCCGAATGCTTCATTCGATACTCCCTGCTCGACGTTGTAGGCTTCGCCGGCAAAGATCATCAGCGATTTGTTCTGCGCCTTCCAGCCGAACCGAGTGACCGTGCCGTCGTTGCCGCTGGTGTTGAGAGCGCCGCCGATACCGAGCTGAGATTTGATCCACCGGTTCGCGGCCAGATTGGCCTGCAGGGTCGAGTCCGGAGTGGCTTCCACCAGACCAAGCCCAAAGGTTGGAGTCGGAATGCGGAAAATCACGTTGCGATTGGCCAGTTGCCGGGCGAAGTCAGGCTGCTGCAGAGTACATCCTTCAGCGTCCGTCCGACCGGTTATGGTGTACAGGCCGTGGACCCCGCCATCGAGCGAACCGTCAGGGTTGCGGATGAATCGGGCTTCCCGCACCGGACCGTCGGCAGTAATAAAGGAGGGAACGGTATTTGTGGCGCCGTCCAGGTTTGCGAGGGCGACCTGCGGATTGATCATCGGACTGCTTCCGCCCACCGCCGGATGCGCATGACACTGGGCGCACCCGGTCCCGTTAAACGTCGGCCCCAGGCCGGCTCCCTCTTCCCCGGATATCGTTCCGCTCACCGAATCCACTTCCATGAAATCAACCCTCGCGTCGTCAAAAAAGGATTGCAGGTCTTGACTCAGTCCGGGCAAAGGCCCCCCGACTCCTGCATCTCCCACACGCGGCCCGGGGTCGTGCTGGGCCGCAACCGTTCCCGAGTTCACGATCACGCTCAAGGCGAGACCGGCCAATGAAAGCAAACGAACTCTCTTCAAAATGCACCTCCATACGCGAGAAGACACACCTCTGGCTCAGCCAGTTTGTTCACTACTTGGGAGAGGCGCGATTTGTGGGTTCTGCCGCTTCGACCCCGCCAAAAGGTTTGGCGTCGCTGCTTGCAGTCGCAACGGCATGAAAGTGGCTACAGGCACGGCTTTCCGCATACCGTGCCTGGCATTAGAAAACGTTAATGGAAGGTACGACGCTACTAAAGACCTGTCAAGATGGCCACTGGTACATCCTGACATGTGCAAAACGCTTTGCCTGCCAGAGAATCCAGCCACGGGGGAATTAGATTTAGACCTCTGGATAAGTCATTGGACGGATTTCTCCCCGCCATTCCACACCATCTTTCCGCCTACGAACGTCTTGAGCACTCGAACGTCCCTGATTTTTGCAGGGTCGATGGTGAAGATGTCGGTACTGAGCAAGACCATGTCGGCCAGCTTGCCCGGTGTGATCGAGCCTTTGTCCATTTCCTGAAACTCAGCGAAGGCGGAACCCATGGTGTAGGCTTCAACCGCTTCCTCCACAGTAAGCTTCTGCTCAGGAAACCAGCCATGGGGGTTCTTGCCGTCGAGCGTGGCGCGAGTCACTGCGGCATAGAGGCCGAGCATGGGATTAAGGGGAGCGACATTCCAATCAGTGCCGAAGGCGAGGCGGACGCCGTGGTCCATGAAAGTGCGAAAGGCGTAGGTCCGGCTGGTTCGGTCGTGGCCGATGCGCTCTTCGGCCCAGCGCCCATCATCGATGGCGTGGTAGGGCTGCATTGAGGCAATTACGTGCAATTGTGCGAAACGATCAAAATCCTTTGCGGCCATGTGCTGGGCATGTTCAATACGGAAGCGGCGGTCGCGCTCGCCGTGGGCCTTCACGACTTCGCTGTACAGATCGAGAATGATCGAAATGCCCTGGTCGCCGATGGCGTGAGTACAAAGCTGCAAACCGGCGGCGTCGGCTTTCATCATGCGCTCCCGCATGAGCGAAACCGGATGCATCTCGTCGGAGAGCAGGCCGTGGTTGTTGGGCTGGTTGCTGAAGGGCTCGAAGAAGTATGCGGTGGAAGACCCCAGGGAGCCGTCGGCGTAGGCTTTAAGGGCGCCGATGCGAAGATAGGGACCGCCAAAGGCATGCCGAATGCCAATCTTGACCTGATCATCCACGCCGGTGATAAGAGGCGCGGCATAAATACGCGCGGTGAGTTCTCCCCGTTCCAGCAATTCGGAGTAAACGGCGACGTCGGCGTATTCCGGATTCATGTGCTGCACGCTGGTGACACCGAGCGATGCCGCGTGGGCCAGGGCGCGCTTGACTGCCCGCAACCGCTCATCCGGCGAAAGCGGCGGCGCGACCTTGTACACGTAGTCCATGGCGGCATCTTTCAATGCGCCGGTGGGATTGCCTTGCGCGTCGCGGACAATCACGCCGCCGGGAGGATCCGGAGTCTGCGCGGTGATGCCTGCCAGCCGCAGCGTGACCGAGTTGGCCAGCGCCATGTGACCGTCGTAGCGACCCACGAATACGGGTGTGTCCGGGGTAAACGGATCGATCAGGTCCTTGGTAGGCATGGCCGCGGGTGTCCACTTGGTCTCATCCCAATCCCCGCCCGTCACCCATTCGCCCTTGGGAGTCTGCTTGACGCGTTCGCCAATGCGCCGCGCAAATTCTTCGGCACTGGCGGCATCATTGAGTTGAACCCGGTCAAGGGCCAGGCCGCCGTCCACAAAATGAACATGGGCGTCGTTGAATCCCGGCAGTAGAAGCTTGCCGGAAGCATCTATAATCTGGGTGCGGGCGCCGCGCCAGGCTTCGACCTCCCGGTCCGAGCCCACCGCTACAATGCGGTCACCGAGCACGGCCACAGCCTGGGCCGTGGGATGGCTTTTATCCACCGTCCAGATTTTGGCATTGCGAATAATGAGGTCGGCTGCGGGCCGCGATTGTGCCCGCAGCCATGGCGTCATCGTCAAGGACAACAACAGCGTGACGAATGCCAGCGTACAGCGCGTGGCACAACGAGAAGGGGTTTTCATTTTGCATGATCCTGCGCTGAGCGGCAGCAGATAAGAATCGAAGGTCGAACTCATAGGCGAATAAACATACAAGATCGGCGCCCCGGTTGAAAGGTTCGGTGGGTGTCACTCAAACCAACTCAGGGTTTTCCTTAACACTTTTGTGCCACATCCGGCACGACCGAGCCATTGTCTGGGATAATCGCCGGAGTTACTCTCGGCCATCGCAATATACAAATGATCTGGCCGGCTGGGACGCAGCATGGAAGCGCCAAAGCAGTCATTGCGCTCTCGACGTCCGCCGGGCTGACAGGACTTGAAGCATGAATATGGCACCATCGACAGTCTCTGATTCGCCCTCGCCCCCGCCAAGGGTAAGGGTACTGGTGGCCGATGATCACGAAGTGATGCGCCTGGGAATTCGAAATCTGCTTGAGGTCCATCCGGGTTGGAGCATTTGCGCGGAAGCCAACAACGGGCAGGAGGCGGTCGAAAAGACGCTGCAGTTTCATCCCGACGTCATCATCATGGACATCACCATGCCGGTGATGAACGGCCTGGAAGCGGCCAGCGAGATTACCAGGAAACAACCGGACATTCCCGTCATTCTGTTCTCCCTGCACCTGTCGGACGACCTGTTTCGCCACTTCAAGACCGACGGAATTCGCGGAGCTGTGGCTAAGGGAGATGCGGCGCGCGATCTGGTGCGGGCAGTCGAAACCGTGTTGGCCGGAGGGACTTTCTTTCCCGGCCGAAAAACCACTACAAGCTGACTCAAGCTTCGAAAGGGCTTATAGGAGGGGCAGACGCCGGCCGGTTATGGGGAGTTACCAGCGTCTGCCGTTCGCTCCTTCGCGTTGGGGTACTTTCATTAGTACTTCTGTGAGGCTAGTGTCGGCTATCGGGGAGATGCTGTATGCGGAATGGAAAAATGGCGTACGGAATCTTACTGGCCAGATGGACGCCTACGTGGAGTAGTCCGCATTGATGCGCACGTATTCCGCCGTCAGATCGGTGGTCAGAAAGCGGATGGTGGCGCGGCCCCGGCCGAGAAAGATCCGAATCTCGCAACGGCGGCTGTGCCAGGGCCCGATGCGCCCGCTGCTGGTCAAAGGCGCAGCCCATGCCGCCACGGCAGACGATTTGATCGCCGATCTGGATGCTGACCCGGGCCGGATCAAGGGCAATGCCCGACCTTCCTACCGCAGCCAGAATCCGTCCCCAATTCGGGTCCGCGCCTGCCCATGCGGTTTTCACCAATAACGAATGCGCGACGGTCTGCGCCACCTGCCCGGCCTCCTTGCGGTTCCTGGCCTGTTCGACGGATAAATGAATGACGTGCTTTACGCCTTCGCCGTCGAAGACGATCTGCTCGGCCAGAGACTGGCAGACCCTCAGGAGCGCATCCGAGAAATCCTTCCGGCTGGCAGGATCTTTCAGGCGCACTCCGCTCCGGCCGCTCGCCAGCAGGAGCACAGTATCGTTGGTGGAGGTATCTCCGTCGATAGAAATACAGTTGAAGGTTTGTTGGCAACAGTTTGTTAAAAGGAGCTTTAGGTCGGCAGGACTCGCCGCGATATCGGTGAATACATACACCAGCATGGTGGCCAGGTGAGGATGAATCATGCCCGCGCCTTTGGCTACGCCCAGCAGGTTCACCGCTGACTTACCGGAACGAAAGGTTGCGCAGGCCAACTTGGGACGGGTGTCGGTGGTCATAATGGCGCGGGCGAAGTCGGCGATTCCCTGCTTTGTGGCCGATCGCTCCGCCGTCAGCTCAGGTAACGTTGAAACAATTTTCTCTACCGGTAGAGGAATACCAATGATTCCCGTGGATGAGGGAAACACTTCATTTGCGTGCACTCGCAGGAGCCGCGCCAACTCCCGGCAAACGTTTTGACACGCCTGCATTCCAGCTTTGCCGGTAGCGCAGTTGGCGTTGCCTGAGTTCACGATCACGGCCCGCACCCTTCCGCGAGTGGCCGCCAGCGACGCGCGTCCCACCTCGAGAGGTGCGGCTACCACGCGATTTTTCGTGAATACGGCTGCCGCCGTTGTGCCCGGAGAGGCTTCGACCAGCGCCAGATCAGGCTGGCCGCTGGCCTTGATTCCCGCACGCGCCGCTGCGAAAGAAAAGCCTTCAGGCAGGCAGATGTTTTTGTAAGGAAGACCGCGAACTCTCATACCTCGATCTTCACCAGCCAGTTGGTGGGCTGAGGAAGCATGGCGAATTTGGGCAGTTCGCCGCGCACCATGGCGACTTCATCGCAGTGATCGAATCGAGGGCAGACACAGCAATCTTTGTGGATCTTGTCGGGCAAATCCTCGCGCTGGGCCATGGCGAATCCCAGGCGGGCGAAGAATTCTGGGATGCGGGTGAACAGGCAGATGGACTTGACGTCGTGTTTACGGGCCTGCGCCAGCAAGGCTTTCACCAGGCGCTCGCCGCCCCCCGAACCCTGGCGCGCAGGATCGACAGTAATGGAGCGAATCTCCGCCAGGTGGGGACCGTATAGATGGAGTGCGCCGCAGCCGATGATGTGGCCGTGATCTTCCAGCACGACGAAGTCGCGCACGTTCTCACAGACCTCGGCGAAGGTGCGCGGCAGCAGCGTGCCATCGCCGGAGTAGGCGGCGATCAGTTCATGAATCTGTTCCGCGTCAGGCAGCAGGGCTTCACGCGTGCGCATGGACGTCCTCCCGCATGGTTTCAACTTTGCGCCGGGCCTCGCCCAGCGCCTGGCGTACCCGTGCCGGCGCAGTTCCGCCCGGAACGTCGTGGATACCGAGTACTGACTGCAGACTCAGACAGGAATAGAAGTCCTGATCAAAGGCGGGATTCAACTGGCGCAGTTCCTTTAGCGGCAAATCTGCTAACTCACAATTTCTTTCGATGCAAGCTTGCACCGCTTTGCCAACGGTTTCGTGGGCCAGGCGGAAAGGAACTCCGCGCCGCACCAGGTAAGTGGCGCCGGCCCAGGCGTTCATAAATCCAGACTCAGCCGCCTGCTGCATGCGTTCGTGATTGAACTCCACGGCCTTCATCCAGCAGGAGGCCAGGGGCAGCAGCGAAAGCACGGTGCCGGTGGCGTCAAAAAGCGGCTGCTGGGTTTCCTGCAAGTCTTTGTTGTAGGCCAGAGGCAAGCCTTTCAACGTGACCAGTAGCGCAGTCGCGTCTCCGATGATGCGGGCCGCCTTGCCGCGCGTAAGTTCCAGCAGGTCAGGATTCATCTTTTGCGGCATGGCGCTGCTTCCCGTTGAATAAGCCTCGGGCAAACGGATGAATCCAAACTCCTGGGAGGAAAACAGAATCATCTCTTCCGCCCAGCGGCTGAGATGCACGGCGAGAACAGAGAGCGCTCCAACAAACTCCAGGATGAAATCGCGATCGCTGGTAGCGTCGATACTGTTGCCGGTTGGCGCATCGAAGCCCAACTCTTCGGCCATCGCGCGGCGGTCGAGCGGCAGGGTCGCGCCCGCAACCGCGCCCGAGCCCAGGGGACAAAGATTGAGCCGCTTTCGGCAGTCGGCCAGGCGATCTGCGTCACGCAGAAACATTTCCACGTAGGCCAGCAGCCAGTGTGCGAACAGCACCGGTTCTGCCCGTTGCAGGTGAGTGTAGGCGGGCATGGCGGCGCTTCCAGCTTGTTCAGCCCGGTCGAGGGAAAGGGTCAGCCACTCCGCCAGATCGGCGCGTATCTGGTCAATCGCGGCCCGCACGTAAAGACGGAGGTCGGTCGCGATCTGCTCATTGCGGCTGCGTCCGCTATGAAGCTTGTAGCCGGTGTCTCCGATCAGCACCACCAACTGCTTTTCGACAAAGTGATGCACATCCTCGGCTTCGCTGTCGTCCAGGAACGCAGGAGACGCCGCAGCCTTCTCGCCAATCTCCTTCAGTCCCTGAAGGATGGTGATCAGCTCGCTCGAAGTCAGGACTCCGGCATTCTTCAACGCAGCCGCGTGGGCGTGGCTGGCCGCCAGTTCTTCCCGCAACAGCCGCCGGTCGAAGTCGAACGACCGCTGCCAACGCTCGAAGTCGGCATCGAGCGGCTGGCGGAATCGTCCTGACCACATCTTCATCGTGTCATCCCTGATCGTGTCACCTCGGACTTCGCCGCGTCGGCGCGCAGACGGGCGCGCGAGCGCGACGGCAAGCCCAGGATGCGAATGAATCCTTCCGCATCTTTCTGGTCGTAGCTGTCGCCCATGGTGAAAGACGATAGGTCGTTGCGGTAGAGCGAGTTTTCCGACTGGCGGCTGACCACCGACACATTGCCCTTGTAGAGAGCAAGTGTGGTCGTGCCCGTGATCTCCTGCTGGGTGTTATCGACGAATGCGTCCAGCGCTTCGCGCAGCGGAGTAAACCACAGCCCGAAATAAGCGAGCTCGGCATATTTCAGCCCGATGTGCTGTTTGAAGTGCATCAGGTCGCGCTCCAGGCACAGAGCCTCGAGTTCGCGGTGGGCGGCAATCAGCAGAGTCCCGCCCGGGGTCTCGTAACAGCCGCGTGACTTGATGCCGACGAAGCGGTTCTCCACCAGGTCGATGCGGCCAATGGCATTCCGTCCGCCGATTTCGTTCAGCAACTCGACCAGGGAAACCGGATCGAGCTTCATACCGTTCACCGAAACCGGGGTTCCCTTTTCAAAACCAATAACCACCTGCTCTTCGCGGTCGGGAGATTCCTGCGGCGAACGGGTCAGCTGCCAGGTGCTGGAAAGAGGCGCGTTGCCGGCGTCTTCCAGTTCCCCGCCCTCGTGGCTGATGTGCCAGAGATTACGATCGCGACTGTGGATCTTTTCCCGGCTGGCCGTGACAGAAATGCCCCGCTTCTCGGCATAGTCGAGACAGTCCTCGCGCGACTTCAAAGTCCATTCCCGCCAGGGCGCAATCACTTTGAGTTCCGGAGCCAACGCCTGGTAGGCCAGTTCGAAGCGCACCTGATCGTTGCCCTTGCCGGTGCAGCCGTGCGCCACCGCAGTCGCGCCCTCCCGGAGGGCCACTTCCACCTGGTGCTTGGCAATGACCGGACGCGCCAGCGAAGTACCCAGCAGATACTTATGCTCGTACACCGCACCTGCCCGCAATGCGGGAAACACGTATCCGGTGAGAAATTCCTCGCGCATGTCCTCGACAACGACCTTGCTGGCGCCGGTCTTGTATGCCTTCTCAACCACGGCTTCAATGTCGTCACCCTGTCCCACGTCTCCGACCATGGCAATCACGTCGTAGGCGTAGTTTTCCTTCAGCCAGGGGATGATGATGGAGGTATCCAGACCTCCGGAATATGCCAGCACAACTTTTTCAGCCATTAGAATTCCTCGAATTCGAGCGGCCCACCTTGCCGCCAAGCAGTAATAACAGGATGGCCTTCTGCACGTGCAGGCGGCTTTCGGCCTGATCGAAAACCACGGAGCGATCGCAATCCATAATGGCGTCCGTGATTTCCATCCCGCGGTGCGCGGGCAAGCAGTGCATGAAGACGGCGTGAGGCGCCGCGCCGGCCACGAGTTTCTCGTTCACCTGGTAAGGCGGAAAAATCCGGTTCCGCTCCTGCTCTTCATGCTCGTGACCCATGCTGGTCCAGGCATCAGTATAGACCGCGTCTGCCCCGTCCACAGCCTGGTTCGGGTCGTTGAGGATTTCGATGACCGCGCCGGTCTGCCGCGCCAGGTCGCGGGCATCGGCGACGATTTGGGCGTCGCACCCATAGCCCGTCGGGGTAGCGATACGAATGCGGGACCCCAGAGTGGCGGCGGTTAGCAGGAGAGAATGCGCCACATTGTTGCCGTCGCCTACGTAGGCCAGACAGATCTTCTTCAGATCGCCGAAGCGCTCCAGCAAGGTGAAGTAATCGGCCAGCGCCTGGCAGGGATGCTCCAGATCGCTGAGCGCATTAATCACGGGAATGCAGGCGTGCTCCGCCATTCCCTCGACCGTGCCATGAGAGTAAGTGCGCAGCACAATGGCATCCACCCAGCGCTCCACGTTGTGCGCGATGTCACTCAGTTTTTCGCGGGCATCGAGCCGGCCGGCGGTCTGATCCATGAAGAAGGCGTTGCCGCCCATGCTGGCCATACCCGCTTCGAAGGTGAGACGGGTGCGCAACGACTGCTTTTCGAAAAACATCACCATCTGCTTGCCGGCAAGCGCGCTGCGGAAATTCGAGGGACGCGCCTTGAGCAGTCCCGCCAGATGGAAAATAGTCTCAATCTCGATCGGGCTGAGATCGCGGATCGAAATAAGATCGCGCCCCGGAAAAGTCGCGGTTGTCGGAGGAGTTGCGACCTGCGTGGTTTGGAATGGCTGGCTGCTCAACGTAGTGGGCTCCTTCTCTTTGACTTTGCATAACTGCTCAAATGCTTTTTGGGCTGGGTAGAGGCTAGCGCCGCGTCGAGCGCGCGAACCACCAGGTCCACATGCGCCTTCTGAATGATGTAGGGCGGCAGAAAACGTAGCACCGTGTCCTGGGTACGGTTGATGAGGATGCCGCGATCGAGTAGTTGCCCGACCACCGCCTTGGCCCGGTCGGCTGAATCGAGATTCATCCCCAGCATCAGACCCATGCCGCGAATTTCGCGCACGCCCTCATGCCTGGCTTTGAGTCCCTCTAGCTTGGCGTGAAAGTACTCGCCGGTCTGCCGTATGTGTCCCAGCATGCCATCGAGCACGCGCAGAAACTCGATGGCCACGGCGCAGGCCAGCGGTCCGCCGCCGAAAGTCGTCCCATGCATTCCGGGATGCATGCCGCCGGCCACGCGGTCCGTGGTCAGCAGCGCTCCCAGCGGAAGCCCCGCCGCCAAGGGTTTTGCGACGGTAACGATGTCGGGTTGAACGCCGTAATGCTGGTAAGCGAAATATTTCCCGGTGCGGCCCAGGCCGCACTGGATTTCATCAAGAATCAGGAGCGCGCCGGTGCGATCGCAGAGTTGTCTCGCGGTCTGCAGAAATTCAGGACTCAGCGGCCTGATTCCGCCTTCACCCTGGATGGTTTACAGAC
>Ga0207654_10001558_pt1 | contig 12051 bp, 10 predicted proteins | sample KBSC64metaG_FD_184355 | JGI IMG/M metagenome (GOLD analysis project Ga0207654, IMG submission 184355) | Corn rhizosphere microbial communities from Kellogg Biological Station, Michigan, USA - KBS C6-4 metaG (SPAdes) (version 2) | ecosystem: Host-associated > Plants > Roots > Rhizosphere > Soil...
GACCGGGCGCTGCTGCACACCCTGGTCCAGGAGCACCAGGAGGAGACCGGCTCCACCGTGGCCGAGACGCTGCTCGCCGACTGGGGTGCCAACGTCGGCCGGTTCGCGAAGATCATGCCGGTCGACTACAAGCGGGTGCTGACCGCCCGCGCCGCGGCCCAGGCCGCCGGCCTGTCCGAAGAGCAGACCCTCGACAAGATCATGGAGGCCACCCGTGGCTGACCCCCGTGGTTTCCTGACCACCCCGCAGCAGCACCCCGAGCGCCGTCCGGTCGCCGAGCGCGTCCAGGACTGGAAAGAGGTCTACAAGCCCGGGGCCCTGCTGCCGATCATCAACAAGCAGGCCGGCCGCTGCATGGACTGCGGCATCCCGTTCTGCCACAACGGCTGCCCGCTGGGGAACATCATCCCGGAGTGGAACGACCTGGTCTGGAAGGGCGACTGGGAAGGCGCCTCGGACCGGCTGCACGCGACCAACAACTTCCCGGAGTTCACCGGGCGGCTGTGCCCGGCGCCGTGCGAGACCGCGTGCGTGCTGGGCATCAACCAGCCGCCGGTGACGATCAAGAACGTCGAGGTCTCGATCATCGACCGGGCGTGGGAGGACGGGACCGTCAGGCCCCTGCCCCCGGAGCGCCTGAGCGGCCGGACCGTCGCGGTCATCGGCTCGGGCCCCTCGGGGCTGGCCGCCGCGCAGCAGCTCACCCGGGCCGGCCACACCGTCGCGGTGTACGAGCGCGCCGACCGCATCGGCGGCCTGCTGCGCTACGGCATCCCCGAGTTCAAGATGGAGAAGCGCCACCTGAACCGGCGGATCGAGCAGATGCGCGCCGAGGGGACCAAGTTCCGCCCCGGCATGCACATCGGCGTGGACCTCACGGGCGATGCGCTACTGGCGCGCTACGACGCGATCGTGCTCGCGGTCGGCTCGACCAAGGCGCGCGAGCTGGACGTGCCCGGGCGCGACCTGGCCGGCGTCCACCAGGCGATGGACTACCTGCCGTACGCGAACAAGACGTGCGAGGGCGACTACCTGACCGCGCCGATCGACGCGTTCGGCAAGCACGTGGTGGTCATCGGCGGCGGCGACACCGGCGCGGACTGCCTGGGCACCGCCACGCGTCAGGGTGCGGAGTCGGTGACGCAGCTGGAGATCATGCCGCAGCCCGGCCAGGAGCGTCCGGCGAACCAGCCGTGGCCGACCTACCCGATGATCTTCCGCGTCTCCTCGGCGCACGAGGAGAACGGCGAGCGCGTCTACGCGGTGTCCACCACGGAGTTCGTGGGCGACGAGAACGGCCGGGTCAAGGCCCTGCGCCTGGTCGAGGTCGAGTTCGACGGCGGGCGCCCGGTCCCGGTCGAGGGCACCGAGCGCGAGATCCCGGCCGACCTGGTCCTGCTGGCCATGGGCTTCGTCGGCCCCGAGCGCGGCAACGGCCTGATCGACCAGCTGGGCCTGGCGCTGGACGAGCGCGGCAACATCACGCGCGACGGGGAGTACGCGACCAACGTGCCGGGCGTGTTCGTGGCCGGGGACGCCGGGCGCGGGCAGTCGCTGATCGTGTGGGCGATCGCCGAGGGCCGCTCGGCGGCCAGCTCGGTGGACGCCTACCTGTCCGGCTCGACCACGCTGCCCAAGCCGATCCCGCCGACGGCGCGGCCGGTGACGGTGTGAGACCCGCCCGTGGCCGGTCGCGTCGCGGTACCGCGACGCGACCGGCCACGGGCACGGCTCGTCCGGCTGGGCAACCGGCGAGATGTCCTCAGCGCTGATTCGCCACCAGGATGAGACCCAGGATCCACAGCAGCAGCGTGACGATTCCGAGCACGAACCCGGCCTGGGCCACGCCGCGGTTGGTGGCCTCGCCCCGCGCCACGCGGTTGAGGCCGATCCGCCCGAAGACGATCGCCAGGATGCTGCAGGGGCCGAGCACGAAGCCCACGATGCCCAGGACCAGCGCGGCGACGCCCATGCCGTTGCGGCGTCGGACCGGGGGAGCGCCGTACCCGCCGTACTCGTAGCCCTGGCCGCCGGTGTAGGTCGGGTAGGCCTCCGGCGGCAGCGGCGGGGGAGGCGGATACTGGGGGAACCGCTCGTCCGCGGCCGGTGCTCCCGGCTCCGGAAGCGAATCCGGCCCCGGCTCGCCGCCGGGACGCACCGCCGACGCGGGAGGCTCGATCGGGGAGGAGGGAGGCTGAACCGGCTCTTCCGGCGCCTGCCCCGGCCCCGGCCCCGGCTTCTCGGGCTTGGGGGGCTCGGTGGGCTCCGGAGCGGCAGGTGTCGTCATGGAGTCCAATTGTCTCCATTACAGCCGGTTCATTCCATACAGACACACGGTGAACGGCGACCGAAAGTTGTGTTCGGAGCCGTGCGAACTTGTGAGACCCGAAAAAGCTACTAACGAGTAGGACATAAGGTAGTAGGCATGCGCCGCGCGAAAATCGTTTGTACCCTGGGCCCGTCGGCCGGAACCCTAGAGCAGCTCACCGCCCTGGTGGATGCCGGCATGAATGTGGCCCGCCTGAATCTCTCCCACGGTTCCTATGAGGACCACGAGGAGCGATATCGAAATGTCCGGCAGGTCGCCGCGAACAGCGGCCAGGCCATCGGCATCCTGGTCGACCTGCAGGGCCCGAAGATCCGCCTGGGCACGTTCGCCAACGGCAAGGAAGTGCTCGCCAACGGCGCGCGGTTCACCATCACCACGCGTGAGGTCGCCGGCGACGCCACCATCTGCGGCACCACGTACAAGGGCCTGCCGGGCGACTGCAAGGCCGGCGACAAGATCCTGGTCGACGACGGCAAGCTGGCCCTGGAGGTCGAGAGCGTCAGCGAGACCGACGTGGTCACCCGGGTCCTGGAAGGCGGCCCGATCTCCAACAGCAAGGGCATCAACCTGCCCGGTGTGGCCGTGTCGGTCCCGGCGCTGTCCGAGAAGGACGAGCTGGACCTGCGCTGGGCCCTGGGCAAGCCGGAGACCGGCCACGGCAACCCGGGCGTGCGCGCCGACATGATCGCGCTGTCCTTCGTGCGCGACGCCTCGGACATCGAGCGCGTCCACGAGATCATGGACGAGATCGGGCACCGCGTCCCGGTCATCGCCAAGATCGAGAAGCCGCAGGCGGTGGCCAACCTCGACGCCATCGTCGACGCCTTCGACGCGATCATGGTGGCCCGCGGCGACCTCGGCGTGGAGCTCCCCCTGGAGCAGGTCCCGATGGTGCAGAAGCGCTGCATCACGCTCTCCCGCCGCAACGCCAAGCCGGTCATCGTCGCCACCCAGATGCTCGACTCGATGATCACCAACTCCCGCCCCACCCGCGCCGAGGTCTCCGACGTCGCCAACGCGGTCCTGGACGGCACCGACGCGGTGATGCTCTCGGCCGAGACCTCGGTCGGCGCCTACGCCGTGCAGACCGTCGAGACCATGGCCAAGATCATCACCGCGGCCGAGGAGGAGACCCTCGCCGCCGGCCTCAAGCCGGCCCTGAGCAAGCCCCGCACCAAGGGCGGCGCCGTCGCCCGCGCGGCGGCCGAACTCGGCGAGAACCTGTACGCGAAGTACCTGATCGCCTTCACCGAGAGCGGCGACACCGCCCGCCGGCTGTCGCGCTACCGTCCGCCGACACCGCTGATCGCCTTCACGCCGCACAACGAGATCCGCAACCAGCTGGCACTCAGCTGGGGCATCCGCACCTTCTGCAGCCCCGAGGTCGAGCACACCGACGACATGGTCCGCCAGGTCGACACCGAGCTCCTCCAGCTGGAGCTGAGCAAGGCCGGAGACACGGTCGTCATCATCGCCGGCTCCCCGCCCGGCATCCCCGGCTCCACCAACGCGGTGCGCGTGCACCGCGTGGGCGACGCCATCGCCGGCGCCGCGCCGGCCTACCGCGAGACGCGGTAACCGCCGGCCGCCCCACCGCCCGGCGGTCCCACAAGGACCGGCGGGCCCTGATTTTCGCGCTGCGGCGCTGTCCCGGACCGGGGCAGCGCCGCTTTCGCGTGCTCAGAACTTCGGACCGACGTGCAGGTCCATGAGCGCGACGGAGTCCTTTTTGGCCACGGAGATGTTGCGCCGGTTCGAGTAGCGCCACTCGACGCCGACCAGATCGAGGGCCTGGCAGTAGAGGTCTCGGATGTCGGTGGAGACATTGCTGAAGAAGTAGCGCGTGTACTCGTAGCGCTTGCGCTCGCCGGCGATCATCTTCTCGGTCCAGTTGGTGATGCGGCACCCGTCGGAGTGCACCAGCCCCCGGATGAACTCCCAGGTGTAGGACTTGACGATGGTGCGCTGCCACGCGGCGAGTTCGATCTTGCGGGTGTGCTTCATGCCCGGCCCGTGCTGTGGGAACAGGCAGGTCCAGTGTTTCGAGTACGACTTGACCTCGGTCATGCCCGTGCGCTGGACGCGTCCGGTGCTCGCTCCGGGCAGAACCTGGATCATGGCCTGCTGGGTGTCGTCCATGATGACCGGGTACTCGTCGCAGCAGGCGACGGAGAGATGATGCTGCCGCTTCTTGGCGACGATGTGGCCGTCTCCGAGGTACTGGCCGAGGAGGTAGGAGTAGGGCCGGCCGACCGGGTCCGTGCCCAGGCAGAGGGGACATTCAGCGCCCACGACCGGGTAGAGCCCAGGGTGTCTGGCGCGGTCCTCGAATTTCCAATAGCCGACGGTGCCTTTCGGGATGCCGAGTTTGCGGGCGACCTCGGCGTTGGGAACTCCGGCGCGGCACATCGCGATAGTGCGTGCTCTGATGTCGGGGTTGTGCATGATGCCGAGATTGCCTTGGTTGTCACTCGACGCGCAGCAAAAGAACACCCGTTCACCGGAAGTAGTGAACGGGTGTTCTCGAAGCATTTGTGCGGGATGCGGGAATCGAACCCGCAAGCCCTTTCGGGCGGAAGCTTTTGAGGCTTCTGTGTTTACCGATTTCACCAATCCCGCCTGCGGAAAAACCGTCGAGGACTCGATGACCGGTGTTATCCACCCAATCCCACGACCCTCGAATGATACCGGACTGTGTACTCCCCCCCGCAACCACCTTCCCCGCAGGTAGGCTCGTACCGAAACCGAACACCGGTACCGCCGCCCAGTGAGGACCACATGGCCACCGAGTCCACCCCCGCCCGCCGAGTGATCATCGCCGAGGACGAGGCGCTGATCCGCCTGGACTTGAAGGAGATGCTCCAGGAGGAGGGCTACGAGGTCGTCGCCGAGGCCTCCGACGGGGCGTCGGCGGTGCGGCTGGCCGAGGAGCACCGGCCGGATCTGTGCATCTTCGATGTCAAGATGCCGGTGCTCGACGGCATCACCGCCGCCGAGCAGGTGATCGCCTCGCGGATCGCACCCGTGCTGATCCTCACCGCCTTCTCGCAGCGCGAGCTGGTCGAGCGGGCCGCCGAGGCCGGGGTGATGAACTACCTGGTCAAGCCGTTCACCAAGGACAAGCTGGTGCCGGCGATCGAGATCGCGGTCTCGCGCCACACCCAGCTGACGGCGCTGGAGGGCGAGGTCGCGGACCTGGCCTCGCGGCTGGAGACGCGCAAGCTGGTGGACCGGGCCAAGGGCATCCTGCAGACCGCGCACGGGATGACCGAGCCCGAGGCGTTCCGGTGGATCCAGAAGACGTCGATGGACCGGCGGATGACGATGAGGGAAGTCGCCGAGGTCGTCATCAGCGGATCGGCCGCGGTGGGCACTCCGGCCGGTCAAAACCCCGCCTAAGCCGCGTGAGGGACGTCAGGCACCATAACGATCTCGTGATGTGCCGGTCGGCGTGACGGTCGTCACGCCACCGGCATTCGGCGTTTCCGCGGGGCCGCCGCACCCGGCCCGGGTGGTGGTGCGCGGCGGGAACGGTAACATCCCACTTCGCCTTACGCCGATTACCGTGCCGCGATGACCCCGCAGCCGCGCCCGACGAAGATCAACGACCCTCAAAACCGCACCCTGTCGTGATCCGGGCCACTTGCGCCCTTTTGGCTCTGGTGGGGGCCTCGACGTGGTTGGTAACGAGAGCATCACGCGATCTCCGACCCCCTCCCCACGCGTGACGTTCGGCACTAGCCTTCCCATCACCCATCCCATGTGGTGACCGCGTGAATTCGGACGAGTACCAATGCCTATCGGCGCCGGTATCCGTCTGACGATCAGGGAGGATCTGGAAGTGCGGACCATCAACCGAGTGCGGGCCGGCGCTGTCATTGCCGCGGGCGTGTTCGCCCTTTCGGCTTGTGCCGGCAACTCGTCGAAATCGTCGGGCAGCTCGTCATCGAGCCCTAACGGGAGCAGCAGCTCCACCTCGGCCGCCAGCAACGGCAAGCCCACGCTGGAGATAGGCGTGCAGGGCCCGCTGTCCGGGGCCAACCAGGCCCTGGGCCTGAACATCGACTGGGGCGTCAAGCTCGCCGTCCAGCAGGCGAACGCCAAGGGCGACCTGCCGTTCAACCTGGCGGTCAAGGAGGCCGACGACCAGGGCGACCAGTCCAAGGGCGCCGACGCGGCCAACCTGCTGATCCAGGACCAGAAGGTGATCGGCAGCGTCGGCCCGGCGTTCTCCGGCCCGACCGCCGCCTCCGGCGCGCTGTACTCGGCCGCCAACCTGGTGGCCGTCAGCCCCTCGGCGACCCGTCCGTCGCTGACCAGCTCCGGCTACAAGACCTTCTACCGCGTCGTGGCCAACGACAGCGTGCAGGGTCCGGCGGCCGCCGACTACATGGCCAAGGTGCTCAAGGCGCCGAACGTCTACGTGGTCGACGACAAGTCCCAGTACGGCCAGGGCCTGTCCACCGCGATCGTCGCGGAGCTGAAGAAGGACGGCGTCACGGTCGAGACCGACAGCGCCGCGGCCGGTACGCAGGACTACTCGCAGCTGGCCTCCAAGGTCGCCGGCTCGCCGGCCAAGGCCATGTACTACGCCGGCTACTACGCCGACGGCGGCGTGTTCGCCAAGGCGCTGAAGGCGGCCGGCTACGGCGGCACGATGCTCTCCGGCGACGGTTCCAAGGACCCGAACTTCATCACCACCGCCGGTCAGGACGCGGCCCAGGGCTGGCAGTTCACCTGCCCGTGCCTGGACGCCGGCAGCGACCCGAAGTACGCGGCCTTCGCCACGGCCTACAAGTCGCTGGCCAACGCGGCTCCCGGGACGTACTCGATCGAGGGCTACGACGCCGCGAACGTCATCATCAGTGTTCTGAAGACCCTGAACACCGCCACCCCGACCCGCCAGCAGGTGGCCGACGCCGTGGGCAAGGTCGACTACCAGGGCCTGTCCAAGGAGATCAAGTTCACCCCGACCGGTGACATCTCCGGGACGTCGATCTACGCCTACAAGATCTCCGGCGACCAGATCAGCCTGATCGGCGACATCTCCAAGCTGATCAGCGGCGGCAGCTGACCTGAGACGGGGCCGGCGCCCGCCTCATCCGAGACGGACGCCGGCGCTCCACCCCCTGTTTCTCCGCCGCGCCCGGGTCGGATGAGGCCCGATCGCGTGGACAAGACGACACCCCGCGAGCCGTGGCCCGCTAGAACGAGTACCACAGCGGGCCACGGCTTTCGCGCGGCATCGGGCCACCCCCACACCCCAGACGCCTCCTGCACAGGAAGCTTTTATGTACATCACCCAACACTTTTGGGAGCTGCTGTTCCAAGGGATCAGGCTCGGCTCCCTCTACGCCCTGATCGCCATCGGCTACACCATGGTCTACGGCGTGCTCCAGCTGATCAACTTCGCCCACAGCGAGGTCTTCATGTCCGGCGCCCTGGGCGGCGTGTTCATGCTCACCGCGCTGGTCGGCACCGACGGCAAGACCCCCGGCGGCTTCTCCGCCGTGGAGTACACGGCCCTGGCCCTGATCGCCGGCGCGGCGGTGGGCGCGGCGATCGCGTTCTCGCTGGAGCGCGTCGCCTACCGGCCACTGCGCCAACGCCACGCACCCAAACTGGTCTACCTGATCACCGCGATCGGTGCCTCGATCTTCCTGTACAACCTGGCCGGCAAGCTGTTCGGCCGGAACAACCTGCAGGTTCCCGAGCCGTTCCACTCCGGGAAGGTCTTCGTCCTTCCCGGTACCGGCCCCGCCGGACCGCGCACCGTCCGGAGCCTGGACATGCTGATCATCATCACCGCGGTGGTCATGATGATCGCCCTGGACCTGCTGATCTCCCGCACCAAGCTCGGCGCCGGCATCCGGGCCGTGGCCCAGGACGCCGAGACCGCGCAGCTGATGGGCGTGGACGTCAGCAAGGTGATCTCCCGGACCTTCCTCATCGGCGGCCTGCTGGCCGGCGTCGGCGGCGTGCTCTACGCCATGTTCCACGCCGTGAACTACACGATGGGCTTCGTCCCGGGCATCAAGGCGTTCACCGCCGCCGTGCTCGGCGGCATCGGCAACGTCCGCGGCGCCATGCTCGGCGGCCTGCTGCTGGGCATCGTGGAGACCTTCAGCCAGGGCATCTTCAAGCTCGAGTGGGTCGACGTGGTCTCCTTCGTGGTCCTGGTCGCGGTCCTGCTGATCCGGCCCACGGGCATCCTGGGCGAGCGGACGGGGAGGGCGGCGTGACGACCTCGATCTCCGAACTGTCGGCACAGGTCCGGCAGCTGCGCAGCCACGATGCCTGGTGGAAGAACCCGCGCTGGGCGCGTCTGTTCACCATCTTCGCGGTCTTCATGGTGCTCAGCATCCTGACGAACAAGGTGCAGGGCTCCTCCTCGGACTACACGCTGCTGTTCAAGAACAGCTGGTTCTCCGCCCGCGGGGTCCAGTTCCTGATCGGCTCGGTGGTCATCTGGGCCATCGCCGAGGTGTGGCGGGCCCGGGGCCTGAGCCGGATCGCCGCGCAGGCCGCGCAGCCGGTCCGGCAGGTCAAGGACATCCCGGCCCTGAAGAACGTCTGGGTCAAGCGGGCCTCGCTGCTGGTGCTCGTGGTCGTGGCGATCCTGCTGCCGACGATGGGCATGTTCACCCTGCCGTACTTCCAGTCCGTGCTGGCCGGCCAGGTCGGCGTGTACGTGCTGGCCGCGCTCGGGCTGAACGTGGTGGTCGGCTGGGCCGGCCTGCTGGACCTGGGATACATCGCGTTCTTCGCGATCGGCGCGTACACCACCGCCATCCTGTCCGGCAAGCTCCCGATCGGCGCGGACGGCAGCCCCGAGGCGCATCCGCCGTTCCACCTGAACCTGTTCTTCGCCTTCCCGATCGCGGTCGCGCTGACCATGGTCGCCGGCCTGGTCCTGGGCGCCCCGACGCTGCGGCTGCGCGGCGACTACCTGGCGATCGTGACGCTGGGCTTCCACGAGATCGTGCTGACCATCGCGCGGAACAACCCGAAGAACATCACCGGCGGCGCGCTGGGTGCCACCGGCATCCCCACGTTCCGGTTCAACCTGTTCGGCATCCACTACGACTGGAACACCACGGACTCCAAGCCGTACTGGTATCTGGCGATCGGCCTGATCATCGTCGTGGTGTTCGCCTTCCGGCGCCTGGAGCACTCCAAGGTCGGCCGGACCTGGACCGCGATCCGCGAGGACGAGGTGGCCGCGGCCGCCTCGGGCGTGCCGACGGTGAAGTACAAGCTGATGGCCTTCGCGATCGGCGCCTCCACCTCGGGCTTCGCCGGCGTGCTGGCGACGGCGAAGATCACCGCGATCACCCCGGAGAACTTCCCGCTGGCGGTGTCCATCTTCGTGCTGGCCTACGTCATCTTCGGCGGCATGGGCTCGCTCACCGGCGTCATCGTCGGCGCCTCGCTGATGACGTTCCTGCCGGCGTTCCTGCAGGGCCCGCCCTCGTGGTTCAACAACGGCGTCCCGGTGGTGGACCCGAAGGACATCCCGATGTGGATCGGCGCGGTCCTGCTGGTCATGATGATCTTCCGGCCCCAGGGCCTGATCCCGTCCAAGCGCCGGGCCCAGGAGCTGGCGCAGGCCGAGCACGGCGTCGGCGACGCGGACGCGATGACCGAGCCGGCGGAAGGAGTGGCCCCGTGAGCACGAGCACTGAGACGGCACCGGCCGGCAGCACGGTCGGCGGCCCGGTCCTGCACGCCCAGGACGTCACCCTCCGCTTCGGCGGTCTGACCAGCCTGGACCACGTGAGCCTGGACCTGTACCGCGGGGAGATCCTGGCGGTCATCGGCCCCAACGGCGCCGGCAAGACCTCGCTGTTCAACAGCCTGACCGGGGTCTACCTGCCGCAGGAGGGCGTGATCGAGTTCGTCCCGGACAACGGGACGGCGATCTCGCTGGTCAAGAACGGCGCGTTCAACCGGCGCAGCAACCGCAAGCCGCACCTGGTGAACCGCGCGGGCATCTCGCGCACGTTCCAGAACATCCGGCTGTTCAACGCGCTGACGGTGCTGGAGAACGTCCAGATCGCCGCCGAGACGCGCAGCTCCTCCGGCCCGGTCGGGGTCATGCTGGGCCTGCCGCGCAACCGCCGCAACGAGCGCGCGGCGCGCCAGCACTCCCGCGACATGCTGGAGTTCGTGGGGTTGCGCGGCAAGGAGAACGCCATCGCCAGCTCGCTGTCCTACGGCGACCAGCGGCGTCTGGAGATCGCCCGGGCCATGGCCAGCGACCCGAAGGTGCTGCTGCTCGACGAGCCGGCGGCCGGCACCAACCCCTCGGAGAAGCTGGGGCTGGCCGAGCTGATCCAGCGCATCAACACCGAGCTCGGCATCAGCATCCTGCTGATCGAGCACGACATGCGCCTGGTGATGTCGGTCGCGCACCGGATCACGGTGCTGAACTTCGGCAAGGTGATCGCCTCCGGCAGGCCGTCCGAGGTGCAGCAGAACCCCGCGGTGATCGAGGCCTACCTCGGCAGCGAGGCGGCCGAGGAGGCGGCGGCCGAGGCGGAGGCCGCGGTCGCGACCGACGCGGTGCCCGCGGCGAGGGACGCGGAGCCGGTTGAGGCCGACGCCGAGCCCGAGATCGAATCCGAGGCCGAGGTCGACGCCGCCGAGGCGGCTGCCGAAGCGGACGCGGCGGAGGCCGCGGCTGCCGAGGAGCCGGCTGCCGAGGAGCCGACTGCCGAGGAGCCGGCCTCCACGGAGCCGGCCTCCGAGCAGTCCGGCGCCGAGGCCCAGGCCGAGGCTCAGACGGCGTCGGCCACCGAAGCGGCCGAGACCGCCGAGGCCGCCGAGGAGCCGGACGCCGAAGCCGGCTCCGAGCAGTCCCCGGCTGCCGAGTCCGGCCAGACCGCCGGCTCCCGGGACCGCGACACCAACGAGGAGGGGTCCGCGTGAGCGAGGCGACGACCATCCCCGGCCCCCGCACCGAGCCGTCCTCGGCCGAGGGCACTCCGCTGCTGGAGCTGCGCTCCGTCGAGGTCGCCTACGGCGGCATCGTGGCGCTCAAGGGCGTCGACCTGGAGGTTCGCCAGGGCGAGATCGTGGCCCTGCTCGGCGCGAACGGCGCGGGCAAGACCACGACTCTGCGCACTGTCTCCGGCCTGCTCCGGCCCCGCTCCGGCGAGGTCCGGTACGCCGGCGAGACCATGACCGGCATCCCGGCGCACAAGATCGTCCAGCTGGGCATCGGCCACTCCCCGGAGGGCCGCCGCATCTTCTCCCGGATGACCGTCCTGGAGAACCTGCAGATGGGCGCCTACCGGTTCAAGTCGGTGTCCCAGAAGGACCTGGACCAGGTCTTCGAGCTGTTCCCGCGGCTGCACGAGCGCCGCACGCAGCTCGGCGGCAACCTGTCCGGCGGCGAGCAGCAGATGCTCGCCATCGGCCGGGCCATGATGGGCCAGCCCAAGCTGCTGCTGCTCGACGAGCCCTCGATGGGTCTGGCGCCGCTGATCGTGGCCCAGATCTTCGAGATCATCGAGCGCATCAACGCCCTGGGCACCACCATCCTGCTGGTCGAGCAGAACGCGGCGCAGGCGCTGAAGCTGGCGCACCGCGGCTACGTTCTGGAGACCGGCGAGGTCCGGATGAGCGCCCCGGCGGCGGAGCTGCTGAACGACCCGCGCGTGCGCGAGGCCTACCTCGGCGAGACGGCGGAGTAGCAGCGCGATACACCGGTACAGCG
>Ga0207654_10001566_pt1 | contig 12008 bp, 8 predicted proteins | sample KBSC64metaG_FD_184355 | JGI IMG/M metagenome (GOLD analysis project Ga0207654, IMG submission 184355) | Corn rhizosphere microbial communities from Kellogg Biological Station, Michigan, USA - KBS C6-4 metaG (SPAdes) (version 2) | ecosystem: Host-associated > Plants > Roots > Rhizosphere > Soil...
CGCGGCTAGCTGGTATAGTCGCTCCGCCTCGCCCCAATTCTGGGCGACGCCCCTGCCATAAGCATATTGAGCAGCAAGTCTCGTTTGCGCCGCCGGATCACCAAACTCGGCCGCAACATGATTCCAATGAGCCGCTTTGCCAAAATCGATCGGCACGGAAAGCGACTTGAGAATGTGCGCCGTGCCGCTGAATCTTCCGCGATCGTCTGAAGCTGGGTCAGAAGATGCCGCAGTTCCGCGGCCTACGAGGAATATCTCACCGAGTGCTGCGCAAGCCGACGGATGATTGTTCGTTGCTGCAGCCTCGTACCAGCGAACCGCCTCGCTGAAATCCTGCAGGACTTGGCTGCCTTGTTCGAAGGCCTGGCCCAAAGCAAACATTGCCTCCGGATCACCGGCTTCGGCCCGCGCGCGAAGTGCAACTATAGTTGAACCGGACTCAGTTGGTAGCTCCTGACCGCCCTTCCGGTCCCTGCGAAGAAAAGTGGGCAACCGTACCATTCACTGAGGCTCTCGCATTGCTTCTGATGAAACCCGCTCTGCTCCACTGGTGAGATAGGACAGAATCGTCCGCCGCCCCACCATGATATCGCCCGCAATCGTCATCCCGGGGATAAGGCGAAAGTTGTTGGGCACATTATGGAGCTTAACGTCGTCCAACCTGACGCGAACCTTAAAATAGGGCTCCCGGCGATTTCCCGTGGAATCCTGATTGAACGATCCCTCGCTGATAGAAACGATGTGACCGGTCGCCGTTCCATGCCGCAGGAAATCATATGCATCGAGCTTCAACGTTACTTTATCGCCCGGTTGGATGAACCCAACGTCACGGCTGTTGATAGCGATCTCTGCTTCTAGCCGGCCTTTGATCGGCGTCAATGTAAAGAGAGGTTTGATGCCCGGATTTGGTTCGACGACAGAGCCGACCGACGCGGTGCCGACATCCAGCACCACTGCATCTTCCGGAGCGACCAGATTGATGAGTTGGCTGACTTTCCGTGCCTTGTTGGTTTCCTGCTGGTCATCGCTAAGTTGCCGCCGGGCAGTGGCAAGCTGCGTAGCGACATCGTCATGCCACTTGCTGATGAAAACGGCTCGTTGCGCGCGCAGAGCCTGCAGCTCGTTGGCGCTTTGCAAGGCTTGGTTGCGTGCCTCCCCAAGCTGGCGCTCCACATCGGTCTTATTTGCCGTTGCGATCATGGTGTTGAGTTTGGAACCGTATCCCTTTTCCTCCAGGTTCTCACGCATGCTGCGCATCCGTTCAGCAATTGCCAATTGCTTCGAATAAACATCCGCGTTGCCATGCTCCCGAGACACAGATGCCTGGAGTGCCGCGATCCGTGAATCAAAATCCGCTAGCGACTGCTGATATTCGGTACGTCGCTGGCGGAAAACCGCAAGCTGGAGATCATAATCCGGATCTTTCTTGGCTGGTACGAATTCCGAACCTTTCGCTTCCGCCTCCAGCCGCCCGACCAGCGCGTAATTGGCAACGCCCCGACTTTCAAACTGGTTGAGATTGGCTTCCGCGAATGTAGGGTCGAGCGTCCCAAGCACCTGCCCTTTCCGCACTACGTCTCCCGCACGGACCTTGATGTCCTTAATGATGGCCCGATCCAGCGGCTGGACGAACAATGAACCTTCCACGGGGATGATCTCACCCGTGCCCGTCACCACCCGATCGATCTTCACGATGCTCATGAAGATGATCGAGACGAGGATCATGCCAGTTACCCAATAAAGGACACTGAACGAGCGGTGCGGAGCCAGCCGCTGCAGGGCTGCCTGCGTCTCCGACTGGAAGGCCGAAACCGGGAGATTGGTGGTGGTGGGAGCCGGAACCGACTTAAGCGCGGGCAATCGAAATTCTGGCACCTGCCGCTCCTTCGCTCGGACGATTCTGCGTAAACCACATATGCTTGTAGATCTCGTTGCGGTGAACCAGTTCGTCATGGGAACCGATATCGTTCACCTGCCCCTTCTCCATCACGAGGATTTTGTCGGCGTTCACCAGCATCGCCAGCCGATGCGAGACGCAGATGATGGTGCGGTCTTGCGCAATGCGGAGAAGGTTTGCGTTGATGATCGCTTCGGATTCCGCATCAAGTGCGGAGGTTGCCTCATCCAGGATGAGAATCGGCGGGTCCAATATCAGCGCGCGTGCGATCGCAAGGCGCTGACGCTGGCCGCCGGACAGGTTGGCTGCGCCCTCGGCTAAAACCGTATCATAGCCGCGGGGCAGACGTTCGATAAACTCTTCGGCGCCCGCGAGCTGGGCAACGCGCACGATCTCGGAAAATGTCGCGCCGGGCTTGGCGATACCAATATTTTCGCGAATGCTGCCGCTGAACAGAAAATTTTCCTGCGCGACGACGCCGATCCGCGTCCGCAGATGCTGAAGATCGATTTCGCGCAGGTCCATGCCGTCGACCTTGACCAGACCTTCATAATGAAGGTTCAGACCCTGCAGCAGGCGCGTAATCGTCGTTTTGCCCGACCCAGAGCGGCCCATGATCCCAAAAATCGATCCGGCCGGAATTTCAAAACTCGCGGAGGACAACGCGAGCGGTGCACCGGCAGCGTATCGGAAATTCACCTCGGAGAAGGTGATGTTGCCATGGATCGGCTGGCGCAAACCACTGCCGATGCGCGTAACCTCGGGCGGAGAATTGACGACGGACGCGACCTCCTGGATCGCTTCCCGGATTTCCCCAAGTTCCTGGTTCATGTTGGCAAGCTGCACCAACGGCGAGGCAGCGCGGTTCGACAGCATCATGAATGCCATCAGTGCGCCTGGCATGAACGTCGAGGGATCCTGCAACGTCAGATAAGCGCCGAGCAGAAAACTGCCGGAGTAAATGAGCTTTTCGAACGGAACCGTCAGCGTCTGCGGGATGTTCGCGAGCTGACCGACCTTAAAGCGAGCCTCGATTGCCGCCGCGACCTTGACATCCCATTCGCTGCGCCTGCGCCCTTCGATGGCGAGCGATTTGATCGTGCGGATACCGTAGATCGTCTCGACGAGGTGGATATTCTTGCGCTGCTCAGCGAGGATCACATCCTTGAAACGGCGCCCGATCGGTTTAGCGAAGACGAAGACGATCGCTGAAATCGCCAGCACGAGGAGGAGTACCAGCCCCGTCAGCATCCAGTTGAAGAAGAACAGGATCGGCAGGATCACCACCACGACGACGAGGTCGAGGAAGGTTTGCAGCAGCTTACCGGTCAGGAAGTTGCGGATCTGCCAAAGCTTGCCGATCTTGGATTGGATCAGGCCGGTCGGGTTGCGCTCGAAATATTCGACCGGCAGGCTCACCAGCCGCTCGAAAAGAAAGATGCTGAGGCGCCCATCGATCCGCGTCGCCATGACCTCCATGAACAGCCGGCGCGTGTAGCCGATCGCCATCTCGAAGACGATGAGCAGCGCTATGGCCACCGCGACCACGGTCAGCGTCGAATAGCTGTGATTGACCAGCACCCGATCCATCACGATCATCATCAGCACGATCGGCATGAAGGTGAAGATGGTCGTGATGATAGACGCGATTGCGATGTCTCGCACAAGCCGGCGCTCGACCATGAGCTGCGCAACCATCCACATCAACCCGAACGGCCGTTGCGTGTCGTCGAGCCGGTATTTGCGCTTGAGCAGGATAAAATCGCCCGAGCACAGCCGCTCGAACCGCTGCTGATCAAAGGCAATGGTGCCTTCCTCATCCGACGCCGCGGGGTCCTGCGCGATCAGTATGCGGCCTTGCGGCGTGTCCTCGAGGACCCCTTCAGCGATAAGGAAGCTGCCATCCTTCAAGGTCAGCATGGCCGGCAGACCGCCCTTGAGCTGCCCCATCTCATCCCAGCTCAGATGAACGCGGCCGATCTCCAGGCCGAGATCGGACACCATGCCGAGCAACGTGTTGAGCGGCACATGCGATGAAGCGAGCGTGTAAGCGCGCCGCAGCTCGTTCTCGGTCGTCTCGAGCCCGAGCCGCGCCGCCAGATTTACGAAGACCTTGAGGAAATCGGAAACGCCGACGCTATCGTAAAGCACTTCTTCCTGCATACTCAGCGCCATATCCCCACTGCATAACGATAGTCATACACGAAATCGCGCCGCCCGACGACCCCCGATATATAACCCCGTGCCCAGATACCGGTGGCAGCCGCGGTCCGCAATCGCCGTTGCTGCTCCGCAACATGATTAAAAGCTGAGTAACAATGGGACATATGCGTTCTTCCCGGGCCAGAGAATCAGCGGAGATGTCTGCGGTTACATTGGTAAAAAAATCGCATGTGAGGATCGTGCCCAGGAAAAATCGCGAGGACCACGCTGTTCCTCCATATGGCTTTTCAGATAGTTACGCTCCAGGCTCATTTGCACTGTCCCGTTGCGAGACAAAGTTAACAAAGCTACAATGTTGCGGGTGCGAGCGGGGGCGGATTAATATTCCTTCGTTTCATGAAGGCTTGCCGTTCGGCTGAGCCTTATGGCGAGTGTTTGCGCAGGTTTTGTGAAGGGGGCGTTTAAGATGACCATTACTGCCGACTTGGACTCCACTACACTCGGAAATAATGCGACAGCCTCCTTCACGGAACAAACAAATGTGCTCCTGTTTCCAAACGGGACAATCTCAACCGATGGCGCCGGAAGCAATGGTAAGTTCGTCGACAATATAACCGTCTCTCTTGGCGGCGCCACATCGACGGAAAGTCTGTTTCTAAGCCAGGCTGCAGCGAATGCTGCCGCCGCCAATAACATAACAGTGAGTTACACGGCTGGGGTCTTAACATTGAGCGGAGCCGATAAGCCAGACGCCGTGTGGCAATCGATCCTGCGGGGGATCACTTACGGGAATACGAGCGACAATCCCGGCTCGGCTTCCAGGTCGATTTCGGTAGATATAACCGATACGAAGAGTGGCGGAACTTTGACTAGATCGGCCACGATCAACGTGACGCCGGTGAATGATGCACCATCCGCTGCCAATCAGACGGTAGCCCTCAACGACAACACGACCTACAATTTTACGAGCACGAGTTTCGGTTTTAGCGATGTCGATGGAAACAGCCTGGCGGGAGTTAAGATTACCTCCCTCCCGACCGCCGGTTCGCTGAAACTCAATGGCGTTGCCGTCACCGCGGGTACGGTGGTCAGCGCTGCTGATATCGCTGCGGGCAAGCTTGTCTATACGCCGGTCGCCAACGCTCCGGGGAGCCCCAGCTTCTCGTTCCAAGTCCAAGACAATGGTGGAACCGCGAATGGCGGCTCGGATCTTTCCGCAGCCAAGACGTTCACCTTCAATGTTTCCGACGCCACCCCGCCTGCCGCGCCCTCGACGCCCGATCTTGTCACTGCATCCGACTCGGGCAGCTCGAATACGGACGACCTGACCAACGTCACGACGCCGACCTTCACCGGCACGGCGGAAGCGGGCAGCACCGTCACCATATATAGCGACGGCGTTGCGGTCGGCAGCGGCACCGCCGCCGGCGGCACCTACACGATCGCCGCGACGACCGCGCTCACGACAGGCACCCATTCGATTACGGCGAAGGCGACCGACGCCGCCGGCAACACCAGCGCCGCATCGGGCGGGCTTTCGGTCAAGATCGACGCGACCGCGCCGACGGTGAGCAATATCGTGGTCAGTGGCGATGGCGTCGTCCAGAACGGCGACGAGCATAATTTCACCGTATCGGGCACGGTCAGCGACGCCAGCAACGGCTCAGTCGTGGTCCAGGTCTACAACGGAACGACGCTGCTGGGCTCCGTCAACGGCACTTATTCATCGGGCGCGTTCGCGGTCAACATGACCGGCCTCACCCTGCCCGCCAATGGCAGCTACAGCGTCAAGGTGGCGGCGACCGATGCGGCGGGCAACGCGATGGCCTCCCCGGCGACGCAGAACTTCACATCCACCGCCTGCTTCATGCCCGGCACGCTGATCGCAACGCCGGATGGCGAGCGCGCGATCGAAACGCTGGCGATCGGCGACATGGTCTCGACCCATGACGGCCGCGCGGCGCCAATCCGCTGGATTGGACGCAATACCGTATCGATGGTGTTCGCCGACAAGCTGCGTACCCTGCCGATCCGCGTGACGGCCGGCGCGCTGGGCGAAAATGTGCCTGCGCGGGACCTGCTCGTCTCGCCTGATCATGCGCTGCTGGTGGGAGGCGTGCTGGTGCAGGCGGGCGCACTCGTCAACAACACGACGATCGTGCGGGAGACCGATGTTCCCTCCACCTTCGTCTATTATCACGTCGAGCTGGCGGATCACGCCCTGATCCTAGCCGAAGGCGCGCCGGCGGAAACCTTCATCGACAATGTCGACCGCATGGCCTTCGACAATTGGGAGGAGCATGAGCGCCTCTACGGCGCCGCGCCAGGCCTGGTCGAAATGGACCTTCCACGAGCCAAGGCTTCGCGGCAGGTGCCGCAGCACGTCCGCGTATTGATCGCGGCGCGAGCGGCGGCGGTATTGGATGTTCAAGCAGCCGCATAGTTCTGATTTGCTAGATATGGTTTGGCCATATCCAGCATGAACTGGCTAGTACAGTTTTACAGCATCGAGTTCGTCGAAGTCCATTATCTTTGATTGAAGCTAAAAGATCGTCCCTTCCGTAGCTAGTGAGGTGCATTGTGACAATGAGCATTTGCATGATGCAGACGGCCGCCGGGACTGATTACGAGCGAATGCTCGATATTACCTCAGTACCCAACAGAGCTTACTGCCTAATGAACGATATAGATTACCGAAGCTTTGTTGGGATTAAGCGCGGGTATTATAACTGGCAAGCTACCTATAATAGGACGCCGATGCTAGACGAACTTGCACGAGAAGGGTTCACCGGCTGGGTTTTGTTCGTTGACGCCGATGCGTATGTTAGAGATTTGGATTTCGATCTACGCGCATACATTTCATCCCTGGAAAGCGATACAATCCTTGTTGCCGCGCCTGGGTCCAACAGGGCGGCGTGGGACATTAATGCTGGCGTGTTTCTTCTCAACTTAGGCCATCCCCTCGGAAGAGAACTTGTAAACGAATGGCGACAACGCGAAGGTATCCATACGCCCGATAGACACATGAGAGAGGTTGTCGAGCCGTGGGGCAGGCTATCTGACGGTAACTTGTTGATCAATGATCAAACAATGCTGCACGATGTTTTACGGAATCCGGTATTTCTGCATGGATTGAGAATTGAGCATGATTTACTGAACTATGCTCATGGCCGTTTTATTTGCCAGATTTTGCGATCATCCGAAAGTGACAACTCCGAGAGAATTAAAAAACTTGCGGAACAATGTGCAAATGTTTGCAGCTCATCAACTTTATTCCAGCCAGCGAATCTGACCTCTCTCGCCAATAGGTTTGGCACCGACAAAGGATCCATGGTCGGTAACGCTCACTCTTACACCAGATACTACAGCTTTATGCTTGAGCAATTTCGTTATAAAACATTTAATGCATTAGAGATCGGTCTCTTAAGGGGAGGACCCGAAGCCGGTGGCAGTGAAGATCGAGTAACGCACGGCGCCCCCTCCATTGACATGTGGCTCGAATATTTCCCATTTTCGACTTTTTATGGAATAGATATATCTGACTTCAGATCTTTCCAGTCATCAAGATTCAGATTCAAACAGCTTGATTTATCCAATCTTGATGCAGCGCTTGCGTTGCGCAAAGCACTGCCCTCCATGAAACTGATAATCGAAGACGCATCCCATGCGTCGTTCCATCAGCAAGTTGCGTTCGCAGCTTTCTTCCCGCTGCTAGAGTCGGGCGGATATTACATAATCGAGGACTGTGATTGGCAACCCCAGCACTTTGAACATGATTTGCCGTCTACCGCTCTGACCAGAGATCTGCTTTCTCGATTTATGCATTTCGGTGTTCACAATTTTCCTCGAGAGATCACTAGCTTGGTGCCTATCGAAAATTTATTTGATGAAATTAGCGATGTTTTTGTACATCGGAAAGAAAATGAAGACGGTTCACCGGGGTTGATAAAATTGTTCGCGATTAGAAAAGTATGAACATAGTGACAGCACCGTCCAAAGTTTCCCATTTTTATTCGGACCCGGAGCAGTATCCTTAAGCTTGTTTACAGTACCACTATTTTGGATACGATTGTTAAACGCCAGTGAGATTTGGGGAGACCATTAATCAAATCGCGTGCATGCCCACGCGAGATCGGTCGCCAATTCCGTTTGATCAACCGAAGCCCGTGTCTTAAAGATTGCGGCAACGCCAACCAGTCCCTTTAGGTCGGCATGCTTTTCGATGTCGCGATGGCTGTCAACACGGTCGGCTTAGTCGTCGACCATGATCGTTGTCCCCGCGGGAAGGTGCATGATGCTCGTCAATGCGCATGCAACCCGAAATCGCCCATCGGTCAGGACAAGAGATCGGGTGATGACGCCGTCCAGAGCATGTGAAGGTTCGCACGCTCAGCCCATCGTGCTGCCGGGATCCACGGAGATGTTGACAGGGGCCGGCGGAGCAGCGCTAACCGCGATTTCACCGTGCGGCATCAGGCTCCACAAGAATGGCCGCGCGCGTTGAGAAAGGTGGATATCGTCGCAATAATAGTCTTTGATCGTCTGACCACTGGAATCAATGAGCTTGTCGGCCAGTGTGAGAAATCCATAGCCACGCCGATCGCAGATGTAGCGCATCTCGCGATTAAAGCAGGCGATGGCATGGTTGCGCTGCCCGATTGTGCCGTAGGCAGGTGCATCCGGATCGGCATAGGCTTGATTGGGCGTCGATGCGACTGGTCCCCAAACTGCTGGACGGATTCCCCGCCGGACCATCATATCGAGAAAGTTCGCGTAGCTTTTACATATCTCACCCACGATATCCTCGATCGAGCGATTCTGCCTTTGAGTTTGCTTCACGACGTGGCTCCGGCAATCAATTTCCCCGAAGGAAAAGACAACAACTCGTTCACCATTTATGGCGCCCGTGTCGATGAGCGCATTGACCCGCTCTAAGATCCTTGTCTGGGAGCCGGCCCGATCGAGATTATAAGCGAGGCCCGGGCCGAGATGCAGCGCATCGAAATGTGCAGCGAAGCCGGAATAGGAGCGGGCATGGGGCACCGTTTCCCCATTCTCTATATTGTCCTTTCCGGCCAGAAACCGAGTATGGCTGTCGCCGACCGCCAAGTGGCGCGGAACCCTCCCGACATAAGCCTCAGACCTCGACACCGCCGACTTGTATGCGTCCACGACAAGCGATGAGTATTGGAGTGCCGGATCGGCACCACGGCTGTCACGAAATCGCGAGCGCGCGGGCAAGCCTTTGCTTTTGAGCGCTCTCAAGTCGCAATGGAATTGGCCGAAGCTGTCATGATATTCAGTTCCCCGCACCAAAAAGCCGGCCCCGGCCAAAAAGCCGCTCATATTACCGAAGTCGAAGCGCGTTACAGGGTTCAAACCCGCAACATAGCTGATATATCCCAAATTGGGGTTTGCGAAGTCGACTTCGACGACACGCAAATGCCCGCCATCCACAAGCACATTATAGCTTGCTGTCATAAAATCACGGATTTGATGAAGATTGCACCGCGATAATCGATGTTCGACATATAACGAAGTAACGCTGTTGAGCGGCCACGCATTTTGCCACCGCAAGTCGCCGATATCCGCGTCGGGGGCATTTTCATATCCCTTTGGAGTGGTATCTCCAAACGATATCAATTTCATCCGCCTCATGCCTTTCGCTATATCTACTTGACGAGATTAACCACGCGCGCGAGATCAAGCAACGTGTCTTTTGCGGTGCAGCATTAGCAAATGTGGATTGGGGCCCGGGCACAGCAATTCGAGTGCGCGCGATTGAGGTGCCTAGGCAGTCTTCTCGCTAGTTCACAAAATGATTGCCCCGGGCGAATGGCGCCAGATGAGCGTCGTCGTAGACAATATCCCGCTTAAGAGCTAAGGCCAAATCGTCGCTCGGGTCTCGTAAGCCTTGGCGGTGCACATTGGTGCTGAGCACGGGTCCGCTCTGTCGGGCGGCCCGCGAAATAGAAGACCTCCACGAGGGAATACGTGGGGCGTGCTGCACCCGTGCTCGCACGTTACGAACCACCCGGCTTAGGCCGGGTCGGAAACGGGGATCGCATGTCTGAGAAATTCTGCCCAAAGTGCAGGTCAAGGGTGGACCCGCAAGCATCCATATGCCGCTACTGCCGATCGAAGTTGCCAACCGCTGCCCGGACTCTCCAACATGGCATTGGCATTGCTGCCGTCAGCGTGATCGTTCTGCTCATCGTTTACCATGGTTCAGATCCAAGTCCGACTGGTACCGCCAATAGTCAGACAAGTGACGCTGCATGGCTTGCGCAGAATGAGAATGATCCCAAGGCGCTCGATGATAAATTCGGGATTGGGGCTCAAACCGCATGCTCAATAGGCGCAGACGACTACCTGCGCAGCCAAGCCGCGCACGATTTTGCTTGGGACAATGATGCGCAAGGTTTCTTGGGTACCAAATTCGACAAGATCAGCACGCTGTCTGCTGGCCCGGGCCTGCTCACGCTTGTCACAACGCGCGCGAAGCTATCCAACGCGTTCGGCGGGTTCGAGCATTTCGAATTCTATTGTCTATACGACGTGAGGGCCGACAAGGTCGTCAAATATTCGCTGGACGATCCGGGGTTCAAAAATATTCCATTGCCAGACAACGCGGCGGACTTGATGACGGAAGCGCCGGAGGCCCAAAACAGGGCCCAGGAAGCAAACCAAGCGAGCGCCGCGCCTGCGCCTGTGACAGAAGCAGGAATGGATCCCTCGGAACTCCAGCCGGACGACAATGGGGCTGCTGCGCTGGAGGTCATGCCGGCCGACGGCGATAGCCCTTCCACTGGAGGCTCGCTTCAGGCGCCATCCGAGCCTGGGCCACCATGATCGTAAAGGCGGTGTAGTTTTGATGGCGGTAGGATGGCCTTCGAATTTCGGAGTGGACCGACAGCGCTTCCTTGAAACGGGCTCATTCTACCTGATCGCACACATCTGGTAACGGAGAAGGGAATAATCTGGTTATTTCCGCTTATTTGTACGATTTCCGCGTGATCGGAGCGGAAACATGGTCCGCCCAACGGCACATTTTGGTCGAACATTGCCTAATTTCGCCACTGATCGAGCAGGCCGATCACCGCGGCATCGACTTGCCGATTCAGCTCACTGTAGCGCTGCAGGTGTCGTTCGTACGTTGCATCCCACATTCCCCTTGGCCGCTGCAATCCGCCGCCCCAGCGCTGAGGACTGCCGCATTTGCGCTGCAACTTGAAAAGCCGTTCGAGCGGCCGATTGGCGTGGGATACACGCTGAATGCGATATCCAAGGCCCCAATGCTCTCGTGCAGCAAATCGAGCTTCGGCGGGCGGCTTATGCAGTTTCGCGACACGTTTGCCTGAAATGGGACAGATCATCCACCAGCGCCGTCCGCCGAACTTCGGCCGGGTATACTTCAATAGGATCAGCTGAAAAATATCCAGCCGTTCCTGGGCTGAGGTCGCAATCGAGAAGGTCAGCCTCATTTCTGCGTCGTCGGCATCAGTCAGATCGTATGTGAAGCCGACGCAAGCCTCCCGGCCGCCACCATTTGAGGCCCATCTCAACGTTCCACTTCCCCGCTTGCCATCGACGACGAGTCCGCGCTTCATGAGCCCCGCGATGCTGATCGTCAGGCATTCCTCGACCGTACGCGTCGGGCTGCGCCGGCCTGAATTCCAGTTGCCCATCTGCTTTTCTGCGCGCCCCCGATATTTTCCTAAATCATAAGCGGAATGCCAGAAGGTGAGAAGGAAAAAGATGGACCGCGTGAAACTTAAGGCATTGCTATTGCGTGCCTTTCATGAAGGTGCGATAGGCCTTGCCAATGATCGGAAATTAGGTGTTTAGTCCCGTGGAGTGGTGATACGGGTCGATTTTGAATCGTTCGGGTTCTTCTGTCCAGCTGCGCGCGAGATACTCGTAGGGGGTGAGACCGCGCAGCGTCTTG
>Ga0207654_10001570_pt1 | contig 11997 bp, 9 predicted proteins | sample KBSC64metaG_FD_184355 | JGI IMG/M metagenome (GOLD analysis project Ga0207654, IMG submission 184355) | Corn rhizosphere microbial communities from Kellogg Biological Station, Michigan, USA - KBS C6-4 metaG (SPAdes) (version 2) | ecosystem: Host-associated > Plants > Roots > Rhizosphere > Soil...
CAGCGGTTCGGTCAACACGTGGAAGGTCAGCGGCAGCTGGAAGCCGGTCGAAGATGTCCGTTTCCGCATCACGCGGTCACGCGACATCCGCGCGCCTTCTCTGAGCGAACTGTACGTCGCGGGAACGCAAGACGTGTTCAATGGCACCGATCCGCTCAAGGGTAACACGCAGGTCTTCCGCGTGCTGCAGCTCACCTCGGGCAATCCGACACTGAAGCCCGAGATCAGCAATACGATTACCTATGGCGTCGTAGTGCAGCCGAGCTTCGTTCATGGGCTGACCGCGTCGGTCGATTACTATGACATCAAGATCAACGGCGCGATCGCCACTCTGACGGCGCAGAACCTGCTCAACCAATGCGCCGCTGGCTTGGCGACCGCTTGCTCCAACTTCGTCCGCGACAGTGGCGGCAACCTGACCACCGTCTTGCTCCGGCCGATCAACTATGCCTCGTTCCAAACGCGCGGCATCGACATCGACGTGAACTACTCGGTGCCGATCGATACGTGGTTCAATGCAGCTGGTAGCCTCAACATTCGCTCTGTCACCAATCACCTCATCCATCAGAAGCTCTCCAATCCGGGTTTTGCTACCCAAGAGCAGGCGGGTGACGTGGGCCTCTTCGCCAATCCAAAATGGCGTAATACGACCCAGTTCACGTACGCGCAGGGCGGCTTCACCGGTTTCCTGCAGACGCGTTACATCGGCGGTGGGATCGTCGACAGCGTGAAAGCTGCTGCTGGAACGTTGCTCAACCAACACGTGAACGGGCGTCTCTATGTTGACGGCCAGATTTCGTACAAGATCGACCGGTCTCCAATCGAGCTCTACCTGAACGTTCGCAACCTTCTCGACAAGACGCCGCCGATCTTCCCGAGCGGCTCCACGTCCAACCCGGCGCAAACCAACGGCTCGCTGTTCGATATGGTCGGCCGTATGTTCACCGTCGGGGTCAACGTGAAGATCTAATCCGTATGTTAAGTCGGCGGCCGCATGCCTTCGGAGGCATGCGGCCGCTTTCTTAAGTGAGGCGTCTCCACACGATGGCGAGAAGCGCGACGATAGCTTGGCCAGTGCTTTTGTGGGCAACAACGGCCGCCGCATCGCCCAACGATTGGCCGAATATCGGTCGCGATCCGGGAGGCCAACGTTATTCCAATCTGACGCAGATCAACGCCGGCAACGTCAACCGCCTGAAACCAGCCTGGGTCTTTCACATGCGGCCCGACCAGGGCGGGGTACAGCCCGAAACGACGGTCGACCCCGAGCATGTCGCCGTCGAAAAACCACTCCCCGCGCCAACCCGCTTGGCCTCGAGCAGTTCGACGCCGCTGGTCGTCGATGACGTGATGTACCTGACGACGCCGTACCGGCGCGTCGTTGCTCTGGCCGCCGACACCGGCAAATTGATCTGGGCCTTTGCCGTTCCAGGCCCCGGCCAACCGGCCCCGCGCGGCCTCTCATACTGGCCCGGGGATCGCGCAACGCCGGCCCGCATCCTTTTCGGTACCCGCGACGGTCGGCTCATCGAGTTGGACGCGAAAACAGGTCTCCTGGTGCCGGGATTCGGCAAGGGCGGCATTCTCGATACGCGGACGCCCGATATCATGCGGGGGTTCGACGAATCCCAGTACGATCTGAGTTCACCTCCCGCCCTTTATCATGACGTCCTCATCACGGGCGTACGGGTCACAGAGGAAGCTGGTCCGGGCCCCTCGGGCGCTGTGCGGGCATTCGATGTCCGGACTGGAAAACCGCTATGGACCTTTGACGCGGCACCGACGGCCGGAGAGCGCGGAGCGGACACGTGGCAACCTGGAAGCACGAAGAACCGCACCGGATCGAATGCCTGGGGGCTCATCACGGTAGACCAGGCCCGCGGTATCGCGTTCTTGCCCTTCGGTGCTGCGACCTGGGACCGGTATGGCGGCGATCGCAAAGGCAATAACCTCTTCACGACGAGCCTGGTGGCGGTCGATGCGCGCACAGGTGAGTATCTGTGGCACTTCCAAGCCGTCCACCACGATATCTGGGACTATGATCTCGGTGCGGCGCCGATCCTGATGGAGGTAACGCGCGATCACCGGACGATTCCGGCGGTCACGCTCTTCGGGAAGAATGGACTTGTCTTCATCCTCGACCGGGTGACAGGCAAGTCGATCTATCAGGTCGCAGAGCGGCCGGTGCCGGCAAGCGAGGTTCCCGGCGAGCAAGCCTCGCCGACTCAACCCTTTCCCGTGATCACGCCCCCGATCGCTCGAGCCGACATCAAGGCGGATGAGATTGCCGACGTGACGGCCGAGCACCACGCGTTTTGCGTCGGATTACAGAAAAAGTTCAATCTCACCTTTGGTGTTCGCTACCAGCCGACACGGCTCAGCCAGGCCATGGTTCAGTTCCCCGGCATCCTCGGCGGAGCGGACTGGGGCGGTGGCGCCTTCGATACCAAAAACCATCTCGTCATTGTCAACACGCAGGATCTCGGGGACATCATGTCGCTCGAGCCGCGAGACGGCGGCGCACTGCCGTACCGCAATCAACGATCGGGCAAATATTGGGACTCCGAGGCGCGGCTGCCCTGCAACCCCACCCCCTGGGGGGAGCTGGTCGCGATCAACGTGGACACAGGAGAGATCGCGTGGCGAAGCCGCTTGGGGGTTAGCGACAACCTCCCCGTCGATAAGCAAGACACGGGGCGCCCGAACATGGGCGGACCGATCGCGACCGCCGGCGGCGTGACCTTCATCGGCGCGACCGACGACAGCCGCTTTCGGGCGTTCGATTCGCGCACCGGGAAAGAACTCTGGACGGCCAAGCTGGACGCCTCCGCGCACTCCATCCCGATCACCTACCTTTCGCATGGCAAGCAATATGTGGCGGTTGTGGCGACCGGCGGCGGAGTCCTTCTGACGCCGACCACGAGCGACGCTCTTACCGCGTACAGCTTGCCTTGACCCAGCTTCTCCCTCCCTCTCGTTCGGAACAGTAACAATGACCTTGAAACGTTTGCTCGCTTCATTGTTGCTCGCGGGGTCGCTGATGAGCGCGGGAGCGGCCGAGGCTCAGAGCCTTGAGAAATATCGCGGACTGCCTTGGTACAAGCAACCGGGCCCAGCAGCTCGTCGTCTCGGCCTCGCGCCCACCGCAGATCCTTATAAGGGCATGAAGAAGGTGCTCTTCATTGCCGATCAATCCACCGGCAGCCAATCGCTTCACGATTCTACCTATCGGGCGATGGCAATCATGGAAGAGGTCGCCCGCAAGAATGGCATAGCCCTCTTCATCCGAACCGACTTTACGTACGTCACCAAACAGCCCGTATATGGACGGCCGATGCCAGGAATTCCAACGCTGGACTACAGCAAGGGTGGACCGAAGGAGTCGATCGGTCATAATCTCGATTGGTACGACGCCGTCGTTTTCTTCACGACTGGGGAAACGACCATGACGGACCAACAAAAGAAGGATTTAATCTCCTTTATCAAAAAAGACGGCAAGGGGTTCGTCGGAATTCATACGGCGACCGTTACCGGTTACTCGTGGAAAGACTATGGCGACATGCTGGGCGGCCGGTTCGATGGCCATCCGTGGGGACGTCAGGATTTCAAGGTCATTGTGGAACGTCCCGACTTTCCAGGGATGGATCTTTTCGTCGCCGATCCTTCGATCAAGGACGAAGAGATTTACCAGCTTCTTGATGAACCCTATTCGCGCGCAACAGAGGACGTTTTAGCACGGGCCGACGTGAGCCCGTTCAGCAAGACCGAGCCCGACCTGCGGCGCACGGACAATGACTTCCCTGTTGCCTGGATCAAGAATTATGGCGCCGGCCGCGTGTTCTACGGGGCGCTTGGACACGGTGCGGAGAGCTGGGACGACCCAAGGTATCAGACGCTTTATCTGGATGCCATCAAGTGGGTAACGAAGGTGTTTGATTATCCCATTCGACCGCATCCGATACCACCGTCGTCCCTGGTAAAGCCGTGAGATGCAACCGATCAGAACATTTGGACTGGATGAAGTCCCTAAAGCGCAGAACATGATCCGGGATAGTTCGGTCGGCGGGCTCGTACAGGGTCACGTAGCGCAAGATCTCCGGCTCGATGATCCGTCGCATGGTCAAGCCCATCGGGCGAGCAAGACGATCAACGTACAAGGGAGAAAAGGTCACGCCAAGGTTGGCCGCCGCCATCCCAAGCGCTGTGCTGATATTGTCGAACACTTGCTTCGGCAGGTTCGTGATCTGTTGATTGCTGTGAGGGCCGAGAGGCTCAACGCTTTGCTCGTGATCGTGCCCAGCCGTAAAAAAGTCGACGCCCTCGAGATCGGACCATTTGACCTGGCGTTTTGCCGCGAGCGGATGCTCGGAAGAGCACCACATTACCCAAGGTGACGCATGGAGGCGGATCGCTCGCACTTCGTCGCTCACGGCACGATCCGGCCCCACGGCGAGATCAGCCTCACCACTCAACAGGCGATTGGCCATCCACTCGACGCCTGTGTCCACGATGCGCACCTCGCTGTGCGCCTCGGACTTTCTGAACGCAGCAATCAGAGGGGGAAGCACGGTGGCGGCGATCGCTTGGGGCGCGGCGACGCGGACGACGTCGACGGTTCGGTTCGCGATATCGGCGGCGGCTACGGCGGCGATTGCAAACTGGCGCTGCACGCTGATCGCCGTCGGCAAGAATTTGCGGCCATCTGGAGTGAGGGCGATTTTGCGCGTAGTCCGTTCGAAGAGGGTGAAGCCAATCCCCTGTTCGAGCTCGCTGATGAGATTGCTCACGGCAGATGGCGTGAGATTGATGCGTCCAGCGGCCAACGTGAAATTGCCGAGCTCGGCTGCGGCGATGAAGGCGGACAGCTGGCGAGTTGTAAACCGCGGTTGGCTCATCTGATCGATCCTCGTCTAACCTCTGAGCCGCTTAGGCTGGTGGGCTTTCCGATCAAAATCTCATTGCGTTTGCATTATTTCTATTGCGATAGCATCATAGACGTTTCATGGTCAATGTCTGATGGGGTGCTGTTAATTGGAGCTGGCAGTGATTCGGATATATCCCATGAGCCGGTCGGCGCCCGGTCGAACAACAGCCAATCGCTTCTTATGAGCTCGGCTTCGGCCTGGCCTGTTTCGAGAGGTTACTCTGGGTCGATCGATGGAACTAGCGCCGACCCCCGTGGCTTCTCCGCCTATTATTCTATTTGCCTTGCCACAGGATGAGTGTGACGATGTTCGACCTATTAAAGCCGATGCCGGCCGACCCAATTCTTCAGATCATCGCGGCACACAGAAATGATCCGCGTACCAACAAGATCGATTTGGGCGTCGGTGTCTATCGTGACGCAAACGGTGCGACGCCCGTCTTCCGCGCCGTCAAGGCGGCGGAGAAAATCCTGCTCCAAGAACAGCTCACCAAGGGATACCTCGGAACCGCTGGCGATCCGATCTTCACCGATCTCCTGCGGCCTTTCATCTTTGCGGACGGGGCCGATGCCAGTCTGATCCCGGCGATCCAAACACCTGGGGGTGGCGGCGCACTGCGCCTAGGCGGGGAGCTTATCGCTACGGCCCAGCCGAAGGCCAAGGTATGGTTAGGAACACCGAGTTGGCCCAATCATCGCCCGATCTTCGAGGCGGTCGGCCTCGAGGTTAAGGAGTATCAGTTTGTCGACGTCGAGAAGCAGGAGTTGCTTTTTGACCCGATGATGTCGTCCCTGAACGGCGCCACCGCCGGCGATATCGTCCTTCTGCACGGTTGCTGCCACAACCCCACAGGTCTCGACCTCGATGCGGCGCAGTGGACAGCGGTGGCGGAGCTTTGTGTGGCCAAGGGGCTCGTGCCGTTTATCGACCTAGCCTATCAGGGGCTAGGTGAAAGCCTCGAGGCCGATGCACAAGGCTTTCGAATTGTCTTCGACAAAGTTCCAGAGCTGTTGCTCGCTTATTCCTGCGACAAGAATTTCGGGCTCTACCGCGAACGGACCGGCGCGCTGTATGTGAAGGCAACCAACGCGGAGTCGGCGAGAAACGCCGCAAGCAATCTGGCGGTCCACGCTCGGGTGAGCTGGTCGATGCCGCCGGATCATGGCGCCGCAGTTGTTCGGACCGTGCTCGAGAATCCGGCGCTCGTCGACGATTGGCGTGCCGAGGTCGCGAGCATGGCGAAGCGGATCAATGAGGTCCGGCGCGCAATTGCGGAGGCGGCGCCGGCGCTGTCGGCGATCGGGCGTGAACACGGTCTCTTTTCCAATCTCGCTTTGTCACGCGCCCAGGCCGACGCGCTGCGGGAAGAGCACGCTATCTACCTCCTACCGTCGGGCCGCGTGAACGTCGCTGGGCTGCAGATCGCCGAAGTTCCGCGTTTGGTCGCGGCGCTTGAAGCCGTTGGCGCCATGCCGAGATGAATTGACGGATCAACCGGCCGGCCTTCAGCGCGACCGGTTGAAGTAGAGTAAGGGATGGATGCGGTGAGGCGGTTTACAGACAAGATCGTATTAGCGACCGGGGTAGCAACCGGGCTGGGGTGCGTAACGGCCGAATTATTCGCTCGAGAGGGAGCAAAGCTCGTACTCGTCGACTACAACGAGAGAGATCTCCAAGCTTTGGTCGAGCGACTACGCGTCAGCGGAGCTACCGCTTCAGCGGTGGTCGGGGACGTGTCGCAGAGCGACGTGGCCAACGCTGCGATCGCCCGGGTCGAAGCGGAGCACGGTCGCCTCGACATTCTCATCAATAACGCCGGAATCAACCCGGTCGGCAACATCGTCGATACGCCTGACGACGTCTGGGATCGTACGATCGCGGTCAATTTGCGCTCGGCCTATCTTTTCTCGTCGCGCGCGATTCCGCTCATGGAGCGATTTGGCGGCGGCACGATCGTCAGCACGGCCTCGATTGCCTCCTTCAAGGCGTCGACTGCAGAGGCTGCCTACAGCGTGTCGAAAGCGGGGCTGCTGCAGCTGACGAAAGTGATTGCAAAGGACTTCGGATCGCGAGGCATCCGCGCCAACGCCGTCTGCCCCGGTTTTCTGCCTAAGTACATGGCGGATCGGCTTCAGGGCGCATCCGAGCAACAGCAGGAAATGCGATCGCGAAGAGCGGCCGAACTAGTCCCGATGGGCCGCGAGGGTACCTATGAGGAGATTGCCGACATCATCGCGTTTCTCGCAAGCGAGCAGTCTTCCTACATGAACGGCGCCGGAGTGGTCGCCGACGGTGCCCAGACAGTCTGATGGCGCCCGAGCACGCCGGTCTGATCGCGGGACTTTCGGTCGCGGCATTCTCTGCCGCGAATAGCCTCATCGTCCGTTGGATCGGCCCGCGAATACCGCCGATTACGCTCAATGCCTGGCGCTGCACGGTCGCGGCGCTCATCTTCCTTCCGCTATGGTGGTGGTCGAGCGGCTCGGTGGTCCCAAGCGCGCATGCGCTGTTGTGGATCGGCTTGTCGGTCCTGTTCACCATTGTGCTCGGCGACACCTCATTCTTTCTTGCGATCAAAAAAATCGGCGTCTCGAAGGCGATGCCAATTGCCAAGACCTATCCCGTGTTCACCGTGTTGCTGTCCTGGGTGGTGCTGCACGAGGCGTTGACGCTGTTGAAAATGCTCGGTGTCGTCCTTGCCGTCGGCGGAACCGCGTTGATGTCGCGTCGTGCCCCCTCGGCGACCGAGGGCACGACGACAATCGAAGAGGATCTCCGTCAATCTGCGCGCGATCACCGCAACGGTTTCCTGATTGCAATAGGTACCGCGCTCGCGTGGGCATTGGGCGCGGTGATCCTTCGGATCTCGCTCACTTCCGCCGACGTCGTGACCGTGAGCCTTTTCAAGACGATTATCGCCGCCGTGATGCTCGCCACCTTGTCGGCGCGGGTCGATCACATTCCTGTACAGGACGTGCTTCTGAACCGCACCAAATTGTTACTTGCTGGAGCCACCGGGGTAACCTTGGCCGGGGCGGCCTTGCTCTTGGTGTATTCGACATCGCTCGTAGGCGCAGGGGCGGCAGCCGTTTACTCAGGTCTGGCGCCGCTGTTTGCCGTACCACTCGGCGTTCTGATCTTCAAAGAGCGGATGGGGCTGGCTGCTGCAATAGGCTGCGCCCTGGCGATCGGTGGCATCATCTGTGTATCATTGGGCTAGCAACAGCCAGCGAAGATATACGGAGACGATCAGGAGCAGCATCGTTGGTTGAACGAGAACCAGCCCACAAAGATGCCGTCGTCATTGGGTCCGGCGCCGCGGGTCTGACCGCCGCCCTGGTCCTGCGTCATGGCGGCGTTGACGTCGCACTGGTCGAGGCGGAAGAAACCCTCGGGGGCACCTCTGCCATCGGCGGCGGCAATCTGTGGATACCAAACAACGGTCCCATGACCAGGGCGGGCCGCCGAGACGACCTTGCGCTCGCCAACGCCTATCTGCGTCATGTCAGTGGCGGGCAACCCAAGGCCGCCAATGCCGAGGTCTTCATCCAGCACGGTGCCCGCCTGGTGGCGTTCGTGGAAGAGCACAGCGCGCTGCGATTTTCGTCGATCCCACGCCATGATTATCATCCCGCATGGCCTGGCGCTGGCTTCGGACGCAGTCTTGAGCCCGAGCCTTTCGAGGCGGGGCACCTGCTGGCAGAAAGGGCGTCTTGGTTCGCGACTAACCCCGACCGGCCGCCCTTCACTTATGTCGAGTACCGAAAGGGAGCCGACCCCGATCTGGCCGCACGGCGCCGCCGTGATGATGTCCGCACCCAAGGCGCCGCGCTGATCGCCGGTCTCGGCCACGGTTGCCTGCAGGCTGGCGTCGACGTGGTCCGGGGCACGCCGGTGCAATCCGTGTCAGCCTACCCGTCCGGCAAATCCTACCGCGTCCAACTCCAAGACGGTCGGAGCATCATCACGAGCGCGATCATTCTGGCGACGGGAGGCTATTCCGGGTCGGACCTGATGCGTCGCGCGACGCTGCCGCCTGTCGGCTTCGTGTCGCTGGCGGCGGGGCGATCGCTGGGCGACGGGTTGCGGTTTGGGCTCGACTGTGGGGCTGCATTGTTCGGACTGGGAGATGGCTGGCTCGGCGCCGGGCATCGGCCGGACGATGGCAGGGCGCCCTTCCTCGTCGTAAGGGAATTGGCCCTGCCTGGCTCCATGCTGATCAACGCCGATGGCGAGCGCTTCGTGAACGAGGCGCTCGGATATAATGATGTCGGAAAAGGCATGCTGCAGTTCGATCCGGCCCGCGGGAGCTATTACTGCGCATCGCCCTGGCTCATATTCGGTTCCGATTTCCGCACTCGACGGCCGGTTCTAGGCGTGGCCCCATCCGCGGCGATTCCAGAAAATTGGAGGATGGCGGAGACAATCGAAGAGCTTGCCCGACTGCTGCCGGTGCCGGCCGAGGCGCTCGCTGGATCCGTTGAACGCATGAACGAAGCCGCGAGGCTAGGGCTCGATCCGCAATTCTGTCGTGGCGGCGACGCACATCAGACCTTCAACGGTGAACCTGGGGGCGGCCCTAACCCTTGCCTCGGATACATTGCCACGCCGCCATACTTTGCCGCCCCAATCACGCCGGTCTTGTGCGGGACGAAAGGCGGTCTTGAGGTTGACGCCAATGCGCGTGTGATTGGGCGAGACGGCGAAGTCATTGCCGGTCTTTACGCATGCGGCGATGTTGCGTCGACGATCATGGGCTTTGGCTATGCTGGCGCAGGCGCATCGATCGGCCCGGCGATGACATTCGCACTATTGGCCGCGGAAGACGCCTTGCGCGCGATGAAGGTGGCGGCGCTCGATGGCGCTGGCCATGCTATGCGCTGAACGCAATCTGGCCTGGGATAACCGGCACCCGAAGAATGACGCGGTCCATCGGGAGTGGAAGCCGTATGATCCAGAAGCGACAATGGCCGATGTGGGGCCGTAGAACGAACCCGCTGCGCGCGAGGGGCACTTGCCGTGAGGCCAAGGAATAGCGGGCATTCACGATGCAAGTCGGCGAAATCTGCAAGCGCTGACAAACCGGGAAACGGGAGCGCCCCCTTCCTATGAGCTCCCTTGGCGGCCAGCAAGGCTGCGTCTGCACATAAAACGAGTTCGACGGGCGCTATGCTGTCGCGCTGCGTAGTGGAAACACCGATTGATACGGGTCACATGATCCAAAACACGGCCGGAATAGGCCAGCGATGCCGTTCGGATCTATTATCATCCGATCCAACCATCGGCCAATATCGGCCTCCTGTTGCGCTGCGATCCTGATGGTCAAGTGACCGTAGCAGAAGATGGCTTTAGATTACCCAACGGCATGGGTTGGGCACCTGACGAAAGTACATTTTATATAACAGATTCCGTCTCAAAAAAGATATATTCGTATGAATACTGTAAAAATTCTGGAAGAATTTCCAATATAAAGTGTTCGCTAACTGTCGAAAATCCCGTGGTACACCGGATGGGTTGCACATTGACGCTAATGGTTTTGTTTGGAGAGCATCATTTCGAGGAGGAAATCTGACCAGGTACGATCGAAACGGCAATAAGCGAGAAGTCGTAGAAACTCCGGGGAAGTTCGTAACATCCCTTACGTTTGGAGGAGCCAATAATGATGTGATTTTTATCACGTCACCTAATCTAGATGGAGATTCTATAGTTTACTTTGCAATAACCAACATAACTGCTAAATATTCAAATATATTCTTATAATTAGCGTGCTTTGTCTGCCCGGCCTCCGCTCCTGATGCCCAGGTGGTGGAATTGGAGACGCGCTGGCTTCAGGTGCCAGTGGCCGCAAGGCCGTGGAGGTTCGAGTCCTCTTCTGGCACCAGTGATCTTTCCGGGAACGTCCGGAAAGGTCCATCAAGCGGCTGGTCTTTCAGATTTTCAATGCAATATAGCCCGTGGGCGGCCTATGTCCGATAACGGCGTCGAGGTCCGTGCTCGGACGTCCGCAATCTGCCGTTCACGCACCTCGATCAGTGTCTCGAGCGGCACATGCTCGATCGTCATGCCGTCGAAATCCTAGGCAAAGGCCCGGTCAATCGCAAGAAGATGGGATCGATCAGTTCGCGGAGTGGGAGACCCGAACAAAGGCATAGACCAGGAAGGTCCGGAACAGATCGTCGGTCATGCCGCAATGGCTGTAGAGCAGGTGGACGTCATACAGTTCGCGCGGATGCTGGCGGTCGAGCGCGGCGCAGAGCTTGCCGGCATACGGATCTTCAAAGGCGAGCACGGGCATCTTGGCGAAGCCGAAAACCTCCTCGACTGCGCGGGTGACCCGCATGATGCGCGGCCCGCGCAACACCGGCGGTTCCAAAACACGCTATCTTAGTGTCCGCGGAACCGGCAGCAGCTCAATTCGCGAATGACTGGCCGCAGCGCCACAAAGCGGATCGCCCTTCATCGGTTGCGACCGCGGCTGCCGGGGCAAGGCCACCTATCAGGAAGATAGGTCCCATCACGAATGGCAGACGATAGGCTTCCCCATCCACAGTTCGTGCAAGCAAGGGGTCAGGCGAGATGTCCGAAATTATCCACGGGGTAGGGATTCGAAAGCGCGCCGCTACACCATCTGAAAGACGTGGTTTGATCGTCGGTACAGGCGTCTCTTTCGCCATCACGGGGGCGATCTGATCATGCAGCGCGAAGCCATCCTGGGTGAAAGTGACCCTGAAATCGCCGCGGCCATGGCGGGCGAGGCGCGTCGCCAGGTCGAAGAGATCGAGCTGATCCCCTCGGAAAATTATACCTATCCGGAGGTGCTTGCGGCACTAGGATCGGTCCTCACAAACAAATATGCCGAGGGCTATCCCGGCCGCCGCTATTATGGCGGACAAGAATATATCGACCAGATCGAAACACTCGCCCGTCAGCGCGCCTGTATGCTCTTCCGGGCGGAGCACGCCAATGTGCAGCCGCTTTCCGGCTCGCCGATGAATCAGGCGGTCTATTTCGGCGTGCTCAACCCTGGCGACGCGGTGCTCGCGATGGATCTGTCTCATGGCGGCCACCTGAC
>Ga0207654_10001572_pt1 | contig 11987 bp, 14 predicted proteins | sample KBSC64metaG_FD_184355 | JGI IMG/M metagenome (GOLD analysis project Ga0207654, IMG submission 184355) | Corn rhizosphere microbial communities from Kellogg Biological Station, Michigan, USA - KBS C6-4 metaG (SPAdes) (version 2) | ecosystem: Host-associated > Plants > Roots > Rhizosphere > Soil...
GGATTACTTCCGAGTAGAGGACCACACAGCCGCGTCGATCGAAGCAGCAGTTGAATAGCTGCAATAATGAGCAAAATGTATGTGTTTGGTCCAGTCTATGAGGCCGCCCACGGCACCCAATCAAACCAATCGGATTGGGCAATCGCTCTCTGGGTGGCTGCGCTTGCGAGCTTTTTTCTATGGTCGGCTTTTGATCATGGAAAAAGGGCAAGAGACATGGCTAGGCTGGCAAGCGCTCTGGGCCTGAAGCCTTGGGGAGACAAGCTCCCCTCAGACCTGTCTCTGACAGGGACACCGTTCGCTGACAGAAGCGCGACGTGGAATGTTCTTGAGGGCGTGCAGAACGGCATTCCCTTTATCGTATTTGACTGCCGGATCGGGACGGGAAAGGGAAGCTGGCAAAGGACCGTCATAGCCGCTCGCACCAATCGGGATGTATTTGCGACCGTGCCATCGGACTTCAGCTACACGGTCGATAAGTCCGGTGATTGGATGATTTTCTACTCACCCAAGACACTCTCCTTCGTTGGGCAAAAACTGATGCCTATTGCCGAACTCGAAGCACGCATTTCCACTCTCGGGTAGGCCGTCGAATGTTCGGCTTTGCTCAAGGATGCCCTGCAAAGCGATCTATATTTCGCGATCAGCGTTAGTTCTTCTCTTCGCTGTCGAATGACCGCCAAACCGGAAGTTATCGAAATTCATCTCAGGGGCTAAAGCCCGGGGCTTTTTAGGAACCTTTTTGGCACGACTGAAGTCGTGCCCTTTCACAAAACGGCTGATCCGAGTGAATCACCGCTTAACCGGAAGTAGCCCCAAAATTGATCTAAAATTTGTTGATTGGTGATGAGAGCACACATAAGCGATCAGGCTATTGTTATTCACTTTTCGCCCTCAGAGAATCCCTCATCGGAGGAATGGGATAGGCTGCTCGACAAACTGAAATCCGTCAATATCCCCGGCTACTACGAAGCGGGGAGGAGAATGCGAGTCTTGGTTGATCCAGAAGAGAGAATGAGGGTGCTGATCTTTTTGACTACCGAGACAGTGACAGTCGATGCTGCGATCAGCATCCTGCAAGAATGGAACATCGACGTGCATGACGAATCGTTAAATCAATGGCGCTAGGAAGCACCGCCCCGATTCCGGACAAGTGACCGCGTACCCGGAAATAGACCGAACTTGGGTCATGTTCCTGATCAATTCCGAGAACGAAAGCGCGAGAGTATCGTTGCAGGAGGAAAAGCGATGGGTTTCATCTTCCCGGTCAAGTGGTTGGTGGTGGCGTTCCTGATTATCGTAGCCGTGTTCGTCGCCCGAAAGATTATTCGCGGAAAACGAGGCTAGGTCGATTCGGGTCGAGTGACCGCCAATCCAGACGTTACACTTTTTGGTGCAAAACTGAGTAGGGGAAGGGTGGCGGACGAACCAGACGAAATGTGGATTGCTGCTCGCTTTCAGCTTTTGGCTCCTCGTCCAAGCCAGAGCTGGAGATATGATTGTTCTCTTGCTATGAGAGCCTTTGCTGTGGTCGCTTTCTGGTTGCTGGTAGCTCTTCAGTGCTCAGCAGAGCCACGCTGGTGCGCCGTCTCCCAGAAGGACCCATCAAACTCCCTTCTATATCCGCCAATAGCGCGTGCAGCAGGGATTCAGGGCGTTGTCGTAATGCGCATGATCTATGAGCCGAAAGGCAGAGTGCAGCGAACTGAACCGGTTTTTGGTCCGGCGTTGCTTGCAGCGTCTGTGGCTAAACAGTTGTTGACATGGACGGTGAAGACCGATGCCAAAGGCGATCAGGAGTGCGTGACGCTACTCATTGCCGAGTTTCGTTTTCATGGTCCCGACGAACCATCCCGGTTACAGCCGCAAGGGCCAGTTGCCCCTGGAATAGTGCGGGTCTCCGTTGATTCAGAGGTGCTAATCATCTCTGATCCAGCAGGAACAATCTCGAATGGAAATGCATTCAAAGTATTCGCATTCAAACTGAAAAGGATCGCTAGAAAACTCTTGCATCGATCAGGCTAAACACACGAATCGGCAAGCTTCCTCTTGGCAGGAAAAAAGATCGGCGAATCCATTGCGAGCGGATAACCGCCCACACGGAAATAACCCAGATTTGGTCAATTTCTGGCTTTACTTCCGGAACGGGGACTACTCGGGGAACAATCAGACCAAGCCACTCGTCTGGGCTTCCGCCAAGAGTTCGGGGTGTCTTCGTAGAGTCGGCTGAATTAGATTGCGATCAAATTCCATAATGATTCCACCGATGGCTTGCGAAATCTTCTTGAACTCCTCCTCAGGCTCAGAACGCTTGCTCTGTTCGAGAACTGCGACAAGTTCCTTGTCGCACACGCTGACCGCCGAAAGCAGTTTGCGGGCCTGATCAACGTTTGAGAATCGATTGGTTGATCGCTCTGTAGATCGTTCGACCTTTGTGGGCGGGTCCGTCTCTCCATCACCCAGCACGCGAACCTCAGCCTTATCGCCAACCGACAAGTCACCTATTTCCCACACCGAATTTACAGAGTTCGGCTCGTCGCTGTAGTCAATTGCCTGTACCCACACTGATCCAGTGGAATCGCCTGCACCATCGCTTGAGAAGTTCAGGTGGGCACTGAGCCATCCCTTTGAGCTGAGCGACGCTCTGACTGGAACACCATCGTTAACTGCAACTTGGACGCGCATAGCTCGGAGTCTATACCAGTCAGCATTCATCGCGGGTGAGTGACCGCGAACCCGGACCCAACGTGAGCGACATCACGTTACGTCCGGATCGAGGACCATCGGGAGCTATTGGATTTTGGGTGAAGAATTCTGAAATCTCGAATCGCTGGCAAAGGAATCAAAGATGATCTCTACGGCGGCGAAGGAGATTGCCGTTCCTTCATGCATCCACCCGCTCCCCGGCACCCTGTTCTCATTTGTGCGAAATACGACCAGCCCATCTTGCAGCGCATAATCGCGATAAATAGTGTTTTCAGGAGTCCTTGGACGATCAGCGTAGTAGTGGGTGAAGCGCATACATTCTGCGCTCCCGATTCTGAACCGCTTCCTGGTGATCTTGACGTCAAGGGGATTCCATACCGCCAATACTTCGTCGTTTTCGAATTTGAGACGTAGGCAGTTGTTGACTGCATTGCACTCGGTCAGGCGATGCCCATCCTCTCCGGGTCGCCCGAGCGGTTCCCCCCACAGCCGGATAGAGCCGTAGTTCAAACCGGCTATCGTATTGCGAATGCCCTCAGCCAACTCTTCCAGATCAACCACGATGGACATCAGAATAATGGATCGAGCTGAATCGCTCTCTCCGTTCCGGCTGTGTCACCGCCCAACCGGAAACTACCACTTTTGGTGCAAATTTCGACATCCCGCACAATCGGGATTTAGTGAGTCGGCCTGGCTGCGGGATTCCACTTGTCCGTAGAACGGCCTAGCGTGACAAGTGTCTCGGCTATACGGAACACCCAAGTGCGACCCGCGACGATTGATCTCGCGAAATTCTTAGAGCCATATTCCCTCCTAAAATGTGAAAAGCGGCGCACGTGTGGCACACGTGGCCGCTGCTTAGGATTGGTTTTTGTGCGTGGATAGAGGACGGGTGACTGACGAGGGGTTCAGCCCTACATTTGGTCGCTTCCGCGAGCCTGAGCTTCATCATAGGGCTGAACTAGCAGTTCCTTTCACAAAGACTTACACGAATTCAGCGAGCGCGCCCGTATTCACTTGCTCCTGCGAGACCTCGTCGGCTGCGTCTACGATCCCAAGATAGGCGAGCGTCTCTTCCAGGCTCTCATGCCCGAGCCAGGACTGAATTTTCCGGACCGAGACATGATCTTCATGATGTCGAGTGGCGCCAGTCTTCCTCCAGCGATGCAGATCGAAATCACGCCAGTCAACCAAGCATGCCTTGCGTGCGATTCGTTTGCATTTATCTAGGAAATGAGTGTCGATACCCCCGTGTCGATTTGAAAAGAGCAGTTCCGTAGGTCCTTTGTCGGCACAGTACTTCTTCATCCGCGACATGAAAGCAGCAGGTATCGGCACTTTACGGCCCTTTTTAGCCTGACCTGACCGCTTGCCTTTTAGACGGAAGTTGCGGTCGGGCTTCGGGCTGATGTGCAGTACGTTTACATCGAACTTCAGATCGCGAACTTCGCAGTGAGCGACTTCCATATCGCGTGCCATGCTATGGAGGAAGAACTTGAACAAGAGTTCTTCCTTTTTGGTGCATGCCTCAAAGAAGCGCTGCATTTCTTCGTTTTGATAAGGGATCACTTCCGTCGGAGGAAATGACAGCCCTTTCAAAACCGGCTTTGCTGCGTTGTTGTTGCGTGAGATGAGGAAGGTGCTCACCGCCTGCATGATGTTGTAGCAGGTGCGGTCTCCGAGCTTTCCGTTTCCCCGCTTCCTTTTATGGTTGCGAAGAAACCGAAGAAACTGCTTCATGAACTCCACATCGATCGCGCTCACACTCGCCTTCGGGCTGAACTCAACGAGAAAACCTAGGCGATACTCATAGGCTTCCGACGTTCGCTTCCCGAGGCCGTAGCCGGATTGGCCTTCGCGATCCTTGCAGTCGGCGAGGTATTTCTTAAGTTCACTACTCACATCTCCTTCGGAGCCGTTCTGATCCGGAGACGAAGGAGCGCATTCAGTACTCTCTTTGATTTCGCCACCGAGATTCTTATAAGCAAGTTCGGCCCGTTTCTTGTCGAGCATCTTCAGCGCATGTTTAGAGTCACGCCCGACCGGCACCATACGTTTGTCTTTGCCCTCGTACCAACTGACATACAGCGGGGCTTTTGAAAATTCCGGGAGGTCATCTACGACCTCCTGGAATGTCCATTTGGTTTTTACTTTTACGGACTGATAGAGAACGACTGACTTGTTTGCCAATCCCGTGCTCCTTGCTTGAGGGTGTGATGGAAGCACCGATGGACTGGAATGAAGGCGTGCCAGCAGTTGCCAGCGGGAGCCAGCAGGAGCCAACTTTAGACCGCAAATAGTAAAACGGACCGTAAGGTCCGTCCTAAGTTGCTGATTTTAAAGTAGCTGGTGCCGAAGAAGGGACTCGAACCCCCACACCCTTGCGAGTACGTGGACCTGAACCACGCGCGTCTGCCAATTCCGCCACTTCGGCACGGGACACGAATCTGACGCTAACTGTCAGACCGGCAGCATCTTTGAGTCTCGCAAAACGGGCCAGTCATGTCAACTTTCCCAACCCGTCTGTTCTTCGTTGAGATCACCCGTGGGACCGGACACAACTTGATGTGAGTCTGCCACTTGCCCGTGATCTACTCTACTTTCGTTTGAGCGCCTCAAGCTCATCGAGCGTGCGAGGCCAGTCTGACCCTAGCAGTCTCGACAGGCTGCGGTCGGCCAGCACCTTGCCGCCCGTCTGGCATCGCGCGCAGTAGTTTGTTTCGTTGTCGGCATATCGGATTCTCTGCACCTTTTCGCCGCAGCGGGGACAGGGGAGGTTGAAGCGCCCATGGACCGCCATCTCCGGCCGAAAGGCCGTCACCTTTTCGGGAAAGGTGTTCAGCGCCTCGCCTCCAAGTCGTTCCATCCAGTCCGTCATCACCTGCCGAGTCGCCGCGAACAAATGCTCCCACTCTTCCGTTTTCAGTTTGTGCGTCAGTGTTATGGGCGAAAGTTGTGCGGCATGCAGAATCTCGTCGGAGTACGCGTTGCCCACTCCGCTGATCAAACGCGGATCAGTCAATGCACGTTTCAGGGTCCGGTTTTCCGCTGAAAGTGCCGCGCGGAACCCATCAAGGTTCGTATCAAATATCTCCACGCCGCCGGGGTCCATCGCGCGAAGCGCATCTTCTCCGCGAACGACATATAAGGACGCCCGCCGTTTTGAGCCCGCCTCGGTCAGCGTCAGAGATCCATTCGGAAAATCAAATGCTGCAAGCGCGTTTCGTCCCGCCAGCTTCGCTCCCGCGGGCTTCCAGTGCAGGCGTCCCGCAATCATCAGGTGCAGCACCAGCCAGATTTCGTCATCCACTCCGATCGCGATCCGCTTCCCGATCCTCTTCAGCTCGCGAACCGTTTTGCCTTCGGCTGCGGTGAGAGGCGGATCAACGCTCCTCAGCAAAAAGACAGAGCCGAGCCGTACCTTGGTCAACGGTTGTCCGACGATACGCTTCTCAAGCGCCTTGATGTATGCGGAGATGTCGGGAAGTTCGGGCATTTCCTTCAGAGTGCATTTCAGGGGCCGGATTTTGCAATCTGAATCCCAGCTAGAGGATGATTGTGTTATCGATCAGTCGGGTGTTCCCCACCCAGGCCGCAACCGCAAACAGAGTTCCCGGCACAGCCGTGTTGACCGGCAGCAGAGTCTCCCAGTTCACCAGCTCGACATAATCCGGTCTGACCATTGGTTCTTCGGAAAAGATCAGCCGTGCAGCCTCAGCCAATGCTGACGATTCCCGTTCTCCGCTGGCTACTAGCTCTTCAACGTATCGAATTGCTCGGTTGAGCACGAGCGCCTGTCTCCGCTCGTCGGCACTGAGATAAACATTCCTTGAGCTCATCGCCAGTCCGTCCGCCTCGCGGACAATCGGACAGATGACCAGCTTTGTCGCCAGTCGCAGATCAGCGACGAGTCTCCGCAACACCGAGACTTGTGCCGCATCTTTTTGTCCAAAGAAGGCGAGGTCGGTTTCGGCAGCAATCAGCAGTTTGGCAACCACAGTCGCGACTCCGCGGAAGTGCCCGGGCCGCGATTTGCCGTCCAGACGTTCGTTCAAGCCCTCAACATCAACGAAGGTCGCTGCTCCCGATGGATACATTTCGTCCACGCTGGGAGCGAAGATTACGCTGGCGCCGCTACGCTCCGCGAGGTCACTGTCCGCACCGAATGTTCTGGGATACCGTGCAAAGTCCTCGTTTGGCCCGAACTGTGTCGGGTTAACGAAGATGCTGACAGCGACGCGGCCCGGGCACTGCTGTGCCGCAGCACAAATAAGCGACGCGTGCCCGTCGTGCAATGCGCCCATGGTGGGCACAAGGCCGCTTAGTCCCTTTTTCCGGCACCGCTCCCCACGGCTCCAGCTACGCAGCTCGTCGACTGTACGCAGTATCTGCATTACGCCTTGCGCAGATGCTTAATCGGTTCAACGGACGACCGCTCCGCCTGCATTTCCTTCTTCACGGCTGACGGAAGGTGGTAGCTCTCCTCGTCCGATGGGAATGCCCGATGCTCCACGTCCTCGCGGTATTGCTCAATCGCAACCCGGAACATCGTTGCCGCGTCGGCATACCGCCGCGCGAATTTCGCCTTGGGAGCAAAGCTCAGGTTCACCATATCGTGGAAGACGAGAATCTGCCCATCGCACTCCGGACCAGCGCCGATGCCGATCGTCGGAATCGTCAACTCAGCTGTGATCTCTGCGGCTACCTCTCGTGGAATGCCCTCGAGCACCAGCAAGCCTGCTCCGGCATTTTCCAAAGCCTTCGCATCTGCCTTGATCTGCTGTGCTGCATCCAGCGTCTTCGCCTGCACCCGATAGCCGCCCATTCGATGTACACTCTGCGGCGTCAGTCCAAGATGCCCGATCACTGGAATCTCCGCATCCGTCAGTGCCTGCACCAGCGCGACGCGAGGACCTTCAATCTTCACTGCCTCTGCGCCCGCTTCTTTCACGAAGCGGACGGCATTCGCCACGCCCTCTGCAACTGTGACGTGATAGCTGCCAAAGGGCATATCCGCGACCACCAACGCTCGTCGAACCGCGCGTCGCACAGCCCGCGTGTGGTGGAGCATCTCGTCCACCGTCACGGCCAGCGTGTTGTCCTGGCCCAACACGACCATCGCCAGTGAATCGCCCACGAGCACCAGATCGATTCCGGTCTCATCCACCAGACGCGCAGTCGCATAGTCATACGCTGTAAGAGCAGAGATAGGTTTGCCCTGACGCTTCATCTCTGTAAGCGCGGGGATTGTCACTTTGGTGATTGAGGAGTCGAGCGGCGAGGAACTCGCGCTTCCGGGGAAGTTGGTAAGACTCATATGGTCTCCAGTGCCGCTCCGTATACGCAGGATGCGACCCGAACAAGACAAGTATACGCTCGGTTAGCACTATGCAGTGTTACAGCTCGTCACACTTCACTTGCCGTCCTTAAGCCTTACGCCGCACACTGTTACCAGCAATGCTTTCTCATTTGGCAGCGGGTGTTTACGGCGCGATCGGTCTTGCTGGCGTAGCGGGCTTGAGCGTTGGCGGTTATACCTATGCTGCGCGCTGGCCCGGCTCGCAACTCTTCGGCCGTACACTGGTCGCTCCGCGCCGCCCGCGAGAGCTGGCCCTCACCTACGACGATGGCCCGAATCCGGCATGGACACCGCGCCTGCTCGATGTGCTCGCTGAACACAACGTGCGCGCAACGTTTTTCATGCTGGGAAATTTTGCTAAGGTCGAACGCGATCTCGCCCGACGCACTTTTGAGGCCGGCCACCTCATCGGCAATCACACATGGAACCATCCAAAACTCTCGGCCGCTTCAGACGCCCGGGTTCTTGAAGAACTTACTCGGACCAATGACATCCTCTCCCAGATCACCGGCAAGCCTGTGCGTTTCTTCCGCCCGCCTTTTGGGGCGCGGCGTCCATACGTACTCAAACTTGCGCGGCAGCTCAATCTGATTCCGGTTACATGGAACGCCATGACTTCTGACTGGAGCGAGCCCTCCGCCGACAAAATCGCAACAAGCTTGATGAACAAGATAGACCGCAATCAGCGCCGCGGCTACGCCAGCAACATCGTCCTTCACGACGGCAATCATCGCAGTCTGGGCGCCGACCGCGGGCCTTCTGTTTCTGCCACCGCCCAGCTTCTCGAGCGCTACAGTCCCACCCACACCTTCGTCACTCTTGACGCGTGGCAGCAGTAAACTGCGCTGCATCACTCAGCGGGTTGTTTTATGAATCCTGCGATCTGCAATGCAACCGCCGCCAACACGCACACCGCAACCGTCAACACCCAGTGCAGCTTTTGCGTCTCGACACCCTGAAACGCAAACGAGTGCACCGCAACCAGCGCGAACGCCGCATAATTCCAGCGCTGCAGCTGTTTCCATCGCCGCGTCCCAAATCTTCGCAGTGATAGATCATTTGAAGTCGCAAGCAGCATGACAAGCAGCAGGGTGCCGAGCGCACCCGTGTAATTCGCGAGCCCGAACAAATCATGCCGCGGCCCATGATGATGTTCTGTCGGCCCATAGATGTAGTAGAGCCAGGGGCGTCCGCGCAGATGGACAAACTGCCCTACGCCTGCGTGCAGAATCCCCAGCAATCCGGCCCAGATACCGATGTCCCGCCGCAGATCGCTCGACACTGGATTCGACCGTCGTCGTAGCAAGTTCCACGGCCCGATCAACAGCGTGATCGCAAGCAGAGCGAGCGCCGGATAAGCCGTCGCAAAGCTCGCCCGGCTCAGTATGTCTGGATATGGCCGCGTCTGATACAAGAGCGCGACGGATACAAATGAAACCAGCAACAGCGGCAGATGGTGCCGCCAGATTCGCGGCAGCAGGCGCCCGCGCCACCGCGGTGACACTCCAACAACAGAATTCAATTTCGAATTGACTCCCGATAAAGGTGAAGACGCGTCAACCCCGAAACGCCTCTCGCGCCGCATCTATCGTCGCCTGCACTTCGGCTTCCCCGTGTGCAGTCCCCAGGAACGCCGCCTCGAATTGCGAGGGCGGCAGCCACACGCCACGATCCAGCATGGCGCGGTGATATCTGCCAAATGCCGCCGTATCCGACTTCGCTGCATCCTCATAGTTCCGCACAGTACCTTCTGTGAAGAACCACGTCCACATCGCTCCTACACGATTCGTCTTCAGCGCAACTCCAGCTCTTTCCGCTTCCGCCGCCACTCCATCCGCCACATCCTTCGCAGTCTTTTCAAGCTGCCGATACACTTCATCCCTGTGCTCCAGCAGATATCCCACCGTCGCCAGGCCGGCAGCCATCGCAAGCGGATTTCCGCTCAGCGTTCCTGCCTGGTACACCGGTCCCAGCGGCGCCAGCATGTCCATATACCGCTGCTTGCCGCCGAAAACGCCAACCGGCAGCCCGCCCCCTACAATCTTTCCGAGCGTCACAAGATCGGGATCGAGCCCATACAGTTCGCATGCTCCCCCCAGAGCTACGCGGAAACCCGTCATCACCTCATCCACAATCATCAGCGCGCCCTCGCGCCGCGTCAGCTCCCGCACGCCCGACAGAAATCCCGGGGCCGGCGGGATACACCCGGCGTTTCCGACAACCGGCTCAAGAATCACCGCCGCAATCTCATCTGGATGCGCGTCAAAAGCTGCCTCGAGCTCCGCAAGATCGTTGTAAGGAAGCGGATGTGTCAGCCCGGCAATCTCCTCCGGAACCCCCGCCGATCCCGGAATCCCAAATGTCGCCACACCTGACCCGGCCTTCACCAGCAACCCATCGGCATGTCCGTGGTAGCAGCCTTCGAACTTCACTACAATTTTGCGTCCGGTGGCCGCACGAGCCAGCCGGATGGCCGACATCGTCGCCTCGGTCCCGGAGCTCACGAACCGCATCTTCTCGATCGCCGGGTAGCAGGCAACAATCCGCTCCGCCAGCTCCGCTTCGCTCGCCGTCGATGCTCCGAAGCTCGCTGAATTCCGTGCCGCGCGCTCAATCGCCTCCACCACTGGCGGAAACGCATGCCCCAGGATCATCGGTCCCCACGAACCCACGTAGTCGATATAGCGGTTTCCATCCGCGTCCACCACATAGGCTCCCTCGGCGCGCTCTATGAATGGCGGAGCTCCGCCCACCGCGCGAAAGGCCCTTACCGGCGAATTCACCCCGCCAGGGAAAAAGCGCTCAGCGCGCTCCTGCAACTCCCGCGATCGCGCTTGCGGGCGCACTTTAGACAGATTCGTGGTCCTGGTACTCATCTTGGCTTCAAGTATAGAAGTCCTCTCAGGCACACAAACGTCATCCATCACTCTGCCCTTTCGTTCTCCACATTTTGAACATGCAACCGTCTTCATGCGCACATTTCAGGGAGACTCGCCCTGATAGAATCGACCTTTCCGACGCATATTCTTTTCGGAAATAAATCCAGCCCCGAGCCAATCGTAGTCACCGGCGCCAGCCGGATCGTCTCGGGGAGTGAAGAGGCCGTGAAGTGCCCGAAGAATCCAAATCGAAAGCTGTGTCCGGCAAGCCCGTCACGTATGCTGACGCCGGCGTCGATATCACCCGAGGCGATCGCGCGAAGGACCGCATCAAGTATCTGGCGCAGAAGACCTTTAACCGCAACGTGTTAGGGGGCATCGGCGGATTCGGCGCGCTCTACCGGCTCGACCTCCAGAAGTTCAAAAGTCCCATTCTCGTCAGCTCCGCAGACGGCGTCGGGACAAAGCTGAAAATCGCCTTCGAGATGGGCCTGCACTCCAGTGTCGGAGCAGACCTCGTCAACCACTGCGTGAACGACATTGCCGTGCAGGGCGCTACCCCCCTGTTCTTCCTCGATTACTTTGCGAGCGGAAAGCTGGATCCCGAGGTGACCGAGAGCGTGGTCTCTGGCTTGGCCGAAGCATGCCGGGCTAACGGCTGCGCGCTCATCGGCGGAGAAACCGCCCAGATGCCCGGGTTCTACGCGGAAGGTGAGTACGATCTCGCCGGATTCATTGTCGGCGCCGTCGACCGCGACAAGCTCGTCACGGGAGCCGACATCAAGCCGGGCGATGTTCTGATCGGATTCCCCTCCACTGGCTTACACACCAACGGCTACTCGCTCGCCCGAAAGCTCCTCTTTGAGGTCGCCGGTTACAAAGCCTCGCAATACGTCACAGCCATCAAGGAAAAAGCTGGCGCAGCGCTCATGAAGACGCACCGCAGCTATCTGCACGTCATCCAGAAACTCGTCGCTGCGGGACTGACCAACGGCATGGCTCATATCACCGGTGGCGGCATCACAGAGAATCTGCCCCGCATT
>Ga0207654_10001575_pt1 | contig 11979 bp, 8 predicted proteins | sample KBSC64metaG_FD_184355 | JGI IMG/M metagenome (GOLD analysis project Ga0207654, IMG submission 184355) | Corn rhizosphere microbial communities from Kellogg Biological Station, Michigan, USA - KBS C6-4 metaG (SPAdes) (version 2) | ecosystem: Host-associated > Plants > Roots > Rhizosphere > Soil...
TTTATAAACTCGTTCACCTGTTTTACCAGCGGTGTATTTTCAGGCACCAGCATCGATACTATCTTCTTGCTGCTATTTTCTTTCTCGCGTTCGTCCTTGGTTTGGAAACCTGTGGCTATAATAGTTACTGATATTTTATCACCCAGATTTTCATCAATACAGTTACCCCATATCAAATCAGCAGCGAGGCCTGCTTCTTCCTGTATGTAGTCGGTGATGATGCTCACTTCGTCCATGGTCACTTCCTTATCGCCTGAACTGATATTTAATAGGATATATCTTGCGCCCTCAATCTCATTATCTTTTAATAATGGTGATGATAAAGCCCCTTCAACAGCTTTTAAAGCGCGGTTCTCGCCTTCGGCTGATGAACTACCCATGATGGATACGCCGCTGTCCTTCATTACAGTGCGCACATCCTTAAAGTCAACATTTATATAGCCGGGCAGTGTGATTATTTCGGCAATACCTTTGGCGGCTGTTGTTAAAATATTATCAGCTTGCGCGAATGCCGAGCCCAGCGTTAAGTTGCCGAATATCTGGCGCAGCCTGTCATTCGAGATCACAAGGAATGAATCCACATATTTTTTCAGCTCTTCCATCCCTTCTTCGGCCTGCATCTTACGGCGCTTGCCTTCAAATGAGAATGGGGTAGTGATAATACCTACAGTTAATATATCCAACTCACGGGCTGCTTTGGCAATAATAGGGCTTGCACCGGTACCGGTACCACCGCCCATACCTGCTGTTATAAACAGCATTTTGGTATTTACGCCAAGCATTTCTTTTATATCGTCAATATTCTCAATAGCCGAGTTTTTGCCCACTTCGGGTATCGAGCCAGCGCCCATACCTTCGGTTAAACTGGCGCCTAACTGCACCTTGTTAGGTATAGGGCTAAGCTCCAAAGCCTGTGCATCGGTGTTGCAAATAATAAAATCGACACCCGTGATGCCCTGCTTATACATATGATTTACAGCGTTGCCGCCGCCGCCGCCAACACCAATTACCTTGATGATAGACGACTTTTCTTTTAACATCTCAAACTTCATAATCCTTAATATCAGCTATATGCGTTTTGATGAATATTTAGATTTCACTAATGTAATATTAACTCTTTTTCAACAGGCTTTTTCCACATTTGTCAATATGTGGAAAAATCGCCCGATGTGAATAATTATTAACTCACCCTGTCATCGCTATGCTCGACATCCCTCTCTTCGCTTTGCGCAAAGAGGGAATAAGGTGAACCATTTATTACTTTAAAAAGTCCTCATCTTTAATATCATCCTTAATAAATTTTTTGCTTCCCTCTAATATTTTGGCGAACAAACCACCCTTGCGTTCTTCTGCAAATTTGGTTTTATCCACCTTCTTTTTATCCTCAACTTCGTGTGGAACAGCATTGTATTCCATTTTCTGGATACCCTTTATCAACAGGCCGATGCCGGTAGCAAACATCGGGCTTTGCAGTTCCTCATAAATGTTTTTTGGCAGCACCTCATTTTTAGCCAAATGTTCATTAGGGTATCCTACACGGCAATCCAAACCGGTAACATATTCAACTAACTGTGTCAGGTGTTTTAACTGAGCGCCGCCGCCGGTGATCACTATACCGCCTATCAGTTTCTTTTCGTAGCCGGAAGATTTTATTTCATAATACACATGCTCAACAATCTCCTCCATACGCGCCTGGATAACAAAAGCCAGGTTTTTAACTGATATTTCTTTTGGTTCGCGGCCCCGCAAGCCGGGAACGCACACTATCTCGTTCTCTTTATTCTCTTCAGCCAAAGCCGAACCGAACCTTATTTTCAATTGCTCGGCTATGTTGCGCATTACCGAGCAGCCCTCGCGGATGTCTTCGGTGATACTGTTACCGCCAAAAGGTATCACAGCGGTATGCCTGATGATACCTTCGTGGAATATCGCCACATCGGTTGTGCCGCCGCCCACATCAACCAAAACCACACCGGCTTCTTTTTCTTCATCGCTTAAAACCGACTCCGATGATGCCAATGGTTCCAGTATCAGCTCCTGGCTTTCCAGGTTGGCCTTGTTCACGCACTTCACGATATTTTTTATAGCCGTAACCTGGCCCGAAATAATATGGAAGTTCGCTTCCAGCCTTACCCCTGCCATACCAATAGGGTCTTTTACCCCAGGTTCGCTATCTACAGTAAATTCCTGCGGCAGCACGTGGATGATCTCCTCTCCCGGCGGCATTACCAGGTTGTACATATCTTCGATCAGTTTATCAATATCCTTACGGCCTATCTCGGTGTTCAGGTCGCGGCGGGTAATGAGGCCGCGGTGCTGCAGGCTTTTGATGTGCTGCCCGGCGATACCAACGTTTACCACGCGTATCTCCACGTTCGACTGCGTGCCCGCTACATCGACCGCCTGTATAATACCCTGTACGGTTTTGTCGATATTCGACACCATACCGCGTGTTACACCTGCCGATTCCGCTTTACCTATACCTAACACTTCGATCTTCCCGTTTTTGCTGCGGCGGCCAACAATGGCGCAGATCTTTGTAGTTCCGATGTCCAATCCTACCACGATTGGCGAACTCTTTTCCTGGGTTAAAACTTTGTCCATATTAATACTTAATTTGAGATGTGTCTTTATTTGTTTTTGCAGAATCTTCCTTTATGGCGCTTAAGGTAAGGCTATCCCTTTTTGCTGCCATTTTTAACGAATCCTGCCTGGTGAATTGGTTTTTTACACCTATCACCTGGTTAGCATATTTTATATTTATTGCCTTATAAGTGCCCCAACCGGCTTGCGGCAATGCTTTTTTGTAAAACAACAGCAGGTTAGCAAATTTCGCGTCCAGCGAATCGGCATTGCCCAGCAATATGCGCTGGCTGCCTACGCGGGGAATCAGCTCAATTTCGTGCTGCTGCGTTACATATATCTGCGCTATCTGCGCCGCCCAAAGCGAATCCCTGCGGATAAAGTCGGCCGTTTTATAAACTTCTTGTGCCAGTTCTGTATGCAGACTGTCCACCTTACCACCGAAAGGTTCATCAATAAACCCGTTTGCCGCCAGCACCCTTGCGGTAAAATTGTTCGACAGCGGTATTTTCAAACCGTTTTGGTCGACATAAAAGTCCTGGTCGAACTGGTTCATGATGCGCAATATGGGCTGGCGCTGGCTTATTTCGACCATTACTACGTCGCTCATATCAATGTATACCTTAGCCGATTCAATGAACGGATTGGCCTTTAACCTCATCTCCAGTTGCTGTATGTTGATGTTCTCTATCGGCCTGCCTATCAAAGCATGGCTTTTAACTTTTAAAATATTATCTACTTCCTGCCTGTCGATAAAATACTGGCTGCCGGGTATATATACCTTTACATCGCGGCATAGCACCTCCGACTTCTTCACCTCAATGAAACTCATGAGCGCCACAACGCCGCCAATGCTGATGAGCCAGCAAAAGCCGATGAAAATGGGCATCCAAATGCGTTTCTTAAACATGCGTTAACGCGTTTTTTAAAGGTTCAACCAAAGTATCAATATCGCCTGCGCCTACGGTTAACAGCAGCGCGGGTTTTTCATTTCTTATTATTTCAACAGCCTCCTGCTTTGCGGCAAGGCGCTTATTTTTTAACTGCATTTTGCCCAGTATCATTTCGCTGGTTACGCCTTCAATGGGCAGTTCGCGGGCGGGATATATATCGAGCATGATCAGTTCATCCGTCATGTCGAGCACTTCGGCAAAGCCATCGGCGAAATCGCGTGTGCGGGTGTATAAATGCGGCTGGAATATGGTTACAAGTTTCCTGCCGGGATATAATTTTTTTACTGAATTAATAGCCGCGCGCAATTCCTCAGGATGATGCGCATAGTCATCAATGTAAATATGCTCATCGGTTTTCACTATATACTCAAACCTGCGGTGCACACCTCTGAACGATGCCAGCGCATTGCGTATATCTCCTGCCGAAACACCTAAGCGTAATGCAGCCTCAATGGCAGCAGTTGCATTCTCTACGTTATGAAAACCGGGGATGCCTAATTGTATGTCCCTTATATCGGTATCGCTATTCCTGAAATCGAAATAAAAGCTGCCGTCGGTAATGCGGATATTCAGGGCAATGGCATCGGCGGAGTCTTTAATACTGTAGGTATAACCGGTATCCAATGCCAGGCCTTGCTTGTGTATTAACACACCGCCTTCTTTTATTTGCGATGCAAACATTTTAAACGATTCGGTCAAATGCGAATGGTCGCCGTAAATATCCAGGTGGTCGGCATCCATTGAAGTGATAACTGCTATATCGGGGTATAAAGTAAGGAACGACCTATCGTACTCATCGGCTTCAACCACCACAATATTGGTTTTACCATACAATACATTGGTATGATAATTTGAAGCGATGCCGCCTAAAAATGCCGAACAATCCACACCCGAATCCTTTAATATATGGGCAACCATAGTTGATGTGGTGGTTTTACCATGTGTACCGGCGATGGCAATGGTATACATCCCCCTGCTGATCAGCCCCAAAACTTGCGAACGTTTAAACAACTCAAAACCACGGCCCTGGAAAAAATTAAGAATGGCCGAATCCTTTGGAATAGCAGGTGTAAATATGATGAGCGTACCCACATCCGGCTGACGGAAACTCATGGGTATCCACTCCTCGTTATCATCAAAAATTACCTGTATGCCTTCGTTATGAAGATCGCTGGTAAGGTCGGTTGATGTTTTATCGTACCCGCAAACAATACAGCCCAAATGATGGAAATAGCGCGCCAGGCCGCTCATGCCTATGCCGCCTATGCCTATCAAATAAACGCGTTTTATATCGTGCAGTTCCATTTCTTTTTTTCTTAAAAAACCCTCCCCCGCTTATGCGGGGTTGGGTTAAGATTAAGCATTAATTGTTATTTTCATAACTTCTTTTGCAATCACTTCATCGGCATCGGGCAAGGCCAGTTTGCCAATGTTGTTGCTTAATGTTTTTTGTTTGTCCTTATCATTTAAAAGCTCAAGTGCCTTATCTATCAATTTTGTTTCGGCATCCCTGTCGGGGATAAAGATCGCCGCGTCATCATGCAGCAATGCCAGTGCGTTTTTTGTTTGATGGTCTTCGGCCACGTTTGGCGAGGGCACCAGTATTACGGGCTTCTTCACTACACATAATTCAGCAATAGTACCTGCGCCTGCCCTTGATATAATTACATCGGCAGCCGCGTAAGCCAGGTCCATCCTATTTACAAATTCCATTATGCGGATGTTAGGGTTATAATTCTCGCCCAACTTTTCAACAATGCTTTTGTAATAAAATTTGCCTGTTTGCCATATCAGCTGCACATCGGCAGCAATCATCTTATCCAGCCCGGCCATTACGCTGTTGTTTAAAGTACGCGCACCTAAGCTACCACCTATCACCAGTATGGTTTTTTTATCAGGTGATAACTTCAACGCTTCCGAAGCTTGTATGTGTTTCCCTGTAATGTCAACCGATTCCCTGCGTATGGGATTACCGGTTTTTATAATTTTTGACGCCGGAAAAAACTGGCCCATGTTATCATAAGCCACGCATATTTTAGCGGCCTTTTTGCCCAGCCACTTATTGGTGATACCGGCGTATGAATTCTGTTCCTGTATTATATATGGTATCCCTTTTATAGATGCCGCATACAATAACGGTCCCGAAGCATAGCCCCCAACACCAACCGCCGCATCCGGGTTAAAGTCCTTTATTATTTTTACCGACTTGCGCACACTGCTCAGCAGTTTTATGGGGAACTGCAGGTTTTTCATTATCGAGCCCCGCTGTATCCCCTGAATATCCAGTCCTATGATTTTATATCCTGCGGCGGGTACTTTTTCCATTTCCATACGGCCGTTGGCGCCTACAAATAATATCTCGGTAGATGGATCAAGTTTTTTCAAAGCATTGGCAATAGCAATTGCCGGGAAGATATGCCCCCCTGTACCGCCGCCGCTAATAATGATGCGCCGCCCCCCAGCTCCCTGAAGGGAGAGTTTTTGATTGGTAGTATCGGTGCTTTGTCTGCTCATTAATTTATCTAATTTTCCTTCTATATCGCCAGCTGGTTGCCTCTTGCTCCCCCTTCAGGGGGTTGGGGGGCCACAACTTCTTTTATTTCACCCACCACTACTTTCCGGTCGTCATTGTCGCGGCTAACCGAAAGAATAATGCCGAACGCTATACTTGTAAATAATATCGACGTACCGCCCATACTTACAAATGGCAGCGGCACACCTGTTACCGGCCCTAAGCCTACTGCTACGGCCATATTGGCAAATGCTTGTATGGTTAAGCTAAAGCTCAATCCTGCCGCCAGTAACGTACCGAATGCTTTTGGCGCTTTGGTAGCTATTTTTATGCACCTGTATAACAGGAACAAATAAATACTTATTAATAAAATGCCGCCTATCAACCCGTATTCTTCCACTATTATGGCGTATATCTCGTCTGAATAAGCCTCAGGTAAAAAATTACTTTCGGTGCTGTTGCCCATGCCTTTGCCTATGATACCGCCGGTAGCTATGGCTATTTTGGCATGATCGGCCTGGTATGATTTATCAGGATCAACTTTTTCAGGGTGCAGGAACGTGTTAATACGAGCCATGTAAGTATGCCTGCGAGGGCCAAGCATTACTACCGCACCTAACAAAAGCACTCCTGCCAAACAGGTAACGGCAATTTGCTTTATGCTGATGCGGCCCATTATGAGCAATAAAATACTAACGCCGAAAAGCATTAGCGCAGTTGATAAATTGGCCCAGGCTATCAGTATGAACACCATACACACCGCGCCCATTATAGGCACGAATGATTGTTTAACGTTTTTTATATTCTCCTGCTTACGCGATAATGTTCGCGCCAAATAGGTAATGAGCGCGAGTTTTGCTAAGTCGGAGGTTTGGAAGCTGAGTCCTGTGCCCGGTATTGCTATCCAGCGGCTGGCCTCGTTTACGTGGCTACCGAATACAAGGGTATACATCAGTAACGGGATGGTGATATACATCAGCAATTTGGATATACCTGCGTAGTACCTGTAATCCAAACGGTGACAGATGTACATGAGCGCCAAACCGGCAATCATCATGGCCAGGTGCTTCATCAGAATAGATTCCGTCCCTACACCTTTTTTATAGGCAAGCGAACCTATGGCGCTATAAACCGCCAGTAATGATATAACAGATAGTAATATCACTATCAGCCATATCCAGCGGTCGCCTTTTGTGTTGTTGAGTAATCTATTCATAAGCCCCCTCTAAATCTCCCCCGGTAAGGGAGACTTTTTAATTTTATATTTAGTTATTGTTCTTCATATTTTTTCAAAGCCCTCCCTACCGGGGAGGGTTGGGTGGGCTTACAATTCCTTCACCGCCTGTTTAAACTGCCTTCCCCTATCCTCATAATTTTTAAACAGATCGAAACTGGCGCAAGCCGGTGATAATAAAACCGTATCGCCTTTGGTAGCTAAATGATATGCAGCCTGCACCGCCTCTTGTGCCGACAGCGTATCAACTATTATATCAGTATCCTTATTAAAAGCCTCGTGAATACGGGTATTGTCCTTACCAAGGCAAACTATAGCTTTTACTTTTTGCTTCACCAGGTCTTCCAACATGCTGTAATCATTGCCTTTGTCAACGCCGCCCATTATCAGCACCACATCGCTGGTCATGCTTTCCAGCGCATACCAGGTTGAATTGACGTTGGTGGCCTTCGAATCATTGATGAAACTGATGCCGGATATTTTCCCAACCGACTCCAGCCTGTGTTCAATGTTTTTGAAATTACCCATGCTCTCCCTTAGGGTTTCGTTGCGTAATTCGAGCACTTTGGCTACAATACCTGAGGCCATAGAATTGTAGATGTTGTGCTTGCCTTGCAGGGCCAGTTCGTTGATTGACATTTTAAAGTGGGGTTGGGTTATGTTTATGACAATATTGTCTTTATCGAGATATGCTCCCGTTTCGATTTTTTTCTCAATTGAAAATGGCAGCAATTGCGCCTCAAAGCTGCGCGAAGCCATTCCCTCTATTGTTTCCGGATCATCGGCACAGTAAATAAAATAATCAGCTGCTGTTTGGTTTTGGGTGATGCGGAACTTTGAGGCCACATAGTTCTCCATCTTGTACTCATAGCGGTCGAGATGATCAGGCGTAATATTCAACAGTATACCTATATCAGCCTTAAATTCGTACATATCATCCAGCATAAAGCTGCTTAGTTCCAGCACATAGTAGTCGAACTTTTCGGTCGCCACCTGGTAAGCAAAGCTTTTGCCTATGTTGCCTGCCAGGCCAACATTCAGGTCTGCATTTTTAAGGATATGCCAGGTTAAACTGGTGGTAGTGGTTTTACCATTTGACCCTGTTATACCTATAATTTTTGCATCTGTATATCGCCCGGCAAATTCAATTTCTGATATTACCGGGATGCGTTGCCCTCTAAGCTTTTTTACAATAGGTGCTTTTTCAGGTATGCCGGGGCTTTTTATTACTTCAACAGCTTTTAATATCTCCGCCTCGCTATGCTGGTTCTCCTCGAAAGGGATATTCCAGTCCTGTAACTGTTTTTTATAATTATCTGCAATGGCCCCAAAATCCGAAACAAAAACATCATAACCCTGCTGCCGGGCAAGGTATGCTGCACCCACACCGCTTTCGCCTGCGCCGAGGATGGCAATACGCCTTCCAGCTCCCGGAAGGGGGAGCTTTTGATTAGCAGTATTTTTAGTTTTTTGTTCCATCTTAATTTTCATGTTCCCCTTTAGGGGGGTCAGGGGGCGAAACTATCTTAGTTTTAGTGTTATTATAGTTAATATGGCCAGCAATATGCAAATGATCCAAAACCGTGTTACGATCTTTGCTTCATGAAAGCCCTTTTTCTGATAATGGTGATGTAATGGGTGCCATTAGAAATATCCTGCGTCCCTCTCCATATCTTTTTTTGGTGAACTTGAACCATGATACCTGAATTATAACTGACAGGTTCTCGATCAAAAACACGCCGCATAACAGGGGTACCAGTAATTCCTTGCGTATCATAATAGCGAACACCGCTATAATACCGCCAATGGCCAAACTACCGGTATCGCCCATAAAAACTTGCGCAGGGTAGGAATTATACCAAAGGAAACCAACACAAGCACCTACGAAAGCGCCGGCAAAAATCACCAGCTCGCCCGAATTGGGGATGTACATGATGTTGAGGTAATCGGCTATAAATGTATTACTCGACACGTAAGCCAGGATAGCAAGTGTAATACCTATAATGGCTGAGGTACCTGTCGCCAGGCCATCTATACCATCGGTTATATTGGCCCCGTTAGATACGGCTGTAATGATAACGATAACAAACACCAGGAATACGATCAATGCATAATGGTCGTCGCCACCCATAAATTTCAACACCTTAGCATAGTCAAATTCATTATTTTTATAAAAAGGTATAGTGGTTTTGGTGGATTTAATATCCTGTGTATAAACCTGTGTTTTGCCTTTCATGTGGAAGGCTACAGGCGCATCTACAGTAACAGGCAGCTTTACTTCCTGGCGTATGATGATATCGCTGTTGAAATACATCGTCCACCCAATAAACAGCGCTAAGCCTACCTGCCCGGTAATCTTGAATTTGCCGGCCAATCCTTCTTTGTTCTTCTTAAATACTTTAATGTAATCATCCAAAAATCCGATAGCACCTAACCAAACTGTTGTTACCAGCATCATGATAATGTAGATATTATCCAGCTTAGCAAATAATAATGTTGGCACCAGTATACCCAGGATAATAATTAAGCCACCCATAGTTGGCGTACCCGCTTTTTGCATCTGGCCCTCTAAACCCAAATTTCGTACTGTTTCACCAACCTGTTTAAAACGCAAATAATCTATCAGCCTGCGGCCATAAACCGTAGTAATAAGCAGTGAAACAATTACCGCCATAGCCGTACGGAAGGTGATGTACTGGAATACACCACCACCAGGTATGATGAAATTTTTATTTAAATAGCTAAATAAATAATATAGCATTCTTCAGGTTTTATAGTTCCATTAACTTAAACTGGTTTACTAACTCTTCCATATCGTCAAAATGGTTCTTTACGCCATTTATGTCCTGGTATTTCTCATGGCCCTTGCCTGCCAGTAATATGATATCGCCGGGGCGTGCTAAATGACAAGCGGTTTTTATCGCTTCCCTTCTATCCACAATGCTTAACGTATACCTTTTAAATGCGGCATCAACGCCTTCCTCCATATCTTTTATTATCTGGGCAGGGTCTTCTTTACGGGGGTTATCCGAGGTAAGTATCACTTTATCGCTCCATTCACAGGCTACTTTTGCCATAATGGGGCGCTTGGCTTTATCCCTGTCGCCACCGCAGCCGATAACGGTTATTACCTTTTCGTTACCTTTGCGTATATCATGAATAGTACTTAACACATTCTGCACCGCATCGGGTGTATGCGCATAATCAACTATGCCTATAATTTTGTTCGATGCTACGATATATTCAAACCTGCCCTCAGCACCTTTTAGTTTGCTTAAAATGGTTAATACCTTGGCCCTGTCCTGCTCCAATAGCATCGCTGCAGCATAAACAGCCAGTAAATTGTAAGCGTTAAATGTGCCTACCATTTTAAACCAAACATCTTCATTATCTATCTGCAATAACAAGCCACCAAACTGGTTTTCCAGTATACGGGCCTTGTAATCGGCCATATTTTTCAGGCCGTAGGTTTTTTTGTGGGCCGATGTGTTTTGCAGCATAACGTTGCCATTCTTATCATCGATATTGGTTAACGCGAAGGCATCTTTCGGCAAACCATCAAAGAATGTCTTCTTAGCTTTTAGGTATTCGGCAAAGGTTTTATGATAATCTAAATGGTCGTGCGTTAAATTGCTGAATATACCCCCAGCGAATGTTAACCCCGCGATACGGTGCTGCGCAACAGCGTGCGAGCTTACTTCCATAAAGCAATAATCACAGCCTTTGGCTACCATTTCATCAAGCAGCTTGTTCAACTCAACAGGGTCGGGAGTGGTGTGGGTTGATGGTATCACCTGACCGTTCACCTGGTTCTCAACTGTTGATAATAAGCCGCATTTATACCCCAGGTCGCGGAATAACTGGTAGAGCAGTGTAGCAATGGTAGTTTTACCATTAGTGCCGGTTACGCCCACCAGCTTTAGTTTAGCCGAGGGCTTATCATAAAAATTAGCGCTTACAATCCCTAAAGCAATAGCCGAATTAGCGACCATAAAAAAATCAACCTCAGCGGCTGTATGTGCAGGCAGGTCTTCGCAAATTACTGCTACTGCGCCATCTTTAATTGCCTTATCAATATAATCGTGCCCATCGGCAACAGTCCCCTTAACGGCAACAAATAACGAACCTGGCACAACCTTGCGCGAATCAAATACAACGGCGCTTATTTCCGTATCGGCACTACCCTGTAATTCGGTGAATGCAAGCCCCTCTAATATGTCGCTCAAATACTTCATTGCAATTCAATTGTTATTTTTGATCCTTTAGGTATCAGGCTGCCACCTGTTACAGATTGTTCAGTTACCGCGCCACTGCCCCTTACCGTCACTTTATACCCTGCATTGCCCAAAGCATATAGCGCATCGCTCAAATCCATCCCTATTACCGATGGCACCGTACCCGCTTTGTATTCTGTTTCCTGGAAGGCTATACCGTTAGTAGTATCAACGCCGCCGCCGGCCTGGTTATTTGATGCGTACAGCGCCTTTATATTTAACTTACTATAAACCTGGTGCAGGGCTTGCACATTTCCTTTTTTAACAACCGGCATAATGGTATTACCTACGTAATGGGTAGCAGGTGTTTGGTTAATACCCATATCGCTGGCGTAAACCCTGTCGGCAATTTGCCTGAACACCGGGCCCGCTACCAACGCTGCCAAATAAGCACCTGTTGTTGGGTGATTGATCACAACTATC
>Ga0207654_10001579_pt1 | contig 11965 bp, 10 predicted proteins | sample KBSC64metaG_FD_184355 | JGI IMG/M metagenome (GOLD analysis project Ga0207654, IMG submission 184355) | Corn rhizosphere microbial communities from Kellogg Biological Station, Michigan, USA - KBS C6-4 metaG (SPAdes) (version 2) | ecosystem: Host-associated > Plants > Roots > Rhizosphere > Soil...
CGCGACACTTTGGAGGAGATACCAGATGCCGATGCATGCCGCGGCGTAGGTCATCGTGTACATCGCGGGATCATCTTCGGCTTGGCTCCGTGCGAGCGCGGTGCGGCGAGCAATCTCGATCGGGACGCGATGGATCCATCGTCCCCACGCGGCGAGGAGACGCGCTGGCCATGGATGGCGCGTTGCGACGGAACGTGATGGAATGTTCTCCGGAAATGCGCGATGCGAGACGGCGGCCAATCGCTCAGTGACGAGTGCCGTGAGCACGTCCGGTGTGTCGCCGAGCGATGCATCGACAACGATTGGTGTTGCAATGTGTACCATTGCATCGCTTTCGGGATCGCCTTTCCGCTCGAAGCTGAGTCCGACGGGGACAATCTGCAGATGTTGCACGCCCATATCGCGTGCTCGGAGTGCAGCGCGTGCGAGTCCGCTCTTGAGCGGTGCGAGCTCACGCGCGTTGTGACTCTTCCCTTCCGGGAAGATCAACACCGCCCCACCGCGCGCGAGCTCGGCGGTCATTTGGCGAAAGGCGTCGCGATTGCGGGTCGGGTTCGGCGCCCCTGCCCCTTGTTCATCCGCCACTCGGCGCAATGGAATGATGCCGAGTGCCCGGAAGAGGAGCGATCCCGCGGCGGAATCGGCGAGGGTGGCTTTGGCCGTAATGCGAAGGCGCCGTGGGACTGCGTGTCCCACCAGGAGCGTGTCGACGAGCGCATTCGGGTGGTTGGCCGCAACGATCATGGGCCCGTCCCAGGAGACCGTGTCGGCCCCGATGACGATCACCCGCCGGTAGAACCAGTGGAGCGCGACCTGTCCCAACCACCGCACGAAGAAGTAGAGCATGGCGTTCGAAGGAGTTCAAGCCAAGCGGCGGCTTCCCGCGTAATATAGCCTGCGTCACGAATGAGCATTTGATAATTATTGCACATTTGCTCAAAAACTGCCCCGGCTTATGAGCACTTATTTCCCCCTTCCGAATTCGAAACGTCGCGAAGTAGGGGATTGGACGGCTGGTGCGGCACGTGGTTCTCGCCGCACCATGACGAATCGCCCACCGCACCCGAAGTGAAAGACGGACGCCCCCCACGTGCCGGTGACTGAATCACCGTGCAGCCTTCCGCGGAGCGTGACCGATTCGGCGCGTCCGGGAGCGAGCACGACCTCGACCGAATCGCCACCCGTCCGGGTCGCAATGGCGACGGGGATCTGGCCGGTTTCTCGTGGATCGAACCCGAACGCGGAAAGGTCGCCGTCGTAGGTGCCGTAGTTCGTCGGGGCTGAAATTTCAGGATAGGTGCCGACGACCCACGCGTTGGGAATCAGCGTGAGCTCGGCGTGCGCCGTATCCGCTGACGGCGTGTGGAGCGTGAGCGGGCGGTCGAGGCGGAGCCGCACGTCCCACAGGCCGACGAGTTGTTGCGCCTGTTGGGTTCCGGCGAGACGTCGGACCACCGTCTGGTCTGTACAGGCAAACGCGGTCGTCGTCGCGAAGAACGTCATGATGCGCATCGCGAATGTTCGCCACGCGCGCATTGCGTTACGCATCGGTGTCGCTCCGTGCCAAGACACGCGTTGGCACTTCGCTCGGAAGTTCGATGCGGGTCTCAGTTGTCGTGCGGAGCACCGTACCATCTTGCATCGCGATCAGCCGTTGCGCGAGGCGGAGATCGAGTGTCGTATCATTCCCTGGTGGTGTCGCGCTCGGATGATGTGCGGTAATGCGGATCCTCCCTTTCCCGCTATCCGTCGCGGCGATTTCGACGTCGTGTCCCGTTGGAATCCGTGAGACGACGTCCGTCAGCAGTGTCGTCAACGCAGGTTGCACGTGTACGGCATCGACAATGGCTCTGGCGGCGGATGGGTCGATGCGGCGCTGAATCGTGACGTGCCTGGTTCGTGCGCCCCCCTCGACGATCGCGAGCGCGGGTTTCAGGAGTTCGGTGAGCGCGATGGGGCATGGATCGGCATGCATCGCTCCGCGATCGAGGGCGAGGAGCGAACGAAGCCGGCGGATCTCGACGTCGGCGGCGTCCAAGGCGTCGCGGGCCGCGGTCAGGAGCTCCTCCTGATTTTCATTCAATGTCCCGAATGGACTCGACAGCAGGACGTGGAGTGGTAACTCCGCTTCCTCGATACGCGACGCGATGACGCGCGAGACCTCATCGATGAGGATCGCGTATTCCGTGGCTCTCGTCCCGTCGTCACTCATGCGGCGCTCGTCTCTGTGAACGTCGTGATGTACACGTCGATCCCTTCTGTATTATTGATGAATTGCTCGACGACAGAGCCATGCCGCATCCGATGCCACCAGGAGCGTGTACTCTGTCCAATGATGATGAGCGAGACGCCGTGTGTTCGCGCGAAGCTACATACGGTCATGGCGACATTCGTCCCTTCCAACTTCACGACCTCGGCGCCCATCGCCTGCGCGAGTTGAATGTTTTCGACGAGCCGGCGTTGTACGGTGGAGTCGATGCGATCGGCGCGCTCCTCCGGCGTTTGGACATAGACGCAGTACCAATCGGAGTTGAGACGGCCGGCAATGCGGCTTGCCTTTCGGAGGAGCACGGCGGTGCGCGGCGGATTGCTCGCCATGGCGACGAGGACTCGGTCCGCCGGTCTCGTCTGCGTGAGGGTCTGCTCCTCACGTGCACGATCGACGGAGCTGGCGACTTCGCGAAGCGCTAGCTCGCGCAACGTGGAAAGATTCTCCTCCGTGAAGAAATTCTCGAGCGCCGCGGAGATCTTGTCGGTGCTGTAGATCTTCCCTTCGAGCAGCCGTTGCCGGAGATCTTGGGCGGCCAAATCGATGTTGACGACCTCGTTCGCGCGGGCGACGACCCAATCGGGGACCGTTTCACGCACGGTGACGCCGAGGGTACGTTGCACGAGGTCATTGAGCGATTCGAGGTGTTGGACGTTGACGGCTGTGATGACATTGATTCCGGCGTCCAGGAGCTCGAGCACGTCTTCCCATCGCTTCCGGTGTTTTGCGCCCGGCACGTTCGTGTGCGCCAACTCGTCTACAATGGCGACGTTGGGGTGCCGAGCGATGACGGCGTCGACGTCCATTTCTTCGAGGCGGCTGCCGCGATATTCGGTGACGCGGCGTGGGACGATTTCCAGGTCTCCGACTTGCGCCGCCGTTTCCCGCCGCCCGTGCGTCTCGATGAAGCCGATGACGACGTCGATCGAACGTGCACGCAATTGATGTCCTTCCTGCAACATCCGATACGTCTTCCCGACGCCGGCGAACGAGCCGATGTACACCTTGAGCTTTCCGGGCTCATGGCGCGTCACGAGGTCGAGAAACGTCGGCTCGGGCATCCGACAGCGCTCCGTTAGATCTTCACCAACAGGGCGAGCGTAAAGCGCGTCTCTGTCTTCTGCAAATCCGGCGACCATCCTGGGACGGATGATCCTGGCGAACCGGTATTCCCGCCCGGCGGCGTGACACCACCAGGGCCCGCGAAGTACGGGACGTTCGCGGCACGCCGGTTGAGCTCGGCGCGGAATGTCGTGAACTGATCGGGCATGACGTCGAACGTGATCGACGCATCCCAGGCCTTGAATGGATCGCCGGGATTGGCGGTGAAGTATGGCGTTCCCGACAACGCCGTCGCTCCGTTGATCGGGGGAACGAGCACGAGGTATCGTCCCGGGTTGCTCATCCCACCACCGCCGAGGGTGACACCGATCTGATCGCGATGGAACCAGAGGCGGTCGTATAGCATGGCGCCGACGAAGTTTTGGGCCGGACCGCCCGTGTTGCCGCGACAGCTCACACCACCGCCACGTTCACATCCGACGTCCACCGTGAGCGAAAATGCACTCTTGTCGAAGAATTGCGATGGGCGATCGTAGTATTTGACTTGAAGACTATTATCGCTGTGCAATCGCATGCGCTTCGGAATGCCAAGCCAATCGTGGCCGTAGTAGCTGTTCGACAGGATCGACACCGCACCATTCGGGCGCCAGAGGACCTGCAGTCCATACCCGGGGCTCGAATTGAACATGCCGTAAGATTGCCATCCGTTGACGAGCCACGGCTCGATCTTCAGCTTCTCGCTCGGAAAGAGTTGTAGCCGTACGCCATTGAAGAACCATGGTGTGTTGGACGACACGTACGACGGTTGATACGCCCAATTGTCGAAGTTGTAATAGCTGAACAGACCGACGTACGACATAAAGATGCCGGCATCGAGATTGATGCCGTTCCAGTGATCCCAGTGATATCCACCGTATGCTTCAGAGACGTACCGATAGGCACCCGCCAAATCCCACTGCCCGCGTGCGGGGCTTGGATCGTTGCGTGGGGTCATCGTGGAATACAGTCCGAACTGCGTCATCAATCGGCCGCGAACATGCTCGTAATGAAAATCGCCGCCGACGCCGAGCTGTTGGACCTGGACCTCGCTCGTACGACCGAGCTCGGACGTTCCGGACAGCGTATGGTCCCGGGGATGGTTGAAGTCGCCGACATAGTTGACGTCGGCGCGGAATTCGCCGGTGAAATATTTCGTGTCGAGTAACGAATACTTTTGACGGCCGTTGCCGTTCAACCAACTGAAGTCCGCGAAGGCGAATGGCACCGCGGCCTGGTGCTGACTCGAATCGCGATGTTGTGTCGTCGTAACGGTGCTTTGTGCGCCTAGGCGAGACGCCAGGACGAGCGCGGCATATATGGAAAATGTGTATCGCATGGTCGTTCGGTGGTTCATGTATGACGGGGGAAGGCACGATCGAGTGCCATGTTGAGCTGGAGGACGTTCACGCGCGGTTCACCGAGGACGCCGAATTGTCGTCCGGTGACATGCTGCTCGACCAAGGTGCGGACGCGTGCGGAATCGACGCCGCGAGCTAACGCGACCCGCGGAACTTGGAGCAGCGCGTTGGCGGGTGAAATGTCGGGATCGAGCCCCGACGCGGACGAGGTCGCCATGTCGGCAGGGATCTTTCGAGGGATCGCGTGATCGATTTGCTCCGCCGAATGAACGGCATTGGCGATCAATGTGTCGGCGAGCTTTCGATCCGTCGGCCCTTTGTTCGTCCCGGCTGAAACCATGGCGTCGTAGCCCGCCCCCGCCGCGGAGGGACGAGGGTGAAAGTAATACGGCTGGGCAAACGCTTGGGCGATCAATGTACTCCCAATCACGCGCCCCTTCGCATCACGGATGATGGATCCGTTCGCCTGCGAGGGAAACAAGAATTGCGAGATGATCGTGACCGCGCCAGGATACAAGACGCCAGTCAGGACGGACAGCACGACAGTTGCGGCAACGGCCGGACGTATGTGTGTGCGAATCATATCGGTCTTCACACCAGGTGAAGAGTGACGAGAAGCATGTCGATGGCCTTGATGCCAATGAATGGGACGACGAGTCCACCGATGCCGTAGATGAGCAAGTTGCGCCGAAGCACGATTGCAGCCGGAGCAGGACGATAGGTTACACCGCGCAATGCGAGGGGAATCAGCGCAATGATGATGAGCGCGTTGAAGATCACGCTCGCCAAGATGGCGGACTGCGGCGAATGGAGACGCATCACATTGAGCGTATTGAGCACCGGGTACGTCGCCATGAACATGGCTGGGATGATGGCGAAGTATTTGGCGACGTCGTTGGCGATGGAAAATGTCGTGAGCGAGCCGCGCGTCATGAGGAGTTGCTTCCCGATCTCGACGACCTCGATGAGCTTGGTGGGATTGGAATCCAGATCGATCATGTTTCCGGCTTCTTTCGCGGCTTGCGTTCCGGTATTCATCGCCACGCCAACGTCGGCCTGTGCGAGCGCCGGGGCGTCGTTGGTCCCGTCGCCGGTCATGGCGACGAGCTTTCCCCCCGCCTGCTCACGACGGATCAACGCCATCTTGTCTTCCGGCTTCGCCTCGGCGAGGAAATCGTCGACGCCGGCTTCGCGAGCGATCGCCGCGGCTGTCAACGGATTGTCGCCCGTAATCATGACCGTGCGAATTCCCATCGCGCGCAAACGATCGAACCGCTCTCGCATTCCTCCTTTCACCACGTCCTTGAGATAGATGACACCAAGGACTCGAGCGTCTGTAACTCCGGATTCCGCGACGACCAGCGGTGTGCCACCCGTCCGAGCAATCCGCTCGACGATCGCGTCGAGCTCAGAGGGAACGACGCCGCCTCGCTCCTGCACGTATCGAACGATCGCGTCCCCTGCCCCCTTTCGCAGCTCGATGCCATCGACATCGACGCCGCTCATGCGCGTCGCCGCGGAGAATGGGACGAATGCCATCGCATGTCCTGTCGCGCCGATTTCGCGGCCACGGATCCCAAACTGCTCTTTGGCGAGGACGACGATGCTCCGCCCTTCTGGTGTTTCGTCCGGCAGCGACGCGAGTTGCGCGCGATCGGCGAGGAGCTCGGTCGCGACGCCAGGGAGCGGAACGAACTCGACGGCCTGGCGATTTCCGAAGGTGATTGTCCCCGTTTTATCCAGAAGGAGCGTATTCACGTCTCCCGCCGCTTCGACGGCACGGCCGCTCATGGCGATCACGTTCTGTTGAATCATCCGATCCATCCCGGCGATCCCGATCGCGGAGAGCAGACCGCCGATGGTCGTTGGGATCAGGCAGACGAGAAGAGCGATCAGGACGGAAACAGCGACCGACGTCCCCGAGTATGTCGCGAAGGGAGATAATGTGACGACGGCGAAGAGGAAGACGATCGTCAGCCCGGACAGAAGAATCGTCAACGCAATTTCGTTCGGCGTCTTTTGTCGAGAAGCACCTTCGACGAGCGCGATCATGCGGTCCAAGAATGTTTCGCCGGGGTTCGCTGTTACGCGAATGACGAGATGATCCGAGAGGACTTTCGTACCGCCCGTCACCGCCGACCGATCGCCACCAGATTCACGAATGACCGGAGCAGATTCACCCGTAATGGCGGACTCATCGACCGATGCGACACCGTCGATCACTTCACCATCACACGGGATGTTGTCGCCCGGCAAGCAGACGACGACGTCGCCGCGCCGCAGTTCCTGGGCGCCGACGAGCTCCGTCGCCATGGTATCGGTCCACCGTTCGTCTTCTCCCTTGCGAAGACGACGCGCCTGCGTGAGCGTCCGCGCTTTTCGTAACGTATCCGCCTGCGCCTTCCCTCGCCCTTCCGCCATCGCCTCGGCGAAATTTGCAAAGACGACGGTGAACCACAGCCAGATGGTCAGCTGTGACGTGAACCCAACGTCCCCGGCGTCGCGGACACGATCGCGCACGAGAATGATGGTCGTCATGACACTCCCCAACAGGACGACGAACATGACCGGATTCTTGACCATGTGCGACGGCGCCAACTTCATGAACGCCTCGCGGATCGCGCGCCGGACGATCGGGAGATCGAAGAGTGGACGTTTCCGTGGCGTTGGCGTGGAGGGCACCGGTGTAGGATCCGGCGGGACCGACTGCGGCGGCAACGGCCCTGGCGTGGACCGGGGTGCGGAAAGTACGGATGTCATTGGCTAGAACAGATGCCCGGCGTTCATCAGCAGATGCTCGACGATCGGGCCGAGTGCCAACGCGGGGAAAAAGGTGAGGGCGCCAACGATCAGAACGACGCCGATGAGAAGCATCACGAACAGCGGTGTCGTGACGGGAAACGTCCCCGCCGACGGCGGGACTGCGGTCTTCTCCGCCAGAAATCCCGCCAGTGCCAACACCGGAACGATCATCGCGAACCGGCCGATCAGCATGTTGCCGCCGAGCATCGTGTTGTAGTAGTACGTGCTACCGGTCAACCCGGCGAAGGCGCTTCCGTTGTTGGCGGCCGTCGATGAGAATGCATAGAGAATCTCCGACAATCCGTGCGGTCCGGCATTGTTGAGTCCGGCAAGCCCTGGCGCGACGACAACGGAAATCGCGGTCAACGTCAAGATCGCGGCTGGAAAGACCAAGACGTAGAGCATCGCCACCTGAATCTCACGTGCGTGGATTTTCTTGCCCAGATATTCCGGCGTTCGTCCGACCATCAACCCGGCAATGAAGACGGTCAGCACCACCATGATCAACATCCCATACAACCCGGCACCGACACCGCCAAAGATGACTTCCCCGAGCTGCATGTTGACGAGCGTGACCAATCCTCCGAGTGGCGTGAAAGAATCGTGCATGGCGTTCACGGCACCGCAGGAGGCGTCCGTCGTCACCGTTGCGTATAACGCGGACGCGGCGATGCCGAACCGGACTTCCTTCCCTTCCATGTTTCCGCCAGAGTGCCCGGCGATGGCTCGTTTGACGTCGATTCCACGCGCTTCGTGAATCGGGTTCCCGCGCGCTTCCGCCCAGTACGTCGTTGCCGTTCCCGCGGCGAAGAGCGTGAACATCGCGGCCCATACAGCCCAACCATGCCGCTGGCTCCCAGTCATTCGCCCGAGTACGTAGGTGAGCGCTGAGGGAATCAAGAAGATGGCGATCATCGAGCACAGGTTTGTCCACGGTGTCGGATTTTCGAATGGGTGCGCGGAGTTCGCGTTGAAGAAGCCACCGCCATTCGTGCCGATCTGTTTGATCGCTTCTTGACTGGCGACGGGTCCCAACGCGAGCGTTTGCGTGGCGCCTTCGAGTGTCTTCGCGATGACAGGCCCGTGCAGTGTCTGTAAGACTCCTTGTTGGACCAGGATCAACGCGAACACGATCGACAAGGGGAGCAGGACATAGAGCGTCCCGCGCACCAAATCCGCCCAGAAATTTCCGATCCCGACGCGAGTGGTCGTTCCAGTCGTCCGTGTGCGATGCGCCAATCCTCGTACGAGCGCGACCGCGACAGCCATTCCGACGGCGGCAGAGACAAAATTATGAAACGTGAGCTGCATCATCTGCGACAAATACGACATTGTCGTCTCGCCGCTGTAGGATTGCCAGTTCGTATTGGTCGTGAACGCCGCCGCGGTCTCGAATGCTTGCCGATCGACGACGCCGGGGAGATGCTGCGGATTGAGCGGCAGCATGTGCTGCAACCGAAGCGCGACGTATGTGAATAGCATCGACACCCCACTGAACACGAGCAGTGCGATCGTATATTGGGTCCAGTGTTGCTCCGTCGTTGGATCGACGCCCAATACGCGATACAAGAATCGCTCGACAGGTGCCATCCATCGCACCGAGCCGTCGTATACGCGTACGAGGTAGATTCCCAGCGGCTTCGTCATGAGCCCAATCGCAAGCGCAAAGAGGGCGATCTGGAGCCATCCGTTGGCGCTCATGTCAGAAGCGCTCCGGACGCAGCAACGTATACACGAGATACACGACCATCGCTGCCGCGAGCGCGAGCGACGCACAATTCCCCGCGCTCATGACGACCGCTCCTTCGCGCGCTCCGTATCGCCCAACGAGGCGCAGCCGTGCACGTACGCCATCATGGCGGCAAAGAACAGGACAGTTCCGGCGATGTATCCAACGTCCCACATGAATGGTCTCTCCCTTCGTGGTTCGGAAGGAAGAGTACGCGCGGCCGCGTTAAGACCGCATTAAAAGCGAGGCGGCACGAGGTTAAAAGATCGTTAATTCCCGGGGTGGCGCCGACTTCGCCGAGGTACCGCCGTGAATTTCGTGCTAGCCGTGCGCGGGGAGGACGAGGTGAAACAAACTTCCCCCGCCAGGACGCGGCTCGTATTGCACCGTGCCACCTTGCGCCACAGCGAGCCCTTGCGCAATGGCGAGTCCAAGCCCCGCCCCGCGCACGTCCGGCGGGAGGCCGGACGGACGATAAAAGGGCTCGAAAATCCGCTCGCGTTCTCCTTCTGGAACGCCCATACCCCGATCGGCAACGGTAAAAATGATCGTCTCCCCATCGTGCTTCGCGGACAACTCGATCGGTGTTCCCTGAGCGCTGTACTTGGCGGCGTTCTCGATCAAATTCACGAGCGCGCGCAAGGCGTGGACGAAATCGAAATAGCCGAGCAACACCGGTGTGTCGGGAGACCAGGCCGTTTCGAGGGGATGGGTCGCGAGAACGCCCGTCGCCCGCGCGGCGGCGGCGCCGATCAGATCGTCCGCCGTATTGACGGCGAGATCGAGGCGGAGCGCGTTTCCCGTCAACCGGGAGAGATCGAGCAAGTCGGCGACGAAGGCGGTCAACCGATCGGCTTCTTCCTCGATCGACCGAACCCGCGGATCATTGGGCGATGCCCCTCCTTCGGCTACTTCATGCGCGAGCGCCTTGACGGTCGTCAGCGGAGTACGAAGATCGTGAGAAACGGTCGCGAGCAGCGCGTTCTTCAAGCGATCGGCTTCACGCATCGCCTCCACATGTTCCGCGTCGGCGGTCAGGCGCGCGCGTTCCACACCGAGCGATGCGTAGTACGTGAGGGCATCGAGGAAGCGCTGCTGCTGCGGCACTAAACGGAGTCCATCGTTTCGCAGCAGTCGCAAGACACCAACGGTGTGACCACGCACGCGGAGCGGGACGAACAAGACGCGTACCCCTTCGTACGTCCACCAATGAGGAGCACGGACATCGGTCGCCGCCTCCCTGTCGCTCCCATCTTCGGTACTCGGCGGAACGTGCAGCGTCCCATCCGTTCGCTCAGCGACCACGCCATGCGTACTCGCCCAGACCAAGAGACTTTCGCCGGCATGCCGGCGTTCATCCACCGCTAACTCCTCGGGAAGGGTACTCGGACTCGACGCAGCAAGGGCCGGCTCCGCATCGCCATTCCATCGCACGTAAATGTCACATCGATCGATATCGAGCGTGGACCGAACGACGTCGGTGATAGCGCGCAGCGCGTCTTCCGCACGAACGGCATTCAGACTTTCCGCGCCCAACGCTGAGAGTCGTTCGACCTCGACGGTTCTCCCTCGCGCCTCTTCGGCCTGCTGTTGGGCACGCGTGAGGAGTTGCGTCGCGACGACGCTCGTGACGAGGAAGGCCCCCAAGACGAGCCAGTCGAGCGGATTCGCGATGACCAGGGTGCCATATGGTGGGAGGAACAGAACGTTGAAGGCAAGAAACGCCAATCCAGCCAAGCCGAGTCCCACGACACGACCACCGGCGGCACTTCCGAGCAAGACGACGAGCAAATACACCAGCGCGACGTGCGCCTTGTCGAGTGTCCCACGCAACCACAGCATCCCTGCGGTCACGGCAATGAGTGCCGCGAGCGAGAGCCCCCACGTCACGACGTGTCGCGGTGCTGCAAGCCGTTGCGTCGTTCTTCCGCTCATCGTTCCATGACGAATCGATATCCCACGCCAGGCTCGGTCAGGATGTGGCGTGGGTGATAGGGATCGCCCTCCAACTTACGACGCAGATGCGCGATGTACACACGCAGATACAATTTCGCGTCACCTTCCGCATGTCCCCAGACCTGTGTGAACAGCCGATCGTGGGTTACGGGACGATCTTCCTGGGCGATCAGTGCGCGCAGTAACGCCCATTCCGTCTTGGTCAAATGCACGGGCGCACCACCGCGCGTCACGGTAGAGCGTGCAGTATCGATCACGAGATCCCCCGCCTGAATCGGCTCTTCAGCGGGGGAGACCGTTGGGCGTGCGGCACGACGGACAAGCGCGCGGATTCTGGCGCGCAATTCGTTCGGACTGAACGGCTTCGTCACATAGTCGTCGGCGCCAGCGTCGAGGATGCGCACCTTCTCCTCTTCACTCGTTCGAGCGGAGAGGACCAAAATGGGCGCATCCGAATGCGCACGGATAGCTTGGCAAACCTCCAATCCATCCATATCCGGAAGTCCCAGGTCCAAAATGATCAGCTCCGGATGCTCGGCGTCCGCCAACGCGATCGCCGACCGGCCGGTGGGCGCCTCCAGGACGTCTCGCGCATCAGCTTCTAACGCATCTCGAAGGATGGCCCGAATCTTCGGTTCATCTTCGACAATGAGGACCGCGGTCAGTGACATGCCTTGTATTCTAAAGGTGATTTTGATCGAGAACCAATACACCATCCGGACGGCCGGCAAAATCCTTGCGCCGCCCGAC
>Ga0207654_10001580_pt1 | contig 11964 bp, 5 predicted proteins | sample KBSC64metaG_FD_184355 | JGI IMG/M metagenome (GOLD analysis project Ga0207654, IMG submission 184355) | Corn rhizosphere microbial communities from Kellogg Biological Station, Michigan, USA - KBS C6-4 metaG (SPAdes) (version 2) | ecosystem: Host-associated > Plants > Roots > Rhizosphere > Soil...
TGACCCGCCGGACGGGTTGGGAGACGGTATCGCGTGGAGGCGCGTGTCGTGACCTGGGAAGCTTCGGAAGTCTTGAAAGTCCCAGGAAGCGCAACATTTCGCGATCGTACTGGCTGGAGCGTTTTTGTCGTGTCACGACGGAAAAAAGAAGCAAAAATGCTGAATATCATAGTCTGCACAGCCACGTTCGCCGCCTGGATGGGAGCGCGCTTCACGATATGTGTGCTTGGTGGAGTGCCGGTGCCCGGGCTTCCAATTCGGCACCAGACACTGGAGTCGCTTCTCCCAGGTTTCTCTTGGATTTCTTTGGGCAGCTTTGTTCTGGGGCTTGCAGAAAGCTTGTTCTATGGCGTCTATGCGGTCGTGGTACTCGTTGCGGTTTTCAATTTCTTTCATCGGCCATGGGTGGGAACCGGCTGCCCGCGCCGGGACAAGCGGCCGGGGTGGGAAAACAACGATTCACGCGTGAACGTTGCGGGTCACGGTAGAATGGACATGTTGCGCAGAACGGCACAATTCGTTTCGGTAGTCCTATCGGCCGTCGTCCTCGCGGTTCCGATATCGGCTTGTCTGACCCCGAGTGCGGACATGAGCATGGAACAGCGAGAGTGCTGCGAAAAGATGGCCGGTCGCTGCGAGATATCTGTGATGCCGAGCTCGCACTCGTGCTGCCAGCATCCTGTTTCGCGTCATGCAGTTGCGGCTTCAAGAGTCCAGAGCAGCGATTTCAGCTCGGCGATTACGATGCTGGCCGAAGCTCCCGCTCTTTTGCCCCGTCCGATGATTGGAACCGCCGCCTGCACATTCAGGTCCCCGCCGGAAAGCCCTCCGGAAAGCGTCAGCGTCCTTAGAATCTGATTTCTTCGTCGCGCATAGAAGTGCGAGGACACCGTTGTGTCTTCGATTGACTTCATCTTCAACCGTGCGAGGCAATATGACGAAGATCAGCAAAATCTGCCTGTATATCCTTTGGGCTGGGGCCGCCTTCGGACAGAACACTCCAGTCAACCTACAGTCTCTTATTGGAGAAGCCCGGCAGAACAACGCCGCAATCATAGCCGCAGAGCGCGCCATTCAGACGTCCGAATATATGCCCAAACAGGCGTCGGCTCTGCCAGACACTGAAGTGATGGTCCAGAGCTTTAGTGTGGGCAGTCCGAGGCCATTTGCCGGATACAGCAACAGTGACTTTGCCTATATAGGCTTTGGCGCGGCGCAGGAACTACCTTATCCCGGCAAGCGTGCGTTGCGCGGAATTGTCGCGCAGCACTTGATCGCCATCTCACGCGCGGAGAAAGATGCAGTCGCGTGGGATGTGCTCACCCGCCTGAAGCTGGCGTATTTCCAGCTTGCTGCGTCCCAGCAACTTGTCGCTGTGCTCGAACAGAATCAGCAACGCACGGATGAGATCGAGCAAGCTGCAGAGATCCGCTATCGGGTGGGACAGGGCACGCAGCAGGACGTACTCCGCACCCAGTTGGAGCGAACCAAGCTCCTGAATGAGCTTTCCATGCAGCACCGCGAGACTGCTCAGGCCCAGGTCGTTTTGAAAGCGCTGCTGAATCGAGCACCCGAATCAGGTGACATCGCTCCCGAACCGCTCTCTTCCCGCCGCATTCCCGAGACAGCCGCGCTCTTCGCGAAGCTCCGGCAAAACAATCCAGAGTTGCAGTTAAGTGCGGAGCAAGTGTCCCAACAACAGGCAGCTGCGGCCCTCGCGAACCGGGAAAAGAAACCCGACTTTGCGGTCCAGTACATGTGGCAGCGCACGGCGGACAACTTCCGCGACTATTACATGGGCACGTTCTCGATCAAGCTGCCAAATCGTTCTCGAGTGCGAGCCGCCGAAGCCGAATCGCAGGCCAAGCTCACGCAGGCTGAGGCGGAAAAGGAATCCCGCCTGAAGGAAATGGAAAGCGATCTGGGCGAACAGATCGCGATTGTTCAAACTTCCGAACAGCAACTGACGGTTTACGACCAGGGACTCCTTCCCCAGAGTGAGTCGGCATTGAACGCCGCCCTGTCTGGGTATCGCGCAGGAAAACAGGACTATCAGGGTCTGCTTGGGTCGTACAACGACACCCTCCGCCTCGCAATGGATCGCGAACGCACACTGGCCGAACATGAGGCTGCTCTTGCCCGCATCGAGCGCCTCATTGGGGAGGAACTGAAATGAACTACCGCAGACTTTTCATTATCGCGGTTGTGCTCAATCTTGCACTGGCGTTTGCCGCTTACCGGTTATGGCGGTCTTCGCGGGGCACAAAACCATCAGAAAACGCAGCCACAGAACATCCGCCGATGGAAGGGTTCACTCCCTCTGCAGTTGAAAGCGCTGCTCCCACACTTGCTCCGTTCGAGTTGTCGCCGGAGCGCATGCAGAGCATTGGTGTACGCACTGGGCAGGTCGAATACAAGACGATTAATTCTGAAATCCGCGCCATGGGTACGGTGGAGGTGGATGAGCGGCGTGTGGCGTATGTGCAGACCCGTTATTCAGGCTGGGTGAAAGATGTGTTTGTGAACGCGACCTATCAATTTGTGAGAAAGGGTAGTCCTCTGTTCACAATCTACAGCCCGGAACTGGTAGCCAGTCAGCAGGAATACTTGCTTGCAAAAGCGAACGCAGGTCGACTCGGTCAGAGTTCTGTCGAGGGAGTTTCCGCTGGCGCAGACAGTCTGCTCCGCTCAGCTCGCGAACGATTGCTGCAGTGGAGCCTGTCGGAGGGAGACATTTCGAAACTCGATACCAGCGGAAAGCCGCTGACGGATTTTACATTTGCTTCTCCGGTTTCTGGGTACGTGGTTGAACGCATGGTGTTGCCAAACGCCTACGTGCAACCGGAGATGCGCTTGTATTCGATTGCGGACCTTTCGACTGTTTGGGTAAACGCGCAGGTATTCCAGCAGGATGCCGGCAAGTTAAAGCCGGGAGATCCTACTGACATTACGGTGGACGCGTATCCCACCCGGATATTTCACGCGCGCGTCGAACAGGTCCTTCCCCAAGTTGATCCAGCCACGCGCACCCTGCGTGTGCGGCTGTCGATGCCGAACCCGACCCTTGCGCTGAAACCTGGCATGTTCGTAAATGTCCGGTTGCGCACTCCGCTCGGACGCCAACTGCTTGTCCCCGCCTCAGCGGTGTTGCAGGCAGGAACCCGTCAAATTGTGTTCCTGTCGCGAGGCCAGGGATCGTTTGAACCGCGTGAAGTCCAGCTCAGCGCACCGACGGACGAAGGCTTCGTTGTACTCAAGGGCCTCAAGTCTGGTGACACAGTTGTGACTTCGGCCAACTTCCTGATTGACTCGGAAAGCCAGCTCCAGGCTGCTGCAGGAGCCTACACTCCTCCACCGCCTGGCGCTGGAGCGGCAGCAGCGATGAATGGGCCAGAACCGCAAGCTTCAGCTGAACTCACAACCGACCCATCGCCTCCACACAAGGGTAAGAACGGCGTTCAGGTGAAGCTCACCTCGTCTGACGGCAAGCCGCTCTCTGCGGCAAGAGTAACGGTTCGTTTCTTCATGGCAGGCATGCCGGAGATGGGCATGGCAGAGATGAACGTGACCTCTCAGCTCACTGAACGGGGCAGTGGAGTTTATAACGGCGAAATAGAACTCGGCTCTGGAGGCACATTTCAGGTCACTGTTAGTGCAGAGCAAGCCGGAAAAACGGTTCTAACGAAGCGCGTGAATCTGACCGCGACGGGAGGCAATTAAGCCATGATCTCTCGCGTGATCGAATGGTGCGCCAGCAACCGTTTTCTTGTCTTCATCGGCGTTCTGGTACTCGTGTTCGGTGGCATCTGGTCACTTCAGAGAGTGCCTCTGGATGCCTTACCGGACATCTCCGATGTGCAAGTCATAGTTCACACCTCGTGGCCAGGACGACCTCCAAATGTAATCGAAGATCAAGTCACGTATCCCATTGTTACGACCTTGCTGGCCGCACCTCATGTGAAGGCTGTGCGGGCGCAGACCATGTTCAGTGACTCTTACGTTTATGTCGTCTTTCAGGACGGTACCGATATTTATTGGGCCCGCTCGCGTGTCCTCGAATACATCCAGGGGCTCGGTGGGCGCTTGCCCGCAGGGGCAGCACCAATGATCGGCCCGGATGCGACCGGTGTGGGTTGGGTGTTCGAATATGTACTCATCGATCGTAGTGGCCGGCATAGCCTTGCCGACCTGCGCTCGCTTCAGGACTGGCAGGTTCGTTACCAGCTTGAAACCGTGCCCGGAGTTGCGGAAGTAGCGTCGATCGGCGGATTCGTAAAGCAGTATCAGGTGCAGCTCGATCCCAACCGTCTTCTGGCCTATGGTATTCCCCTCTCAACGGTAATTGACCGTGTGCGCGCCAGCACGAACGAGGTTGGCGGGCGCGTGTTGGAGATGAATGGTGCGCGTTACATGGTCCGGGGCCTTGGATATTTGCGGTCATTGGGCGACCTGGAGAATGTTCCTGTCATGGCCAAGAACGGCACTCCTGTCCTCTTAAAGGATCTAGGCACAGTCGCATTCGGGCCGCAGATTCGCGAGGGTGTCGCCGAATGGCAAGGCGAAGGCGAGTCCGTTGGCGGGATTGTAGTGATGCGCTACGGTGAGAACGCGCTGAACGTCATCAACGGAATCAAGAAGAGGGTAGCGGAGATTGCGCCTTCCTTGCCCGCCGGAGTCGAGATTCACGCAGCGTATGACCGTTCGGGATTGATCGAGGAATCCATCCGCACTCTGAAACGAGACTTGCTGGCGGAATGTGCGATTGTCAGCTTTGTCACCATCGTTTTTCTGTTTCACTTTCGGTCAGCACTTATTCCCATTCTCACGTTGCCAGTTGCTCTGCTTGGCGCATTCGTGCCCATGTACCTTTTGCACATCAGCAGCAACATTATGTCTCTGGGAGGTTTCGCCCTTGCGATTGGAGTGTTGATCGATGCTGCCATCGTAATTGTCGAGAACGGCTATCGCCATCTTTCCGAGGCTGGCCAGGTTACCGAAGGCGAGCGGCGACGAATTCTCATTGATGCGGCCAAGCAGGTTGGGCCCGCATTGTTCTTTTCGCTGCTAATCATCGTGGTCTCCTTTCTCCCAGTGTTCCTGCTGGAAGCGCAGGAGGGCCGGATGTTTCGGCCTCTGGCCTGGACGAAAACACTGTCCGTGGGATTCTCCTCGTTCCTTGCAATCACGCTTGTTCCGGCACTAATGGTCTTGTTGATCCGCGGGCGGCTTCGGCCGGAATCGGCAAACCCCGTTTCGCGATTCACTCAGGCGCTGTACTTGCCCGTCCTGCGGTTCGCCTTACGGTGGCCGTGGCTGACAATTGCCCTCAACCTGATCTTCCTTGCGGCAACGATACCGCTCGCTTTCCGTCTAGGTAGTCAGTTCATGCCGCCGCTGTACGAGGGATCATCGCTGTACATGCCGACGTCCTTGCCCGGAATCGGCATCACCCAAGCCACGCAGCTCCTGCAGGAACAGGACCGGATGATCCGCAGTTTTCCTGAAGTGGACAGTGTGTTTGGAGTGGTTGGCCGTTCAGACAGCTCAACGGACAATGCACCACTGGACATGTATGACACGACCATCATGCTGAAGCCGCGCGAGAGGTGGCGTTCCGGCATGACCTACGACAAGTTGATTGCCGAGATGGATTCAAAGCTTCAATTCCCGGGCCTCTCGAACACCTGGACAATGCCGGTACAAAACCGTCTCGACATGCAACTCACGGGAATCAAGACGCCGGTCGGCATGAAGATCCAAGGAACAAACGTGGAGGGAATTCAAGAGGCCGGAGCCCGCATCGAAAAACTGCTGGCGCGCCTGCCCGGCGTGCGGGCAGTCTTTGCGGAACGTGTTTCCCAGGGCTTCTATCTCAACATCGATGTCAATCGTTTGGAAGCTGCCCGGTATGGGATGACGGTCGAAGACGTGCAGCGGGCTGTACAGTCTGGAATCGGCGGCGAGGACATCGCTCAAAACGTCGAGGGTCGGGAACGGTATCCCATAAACGTGAGGTATCAACGTGACTTCCGGGACACGCCTGAGGAACTGGCTCGCGTGCTGGTGGAATCTCCTTCCGGCGCGCAGATACCTCTTGGTGCGGTCGCACATATCTCTTTCTCGCGTGGCCCGGCGATGATTCGTGATGAAGAAGGACAGCTCACCGGTTACATATTTATCGATCTCAAGACATCGGACTACGGCGGCTTCGTCAATCAAGCGAGCCAACTTCTGAAGCGGGAACTGAAGCTACCGGTCGGTTTCAACTATCAGTGGTCGGGAGAATACGAGTTTCAGGTGCGGGCAAGAGAACGGCTTAAACTGATTTTACCAATCGTTTTCGCTGTAATTCTTCTGTTGCTATATCTGGTGTTCCGTTCCGTAACCGAAGCCCTGGTTTTGATTTTTCCAACTGTTTACGCGATTAGTGGCGGGCTGCTGCTGCAGTGGATTCTCGGTTACAACTTCAGCGTTGCCGTTCTGGTGGGTTATATCGCTCTGTTCGGGATCGCAGTTGAGACCGGAGTTGTTATGGTGGTCTATCTGCACGAGGCTCTGGAAACCAAACTCGCATCAGGCCAGCCGCTGACCTTGGAATCGATTCAGGACGCAGTCATTGAAGGCGCTGTTCACCGGCTCCGGCCGAAGCTCATGACGGTCACAGCCGTCTTGGCCAGCTTAGTCCCCATTCTTTGGGAGAGTGGCATTGGGTCAGATGTAATGAAGCCGATTGCGGCTCCCATCGTGGGAGGGATGATCACGTCAACGATTCATGTTCTGATTCTGGTTCCAGTTTTCTTCGAGTTGATACAAAAGCGTGTGCTTCGGCGCGGGACGCTGATTCACGGATAGGCGATTGACCGGGTCGTGGGGGTAAAATCCTTTTGCCATGGTCGAGGTCGCGCTAAGCCGTCAAGCCGTAGCGGAACGCGGGAGGCGCCTAGAGTACTTCACGATTGCGTGAAATTGCCTTGAAGGTCTCGTGGCTCTGATAGCGGGTGGGCTTGGAGGCAGTATCTCGCTCGTTGGCTTCGGAATCGATAGCTTGATCGACGTTCCGGTATACCATTTTGCCCATTACACCGACGATTAGGTGCGTGCCGTCGAGCAGCCGCGAGTTGCTGGTTGATGACATTCGCTGCCAGCCCCCTTGATTCCAAACGTGCATGCAGCAGCAAGCCGCTACGGTCCGGCGTTCATCATGTCGATGGAGAAAGAGCGAGGCTACAAACTTCGGCAGAGAGTCGATTTCCCCGGTTTCGGACCAGCTTTGTCGGCAGGGCCACCAGGGACGACATTGGATACTATTACGCCTTTGACGGCCGTCCGGAGGCGGAAGGAACCCAACTTCTGGGCGCTGCGCGAATAGGTAGTGGTGAGCTTACTTCCCGCATGCTTAAGTAGTTAGCTTTTTTACTATTGGATGGCTTTGCGGATTCGATCGTTGTCATCAGCCATTGAGAATGCGCATAAAGATTTAAGGACGAAGACTAAACGGCGGATCTGAGCGGATTCTCCTTTGCCTTGGAACTCGGGATTTCCCTGGGGACTGGAATAGTAACAACCACAGTGGTTCCGCCCCCGGTCGAGTCCAGAACCATCTCCCCCTGGAATTGCCGCAATCGTTCCCGCATTCCTCTTATTCCAACCCCCGCGCGCCCATACTGGATCTGTGCCAGCTTCTCTTTCGGAATGCCTTTACCGTGGTCCCGGATTTCGATCAGTACTCGGTCCAGGTCTCGGCTAATCTGGATGATGGCCCTTTTACTGCCGGAGTGCCGATGGATGTTGGTCAGACACTCCTGGACCAATCGAAAGGCTACCAATTCCATCTCGCGCGGAAGTCTGCCGAATTCTTCCGGGATACTGAAGGCAATATCAAGTCCGCTGCGTTCGCTCAGACCGCTTATGTACCACGAAAGGGCCGCAGGGAGGCCAGTCTCGTCCAAAAGAGGGGGATGCAATAAGTATGAGGTTGTACGAATTTCTTTCGTCAGTTCCTCCAGCATCTGGCGGGTCTGCTCGGTAGTCTCGACAATGTCCGGCGCTTGCTTCTTGGCGTTGTCGATAATCCTTGCCAGGTTCATTCCAAGCACAGCAAGTGTTTGGCCTGCACTATCGTGCAGTTCGCGCGCTATGTGGCGCCGTTCTTCATCCTGCGTGCGCAATAACTGCCAGGAAAGCTGGCGGACCTGTTCTGCTTGCGCGAGCACTTCACGATTACGTTGTTCAAGTTCATCGGTCCGGGCACGAACCTCGGCATCCAGAGTTTCCGCCAGCCGGCGGAAGCGTTCTTCGCTTTGTCGAAGCGCAATTTCCGATTGCCTGCGTTGACTTATATCGCGCGCAACTTTTGAAGCCCCGATGATGCGGCCCGTAGAATCCTTTACGGGTGAAATCGTCACGGAAATATCTACGAGAGTCCCGTCTTTCCGCTGTCGAATGGTCTCGAAGTGGTCAACGCGATCGCCGGCTCTGATGCGCCGAAGGATGTCCACCTCTTCGTCCCGCCGCTCTGCCGGAATGATCAGGGAGATATGCTTACCAACCGCCTCTTCCGGCGTGTATCCAAATATGCGCTCCGCGCCTTTGTTCCAGCTGGTGATGATTCCATCCAAACTCTTGCTGACAATAGCATCGTCTGAGCAATCCACGATGGCGGCGAGCAGGCTGTTCGCCCGCTCCGCCTGCTCACGTTCAGAAATATCGCTGGTCACGGCAAGATGAATCATGGTTCCATCAGGGTTGCTCAGCGGGGCGGCATGGGTTTCCATATGCCGTCGCTTGCCCTCCAGGCCGACGATATCGAACTGGAGTGAACCCTTTTCGCCCCGACAGATGCTCTCGTTGAAAGCTTTGTATCGGTCCCGATCCTCGGGCGCAATCAGGTCATAAATGCTCCTTCCAATCACTTCTTCTGCAGAATGAGCACCTACCATCTCTGAACCTGGGGAGTTCATGTGCAACAGGGTCCCGTCCGCGGCAATGAGCTTCACATACTGCGGGGTGGTTTCTACGATGGCACGGAACCGTTCCTTGCTTTCCCGCGATGCCTCCTCCGCGCCTCTTCTCGAAATCGCGAAAGCCATCTGGCGCGCGATGGTTAAGCTGAGCTGAAGCTCTGTGCCCGCAAACGAATGCGGGCTGTCGAAATATACCATGAACTTTCCGATGAGCTTCCCATCCGAAAGCAGTGGAATGAAAGCACAGGCATGGATACCCTCAGCCAATATTGTGTTCTTCAGATCTCCGTCGAGCTGAGCCGACCCGACGTCCGTGATGCAGATGGGCTGAGGGTCGGGATCATCGCGCTTCCATGGCGAATGCCCCTCAACCGCTTTGCGGTAGTTCTCGGACAGGCCTCGCCAACTGGCGAACCGCATGGTGTCAGTTTCATCATAGAGCAAGATGGCTACATGCTCGCATTGCAACGCATCGCAAATGGCCTTCATGGCTGTGCCATAAAGTTCGTCCAGCGAACTGGCGCGATGCAATCCGTCGGCAACCTGGAACAGCGCCTTTTGCTGGCGGAGCGCATCCACCAGGGCGTTCTCTGTGCGCTTTCGTTCCGTGATGTCCACCAGCATATTCAAACCGCCGGTTATCGCGCCGTCACTATTCCGGAGCGGCGTCGGATATGGCGTGAACCAGCGCCGGCTGCCATCCGGGCGCTCAGCAATCCCCTCAGCCTCGGAAATAACTCTGCCTTCTTTCAAAGCAACGGCCATCGGCCATTCGTCTGGCGGAATAGGCGTACCGTCGGGACGATACAACTTCCAACTGACACACCACCGATCACTACCGAGTTCAGGCTCGCGGCCAGAAAACTCAACCGCAGCTGGGTTGAAATGCGTCAAGCGTCCTTTCGCATCTGTGGTGTAGATAGCGGCAGGTAATTCATCGATCATTTCGCGGAACTGCTGCTCGCGTTTTTCAATCTCCCGGCGGGCCAACAACTGTTCGGTGACGTCAACGCCGTGCATCAAGATGCCTTCGACCTCGCCCGCAATTCCCCGCATGGGCTGATAGATGAAATCGAAGTACACTTCTTCGGGCTGTGCACCTGCCCCTCGGTTGAGCATCACCTTTCTTGCCCTTCCAATGAAAGGGAGTCCGGTGCGATAGACGCCGTCGAGGAGTTCGAGGAGCCCCTGGCCTTCGAACTCGGGCAGGGCTTCGCGGACGGTTTTGCCGATAAACTCTTCGGCCCCTCCGCGGCCGGTTACTCTTAAGTACTCGAGATTGACGAAGGTAAACCGGTGCTGCGGGCCATTCAGGAAACCGATAGCAGCAGGAGCTTGCATAAAAAGGTCGTGGAGCCGGCCGCGTTCGAGTTCGGCTTTAGCCCGCAGATTGCGTTCCGCTTGTGCCGCCTCTTGGCGAACCCGCGCTGTCTTTAAGTGGGAGTTCACACGCGCCAGTAGCTCGCGAGCCGAAAACGGTTTGTTGAGATAATCGTCCGCTCCCGCAGTGAGCCCCTCAACTTGCGATTCTTCTCCGGCACGAGCAGAAAGCATGATTACAGGAATCGTCTTGGTGCGTTCGTCCGAACGTAACTGCTTCAACAGGCCGAATCCGTCCAGCTTCGGCATCATCACGTCGGTCAGGACAAGGTCAGGAGGGCATTTACGGATAACTTCAAGTGCCGCCTCACCGTCAGAAACTGCCTGGACATCACAACTGGATGCCAGGAGCTTTCGTACGTATTCCCTCATGTCTGCGTTATCATCGGCGAGCACAATGCGTGAGCGCCGTTCCGCGCCCTGGAGCTCAGGGGTCTCAGGCGGCACAGGGACAGAAGCTGACGGAATGTCCTGGCCATTCCGGACATCCGGTAGCCAGTGCAGAGCTTCTTCCACATACGCTTCGCCCCCGACGGTAGTTGACGTCAAGGTCCGCTTTACGCCAATCCGGTCGGCGGGCAAGTGATCTTTGCCGAATGGAAGGGTTACTCTAAACGTGCTTCCCTGACCCATTTGGCTATCGACTCTCGCCGTGCCGCCATGCTGATTAGCAAGTTCCTGCACGAGGGCAAGGCCGATACCGCTGCCCTCGAACGTACGCCCGCGGGCATGGTTGACTCTGTAGAACCTCTCGAACAGATGAGGCAACTCGTCAGCAGGAATGCCCGTGCCGGTATCCCTTACCGCAAGTTCCACTCCCGCATCGCGCTTAGCAATGGAAATCTCAATCTCCCCCTCAAAAGTAAACTTGAAAGCGTTCGACAACAGGTTGAAGACAATCTTTTCCCACAACTCGCGGTCTACATAAACCGGCTGGTCAATTCTGGGGCAGTTGATGATGAAGTTGAGGCCTGCCCGGTCCATGGCGGAACGAAAGACACGCGCAAGTTCAGCCGTCAGTTGGGAAAGATCGGTTGGCTCGTAGGATGCCTGAAAACGTCCAGCTTGTATCCGGGAGAAATCCAGAAGTGTATTGACGAGCTTAAGCAAACGGAGTGAGTTCCGATGAGCAATGTCCAGGCGCTCATGCTGCTGGGGAGAGAGTCCACCGGACTCTGCAAGCAGGTCTTCCAGGGGGGCCAGCATGAGCGTGAGCGGAGTGCGAAATTCGTGGCTCACGTTGCTGAAAAACAGCGTCTTGGCGCGGTCGATTTCCGCCAGCGCCTCGGCACGTTTCTTCTCGTTTTCGTAAGCCCGCGCATTCGAAATACTCGCCGCGACCTGTCCGGCAATGAGCTTGAGAAATCCAGCGTAGCTCACGTCGAGCGGACGATACGGATTGAGCCCAAACACAATGATTCCGGCGGGAGTGCTCTGCGCCTGACTCGTCATGGGAAGGAGAACTGCGCGTTTTGGCGGACTATCCCACGCTCCGGTTGGCAGCGAAGCGAATCGCTGCGCGAGATCATCGACGATGACGGAGTCCTTGCCGCCAAGCAGGTCGCTCATCGGCCATGTCTGGCTCTCTTCGGTTAACTCAATCACCTCTGGCGCAGCCGGG
>Ga0207654_10001591_pt1 | contig 11927 bp, 10 predicted proteins | sample KBSC64metaG_FD_184355 | JGI IMG/M metagenome (GOLD analysis project Ga0207654, IMG submission 184355) | Corn rhizosphere microbial communities from Kellogg Biological Station, Michigan, USA - KBS C6-4 metaG (SPAdes) (version 2) | ecosystem: Host-associated > Plants > Roots > Rhizosphere > Soil...
CGCCGCCATGGCGCCCGAGCGCAGATAGTCGCCATAAGAAAAGCCGCCCGGGACGGCGATGATATCGGTGCCGCTCGGAATCTCGGTCTCACGGTGCCAGAGCATCAGTGGTTCGCAGCCGGTGACCTGTTCAAGCGCCACCGCAAGATCCCGGTCGCAATTGGAGCCGGGGAATACGACGACGGCGCTCTTCATCGCTCAGATCCTCTCGACCCGGTAATTCTCGATTACCGTGTTGGCGAGCAGCTTGCGGCACATCGCGTCGATGTCGGCCTCGCTCACATTGTCGGCCAGATCGAGTTCGATCAGCTTGCCCGCCCGCACATCATTGACGCCAGCGAAGCCGAGCCCCTCCAGCGCGTGATGGATCGCCTTGCCTTGGGGATCGAGCACGCCGCCTTTGAGCGTCACGTAAACGCGTGTCTTCATGATCGGGCTTTGCTCCGTGCCGCCGTTCGACTCATGGAAGCGCTATGGCCGCAGCGATGAGCAGGAGCAAGCCCGATGCCAAGTGCTCGGCGGTGTCCGAGAGGGAGCGTGCCTCTCTCGGTCAACCACGGGCCGTTACTCAGAGATGGAGGGATTAAACTCCTCGTCATCTTCTGAAGCTGCCGACGGTGGAGCAGCCACCGAAGGAATGTGCCGGGGATATAGCAGTCCCGCGTGCAGGCGCTTCCGTGTAGAACCTGTCCCACAGCGCATACTTCCATTGCTGCATGGATGATGATGCACCATCAAACCCGGCGCTGAACATCTACCCTATGGCGTTCGGGACCTTCGATACTGTCGCCCAGCAGCCTCCCCGCTTCATCGCACCAACACAATCACCGCCGCCTGCATTCCGCGCTGGGCTGTCTCAGCCTTGCGCAGTCGAGGAGCAACGCGCCCGGCTCATCGTCAAATCAATGGCCTGCACCTTGTCGGGGACCAGGGCCCCACTCGACAACGGGGTCAATATTGCAGGCCGATTCACACCCGCCGCCAGGTCGCCGGTGCATCCTCTAAACGGACGAAGCGGCCGCCAAAAATTCAGCCGATGAGTCAGATTGGGAGATTAGGTCCATGGCTCTACAGAAATTTCCGCGAATTTGCCCGACTTGCGAGGCCAGCTGCGGGCTGGTGATCGAAGCCGACCAGGAGAGCGGCGAGGTGGGCCGGGTGTCCGGCGATCCAGACCATCCATCGAGCCAGGGCTATGTCTGCCCGAAGTCACAGGCCATCAAGGCGCTGCGCGAAGATCCGGACCGGCTACGCAAGCCGCTGATCCGCGAAGGTGGGAGTTTCCGCGAGGCGAGCTGGGACGAAGCGCTGGACTATGCTGCCGCCGGGCTGAAGCAGGTGCTGGCCGAGCATGGACCGCAGGCGCTCGGCGTCTATCTCGGCAATCCCACCGCGCATGTGGCCGCGTTGCAGATGGTCAGCGGGCCGCTGCTTGGCGCAATGCCGGCGCTGCTCACGGGGGCGGCGGCGATCGACAACTTCGCACGCAACATGGTCGGCGCGTTCCTCTACGGCAATATCGGCAACGTTCCCGTGCCCGACGTGGACCGCACCGAGTTCTTCCTGATCTTCGGCGCAAACCCGCTGGTGTCGCACGGCAGCATGTTCGGTGCCCCCGGCATGCCGAACCGGCTCAAGCGGCTGAAGGCGCGCGGCGCGCGGCTGGTGGTGGTCGATCCGCGTCGCACCGCCACCGCCGAGCTGGCCGACGACCATTTTGCGATCCGCCCGGGTACCGACGCGCTGCTGGTGCTCGCCATGATCGACACCTTGTTCGAGGAGAGGCTGGTCCGTCTTGGCCGCTTGGAGGGGCACATTTCCGGGCTGGACGACCTTCGTGCCGTCGCTGCGAAGTTCCCGCCGACCCGCGTTGCCGCCCTCACTGGCATCGCGCCGGAGCGCATCGCTCAGCTCGCGCGGGATTTCGCCGCGGCCGGCAGCGCCGCGGCCTATTGTCGGGTCGGGGTCAACACCCAAAGCTTCGGAACCCTTGGCGTCTGGGCGATCGATTGCCTCAACGTGCTCACGGGCAACTGCGATGCCGAGGGTGGGGTAATCTTCCCTGAGGGTAGCCTGCCGGTGTTCACCCACGATGCCTATGCCGGGGATCAGCCGCCTTATGGCCGGTGGCAGTCGCGCGTTTCAGGCGCGCCGGAACTGGGTGGCACGGTGCCCACTCACGCCATGTGGGAAGACATCGAGACCCCGGGCCCCGGCCGGGTCCGCGGCATGACGATCATCGCCGGAAATCCGGTCCTGTCCAATCCCAATGCCCGCCGTGTCGCCGCGGCGCTGGACAGCCTCGACTTCCTGGTCGCGGTCGACATCTACCTCAACGAGACCACGCGCTTGGCCGACGTTATCCTGCCGCCGGGCGATCACCTCCGGCACAGCGAATTCACGCTGATCTGGAACAACTGGATGGTGGAAGACGTGGTCAGCTGGTCGCCGAGGATCCTGCCGCCCGATCCAGCCGAGCGCACCGACTGGAGCATCATCAACGGCCTGGCCGCCCGCATGGCCGGTATGGACGAGCCGGCCTACGATCTCCGCTGCGCGGTCGAATACCTGACGCGGCAGGCGCCGCGGCTGCCGCGCCTGCCCGTCGGTGCGGAGATCGCCGATCTGTTGGCTCGCGCCGATGGCGAGGATTATCCCGAACGCATCTTCGATTTCCTGCTGCGTTGCGGCAAGAACGGGGACGGCTTTGGCAGCCATCCCGGCGGCTTGTCGTTGACCCGCCTGCGCGAGACGCCGGCTGGCATTTCCTATGGGCCGATGGAGCCCGGCCGCTTCCCGGCCGCGATCGCTACGCCGGATGGCAAGCTCGCCCTTGCTGCGGCGCCGTTCCTCGCGGACGTTCCACGGCTGGAGCAGGCGATCGTCGAAGGCAAATTCGCCCCCGGGACGCTGCGGCTGATCGGCCGGCGCGAGATGCGGTCCAACAACAGCTGGATGCACAACCTGCGGTCGCTGGTGAAGGGCCCCAAGCGCTGTACGGCGATGATCAACCCGGCCGATGCGACCCGGCTGGGCATTGCCGAGGATGACGAGGTGCGGCTGCGTTCGCGCGTCGGCGAGATCACGCTACCCGCGCGCCTCACCGACGAGGTGGGCATCGGGACGGTATGCGTGCCGCATGGCTGGAGTGAGCCGCTGGACGGTTCGCGGCTGGGCCTTGCCCACAGCCTGCAGGGTGCGAACTACAATCGGCTAAGCGACGATGCTGCCTTCGACGTGCCGAGCGGCTGCGCAAGCTTCAACGGCACGCCGATCGTCGTCGAACGGGTCGATGAGGCCGCCGAGCAGCGGGGTGCGGCTTGAGCGCGCTTGCCACTGCGGGCGTCGAGATCGAAAGGCTGGTCGCCCGGGCCGGGTCAGGGGATAGCCCGCCCGCCGGCGAGAGCTGGCGCGAGGGGCTCGAGGTTTTTCTTGCCGATCTCGCGCGCTCGCGCACGATGAGGCCCGGCGCGCGCGAGGCAACCGAGGCGCTGGTTGTGGCCACGCTCAGGGCGCGGTTTGCCATGGAAGCGTGGCACGCAGGCCACCCGGCAGCGGCGGCAAGCCCGGTGACGCGCCCGCTCATCGTGCTCGGCATGCCGCGCGCCGGGACCACCTTTCTCGTCAACCTGCTCAGCCTCGATCCACAGCGGCGGATGCACTGGAACTGGGAGGGCAACCGCGAACTGCCCCCGGCCGAGGCCGCCCACCTGCACGACGATCCGCGCATCGCGTTGCGGGTGCGCGAGGTCGACGCGCTGATCGAGAGCGGATTCCTGCCGCTCAACCACCATGTCGAGCGCGGCGATGAGCCCACCGAGTGTTTCTGGCAGATGCAGCAAGACTTCAAGTCGTTCTCGCTGCTGATCCATACCCAGGTGCCGGACTATTTCGAGTGGTGGCTGCACCACGCCGACATGGCCGCCGCCTATGCATATCACCGCCGCTATCTACAGGCGCTGCAGAGCGCCGCGCCGGGTGCCTGGACGCTCAAATTTCCCTCGCATGCGCTCGCCGTCGAGGAAATCATCGCCACTTACCCCGATTCGCGGATCGTCTACACCCATCGTGATCCGATCAAGCCGCTCGGGTCGACCTGCAGCCTCAATGCCCATCCGCTGTCGATGTCCAACACCAAAGTCGACCTAGCGATGGTCGGCTATCAGGTGACCGGAATCCTGGCGGCCAGCGCGCAAAGGATGATCGCCGCGCGCGACCGCCACCCGGACCATGCCTTTCACGACATCCACTACCGCGATTTCATCCGCGACCCCATGGCGACGATCCGCGCGCTCTATGCCTTCGAAGGGCTCGAGCTGAATGACACCGTGGCGCAGGCGATGGTGGCGGCGATCGTCGCCCATGAAGCGGCACGGGGTCACGCCGGGACCCATCGCTACGACCTCGCCGACTACGCGCTGGACGAGGCGACGATCGACCGCCTGTTCGGGGACTACATCGCCCGTTTCGATATTACGCTGGAGAGGCGCTGACCCATGAACCAGTGGTTCCCCGATTACCCGGCGCGTGACGCGGATATTGTCGATTATCACCCGTTCACCCTCGACGGTTGCCCAGTGCCGTTTCGCGGACCCGGGTTCGATCCGCTGGCCGTGCCGGAGGACTCATTCTTCACCTGCGTTGGAGCGGCGCAGACCTATGGCTGCTTCGTTGAACGCCCTTTCCCTGATCTGCTCGCCGATCAGCTCGGGCTCAGCGCGCTCAACCTCGCGGTGGGCGGCGGCGGGCCGGGCTTTTATCTCCAGTATCCCGCGCTGATCGCTGCGATGAACCGGGGCCGCTTCGTCGTTGTGCAGGCGATGGCGGCGCGCCACGAGGCGAACAGCCGTTTCGCCGCGGACGGCTATGTGGAGTTCCTGCGCGATCGGAAGCGGGGCGACAGCATCGATACGGTTTCGGCATGGTGCCGGGTGCTGGAGGAAGAGCCGGACAACGCGCCGCGTCTCGTCGCCGAAAGCCAGGCCAGCTGGCTGGATTCGATGCGGCGGCTGTGTGCGGCGATCACCGTGCCGATGGTGTTTCTGTGGTTCTCGCAGCGGCCGCCGGCGGCGCCGGCTTGGCCGGACCTGCTTGCCGACGTCGGCCGACGGCCGGCGGACGAGCTGGTCCACCGCATGTATGGCGCGTTTCCGCAGCTGGTCAACGCGGCGATGGCGGACGAGGCGGCGGCGATGTGCACCGCGGTCGTCAGCTGCGTGAGCGAGCGCGGGATGGGCGCGCCACTCATCAACCGCTGGACCGGCAAACCGATCGATCCCTCTGACTATCGGAATCGCGGGGTGGAATATGTCGCGCTCGCCACCGGCCGCAACGATTACTACCCCTCGCCGGAAATGCACGAGGATGCGGCCGCCGCACTGCTCGGGGCGACGCGGGGGTTGCGGCCGCTTTACAGGCCCGCAAATGGAGACAACGCTACCCGCGGCCCGGAACAATGACCGCCCGCCGGAACGGAGCGGTCTGCTGTATCAGACGTCCCATTCCAGAACGAGACGCGCCACGCAATTGACCAGACCGGCCGAATAGCGCGGCGGGTCGGTTTCGCTGAGGCGGAAATCGGGGATGGCCTTCAACCATTCCTCGATGAAAATCCTCATTTCGAGCAGGGCGAGCAGCTGCCCCGGGCACCGGTGGGGGCCTGCACCGAACGCGCTGTTTTCGCCCTGGTTGCGATGAAAATCGATGGCGTAACCGTCGGGGAAGCGGCGATCGTCAATTCCCGCCAGCAAGGTCGATGGGAAAACCTTGTCGCCCTTCTTGAAATGGATTCCCTTGTAATCGAAGTCCCGTGACAGTGTGCGCGCATTGGTCGCGGAGGCAAACCGCCGTATCATCTCGTACACCGCAGCGGGGATGAGCGATGGATTTTCGATCAGTTCGCGGCGGCTTTCGGGGCTACGCGCCAGGTATTCGGCCATAAAGCCCATGCTGGACGCCACGGTGTCCAGTCCGCCGAACAGCACGACCGTGAGGATGCTGATGATGTCGTCCTGCGAAAGCTGCTCGCCCTTGACCTTGGCATGGACGACGGCGCTGATCAGGTCCGACCCGGGCTGGGCTCGGCGCTTCTCCGTGATCGGCACGATATATTCCATCATCTTGCGATAGGCTTCGGGAACCGCATCCGGCCCGCCGCGCGTGACCTGCTCGGTCAGGTGCAGGAGATAGGGGGCGTCGTCCATGCTCAGGTCGGTCAGCTGCATGAAGATGGCGATCGGCAGCTTGAGCGCGAAATCCTGCATGAATTCGCAAGTCCTCGCTGACTTGAAGCCTTCGATCAGGGTGATCGCCAGATCGCGCGTAGATTGCTCCAGTTCATTGATCTTGCGTGGGGTGAAGAAGGGATTCACGATGATGCGATAGCCGATGTGCTCCGGCGGATCAGCTTCCAGCGGCAGAACCCGAATCGGCTTCACCCCGCCTGGCATGGATATGTCGTGCATTGAGAAGGGGTCATGGGTGCGCTGGACATAATCGATGTCCTCGAACCGCGTGGGCAGCCAATGCCCGCCATGATACGGTGTCCAGACGAAATCGGGGCTCGTCTGCTGAAGCGTGCGCCATGCGCCATGCACATCATGCTCTCCGCCAGGCGGAGCGAAGATATTAAAATCTCGAACCGATTCGGGCGGCACGTTGTCAGGAACAGGAACCTTGGTCGCCACAGAGGTCATGTCCATCCTTCTCCTACATTCGCGGAACATCCTGCTCTGATGCGAACCTTCGCTGCGGAAGTTGTTCACAGTCGCCAGCGGTTTGACGCGAGCCATGCCGTCGTAATAAAGAAACGTTTCTTAATCGACAAGGTCAGCAGAGCGGCATCGTGAAAATCAGGTTTCGGAACTTAGACGGCGACATCCGGGAGGTCGATGCCAGCGACGGCACCACGGTGAAGGACGCCGCGCTGCAATCCGAAGTCGCCGGCATCGTCGGGCTGTGCGGCGGCTACGCGAATTGCGCGACCTGCCACGTCTATGTCGACAAGGAATGGCTCGACAGGCTGCCGCAGGTGAATGAAGCGGAAGACATCATGCTGGAGGGCACCATGTGCGAACGGACTCCCCATAGCCGACTGAGCTGCCAGCTGGTGCTGACGCCTGACCTTGATGGCCTGACGGTGACCATTCCGGAGCACCAGATGTAAATGAAAATAACCTTCTATCGAGATATGCTCGTATGGCAAATACACTGACATCCAGGAAAACGGGCGCGCTGCCCCTGTTGATTGCCGGTGAAAAGCTATTCGGGTCACACGGCATCGAAGGTGTGTCGATCAGACAGATCAATTTTGCTGCCGGCATGTCCAACAACTCCGCCGTGACTTATCACTTTGGTGACAAGCTCGGCTTTGTGACCGCAATTTGCAAGTGGCGCATGCCCCAGCTGTTGGAAGCCGCGCGTGCGGAATATGAAAAGGTCGTGGCGGAGGGCCACCTTAACGACGTCGCCAAACTGATCGGTGCCCTGCTCCGACCCTATCTCGCCATCGAGGACGAGGATGGCCGGCATCCCCATGCGGCGTTCATCAATCAGTTATTGCGCTCTCCGGTAGGGCGCGCGGTTAGCAGGTCGCTTTTCGACGATTCAGACCCGACCCTGCATATATTGCAACGTTTGGAAGAACTTCACCCCCACGTCCCGGAAGCCTTGCTGCATTACCGCTTGCGTATCATGGGCACCGCGTTCTTCGATGCAGTAATTGAATGGGATCGCAATGAAGACGATCCGGAAGACCCCCGTTTCACGCTGGACGAGCTGATTCATGAAATAGAAAAGATGGCGGCAGCCGCCTGCTCGTGGGATCAAATAGCAATCAAAGCGCAATATTACGGAAATTTATAGGAGACCGGTATGAATGATGTTGTTGTCGTTACGGGTGTTCGCGGTCTAGGCCTCGCATGCGCCCGCCGGCTTGGTGTTGGCAAGCAGCTCGTGCTCGCGGACAACAACCCCGAGATCCTGGCCGACACGGCCAAGCAATTCGAGGACGATGGCTACAAGGTGCTGTCCGCGGCGATCAACGTCGCCGACGCCAGTTCCGTGAACGAGCTTGCCGAGCTTGTATCCAGGACCGGGCGGCTCGCAACCTTGGTGCATACGGCGGGTGTTTCTCCGGGGATGGCGGATTGGGAGACGATCTTCAATGTGAACCTCGTCGGCACCATTCACGTCCTGAATGCGTTCAAGCCGCTGGCCGTAGACGGCACGGTGGCGTTCGTCACCGCCAGCAATGCCGCCTATTATGCCCCGGTCCCGCTGGACGTCGAGGAAAAGCTGGCCCTGGCGCCGATCGCAGAACTGAAGGCCGTGGTGCAGAGCGTGAGCGGCCACGACACTGGCATCGGGTCATACTGGCTTGCAAAGCGTTCCAATCAGCTTCGCGTGCAAGCGCAAGCCGCCGAGTGGGGCGCCCGGGGCGCGCGTTTGCTCTCGATCAGCCCGGGCATCATTTCAACCGCGATGATCCGTCACGAACGCAAGCAGGGCGCGCCTATCGACCAGACCATCGCCAGCCAACCGATAGCGCGGCTGGGGAACGCCGAGGATATTGCCGCCGCCGTTTGTTGGCTTGCCGGCCCCGAGGCATCCTACATCACGGGGACGGATCTGCTCGTCGATGGCGGAATGCAGGCTTCGCTCCGATGGTCGAAATTATCGACCGAATATCTGGAAAGCTTCAAGAGCCATACGAACTCATAAGGCCCCGACCACGTCTGGGACGCGCGCACCCGCATGGATCTCGAACGAAATCCCGCCCGCTTATGGCGCATGCCGAAAGGCAGAGAGCTTGGCGCTCAGGATGGAGATCCCCGACATAAGGTGTGCGCGGCCTCGGCCGGGCCGGCGTGAAGCAGGCCGCGCAGTTCAAACACGTCGCCGGTCAGGATCCGGCAATTCTCATCGCGGATCCCGGCGGTGGGCTTGGCGTCCTTGTAATAGCCGCGAATGGTGCTGCTTGTATTGATCGCCAGTTCGCTGCGCGGCCAAGGGCGGTCGGCGTTTGAACAGCCGAGCTCCGGCACGTAGCGCAGCTCGAAATCCGTGACGAAGCGGCGGTCGAGCCGGCCGTCGAAGGTCACGCCCGAGGTCTTGGTCGAGCCGCATCAATCATCCCACTTTAGGATCCTGCATATCAATCCGGGCTCGCCGGTCATGTTGCTGCCGCCATTGATCGCCCTGCTCGATCGGATTGGCCCGCCATATTGGTCACGCATTCGCAAGGCCCGGATTTGGGGTAGCAGGCCGCTCTGACTCGGCCTGGTGCGGTGGCGGCGATAGTTGCGGTCGAACCAGGCATCACCAAGCTCCGGCGCGACAGATCCGACTTCCCGAACATTCCGGTCCGGACCATGTGGGGAGACAATTTGCCGGATGACGGGGGTGGCGCTGACGCGCGCCGATCTGGAAGAAGCCAGAGATATTGCCGCGAGGAATCGAAACGTGAGCGTCGATTGGCTGTCGGAGGCCGGCATCCGTGGCAACGGCCACATGCTCATGATGGAAGACAACAGCGCCGAGCTTGCCGATCGGGCAATGGACTGGCTCCACATGGCAGTAGGCCAATAAAACCTAACCGTAGGAAAAAATCGATTCCGGCGGTTCCTGCGGACCGCTCCGGAGAGGCCGATGGCGGAGCGGGAGGGATTCGAACCCTCGAAGGGCTGTTAACCCTTACACACTTTCCAGGCGTGCGCCTTCGACCACTCGGCCACCGCTCCGCATGCCGGGCCCGCCGGCAGAGGCGGTCCCCTATCGCGCGATGCAAGGTTGTGCAAGCGAAGCCCGAAGGATCAGCGCAGGAAGGGCCTTACGGTATCGAACGCGCATGGCGAGCCCGCCCAGTGGCCCGCTCGCTTATCGCCCACTCTGCACCGACTTTGCGAGCGTCTAGGCATATGCTGCGCACAGTCTAGCTCGCCGACATCCTCAGGTCGCGCCGTCAGCATGGCCATATCGACGCTCATGTCGCGGTCGTTTGCCCGCCCATCTGCGTGAGGATGAAGGCATAGGCCTCGGCATCTTCGCGCAGCGAGTCATAGCGTCCGGATTTGCCGCCATGGCCTGCGCCCATATTGATCTTGAGGAGCAGCAGGTTGTGGTCGGTCTTGGTAGCGCGAAGCTTTGCAGTCCACTTGGCGGGCTCCCAGTAGGTGACCCTGGGATCATTGAGACCGCCAGTGATCAGCATCGGCGGATAGGTCTTGGCCTCGACATTGTCGTAGGGCGAGTAGCTGCGGATCAACTCGAACGCGGCTTTGTCGATGATCGGATTGCCCCATTCGGGCCATTCGCCAGGGGTGAGCGGCAAGCTTTCATCCTGCATCGTGTTGAGCACGTCGACAAACGGCACGTCGGCCACCACCGCCCCCCAGAGATCAGGATCGGTATTGGTGACTACGCCCATCAGTTCGCCGCCTGCCGATCCGCCGTTGATCGCGATGTGACCCGCGCGCGTGAAGTTCGCGGCGATCAAGCCCCTCGCTGCATCGACGAAATCGTGGAACGTGTTCCAGCGCTGGGTGGCCTTGCCCTGAAGGTACCAGTCATAGCCCAGATCGTCGCCACCCCGAATATGAGCGATCGCATAGGCGTGGCCGCGATCGAGCAGCGACAGCCGGATCGTCGAAAAGCTCGGCGGATAGGCATAGCCATAGGCACCATAGGCATAGAGCATGAGCCGCCCTTCACCATCCTTCACGAAATCCTTGCGATAGACGACCGAGACCGGGATCTGCTTGCCGTCGCGTGCAGGCATCATCAGCCGCTCCGTCACGTAGCGCGAAGCGTCATAGCCCGACGAGATTTGCTGCACCTTGCGCACGATCAGCTTCCGCGCGCGCCAGTCATAGTCATAAACGGTGTTCGGTGTGACCATCGAGCTGTAGCCGAGACGGTAGCAGACCTGCGCATATTCGGGATTGTCGCCGCTCGACGCCGTATAGCTTGGTTCGGGAAAGGCGACGCGATGTTCGTTTCCGTCATAGTCGCGCAGCCGGATCTGATCGAGCCCGTCGACCCGCTCGCTGATCAGCAGATGATCGGCGAAGCTCGTCACCCCGCGAAGATAGACATGGTCCGATCCCGCGACAATCGTATTCCAGCGCGCTGGCTCATCCCATGTGGCCTCGGCCAGCCGGAAATTGACATGGTCGTCATTGGTCAAAATCCAGAAACGGCCGTGCGCGCTGTCGATTGAATATTGCCGGCCCTTTTTGCGCGCGCTGATCAACATCGGCGTTGCCGCAGCTTCGGTGGCGCGCAGCAAGCGCAGCTCGGTCGTCTCATTGTCCCCGGTCGCAATGACGATCCATTGGCGGTCCTGCGTGCGGCCGAGCCCGACCCGAAAACCTTCGTCATCTTCTTCGTAGATTATGGGATCCTGCGCTGGTTGGCTGCCAATCCGGTGAAGCCGCGCGCGAAAGCTGCGCCAGTTTTCGTTGACCTCCGTATAGGCGATGGATCGGCCATCCGCCGACCAGACAACCGCGCCATTGACGACCACGCTGACCGTCTCGAGATCCTTGCCGCTTTCAAGATCGCGGATGCGCAGCGTGAAGCGTTCGGCACCATTCAGATCTGCCGTCCATGCCAACAGGCGTCCGTCCGGGCTGACCTCGATCGCGCCAAGCTTGAAATAGTCGTGCCCGGCGGCCTCGCTTGTTTCGTCGAGGATGACCTGCTGCTCGCCATCGTCGGCGACAGGACGCCGCAACCAGCGCCGATATTGCGCACCTGGGCGATATTCCCACCAATATTCCCAGTCGCCGTCTTTTTGAGGAACACTGGCGTCATCTTCCTTGAGCCGTGCCTTCATTTCCTGAAACAGCGTTTCCACCAAGGTTTGATGCGGCTGCATCATCATATTGAAATAGCCGTTCTCGGCCTCGAGATAGGCAAGCACATCC
>Ga0207654_10001593_pt1 | contig 11917 bp, 13 predicted proteins | sample KBSC64metaG_FD_184355 | JGI IMG/M metagenome (GOLD analysis project Ga0207654, IMG submission 184355) | Corn rhizosphere microbial communities from Kellogg Biological Station, Michigan, USA - KBS C6-4 metaG (SPAdes) (version 2) | ecosystem: Host-associated > Plants > Roots > Rhizosphere > Soil...
CGCCGCGGCGTGCGGCCAGTTACGGGTAGAACGGGAGCGGCGGCGGCGTCCAGTCGTTGCCGAGTAGAACGGTCACGTCGATATAGCGGGTGGAGTCGGGGGCGGATTGCGACGGCGCGTGGAGCGCCTGCCCCACCAACTTGGCGCGGTCCGGATGCCCCGAACGATCCAACACCATCGTCGACGCGCGCACCTCTTTCGTCGTCGCCACGTACATCACGTCGAACCCGCGATCCCGCAAATAGAATGTCGCGCGACGACCGAGCCCGCGCACTTTCGTCGCGTTGATGACTTCGACGGTGATATGCGAACTGTCCGGGGCGTGCGTATTGAACGCCGTCTTGTCGTACGTCGGCGGTGCGGTTGCGGCGGCGGGTGATGCCGGCCGATGGGATGCACGATATCGTCTGACTCCTACGACGCCGGCCGCGACGACGAGTGCGGCGACGACGTACCATCCTGGCTTCACTGAAAGGAGTTCCAGAGCGAGACGGTTTCTGGGAAAATGTGATTCCCTTCCCGGACCGACCATTCGAGTCGTGAACGGACGACTTGCCGGAAGACGGAATCGAACGCTTCTGGGACGAGCGTAGCGAGGAAGTGCCGATCCTGGCGCGAGAATTTGCGCCCCGGCTCGAGGTAATCGGCCATGTACAACGCTCGGCCCACGCGTCCCCACGTCACCGAACCGACCGTGTGATAGCGCACCGCGTCGAGGACGTCGCGGCGGCTTTCTCCGTCGCGTTCCAAGAGAATCGCGGCGGCGGGACCGTGCAACAACCCTTCGGGGGACGTCCGATCGCCGGTGATCGCGCGCAGATCCGCTTCGGAGGCGTCGCGCACGGCATCGTGCCATCGTCCCGCATCTTCGAACGCGCGGGCTTCTTCGGGCGACAAGCGCATCGCCGCGGCCCATGCGCGCAGGAGCGTCGTCACGCGATTGATGTGCGCCAATCGTTTGTCGCCGACGACTGCCCATGATGGGAGCCGGAGATCGTCCGCCGTGATCGCTGCGCTCATAAGATGATGTTGTCCAGGAGACGGGTCGTGCCGACTCGTGCCGCGAGAATGACGCCAGAGCCGGGCGCGGCGGCCGAAACACGGGTGAACGTCCGAGGATCGACCATCGCCAAATAATCGACCTGAATCTGCGGATCGTCCTCCAACACGGCTCTGCCATGTCGCAGCAAGATCTCGCCGTCGGTTTCTCCCGCGTGATACCGCTCGCGCACCGCGCGCAGGGCACGAGAGAGCCGAGCCGCTCTGGCGCGATCCTCGGGCGCAAGGTAACGGTTCCGACTCGACATCGCCAAACCATCTTCCTCTCGGACTGTCGGGAACGCGACGACTTCGATAGGGACATCGAGATCGCGCACCATGCGACGCACGAGCGAAAGCTGTTGCAAATCTTTTTCGCCAAAGACGGCGACGTCGGGCTGCACGATGTGAAACAGTTTGCTGACGACCGTGAGCACGCCCGTGAAATGCCCGGGACGAATGGCGCCTTCGAACTCCGTATCGTGCGGCGCCGCCGTCACGGTGACCGCTCGCCCGGCGGGATACATGTCGTCCACCGAGGGGGTGAACAGGAGTTCGACGCCGTGTGCGCGCAATGCATCGGCGTCTGCTTCGAGTGTGCGTGGATACTTGGCCAGATCTTCATTCGCGCCGAATTGGAGCGGATTCACGAAGATGCTGGTGACGACCGCGTCCGCATGTTTGCGCGCTTCGTCGACCAACGCTAAATGGCCGGCGTGCAATGCCCCCATAGTCGGAACGAACGCGATCCGGCGCGCACCGGCGTGCGCGGATCGCAAGTGCGCGACTGCCGTTCGGCAGTCCGCGATCGTCGAGACACTCTGCATCGTATTAGAGAACGGATGACGTATCGTTCGGGAGCATGATCCGGCGGATCATCTTGATCGGAATTCCGCCTTGCTTCACGAATTGATCGTGGAAATCGCGCAACGAGAAGGCATTCCTTTTCGCTTTCTGATAGTCGGCGCGCAACTTGTAAATCTCCAACTTGCCGAGTGTGTAGTAGAGGTACGTGGGATTGTAGGCGCCGCGACGGGCTTCTTCGTATGCATTGGCCGGCTCTTGGAAGCACTGCTTGACGAAATATTCGTCGGAGGCTTGCTGGACCGACAATCCTTGCGTGTGCTCTTTGATCCCGGCGACGTACCGGCAGTCGCGCAAGAGTGCTTCGGACAATTGCGCAAGACGAATCTTCGGATCGCCGCCGCCAAAGCCTTGTTCGATCACCATCTGCTCGCCGTAGTGCGCCCACCCTTCGACGTTCGAGCTGGCGTACAGGAGCTTGCGCGTCTTGGTCGGGAACTGTTGGGCGTACAGGAACTGGAGATAGTGTCCCGGGAAGACTTCGTGGACGGTGATGATGCTCATCACCGGACGGTTGAAGAGACGGAGATGTTCCTCGACGTGTTTGGCGTCCCACTCTTTTTCGGGCGGCGTCACATAATAGAACGCTTCCGTCGCCTTCGTTTCGTACGCGCCTGGCGTGTCCATCGACGCGAAGGTTCCGGAGCGGGCGTATGGCGGAGTTTCCGTGACGTTCGGGAAGAGCTGCGACGGCACGGTCACGATGCTATGATCGATGAGGAATTGCCGCGTCGCCGCAACGGTCGACTTGGCCGACGCGATCAACGAATCGGCGGTGGGATGGTCGGTCTCCAACGACGCCATCGCTTGCGCAGGAGTCTTGCCCGGTGCGACGAGACTCGCCACTTGGACGAATGCGGCGTGATCCTTGGCCAAGTTGGCTTCACCGATCGCGAGGATCCGATCGAGTGGGAGATCGACCATTTCGTCGTAGCGCAGCTTGTCGGAGAAGTTCTGCGCGCCGATCGCGAAGGTGCCGTGCGACGCGGGGAGCGCGGTGTTCTTCAACCAATCGGTCGCGCTCTGCATCGCGGCGGCGGCGGAATCGTTGACGCGCGTGAATGCGGCCAACGCGGCGGTGTCGGAGCCGGCGGCTTGCTTTGCCCACGTCGCGACGTCGTTCTTGAAGAACCCGACCGATCCACCGGCGATCCGGACCGCGAGGTCCGTAAACTCGCGCGGCGGATTGTCGATGTTGGCGCGCATCGCCGTCAACAGCGCCGGAACGCCACGCAACCGCGCAGTCACGGACTTGAGACGCTCGACGGGCGGTGCAAAGCTCCGCTTCATCAAGAGATCGACGGCGTTGCCGGGCAAGCCGACGTATGTCATCGGATTCTTGCGCCAGTTTTGCAAGATGTCTTCATCCTGCAGCTCGGATCGAATCGCACCATCGAGAATGGCGGCGTCGATGGAATCATCGACCGTCAACGTCGTGTGCCGCAGCGAATCGAGCGAGGCCAGTTGCGCTTTCAATGTCGCGGTGCGCCGAGTGACCGACGCGGCGGACATGTCCTCTAACTGGTTGTCGTATTGATGAAATCCGCTCGCCGTCCCCGACGATGGCGTATACGCGTAGAGCGAATCAAAATAGACGTCGGCGAATTTGCCGAACGCGGTGGATGCGCCCGCGGCGTGTCCCGAGTCGGGCGAGGACTTATCGGCAGAGCCATGGCAGCCGGCGACGGCCACGGCGAGGGTCGTCATGGCAACGAGAGCGCGCGTCTTCCCCAAGAGCATAACCATTCCAGTCAGAGGTCTAGATCCGGCCTAAAATTTACTACGTCCCTTTCGGGGCGACGACTTACCCCGCGACTCGCCCTGCGAGGTCGCATGCGCGAGCTGGACGCTCGCCCCTTCGCGTCCGACGTCGCGCGGACTCTTGTCGTCGCGTGTCCCCAGAAAAATTGGCTGCCGCAGGCGGCCGTCGCCGGTCCATTCGCTGAATTTGACTTCCACGACGACTTTGGGATGGACCCACGTGACCGGCTCGTTTGGGTGCGGCTCTTCGAAAAACGGACACCGCATCTGGATCAACGGCTCGAGCGTGCGGTGCATCTCCACCAACCCAGCTCGGGTGAAGCCTCCGCCCATGTGTCCGGCATAGATGAGGCGCCCCTGTTTGTCATAGTAGCCTAGAAGGAGCGCCCCGATGTGTTGGCGACTCTTGCGCGGCGCGGTGAAACCACCGACGACGAATTCCTGCCGGAATTCGACCTTCAGCTTGCGCCAGGCATGGGAGCGGTCTCCAGGAACGTATGGCGCATCGATCTGCTTGGCGATGACCCCTTCCCACCCTTGTTCACGTGCGCGCCGGACCATCGCAGCGCCGCTCCCTCGCGTCGATGGCGCGAGCCGGATGTGACGACGGACCATCCGGGCGGACGTTCCGAGGGCGGCGAATGCGTCGCGCAGGAGATGCTGCAGATGGGTCCGGCGAACACGCCACGGCTCAGACAGGAGCGACGTCGTCCCATCGCGCAACAGATCGAACGCCATGAGCGCGACGGGCTCTTCGTTGACGAGGGTACGAATTTCATGTTCGGCGCGAAGGTGCATTCGTCCTTGGAGCCGTTGAAATCGGGCCGGTGTATTCCGTACCAAGGCAACAATCTCCCCATCGAGAATGAAGGGGTGACCGAGCGCCTGTGCCATCGCCGTCAGCGTGATCACTAGTTCCGGGAACTGCCGCGCTTTGTCATTCCCGTTTCGTGTCACGAGACGTACACCCGTTCGCGTGGCGTGCGCCAAGACGCGAACCCCATCGTACTTCGGCTCGAACGTCCATGTTCTTCCAGCGGGGACATCGTGCCCAATACTGGCGTACATCGGTTCGAGCGCCGGTGTTTTTTGCGCCGCGGTTTTTGTCGATTTTGTGACGGCGCGCGGCATAGAGCTAAAAGCTGTGCTCGGCGTCCGGATACGTACCGCCGCGCACATCCTCGCCGTAGGCACGAACCGCATCACGAACGGTGTCGGCGAGGTTGGCGTAGCGTTTGAGGAATTTCGGCGCGAAGGTGTCGTTCAGCCCGAGCAGATCGGGGAGCACCAAGACTTGTCCGTCGCATCCGGGGCCAGCCCCAATCCCGATCGTCGGTACTGAAACGGCGTCGGTGATTCGTTGCGCAAGCTCGGCCGGAACCAGCTCGAGGACGATGGAGAACACGCCCGCCTGTTCCAAACGCTTCGCATCATCGATCAGTTGATGCGCCCCTTTATCGTCGCGCCCCTGCACACGATATCCCAGCGCGTTCACCGATTGCGGCGTGAAACCGAGATGCCCCATGACGGGGATCCCCGTTTCAACAACCGCGCCAATGATTCCCGCCATGCGCACAGTGCCGCCTTCGAGCTTGACCCCTTGTGCACCGGTCTGCTGCATCACCATGCCGCAGTTCGTCAACGCGGTCGTGACGTCGATCTGATAGGTCATGAACGGCATGTCGACGACGACCATGGCGCGCGAGACACCGCGGCGGACGGCGCTGCCATGATAAATCATCTGTGCCAACGTTACGGGGAGCGTCGTATCGAATCCCGCCACCACGTTGCCGAGTGAATCGCCGACGAGCGCGATGTCGACACCGGCCTCGTCGACCAAACGGCCGAACAGCGCGTCATACGCGGTCACGACGACGAGACGATCTTTTCCTTTCCGCGCGAGAATGTCGTGCGCCGTGATCGGGCGTGGTTTGGGCGCTACACTCATACAGGTGTCGAAGAAGGTGGTTGCGATGTTGATGACGCGGTGAACCCCGGAGCTCCGAGCTCCGCAAGCTCCCGGTGCCAGAAATCACGATACGGAAGTTGTGGATGCGGGACCATCAACCGATCGTCGTTCCACGTCGTCTTGGCGAACAGTACGATGTCGAGATCGATCGTCCGTGCGCCCCAACGTTCGGCGCGAACGCGTCCGCCCTGACGTTCGATCTCCAACAGCGCGTCGAGCAAATCGAGCGGCATCAGTGAGGTGCGGAACGCCATCATTTGATTGAGAAATGCGCCTTGTGCGACAGAACCCAGCGGCGCCGTTTCCTCGATCGACGAAACGCGAACGTCGCGCACGCCGTCCAGTGCTTCGACATGAGTCCGCGCGGTTGCGAGATGCTCGGCGCGATCTCCGAGATTGGAGCCCAGTGCGACGTACGCGACATCGTCGAACATCGCTCGTGGCCTCTCAGCCTCGCGGCCGCGTAATGGCAACCTCAGCGTACGCGAGCGGTCCCCGCAGCGCGACGTGAGGTTTACGCACCGCGACGTGAGCCGTCGCCACACCAGGCACGGCCAGCACCGCCGACGCAATGCGCTCGGCGGCGTCTTCGAGATAACCGATATGGACGCCGCTCACGACACTATCGACCGCGTCGAACAAGACAGTATAGTCGACGACGTGAACTGTCCGCGCGTCGGACACTTCCACAGTCAAATCGACTTCGAGTGGCTGCGGAATTTGCTCTTCGTGTGGCAAGACACCGATCCGCGCGTGGAAGCGCATTCCTTTGAGCGTAACGGTATCCGGACGCATGGAACTTATCGAGCTCCCGCCATGGACGAGCCGATGCTATCGAGCGCTTGGCGCAACGACGCCGTGAGGGTCCGCACCGCCTCGGGCCCCTGTTCCGCCGCACGAACGATCGCCGTTCCTACGATCACGCCATCCGCGAGCGCGCCGACCGTCTTTGCTTGCTCTGGCGTCGACACACCGAACCCGACGCAGATCGGAAGGTCCGTCGCGGCGCGCAACCGTTCGATCGTCGGCGGAAGATCGTCGGGAATGTCGTCGCGCAACCCCGTCACGCCGCGACGACTGATCAAATAGACGAAGCCATTCCCATGCTGGCTGATCTCCCGCATCCGCTCACTCGGCGTCGTTGGCGCAACGAGCCGAACGAACGCCAAGCCACTGTCGGCGATCCATTGTTCGCGCGCCGCATCCGCGCCGACGGGAAGATCGGTGACGAGCAATCCGTCGCACCCCGCATCGCGGACGCGTGTCAAGACGTCTGGGCCGCCAGCGAGGATTGGATTCAGATACGAGAACAACACGATCGGAATGTCGAGCGCCGCCGCACGAACGACATCCAACACGCCATCGAACGTCATCCCACCGTCGAGCGCGCGTTGCGAGCTCCCCTGGATCACCGGCCCATCGGCCATCGGATCCGAAAATGGAACGCCGACTTCGATGACGTCGGCTCCGCCGTCGCGCAGTGCGCGGAGCACGGCGATGGACGTTTCCTTGTCCGGATGTCCGGCGGTCGCGTAGCAAACGAGCGCTTTGCGCCCCTCCTCACGGAGGCGGGCAAAACGGCGGGCGAGTGTTTCAGAGGAGGTAGTCACTGACTCGAATACCATAACGTTCGGGATCGGTCGTCTTGATGATCGTGCGCGCAAACTCGCCATCCTCCCCTCGAGCCGCAAGGTCCACGCGGATCGGGGGATCGAGCAATTGTCCCTGGCTGTCGCTCACGACGATCACCGTCGGCCGCGAGAGGAGCATCGGATCGGGATTGGCGGAGTGTACGACGGCGAGCTCGAAGGTATCGAGCACGACCAGTGTACCAACCGGATAGATCCCGAGCAGATTGATGAAAGCTTTGACGACGATCTGATCCATCCCTCGCGCCGGATTGTCTCGCATCTCTTGCAAGACGGCCGACGGTGGATAGGGAACTGTCTGATACGAACGGCGCGATGTCGCCGCATCATACCCGTCGGCGACGGCGACGATTCGGCTGGTAATCCCCATCGTCCGTGGCCGCACCGGCCGCGGATACCCCGTGAGGTCGCACTTCATGTGATGTTCGTGCGCGACCACCATGGAACGATATGGAAGATCCTGCTGTCCACGCATCTGGAACAACGCGAGCACGCCCAGCCATGGATGCGCCTTGATGTGGCGCCAATCGTGATCGTCCAAGTCGCTCGACTTCTGGATCACGTCGATCGCGACACGAGATTTCCCAATGTCGTGCAACAGCGCGGCCAGACCGAGCTCGTACAGTTGCAGCTTGGTCATCCCGAGCCGTCGTCCCAGCGCGACGGAGAAGATGCAGACGTTGACGGAGTGCGTGTACGTGTACTCGTCGTAATCACGCAACGTCGTCAACCCGAGGATCGAGGTCTCTTCGGTCAACACCTGATCGACGATCCCCTGCACCGCCCGCTTCAATTTCCGCAAGCTCGGCGCGCGTCCCATCCGGACGGATCCCATGACATCCTTTGCGATGGCGACCGACTGTGCGTATGTCCGTGTCGCGGCGGCTTGCTGCTCGGACTGGTCAGCCGGTCCATCATCCGCGTCGTGCGACGGATCGAGATCGAAGACCTTCACCCCCGCTTGGGCGAGATGCGCTTTGACCTCGTTGAATCGCTCGTCGGGCGTCTCCGCGGTCGCACCACCGCCCAGCATGGACAAGAGGATGAGCCAATCGCGCGGCGACGATGCGTCGGCAACGCGGATTCCCCCGATGCCCGAATGCCGGAGCAACGACAACACTTGTCCGAAGCTACCGTAATTGCTCAAATCGAGCCGCAGGCGCGTACCATTGACGAACAGAAACTCGCCTTGCACCTTGAATTCGAGCTCTTGCTCATGGACGCGAATCTCTTGCGCGATCCCTACCACGTCAGACAGGGCGCGCTGCACCGATTGATGCTCCGGCGGATATAACTTCATGACGCGTGTTGCGCCATGAAGCGCCGTGATCAGTGCTTTCCCTTCACGCCGTGTTTGCGCGACGGTTTCGCGATCGCCGGATTCGTCGATCATGTCGCCCCTCGCAATGCGCGCGCCGCCGCCGTGCGAACGATGACGTCCTTGTCACCAGACGCTTTCCGCAGCGCGTCGAGCGCGCGATCGGTGCCGACTTTGCCGAGCGCGGTCGCGGCGTACGCGCGCGTCTGGCTGTCTTCTTTGCGCGTGAGAAAGCCTTTGGGATTGAGAATGCCGTCGAGCAGCGTGACCGCGGTATCGCCTCCCAACGCGCCGTACGCTTCGAGGAATGCCGCTTTTTCGGCGCCCGTGCTGGCGTCGGAGGAGATGAATCCTTTCAGCATGCGCTCGACTCGCGGGAGCGCCGAACGCTGTTGCCGTTCGCCAAGGGCGCGGACGGCGATGATGCGAATCTCCGCATGCGCGTCTTCCACCGCACGCTCGATGGCTTGCATCGCCCCCGTCGATCCGATGTCGACCAGCGCCGTCACCGCCAGCTTGCGCACGTCGACGCTCGTGTGCGTCAACAACTTCGCGAGCGGTGCCACCGTCGCCGGAGAGCGCACGGCCCCCGCCCTCCGAATCGCCTCCGTGGCAATGGCTTCGTCATCGCTGCCGATCAACTTGACGAGCTCGGCCGTATTTCCCGCGATGATGCGCGTGATCGCCCCTTCCATCAGGGCGCGCAACTCTGGATTATGCGTCTTGCTGATGTGACTGAGGACCGACACGAGCGCGGACGGGCGTAGCTGCGCAAAGAGTTGATGCAAATCATCCTGCGGCGGCCGAAGGGGCGTGTCCTCCAACGTCACCAGCAATTGTTGCAGGACGTCGGGCTCGCTCAACCGCGCGGACAAATTCAAGAGCCGGGTTTGCTGCGACGGGACGAGCTCCACGGCCCGTTCGGTCGCCGACACACTCTCGCGGAGCAAATAAGCAACGGTGCGGAACTGCAGATTCGCCAGGAGCGTGACGAGCAACGATTCGAGAATTCCGCAAATTTCCTCGCGGACTGTCGGATCGGCTTCACGCTCGAACGTGTCGAGGAGGCCGGCCACGACGATCGGACGAAGATCGCACGCGAATTCGTCACGGATCGCCTGTTGCAAGTACGCGACTTCGTTCGATTCTAGAAAATACAACGTCGTATCGAAGTCGTCGACGCGTGCGAACGGTGATGACGACGGCGGAGTTCCACTACTGCCGCCGATCGGCTCAGCGTTAGAAGCGTCGCGCTCGATCGTTGCGGGCGGCGCAACCGCGCCATGATATCCGCTTCCTCCTTTGCGCAACAGGTCGGCGCCCGGAGCGGTCGATCCGTCGGCGCCGAGCTCGACGTAATGATATTGAAACGCGTCGAAGTCCCGTTCCCACAGCAGCGTGAGAAGATCATCGTCATCGGTGGCTTGCCGCGTTCGGGCGCGTTGCACGACGTCGAGCAAGACGTCGAGGTCGCGGGTTTCGAATCCCGGACGCATCTCGAGGCCGCGCACGCCGTCTTTGTAGAAGACCCACGGGAGACTTTCGTTCCCACGCCCGGGCTCTTCCAACGCGGCACGCCCTTCACTGACGAAGGCCGTATCGGTCACGATGAGCGAAAGGACGTCCGTGTGCGCCCAGACCGCCGGAAAGGCCGCACGCACGGCGTCGAGTGCCCGAACATGCATCGGATTGTTCGGGAGATACAGCTGGTGCGCCCGTACCGCTTTGGCGAACAGCTTGAGCAATTCCGTCACGGGCGCCAACGGCACCAGTGCGTCGTCGTCGCTCGGCTCCGTCGATGCGTTCGGTGGCGACGCAATCATGCGCCCGGCCCCACCCCCATCGCGCTGATCTGCGCAACGTCTTTGTCACCGCGGCCACTCACACAAATCAATACCACGTCGTCGCGATTCCACCGCGCGGCGTTATCGGCGACCCAGGCGATCGCGTGCGACGTTTCGAGCGCCGGAATCACCCCTTCCAACCGGCTCAGCTGCGTGAAGCCGCGCAACGCCTGGTCGTCGGTGACGGGATAGTACTTGGCGCGGCCGATGTCGTGGAGATACGCGTGCTCCGGACCGACGCCAGGATAGTCCAATCCCGCGGAGATGGAATGCGCGGGATGCACCTGTCCATGTTCATCCTGCAACAAGTAGCTCAAGAAGCCGTGCAACACACCGGGCTTCCCTTTCGTCATCGACGCCGCGTGCTTGTCACCGTCGACCCCTTCTCCGGCCGCTTCGATCCCCACCAGCTCGACCGATTCATCCTCGACGAAGGCGTGGAACGTCCCCATCGCATTCGAGCCGCCACCGATACACGCGACGACCGTCGTCGGAAGACGTCCGGCAACGTCCAACATCTGCGCGCGAGCCTCACGACCGATGATACTTTGAAATTCGCGCACCATCCGTGGATACGGCGCCGGTCCGACGACCGATCCAATGATGTAATAACTATCTTCGACATTCGTGACCCAGTCGCGAATGGCTTCGCTCGTTGCGTCCTTCAACGTGCGCGTCCCTGATGTCACCGGAATGACTGTCGCGCCCATGAGCTGCATGCGGAACACGTTGAGCTGTTGGCGCCGCATGTCTTCTTCGCCCATGTAGACGACGCACTGCAGGCCGAATCGCGCGCACGCCGTTGCCGTCGCGACGCCATGTTGCCCTGCGCCAGTTTCTGCGATGATGCGCCGTTTTCCCATGCGTTGCGCGAGCAATGCCTGCCCCAACGCATTGTTGATCTTGTGCGAACCCGTATGGTTCAGATCTTCCCGCTTGAGATACACGGTGACGCCGAGTGCTTCGGAGAAGCGGGGGGCGGTGCTGAGCGGCGATGGACGACCGACGTAGGTCGTCAACAAGTCGTTCAACTCCGCGACGAACGCCGGATCGCGCATCGCCGCGTCGAAGCTGCGATCCAATTCGTCCAACGCGGGGATCAGTGTTTCGGGAACGTATCGTCCGCCGAACGCACCGAAGCGATCTTTTTCAACCACTGTTTCAACTACTGTCGTCATGACACTCTCGCGCTACAGGCTCGTCCATTCATATCAATCGCGACGCCGTCCGTGATTCGCTGCATCAAGCGTCACGCACCGCGTCGATGAATCGCCGCATCAATTCCGCATCTTTCACCCCGCGCGCCGACTCGACGCCCGAGGACACATCGACAACATCCGGCTGGAGCGCTCGTATCCCTCGGCGAACGTTGTCGGGGTTCAAACCGCCAGCCAACACCAGGGAAGCATGCGAGCGAAATGGCGCAATCCACGCCGCCGCGCGCTCCCAATCAAAAGTAGTACCAGTCCCCCCG
>Ga0207654_10001601_pt1 | contig 11890 bp, 9 predicted proteins | sample KBSC64metaG_FD_184355 | JGI IMG/M metagenome (GOLD analysis project Ga0207654, IMG submission 184355) | Corn rhizosphere microbial communities from Kellogg Biological Station, Michigan, USA - KBS C6-4 metaG (SPAdes) (version 2) | ecosystem: Host-associated > Plants > Roots > Rhizosphere > Soil...
CTCCCAGAAATGGACGCTCCCTGTCTGCTTCAAAACCGCCGGTAGCAAGCAGGACTGCCAGCTCCTCACCCCCGAGACGACTTCGCTCAGCGTCCCCGACAGTCAGCCCTTCTTCGCCAATGCCGGTGGCAAAGGCTACTACCGCACCGCCTACACGCCCGGCGATTACTCTGCCATCACCGCTCACCTCGAAACCAGCCTCTCACCCCCCGAACGCATCAGCCTCATCGGCGATGAGTGGGCGCAGGTCCGCGCCAACAAAGCCACCGTCGGCGACTACCTGAATCTGGTAGCTGCCGTGAAAGCTGACACCAACGCCGACGTCGTTTCTTCCGCTCTCGACGGCCTCTCAGCCATCCGTGAACGCGTGGCCGCCACCCCGCAGGAAAAGGAAGCTCTCGAAGCATGGTTCCTCCAGAACTTCGAACCGGAGTATGCAAAACTCGGACCGCCTTCATCCTCCGACACGCCAAACAAAAAACAACTGCGCGCTCTTCTCTTCGCTGCGCTCGGCGAAGCGAAAGACCAGCAGATTCTCACCCAGGCTCGCGAGATCAGCCAGAAGTATCTCGCCAACCCCGATTCAGTCGATCCCAATCTTGCGCAGACCGCGCTCCAGATCACCGCGCGCAACGGCAACGCGGCGCTCTTCGATGAACTCCAGAAGGTCTCCGAAACATCGACCAACCCTGAGATCCAGACCGGCGCCCTCCATCTCCTCGCCTTGTTCGAAAATCCCGATCTGGCAAAGCGCGCGCTCGCCTACGCCGTCTCAGACAAGGTTCGCAATCAAGACGCTGCCATTCAGCTCGCCATCTCCCTCGACGCCGACAACAATCGCGAATTGACCTGGAAATTCATTCAGGACCATTGGGACGAAGTAAAGAAAGAGTTCACTCCTGAGATGGGTTCTGTCCTCGTCGGCGCCACCAGCGCCTTCTGCTCCGAGTCGGATCGCGACAATGTCTCCCAATTTTTCTCTACCCACAAAGTCCCCGCCGCCGACCAGACACTTAAGCACTCCATCGAGCGCATCAACGGCTGCATTGAGCTCCGCAATCTTCAGGAACCGAACCTGCGCTCCTGGCTGGAATCCCAATCCCGCTCCCACACCGACTCCGCCCACTAATCCCATCCACGACGGACACCCTCTCTTACTGTGCCCCATTCATCGCGGTCTCCCGCGATGAGTGGGTCGGGACTCTGAAGCGACTTCGTCTTCTCACGTTCCAGGTGTTACCTTGAACCCAAGATGACACGTTCCTCTTCCCTTCTCCTGTCCGCAGTAGTCGTCCTCTGTGTCTCAGCCGTCGTCACGGCCCAGGAAGCCCACAAGCCGGCCGCTGCACAGGCAGTCCTCGCCGGCAAACTGATCGACGTCCGCACCGGCAACATCCGTCAGCGCGCATACATCATCATCGAAGGCGATCGAATTCAGTCGATTGCCGACTCCGCTCCTGCAGGCGTTCCCGTCACCGATCTCTCCGCCTATACCGTCCTTCCCGGCCTCATCGACGCGCACGCGCACACGCTCTCTGATCCAACTTCGCAAAGCATCGCCGTCGGTCTGCGCACCTCTATCCCGCAGCACACCCTCTGGGGCGTATACAACCTCCGCCTCTGGCTCGACCACGGCTTCACCTCACTCCGCGATGCTTGCGAAGGCCCCGCCGACTACCCGCAATTCGCCCTGCGCGATTCCGTCAAGCGCGGCATCATCCTCGGCCCCCGCATCACCGCCGCCGGCAGCTGCGTCTCTCTCACCGGCGGGCACGGCGACGGCACCCCATTCTCCCCCGACATTGACCTGCCGCGCCGCCTCAACGTTGCCGACACCGTCGACGACATCGCCCACGTCGTCCGCCGCGACATCAAGTACGGCGCCGACTGGATCAAGCTCATGGCAAGCGGCGGCGTCATGGATCCCATCTCCGACTTCCACGTGCAGGAGTTGAGCGAAGCGCAAATGGCCACCGCTGTTGAAATCGCCCACCGCGCCGGCAAGAAAGTCATGGCACACGCCGAAGGCTCCGCCGGAATCAAAGCCGCTGTCCGCGCCGGCGTCGACTCCATCGAGCACGGCACCATGCTCGACGAAGAAGGCGCCCAGCTCATGGAGCAGCACCACACCTGGCTTGTTCCCACTCTCTACTGCTTCCAGCACGACATGCAGACCGGCCTCAGCAAGGGCCGCGATCCCGACTCCTTCGCCAAAGGCAAAGAGATCATGGCCGCCCAGGGTCCCGCATTCAAACTCGCTCTCGCCCACCACATCCGCGTCGCGTACGGTGTCGACGACGACGACGTAGACGAATCCGTTTCAAAAGAATTCGGAGCACTCGTTCGCGGCGGCATGACCACGCTCGGAGCGCTTCAAGCCGCCACCATCAACGCCGCCACCATGCTTGAAAAAGACAAAGACGTCGGCACCATCGAGCCCGGCCGCTTCGCCGACATCGTCGCCGTGCAAGGCGATCCCCTCGCCGACATCACCGTCATGGAACACGTCGCCTTCGTCATGCAAGGCGGCCGCATTATCAAAGACCCCGCGCACCCCGACCGCAATGCAGTCACTCGCCTGAAATGAGGCCGACCGACGCAATGCGTCCTGCTTCAAATTCACCTGTTCTCTGATGGGGTAAATTCCGGCAAGATGCGAGAGTTGGACCGGAAGATGTGATAACCGCCGAAACTGACGTCGTTTAACATGGCTGAGTATGGCCCATAAATCCTGAACCATTCATCCCAGTCCGAGAGAACTCGTATTGCACGTGCGCGCATAATGGACACGCTTCTCAGGGGACAAATGTAGGTCGATCCTCCTATATCAACCGGGCCGTATTCGATCATGATGTCCGACCGCGTCAGCGGGGTCGTCGATTTGAGGTCAGTCCGAACCACGAGCCGGAGGACGGCACCGCTTTTAGGATCTATGGCAATCTCTTCGTGATAGCCAGCGTAGCGGTTAGAGGATTCTGTGCCGTCCCCATCGGGAAGACAGCACAACCCTACTCCGCGAAGAGAAATTTCGGTTGGAACTCCATAGCGGAAAACCGCAACCCGGCCCTGCGTCCCACGTTCCCAGCGAACCCACTCTAGCCCACCATTCTTATCGATCGCATCCAATACGCCATTGAGAGCAGGACCGAAGACGCCGTACGTGATCAGTTCAGGCGCATTTGGTTTTCTCTTGGGTGGCTTGGTCTCGGCCACCTCATGACCATTGCGGTAGCGAATGGTTGTCGTCCAACTGTCGGTCACGTGTAGCGGCTGATAATTCGCACTGACACTGTCCAGGTACATCGGCGACTCCTGATAGCGCACCGTAGTCCGCTTGGCAAACAGGTCGGGCAGCTTGTGAATTGTAGTCCTGAGATAAGTTGAGGTCAGCGCAAGCATCTCCCGCTGCGCCGCTTGATCCGGCGGAGCGTCCTTGAGAATCTCGTCCGCCGGCGGATTCTGAAATGTCGACGCATCGGTCAGGATTCGTAACTCCTGGCGCGTTCGTTTGCCGTGTGCGATTTTCTGCAGCAATTCCAGCCGGCGCTCGCTCAATCGCTCGGTCAGTTCCACACCGGATAGTTGCTTTGCCTTCTCTGCATCGGACTCATCCAGTTCCAGAATCTTCTGCAGCTGTTCGATCGATATTTGTCTTGGAGGTGGAATTGGCTCAGTCGAGTAGTAAGGTTCATCGTAGTAACCGGTGCTGGTGTGCGCGGTGAGCCCCGGTTCATCGATTTCGACCTTCAAGGCGTGGTACTCATTGAGTCGCTCCGGACGGAACGGATCAAACGATATCCGGTAGTACGGGCCATCCTCCTGTATGCATTTCTCGATCTCCCGCTCGATGTCGAAGCCGCCGTCGATAGCGCGACCGCCGCTCTGAACAGCGAGCACCCGGCGATTGAGGTGCATGAGATTCGCCTTATTCGCTGAGCTCACGCCATCAAGGTAGTCTTTGTACAACTCCGCGTGGCGATTTGTTTCTCCTGCCGCAAAGCTGTACAGAACGAGGTGAGCTTCGCGAAGCAGGTCAGAAAACCAGGTGATCGTGCCAAACAGATTAGATTCTGCCTTCAAGGACCCGACTTCGCCAGTTCCGATTCCCCATCCCGGTCCAATCCACAACAACAACTTCCGACCCGGCCTACGCCTCTCGTCAGTCGCAATCTGCCCCAGGGCCTTTAATGCGACCTCCAAAGGGCTTGTGAACTGTCCCGTGCTTTGATGCCAACCCGGATTACTACGAACCAATGTGAGGGCGTTGTGTTCAATCTCATGTGCGAGCATATTTCCGTCACTGGCAGCGTGCGTCGCGGTCCAGAGCCCGGAGTCGGTTAGCTCAAACACAGAGACCGGCCGGCCGAGGCGTCCGCCATCTTTGCGCAAAAACGATTCGACAGCGATGCGCTCGTCACGCGCCAGATCCGCCGGTACTTCGAGCGTATCCAGGAGCAGAATGACTTTCACCGGGGGCTCGGCGTTTAATGCCAAGCCGTTGAACGCATCAAAGGAAAGAACCTTTTGATCGCGTCCATCCTCCAGCAGACGGAAGTCTTTTGCGTTGAGCCCTGCGGCAGGTCTGCCGGAGGAGTCCGTCACCATCACATCGAGTTTAATCAGCCCTTCCGCCCTGTCCCTTGCACCTCCAGCAACTGCGGCAATCGGAACGTCGGGTGGTGCGCCCGGCTGCGCATGGACGAGACTTTGCGCGCCGCAGAGCAATGCAAGCAAGATATAGAGGTGGCTTTTCATCTCTTAGGTGCCCTCGGAAAGGTCCGAGTTACTGCGCGCCGAGTATATCCACTATCTCATCGTAGCCGCTCACGACCTCCACCCATCCAGCGCCCCACTCCGGATCGCCCCCGCCATCGCCTCGATGTCCCCCGCCAGCACACGATCCCGCTCCAGCCGCGGCACAATTTCGCGAATCACCTCATGCGCCTCCTCGATTCGCTTGCTCGACTTCAGCGGCCGCCGAAACTCCAGCGCCTGCGCGGCGCACATCAGCTCAATTCCCAGCACCCTCTCCACCTGTTCCACAATCTGCCGCAGCTTGATCGCCCCGGTCATCCCCATCGACACATGATCTTCCTTCCCGCCATCCGTCGGGATACTCCCTGTCGACGAAGGGTGCGACAGCACCTGGCACTCATTGATCAGCGCAGCCGCCACAATTTGCGCAATCATGAAGCCCGACGACAGACCCGGATCCATCGCCAGAAACGCCGGCAGCCCCTCGTTGATATCCGGATTCAGCAACCGATCGATCCGCCGCTCCGTAATCCCCGCCAGGTCCGTCATCGCAATCGCCGCATAGTCAAACGCGTACGACAACGGCGCGCCATGAAAATTCCCACCCGAAATTACCGCCGCATCTGCACCCGGAAACACCAGCGGATTATCCGTAGCCGAACCCGCCTCCGTCTCCAGCACTCCCGACACATGCTCCAGCACTCCCCGCACCGCTCCATGAACCTGCGGCATGCAGCGCAAACAATACGCATCCTGCACGCGTGTGTCGTGTTCCCTGTGCGACTCGCGAATCTGCGAGCCCGCCAGCAATCGCACCAGGTGCTCCGCGGCCGCAATCTGGCCTGCATGGGGCCGAGCCTTTTGGATTCGCTCATCAAAAGCCGCCGGCGTTCCCATCAGCGAATCAAGCGACATCGCTCCTGACAGATCGCACAACTCCACAACCCGGCGCGCCCTTGATACGGCCAGCGCCCCTACAGCCGTCATGGCCTGTGTTCCGTTCAGCAGCGCCAGCCCTTCCTTCGCCGTCAACTCCACCGGCTTCAGCCCAGCTCTGCGCAGCGCTTCACCGCCCGCGATCCGCTCGCCGCGATAGAACGCTTCTCCCTCGCCAACCACCACCAAAGCTAGATGCGCGAGCGGAGCCAGATCGCCGCTCGCCCCAACCGACCCCTTCTCCGGAATCACAGGATGCACGCCCGCATTCACCATCGCCACCAGCAACTCAAGCAGTTCCGGCCGCACTCCGCTGAATCCCTTCGCCAGCACATTCGCGCGCAGCAGCAGCATGGCGCGCGCCTCCGCCTCGCTCAGCGGCTGCCCCACTCCACCCGCATGGCTCCGAACCAGGTTGATCTGTAGCTCCGCCAGCTTGTCCCCGCGGATATGCACGTCTGCCAGCTTCCCAAAACCGGTGTTCACGCCATACACCGTCTCACCAGCCGCCAGGATCTCTTCAATCAGCCCGCGGCTCTCCGCCACTCGCCTCAACGCGCCAGCCGCAACTTCCACCGGCTTCCCGGCCAGTGCAACCTTATCGATCCCTTCCAACGTCAATGGCTGTCCATCCAATACAAGCTTTTCCATATTGCCGATCTTAGACGCGATTTCGGCCTACTCAAAGCTGGATTACAATCAATAACCACCCCCGCAGTAAGCGAATCATCTATGATCATGTCCTATGGCAATGGATTCCACGGCACTTCTCGACCTGCATGGACGAAAGCTCCTCCATGAGCTCCAGTCCAACGCTCGCGTCAGTCTTGCCGAACTAGCGCGCCGCATCGGCCTCTCTCCCACCGCGACTGGCGAACGCCTCCGTCAAATGGAAGAGATCGGCATCCTCACCGGATACACAGTCGACATCGACCACGAAGTCCTCGGCCTCGAAGTCCTCGCCTTCATCCGCATGAGCTGCCCCGGCCAGAACTACCACCGCTTCCTCGACTACGTGCAAACGCTTGAAGAAGTCCGCGAGTGCCACCACCTTACCGGCGGCGACGACTTCCTCCTCAAGGTCACCACCACCAACCTCGCCGATCTTGAAGCCCTCATCGAAGCCCTTCTCCCCTACGGCAACCCCGTCACCAGCCTCGTCCTCTCCTCGCCCGTCGAGCACCGCAAATTCAACGTTCTCGGCAGACTCACCACAGTCAGTAAGAAACGTCCACGCCGCCGCTGATCAGCAGCCTGCAGATTCTCCCCGGAAAGAGAAACGAAAGTAGCCCCAGGGCCGGGTGACCCATGTCTTCTCGATTTCGAATGGATCAGACGCAGGTGGCCAGCACAAATCTCCCGACAAGAATGGGAAGAGAGCCCTGGATGAAATTCTGGGTAACCCGCACACCGATAGAACTCGGCCCAGCAGGTGGCGACCCGCCCCTGACTCGCAGCGATGGAGAAATCGCAAAAATCACAAAATAGATTGCCCGCAAGAGCAAATCGGAAACAGATTCACTGAATCGAGAACCAACCAGGCTTCAGGGCATGAGTTCACTCATGCCGCCGCCGTCGGCACGACTAAAGTCTTGACCTGCACATTTCCAGCTGACACTGTGTCGCAATTGAAAGGTCTACCCGCGCAGGAAATCCTTGATCTTCTGCACGACGACATCGCGGCCCACATCTGAGATTGCATTCGTCAGCGGAATCTGCTTGGGGCAGGCTTCTACGCAGTTCTGGGCGTAGCCGCACTCCTGGATTCCGCCATCGCCGGCCAGGGCACGAAGACGCTCTTCCTTGAAGACTTTTCCGGTGGGGTGATTGTTGAAGAGCTTCACCTGGGCGATGGTGGCGGCCCCGACAAAGTTGGTGTCTTCGTTAAACTGCGGGCAGACCTCCATGCAGCAGGTGCACGAGATGCAGTTGGAAAGCGGGTAATTCGCTTCCTGTTGCTGAGGAAAGACGCGCGGACCAGAGCCAAGATCGTATGTGCCATCTACGGGTACCCATGCCTTCACGCGCATCAGGTTCTCAAAGAGCACAGAACGGTCGACCTGGAGATCGCGGACCAGAGGAAACTTCGAGAGCGGCTCAACCTTGATTGGCTGCTCGAGGTTGTCGACCAGTGCGGAACAGGCCATGCGCGCTTTGCCGTTGATCCGCATCGCGCAGGACCCGCAGATCTCCTCGAGGCAATTCGAGTCGTAGGTGATCGGCGTCGTGGGCTTGCCTTCGGCGGTAACTGGATTGGCGGCGATCTCCATCATGGCGGAGATAACGTTCATGCCTTGACGCCACTCGAGCTCGAAGTTCTCCCAGGTTGCGGGTGAATCGGGACTTGCCTGACGCTTGATTTCGAATTTGACGGTCTTTGCCATTGGTTGGCGTTTCCCTCAGGGGCTAAAGCCCCGAACTTCTTTCTTGCTCGTTGCGGCACGACTGAAGTCGTGCCCTTCCAAAGCGTCTACTTCGCAGCGTCGTAGCGGCGTGGTCTGGGTTTGATGAATTGCGTGTCGACGTCTTCATATTCGAAGCGAGGACCTTCAGGTGCGCCCGTGAAAGCGGCCTTTGTAGTTTTCAAGAACTTCTCGTCGTTGCGATCCGGGAAGTCCGGTTTGTAGTGGGCGCCGCGTGACTCGTCGCGAAGCAGCGCACCCTGCACGATGACCCGCGAGAGCTCGAGCATGTTGTAGAGTTGGCGCGTGAAAGCGAAGCTGGTATTGGCCCACTGCGTGCGATCGGCAAGGCTGACATTCTGGAAGCGGTCAAGAAGCTCGACGATTTTTTCATCGGCCTGTTTGAGGCCCTTGTTGTAGCGAATGACCGTGGCGTGCTCCGTCATGGTGACGCCGAGTTCGCGCCAGAGCCTGAACGGATTTTCCTTGCCTTCGTTTTTGAGTAGCTGCCGGTTCATCTCGGTCTGCCGGGCGATTTCAGCAGCGGTGCCGCCATCCCCTTCAGCCGCTCCAACATTCTTCGCGTACTTGACGGCGATGGGACCTGCCGTGAATCCGCCGAAGATGAACTGACGAGGTGAATTCGCGCCGAGGCGGTTGGCGCCGTGGTACTGGTACTCGCACTCGCCGCAAGCGAAAAGGCCGGGAATGTTGGTCATCTGGTTGTTATCGACCCAGAGGCCTCCCATCGTGTAGTGCATCCCAGGAAAGATCTTCATGGGAACTTCGCGCGGATCGTCGCCGACAAACTTCTCGTAAATTTCGAGAATGCCTTCGAGCTTGCGGTTCAGCGTCTCGCGGTCGATGTGTGTGAGGTCGAGGTAGACCATCGGCTGCCCGTCAATGCCGAGCCCATTTTCGTAGACGACTTTGTGAATGGCGCGGGTGGCGACATCGCGCGGGACGAGGTTGCCGTATTTCGGATACCACTCCTCGAGGAAGTAGAAGCGCTCGGACTCGGGGATTTGCTTCCAGGGCCGCTTATCACCCGGGGTGCGCGGAACCCACACGCGTCCGCCTTCACCGCGTGCCGACTCTGACATCAAGCGCAGCTTGTCCTCGCCGGGAATCGAAGTCGGGTGTACCTGGATGAACTCGCCGTTGGCGTAGTAAGCGCCCTGCTGGAAGACCGCTGATTGCGCAGAGCCCGTGCAGACCACGGAGTTGGTGCTCTTGCCGAAAATGGCGCCGTTGCCGCCGGTGGCGAGGATTACTGCTTCGGCCTGAAATGCGCGCACTTCCATGGTGCGCAGATCCATTGCGACAATGCCGCGGCAGCTGCCTTTGGAGTCAACGATGGAGGACAGGAATTCCCAGCCTTCGTATTTGTGCACGTGTCCATCAACTTCGTGGCGCCGAACCTGCTCATCGAGTGCATACAGAAGCTGCTGGCCCGTCGTGGCGCCGGCGAATGCAGTGCGGTGGTAAAGCGTGCCGCCGAAGCGCCTGAAGTCGAGGAGACCTTCAGGAGTTCGATTGAACGGGACCCCCATGCGATCGAGAAGGTCGATAATGCCCGGGGCGGCTTCGCACATCGCTTTGACCGGCGTCTGGTTGGCGAGAAAGTCTCCGCCATAGATGGTGTCGTCAAAGTGCTTGTCGGTGGTGTCGCCTTCGCCCTTGAGATTTTTGGCAGCGTTGATACCTCCCTGTGCGCAGACAGAGTGCGAGCGCTTGACAGGAACGATAGAGAAGAGGTCGACGTGACCGCCAGCCTCTGCGATCTTGATGACTGCTGCCAGCCCGGCCAAACCTCCGCCAACCACAATGATTCTGGGTGCTGCCATTCTGTCCTTTCAAAAAAGCCAGCTTTTTAGCTGTTAGTTCTTAGCAATTAGCCAAGAATAAAAACAAATCAGGAACTGGTGGGTATCGGCGGCGCGAAACGCAACGGGGCCGCAACCCGGTTCCAAAAGTTAATCTGGCCGATGGCCGTGGTTAGAAAAGCGATTTCGCGTTCAGAAAAATGCGCCGATACGCGCTCGTAGACTTCATCGTCGATGTGATGTTGAGCCAGAAGCGTGACGTGTTCTGTCCAGTCCAGAGCGGCAACTTCGCGCTCTGTGTAGATCCCAGCTTCTCTCCAGGTTGCGAGAAGGTCCAGCTTGGCTGCGGGGATGTTCAGCTTGCGAGCATCATTGAGATGGAACTGGACACAGAAGGCACAACCGTTCAGCTGCGAAGCACGAACCTTGAGTAGTTCGATGATTTCCGGCTCAACTCCCGATTTGCGCAAGGCATGACTGACGGCGGCCATTCCCGTAGCCACCTCGGGGATGATTCCCTGGAAGACCTTGTAATCGATGCGCGTCGTGCTCGTGGCAGTTTCAGGCATGAAGTCCTCTTCAGAGCATTGCTGCGGTCGAGCCTGCGAGCTGTATTTGAACGATGGCGACGGGAGCGATTTCTGGAGCATTCTGATACTTCGGGCTGATGAAGGCCCAGATGCTGGCTAGTCCCATGAAGAGCAGAATGACGCCAAATGCGGCGCAGATATAGCCGAACCGTTTGCGCGCCACATCACCCGGCGTTATGCCCCATTTGGCGGCGAAAAGCCAGATGCCATACGCAAAATGCCAGCAGATGGCGATCATCGCGATGACGTAGACCGCGAGCATGAAGGGGTTGGCGAGTTCAATTTGAACTTTGTGGAATGCTGCGCCTGGATTTTCGGGAAGGCTGACGCCCAGGAAGCGCTGACGAAGCACGTGCTGCAAGATGTAGAGCGTGGCAATCAACCCTGTCCAGCGCTGCGCGACGTACATCCAGTTCCCTGCCCAGGGATAGTAGACGACATTCGACTTGCCGCGGAACCAAATGTAAAGGCCGTAGAGCGCGTGGTACATGATCGGGATAAAGATGAACGTCCATTCCAGGACTCGGACCAGCGGCAGAGAATTAAGGAACTTGACCTGTGCAGCATAGGCCGTCGGACCCTTGAGCGCTTCGAAATTTGAAAGAAGATGCTCAATGAAGAATGCGCCGATGGGAATAATGCCGAGCAGCGAGTGAAGCTTGCGCCAGATAAAGCTGTTTCCCTGAGCGGCGCGAATCGGCTGCACGCCTGCGCGAACCTTGGGCGTGGCAGGATTTTGGGCAGTTGCCATTGAGTTGTGGCTCCTAAGTGCTTCGGGTGCAGAGTCCGGAGCGGGTGGGTGTCTCAGATTGAGGGACGGCGTATCTCGTGCAATTCCAAGTGCATTATTCGTAATGCAGATAGGGGTCGTCAAGCGCGTGAAATGTTCTTCTATTCGACAGATGAAACAATTCGCGAAGACTGGATTGCGAATGAGCTGTTCCTGGGATCTACTCCGCGCTACCTACCGTCGAGAGCAAACTCGTATACAACACAGCTAAAGCTGACATCACAGCTGAAGCTGAGTCAGCATAGCCGCCAGCGCCCGTCCTCGATGACTGAGAGTGAGTTTTGTGTTCAGATCGATTTCAGCCATGGTGTGCTTGAGCTCAGGAAGATAGAAAAGCGGATCGTAGCCAAAGCCATCGGTCCCGCGTGGTGCCTTCAGGATGACGCCCTCGACGGAACCGTCCGAGGTGTGTTGAACCCGGCCATCTCGCGCGGCGACAAGTACACAGTGGTATCTGGCGTTTCGCTGCTCTGTGGGCAGATCTCCCAACCGCTGCAGCAGAACCATGTTGTTCCAGACGTCGGTATTGTCGTTCGCGTCAGGCGAGTCCACGAGGCCTGCATCTGCCGCAAAGCGAGCTGAACGGACCCC
>Ga0207654_10001602_pt1 | contig 11886 bp, 9 predicted proteins | sample KBSC64metaG_FD_184355 | JGI IMG/M metagenome (GOLD analysis project Ga0207654, IMG submission 184355) | Corn rhizosphere microbial communities from Kellogg Biological Station, Michigan, USA - KBS C6-4 metaG (SPAdes) (version 2) | ecosystem: Host-associated > Plants > Roots > Rhizosphere > Soil...
GCCGTGGTGTTTTCAATATCCCTGGGCGGCGCTCGCCTATGGCCGGCGACGGACGCGCGGCGCAGAAACAGGTTCCGCACAATAAAGCGTCCACCCCGGACTAGATGTTACATTGTTCACCGTGTTCCCACCTTGTGGACGCAGCTGATCGGCGCTACCTAGATTGCAATGCCAACAAGGTCGCCATATCGATCTTTGCGCGGCTGGCGGGCTTCGCTCGCCTCGCTGATTTCTCTCGCGCTTGTTCTGTCGTTCTTCCATGGCTGGAGTATTGACAGCGATGACGGTTTGAACACCTTTGCGTCAGTGCAACTGCTGAGCTGCGACGCTTCCGGCAAGACCGCTCCCGACACCGGCGCGCCGCATGGCGACCATTGCCTTGCTCATGTCACCACTGTCGTGCCGCAGGATAGCGCAGTTGCAATCGACTACGTCACGCGGCTGTCGCGCTCGGCCGCCGTGCTCGCGCCAGACGCGGCTGATCTCGCGTCTCCCTTCAAGCCACCCCGCGCCTGACCCGGTCCGCACGACCGACTGAACCCGCGCGATGTGCGACGGGCATCCCACGCATTGATCGATCAAGCGCGCGCACGCCGACCGGGTGCGCGTTGGGAAGGCGCAATGAAACGCATTTTTCTTTTCCTCGCCGGCATGGCTGCGGGCATCGCCGCCATCATTGGCGTCGCGGCGACCACGGGATGGCCCGTGTCACTTTCGCCAGGTCATGACCATGCCGCCGAAAGAAGCCACGCCGCGAAGGATGACCACCACGAGGATGGCCCGCCGCGCATTGCGCTGACGGAGCAGCAAATCCACGCTGCTGGCATCAAGCTGGCGCAAGCTGAGGGCGGCACGCTCAAGCGCCACTTTCTCGCGCCGGGTTCGCTCGTCCCCGACGCCGACCACATCGCCCGCGTCTCGGTACGCGTGCTCGCGACGGTCGCCGAACTGCGCAAAAAGCTGGGCGACAGTGTTGCTCAAGGCGAAGTGGTTGCCGTAATCGAGAGCCGCGACGTGGCGGAAGCCAAGAGCGAGTATCTCGCCGCCCTCGTCACCAACGAACTCAGGCAGACGCTGCTCAACCGGCAAAGGCAACTGCTGGAAAGTCGCGCTACGTCCGAGAACGAGTTTTTGCGTACCCAGCTCACCGCTAACGAGGCCCAGATCAAGCTTGACAGCGCGCGGCAGAAACTGTTCGCGCTAGGAATGTCAGAGGGCGAAATCGCCGATCTGCCGAACCAGCCTCCGGAAAGCCTGCGCAAGCAATACCTTCGCGCGCCGATTGCGGGCCGCATCTCCGAGCGCCGCGTTGACCTCGGCGGGCTCATTGGTCGAGAGGGTCAGGAGAGCGAGTTGTTCGTCATCGTCAATCTTGACAGTATCTGGGTTGATCTCGCCGTGACACCTGAAGACATTGCCGCGGTGCGAGAGGGCGCGCCCGTGAGCGTCAACGCCATCGGCATCGAAGAGAAAGCCAGTGCAAAGATCATCTTCGTCAGCCCGCTGCTCGACCGCGAGACTCGCAATGCGCGCGTAATCGCGAGCCTCCCCAATCCCGATCACCGTTGGAAGCCCGGCACCTTCATAACAGCGGAAATTCCGCTCGGCGACGCCCCCTCCAAAGTGATCGTGCCTCGCGACGCCCTTCAGACTGTCAAGGGCTCGCCGACCCTGTTCGTGCGCGACACCAATGGCTTCGAGGTACGGCAGGTTCGCATCGGCCGCGAGGACGACGACAACGTCGAGATCATCAGTGGCCTTGCGGTCGGCGAGACCATCGCCATCGTCCATACCTTCACGTTGCGGGCGGAACTGGAAAAGGCCGACTCATCCGAGCACGAGCACTGACATGATCGAAGCCATCATCGACATCGCCATCCGCCGCCGCTGGGTCGTGCTCACGCTCGTCGCCATCGCGGCTGCAACAGGTGCTTTTGCGCTTACTAAACTACCGATCGACGCGGTGCCCGATATCACCAACAAGCAGGTGCAGATCAATACCACTGCACCCGCGCTATCGCCGACCGAGATCGAGAAGCAGATCACCTTTCCGATCGAAACAGCGCTCGCAGGTGCGCCGGGGCTCGAAGGCACGCGCTCGTTGTCGCGCAACGGATTTTCGCAAATCACCGCTGTCTTCACCGAGGGCACTGACATTTACTTCGCGCGCCAGCAGATCGGCGAACGCCTGAGCGAAATTCGCGCCCGCCTCCCGCAGGGCATCGAGCCGCGCATCGGCCCGATCTCGACTGGCCTCGGAGAGATCACCATGTGGACCGTGCACTTCACCGCAACGCCGATGGGGCGAGACGGCGTGCCGGGCTTGCAGCGCGGCGGCCGCTTCCTGACACCTGAAGGCGAGACGCTCGACAGCGATATCGAGAAGAACGCGTATCTGCGCACCGTGCAGGACTGGATCGTCAAGCCGCAGATCAAACAGGTGCCGGGCGTCGCCGGCGTTGACGCCATCGGCGGCTTTCTCAAGCAGTACCAGATCAACCCGGACGCAGCGAAACTCATTGCGCTCGGGCTCACGTTCTCCGACGTCGCAAAGGCCGTCGAGGCCAACAATGTCAGCCGCGGCGCGCGCTACATCGAGCGCAATGGCGAGGGCATCGTGGTGCGCTCGGGCGGCCGTCTTGAAAACGTCGATGAGCTCGGGGCTGTGGTCGTCACAACCAGGGGTGGCGTTCCAGTGCGCGTGCGCGATCTCGCAGCGGTGTCGATCGGCGGCGAGACTCGCACCGGCAGTGCCAGCGAGAACGGGAACGAAGTGGTGGTTGGCACCGCCCTAATGCTGATCGGCGCTAACAGCCGCACGGTGTCGTCTGCGGTCGAAGCAAAGCTTGGCGCGATCAGGCCGTCTTTGCCGCCGGGCATCGAGGTCACCACCGTGCTTGACCGTACCCAGCTTGTCGATGCCACCATCGCCACGGTCGGGAAGAGTCTCGCCGAAGGCGCGCTACTGGTCATCGCCGTGCTGTTCTTACTGCTGGGAAATTTCCGCGCGGCGCTAATCACGGCCCTCGTGATTCCGCTGTCGATGCTAATGACCGCCATCGGCATGTGGCAGGGCCGTATCAGCGCCAATCTGATGAGCCTCGGTGCGCTCGATTTCGGCCTGATTGTTGACGGCGCCGTCATCATTACCGAGAACAGTCTTCGCCACCTTGCTGAAAGCCAGCGCGAACTCGGCCGCCTCCTCACCCGCGAGGAACGTCTTGCCACCGTGCGCGCGTCGGCGGTCGAAATGGTCAAGCCCAGCCTGTACGGACAGATGATCATCCTGCTGGTCTATGTGCCGCTGCTCTCCTTCACGGGCGTCGAAGGCAAGATGTTCGAGCCGATGGCATTGACTGTGATTCTTGCGCTCGGCGCCGCCTTCGTACTGTCCCTGACCCTGGTTCCGGCAATCATCGCGATCAGCCTCACTGGCCGGGTACAGGAGAGTGAGAACGGTTTAATCGCCGCCGGCAAGCGCGCCTATCGCCCGCTGTTGCGCTTTGCTGTGGCTTCGCCTTCGCCGGTCATCGCCGCGACTGTCGTGCTGTTCGCGGTCGCGCTGTTCGGCTTCACACGGCTCGGCCAGGAGTTTATTCCGTCACTAGACGAGAAGAATATTGCCATGCACGCGATCCGCATCCCCTCGGCCGGGCTCACGCAGTCGCAGGCGATGCAGCTCGCGGTGGAGAAGACCGTCAGTCAGTTCCGGGAGGTCGCCTTCGTCTTTTCCAAGACCGGGACCGCCGATCTCGCAGCCGATCCGATGCCGCCGAATGCGTCCGACACCTTCATCATTCTGAAACCGCGCGAGGTTTGGCCTGACCCCTCGATGACCAAGGAAGCGCTGATCGAAGAGATTTCGAGGGCGGTCGGTCTATTGCCTGGCAATGCCTATGAATTCACCCAGCCAATCCAGATGCGCTTCAACGAACTTCTCGCCGGTGTGCGCGGCGATATCGCGGTGAAAATCTTCGGCGACGAGTTTGAGCCGATGCTGCGTGCGGCAAACGACGTCGCGTCGAGCTTGCGCAGCGTGCGCGGGGCCGTCGACGTCAAGGTCGAACAGGCTGCCGGCCTGCCGGTGCTGGAGATCAAAGTTGATAAGGCGGCAATTGCACGGCGCGGCCTCAGCGTCTCGACGGTGCAGGACGTGATCGGCGCGGCCGTCGGCGGCCAGGAGGCTGGTGTCATTTTCGAGGGTGACCGCAGCTTTGAGATCGTCGTGCGCCTGCCGGAAAGGGTGCGTGCCGATCTGGAGGCGTTGAGCAACCTGCCGGTCGCGCTGCCGAAGCCGACGCCGAACTCGCCGGTGCAGAGCGTACCGCTCAATCGCGTCGCCAAGTTCTCCTTCGCCGAGGGACCGAACCAGATCAGCCGGGAGAACGGCAAGCGTCGCGTCGTGGTAACTGCCAATGTGCGGGGCCGCGATCTCGGCTCCGTGGTTGAGGAGGCGCAGCAGCGGGTCGCGGAAAGGGTGCGGCTGCCGGTGGGCTACTGGATCACCTGGGGCGGCCAGTCGGAAAACCTCGCCGTCGCGCGCCAACGCCTTTCGATCGTGGCGCCCGCCTGCTTCGTCATGATCTTCCTGCTCTTGTGGAGCGCGATGGGCTCCGCACGCGAAGCGCTACTGGTGTTCAGCGCGGTGCCGCTGGCGCTGACCGGCGGCGTTTTCGCGCTGTGGCTGCGCGGCATGCCGTTCTCGATCTCCGCCGCGGTCGGCTTCATCGCACTGTCGGGCGTTGCTGTCCTCAACGGCCTCGTGATGCTCAGTTTTATCCGCCAGCTCCGCAACGGCGGCGCGCCAATGACGCAGGCGATCGAGCAGGGCGCGCTGACCCGCTTCCGCCCCGTCATCATGACCGCACTGGTCGCGTCCCTCGGCTTCCTGCCGATGGCGTTCGCTACGGGCACTGGCGCCGAGGTGCAGAAGCCGCTCGCCACCGTGGTCATCGGCGGACTGATCAGCGCGACCTTGTTGACGCTTGCGGTGTTGCCGGCGCTATACATGCGCTACGGCAGGGCCACTGAAATCAAAGCACCGGCCGCCGTAAAAACCTTTTCTCATGGGCCGGCAGAGTAATTGGAGCGACTGGATGGCGCACAGCCACGATCATGGTTCGGCTCACGAACATGCCCCGGCCGATTTCGGAAAGGCCTTTACGATTGGCATCGGGCTCAATTCCGGCTTTGTCCTAGCCGAGGCCGCGTTCGGCTTTCTCAGCAATTCGACCGCGCTGCTCGCCGATGCAGGGCATAATCTCAGCGATGTGCTGGGACTGCTGGTTTCCTGGGGCGCGGCATCGCTCGCCCAGCGCGCGCCCGCTGGCCGGTTCACATATGGGCTGCGCGGCTCGTCTATTCTAGCTGCCTTGTTCAACGCCATCTTCTTGCTGGTCTCCGTGGGTGCGGTCGGATGGGAATCCATCTTGCGCCTGATGGAGCCAGAGCCGGTGGCGGGCTTCACCGTGATGATTGTGGCCGGTATCGGCATCGTCATCAACGTGGCCACCGCGCTGATGTTCGCCCGCGGACGGAAAACGGATATCAATATCGAAGGCGCGTTTCTGCACATGGCGGCAGATGCGGCAGTGTCACTCGGCGTCGTGCTCGCGGCAGGGTTCGTTTTGTGGACGGGTTGGAACTGGATCGACCCCGCCATGAGCCTCGTCATTTGCCTCGTCATCCTGTGGAGCACCTACGGCTTGTTGCGCAGCTCTGTGAATATGTCCCTCAATGCCGTGCCATCGGGCATCGATGTTGATGCCGTGCGCACGTTCTTGCAGGGGCTGCCGGGCGTAGCCCAAGTGCACGACTTGCACGTCTGGCCGCTGAGCACGACTGAGACAGCGTTGACCTGTCACATCGTGATTCCGTCAGGTCATCCCGGCGATCGGTTCTTGGTCGACGCCGCGCATGAACTGGCACACGATTTCAAGATCGGCCACAGCACGATCCAGATTGAGGTTAGCGAGGACACGCCATGCGCGCTGGCCCCAGACGAGGTCGTGTAGCCTACTGGCGAGACGAGATCGACGGCGGCTTTGGTCAAACGGCGACGCGCGTGAGCACCTTTGGCAGGTCATCCTCGGGGCGGACTCGGGCATTGCAACTTGTCAGGAGAACTTCGGCTTCGTCTCCGAAAACAGACATTGCCGCGCGACGCAGTGACATCAAGTCACTGCGTCGCTTGCCTTCGATTTAAAACAACGCCTGGCAATTTTGTCTGCCTCCACTGGCGTTTGTAACGATTGCTGTGGCATCGATCATGGGGACCGTTAAGCGATCTCGACGTTGACCAAGTGGCCCGATAGCCAAGGGCGGTTGCGATATCAGACCAGCGGCCCGCGGCGTATGCTGGATGACCTTCATCAGCCTGCTTTGCGCGAGAGAAACCCCCTTCTCGCGCATCCGTCGATCTTCGACATACATCTCCGTTACGCGATAACCCGCTCACGTTCCATTGCGGCAAGTGCCTTAGAAGCCGGCGGGACTGATCAGAACAGAACGTCCACCGCCTCCTTCTGGAATGGACGAAGCGCAGCCTCCCCCTGTTCTTTCACAAGCCGCACCCAATCAGGATTGGCTAGAAGGGAACGACCGATCGCGATCAGGTCAAAATCCCCTCTCGCCATCATATCTGTCAGCCGGTCAAGACCAGCAGTCGAAGATTCGGCTTTCGTACCTTTTCGCGGATCGAACGCCTCGCTCAATCCCACGGAGCCGACGGCAATCGTAGGCCGGCCAGTGATCTTCTTCGTCCACCCCGCCAGCCCCAGGTCGCTACCGGAAAATTCCGGCAGCCAAAACCTGCGCGTGGACGGATGAAATACATCGACGCCCGCGTCGATAATCGGACGCAAGAACGCTTCCAGATCGGAGGGAACCTCAAACAAACGGGTGTCGTAGTGAGGTGGCTTGAACTGCGAAAACCGGAACGAGATCAAAAACTCGGGTCGTGTACGGCGTCGGATTTCCTGAATGATTTCGACCGCAAACCGGGTCCGGTCGGCGATCCCCCCTCCGTATTTGTCCGAACGCTGATTGGTAACGCTCCAGAAGAATTGGTCGATCAGATAGCCGTGCGCCGCGTGAAGTTCGACGCCTGCAAAGCCAAGATCCTGGACCGCGACCGCACTGCTTGCAAACGCATCGATGATCGCATCGATGTCCGCGATGCTCATCTCCCGGCCGCCGAGGGTTTCGCCATTAGTTGGCCGTTCCGCAAGTTTCAGGTCTTTTCGAACCGCATCCTGCACACTTGGGTGCGGATAGAGACCAGAGGGACCAATCGAGGCTACGTGCGGAAAGTCGCTGTCGGACGCAATCCGCAGCAATCCGGCGTGCCAGAGTTGGATAAACATATGCGACCCGGCTGCCTTGACCGCGTCGGAAATCTCCCGCCAGGCGGCCAGCGCTCGATTTCCCTCGAGGTTGGGCAAATTGCGGAAAAACGGTGCGGTGGGATGCGACGGCGGCGTGCCTTCGCTGATGATCAGTGCAACGCCACCTTCGGCACGGCGTCGATAGTAGTCGGTCGCAGCCGGGCCGTGGACGCCATCGGTCGCGAAGGCCCTGGTCATGGGCGCCATGACCACGCGGTTGCGCAGCGTTAGGGTCCCCAGCTTAAAAGGCTCGAAAAGCGATCTAAGCGTATCTGCGCCTGCCACGAGTGCATACCTCCATGTTTACGGAGACCAACGAGACGTTCCGAGAACTATAGAAGCGAAGGTGAACTTCCATTGGATCGAGATCAGGAAGTGCGCGTCAAACGCGATGACGAACTGACCGATGGTCTCTTTCGAATCGACGCTACCCAGGCGAAGGTGACCTTAGCATCGGCGGCAATTTCTGCCCCTTGGCCTGGCACTCGTCCAGCAGGTGAAGCCGAGATCGGGACGGTTAATTGTTGGCCGCCGCTCGAATTCCATGCGGTAAAGCCGCACAACGATATCACCGAACAGTTTCAGTTCTTCTGGCTGCTGCGCCTGGGTAGCGGCAACTAAGGACGATGCTTCTCGATGTCAATCTTGCGAGCCCGGCATCACCTGATGCACCTCGATGACGTTGCCCGCGGGATCGTAAAAGAAAATCTGAGACCAGCCGGCCATGCCCCACACGCCGTAGTCCGAGAAAAAGATGCCCTTTTCCTTAAGGTGCTTTTTGACCGCCTCAATGTCATCGGTCCGAAAAGCAATGTGGCCGCGGTCGACAGGATTTACATGTTGCCCAATCTTGGCTCCCAGCAAATGGTCCTTCTGGGACAGATGAAACTCCATAGAACCATCGGTTACGAAACCGGTCTCCCCGGAATAAAACTCCTGGCCTTGTCGGGCGGCGCCCCGGCCGGGAAGATCGGCGAGACCGAGAGCTTCCATATAGAATCGTCTCATCTCAGGTACTTGGGTTGAGGAAAGATTGATATGATGGAGACGTACTTTCATTTCCGAGTCCCTTCCGTCTTTCTTGCACTGATTATATTTCGAGGTCGAGCGACAACGAAGAGCCCGATGTACCTGCTCCGGGCGCCGTTGATGTTCGGAATTCCAAGCGGCAGCGGCCCCCACGCTTCCCTCCTGAAGCAAGGCAGACCGACAGCTCAAGCGATGCTGTTGCAGCGCACATCATTTTCCATTCACCGAATGATGCTTGCTCTTCCAATACGCGGTCAACCAAATTTAAGTTGTCAATCCATCAGTTTTTTTGCTCGATTGCCGGGGGCATTCCTCCGCCGAAAAATGCGCGATGAAGTTGAGCAACTCCGCGATTTCCGGCTCCCTTCTACGGCGTCATCCGGTCAGTTCGACAGTCGGCGAGCGCACTCGATTCAGGAGGTTTTTCTTAAGTCAGCCAGACTGCCGTCGAATAACTTGATAATGGCGGACGCGTCGAGTTCACCGAGCCCCGCGTCACACAGCATGGAGAAAAGGGACAGCGTCGCGGATCCAAGAGGCATGGAGGCATGGAGCTTGAGAGCACTGATCAGAGTTGCATCGAGGTCCTTCACCACCAACGAAGCGGTGGCATTCGGCTTAAAGTTGAAATTAGCCGCTGCCGACGGGACCGGTCCAGGGACGGGGCACATCGTTTCCAGCGCCCAGCATTTTGCCGAGGAGGAGTTCATGACATTGAAGAGCTTTTTATAGTCGAGCCCAAATTTCCCGGCCAGAGCAAACGCCTCCGAGATTGCACCGATTGTAATTGCCGCAACGAGATTATTGCAAAGCTTCGTAGCAACCCCGCTCCCGGCCGGCCCCATGTAATGAACGGACGACGCCAGACCCTTCAATACGGGCTCCGCGCGATCAAATGCGGCCTCTTCGCCTCCCACCATAATCGTCAGTGTTCCCGACGCGGCCCGCAAAACGCCGCCCGAGATCGGAGCATCGATCATCTGGCGACCACCCGCCGCAGCCGCAGCGCTCACGCTTTGACAGGTTGCAATATCAATCGTGGAGCAGTCGATCAGAATGGCATCGTGCCGCGATGCGGCGATCACGGACTCGTCGATATAGACCCGGCGAACATCCTCTCCGCTGCGGACCATTGTGATGACGAATTCCGCCTCCGACGCCACATCCGCAGCCGAACGGCCTATTTCAGCCCCAGCCGCTCGGGCAAGTTCCAGCCGATCTGAGCTGACATCGTACGCCTTAACTTTATTGCCTTCTTCTATAAGCCGCTTGAGCGCCGGCAGGCCAATATTTCCTGCCCCGATGAAAGCAATCGTCGACATGCAAATCCCTCCAAACCGACTGACCGAGGGCCTGACGCGATCGCGAAAGGATTTCGCGATCGCGTCAGCCGCATTCTATTTGGCGTCAACCAGTGAGCAACCGCCATCCTTCAAGGGCCTGAAGGCTTCTTCAGCAGGAATAGTTCTGACCAACTTATAGTAGTCCCACCGCCCCTTCGACTCGCCTGGAGCCTTGGCCTGGAACAAATACATGTTATGAATTTTGCGGCCGTCAGGCCGAATTCTGCCAGCACCGAATAGCGGATCATCGGTCGGCATTTCCTTCATTTTAGCAACGACTTTTCCGCCGTCCGTGGATTGGATCGCGGCAACCGCCTTGAGATAGTGCGCTACGACCCCGTAAACCCCCGCCTGAACAGATCCCGGCGGACGTCCGTTCATCCGCTCAGCAAACCTCGCTGAGAAAGCACGTGTGCCGGCATTCAGATCCCAATAGAAGGGCTCGGTCAAATACAACCCTTGCCCGTCTTGGAGACCGACCGCATCCAGATCGCTGATCAGCATGCTCAAAGCGACAATTTTCTTTCCAGACCCGTCGATGCCGAACTCGCGCGCCTGCTTGATGGAATTCACCGTGTCAGCTGTTGAATTAGCCAGGCCGATTACGTCCGCATCACTCGACTGCGCCTTTAGCAAAAAAGAAGAAAAGTCGCTTTGCCCATAGGGGACGCGGACTGATCCGACAATCTGCCCGCCGCTGGCCAAGATTTCGGCCTTGCCCTCTGCTTCCAGAGCATGACCAAATGCGAAATCGGCTACAAGAAAAAACCATTTTTTCAGGCCGGTTTGATATACAGCCTTGGCTGTCGAATGCGCGATTGCCCAATTGTCGAGCGTCCACTGAACAGTCCGTGGCGAGCATCTGCTCCCCGTTATATCTGCAGTCCCCGCTCCCGAAAACAGAGCGACTCCTCTTGGACTGTTCCGAACTATTTCATTCACAGCCAAAGCTGCAGGTGAAAACGGTACGTCCGCGATAGCATCGACGTGCTCCGTATCAAGCCATCGGCGTGCCACACTTGCTGCGACGTCGACATTGTTCTGATGGTCGGCTTGTATGACTTCGATTTTCACGTTTGGTAGAAGATTTGAATAATCCTGGACCGCCAGCTCTGCCGCCACCACGGAGCCGGGCCCGGCGACATCCTTGATTTGTCCACTCATATCATTGAGAACGCCGATCTTTATCGTTTTCAATGCCCCAGCATCTTGTGCCGATGCGAGCGACGCGCTCATGACAAATATTGCCGCAAGCACGATTCTTTTCGCCATCATCTCTCTCATCCTCCCAAAGTCGTGCATCTTGTTGGATTTCTGCACACGACCAAAACGGTTCTGATGCGTCCATCACCGAATCAAACACGTGAGATCCGGGGACAATTTCCGCTTCTGGTTGCATGGATAAATGTCGTCCCTCATCGAGGCAATTTAGAAATTAAGATTGATTGATCAAATACATTGAGCAGAGCCGGCGCATACTCGCCATCTGTCTGGCAGCCAGCTTCGGCATGGTGCGGCCGTCATGCTTTTCGAGATCGATCATGACGGCGCCGCTCTGGATGGCTTGGCCGCCATGTTCTCCACGCCAAGCTTATGTGGATAATAAAGAGCCGCAAGCGCATACCGCTGAATATCGACGGCGTCATTTCCGGCATTCTATGCGACCTCGGTCTCGATTGGCGGCTTGCACGCGCCTTCGTCTTCGTGCCGCGCGCCGCCGATATTGCCGCGCGGGCCGTTGAGGAGGTGGTCCGTGAACACGGTTGGCGCGTCGTCGCAACAGCCGATGAGATCGAATATGACGGCCCCGCCCCCCGTCCCTATCCAGCACGGCACCGACAGATGCGGCATAGCTCTCACTCGTGACCTTTGCCCAAAATCAAATTCGATCGCGCCGGCAAGCCGAAACATTACCTTGGATAATCTGATCAGATTTGATAACATATTTGAAACTCTTATCAGTGCGCGCGCTTCAGTCATCGCAACTGACAAGAAACCAAAAACCTGCAAGTGAACGGCAGGAGGCGGGGAGCTAACTGATGTCCAGCGGTCAGCTTACGAAGATCAATCTGAAGACGCTGAACGTCTTCATCGTTCTCTCCGAGACCAGCAGCTTTCGACAAGCAGCA
>Ga0207654_10001614_pt1 | contig 11804 bp, 10 predicted proteins | sample KBSC64metaG_FD_184355 | JGI IMG/M metagenome (GOLD analysis project Ga0207654, IMG submission 184355) | Corn rhizosphere microbial communities from Kellogg Biological Station, Michigan, USA - KBS C6-4 metaG (SPAdes) (version 2) | ecosystem: Host-associated > Plants > Roots > Rhizosphere > Soil...
CGGCATCTATTTCGTTTTAGTGCTGGCGTGGCAACTGGCGGCTAGTGCTGCCGCGCCTGCCCGGCTTCGGCGCCTCGTCATATTTCAGCTCTGGCGCCTGTAATCTTCCCCGATTTGTCTCAAAGACTGCGCACCGAAGATGGCCCATGGCCGGCTCAGTACTGACCTACCGCAGTGCCCACTGGTTGCCGCCGAGCGCCCGGATGCTGCCTGAAATTTCGAGCATCGTCAAAGCTTGGTTGAAGCTGGCGGCGCTGAGCCCGGTTGCCGCTAGTAGCGCCGATCCGTCTTGCAAACCAGCCACCAAAAAGTCAAGAATGAGTTGTTCGGCGGGAGTGCTACCCCGCACCTTAGCTTTGGCGGTGGTTGGGTCGAGGCCTAAAATCTGCAGAACGTCCGTGGCTGAAGCTACCAGTGCTGCGCCACTACGAATCAAGTTATTTGTGCCTTCAGATGTCGGGCTATTTATATTCCCGGGCACCGCCAACACATCCTTCCCCTGCTCCAGGGCAAACCGCGCGGTGTGCAAGGTGCCGCTTTTAAGTGCTGCCTCGGTTACGAGCACGGCGTCGGCGAGGCCGGCCACAATTCTATTCCGAGCAATGAAGTTGAGCTTATAGGCGATGGCGCCCGCAGCGTATTCAGTTACAAGCGCCCCGCCGTTTTTCACGATATCTTCAGCCAATTGTCTGTGACTGGCCGGATATATGCGCTCAAGCCCACACGGGAGCACTGCAATGGTCAGCCCGCCTGCCGCAAGCGCGGCGCGATGCGCAATCCCATCAACCCCTACGGCTAGACCGCTGATAATAACTACCCCTTGTCGGGCAAGTTCGCTTGCCAATTGCTCGGTGACTGTTCGGCCGTATGTTGTCACCTTTCGGCTACCCACAATGGCGACGCAGGGCCTCGCTAACAGATCAGCGAGCGATGTTCCGCGACAAAAAAGTTGCGCTGGCGGGTTAGCCAATTCTCGCAGTCGAGCAGGGATTTCACTCGTTGTAAAAAATATGTTCCCTTTTTGGGTGTTCACATGCTATACTCCTACTAAGTCGCGGGCATTCTCGCACAGGTTCCTTCAAAAATCCAGTAGGTTAGATCTGTTAATCTTTTCGATTGATGAAGAAAAGGTACGGGGATACTGCTTATGGCAACAGGAGATTCAAGTCGCTTTTCAGTCAATTTTGTGGGAAAGTATTGACAGCAACCCATTTCTTTGCTAGAATTGCAACTTGTAAACGTTGTAGATACACGTTTACGCACCTTATATCCCCCATTTCTAACGGTGAACCTCGTCAAACAGGTACACATTGTTAGATTGTTTTAGAGCGTGCCATTTGATAAGTTGTTACCCTCCACTTCTCGATCGGCGCTTGCCTGGCGATTTTTTTACCGGCAGACACGCGCTCTAAGACAAACTAACCCCTTCAACTCTGCTACCTCCCGGTAGCGCGCCCTCTTCAATGTGGGCAGCGAGTCCAAAAGATGGTCCTTGCGACCGGCGCGAACCTCATTGATTTCTGGTTTCGACGCTTCGCTGAGAAACAAGTTGAAGGGCTGGACCGAAAGGTTCGCAGGGGAGATCTTCGGATGTCCCCAAAAATAGACCGGCAAGCGGTGCCCACCCCCTCTTGCCGGTCTATTTTTGTACCTAGTTAATTTATGTTATAATATTTGTATGAGCAATTTTAATACCGATGATAAACCAACCGATTCCTGGAACCTACCAGGAGGCGTGTTTGATCAAACCTTAGGCCTCATACATGCTGGCAGGATTGCACGACTCGTTACTGACACTCACCAGGCACTCGGTAGTCTGGGTGACTTACCGCCTTCTATAGTAGAAGCTATAAATGATTTCTATGGAGATGAGATTGACATTCATGATGGGATAATTGCCGATGCTGCCGCGAAGCAATCTACTGTAGCAGGCGGCCTGCTAGCCATCTATATGCTCCAGCAAGAAGGTGGCCAGACTCCTGGCCAGTACCTCTAGTACTGGCGTCTTAATAATACTAGACGAGGAAACTACGCGTCTCGTTCAGCAGTTCGTTACTGTAGACATATTCTGAGAGAATAGCGCTGGTTTCTTGTGTAAGATGCTTGAGCTGAGCCTTTTCTTCAGCGTTGAAATGCGCTAAAACAAAGGCGGCGCTGTCGATTTGTGGTGGATTCTTCGGGCCAACGCCAACGCGCACGCGCCCAAAATCTTCACCGATATGCTGGATGATCGACTTCAGCCCGTTGTGCCCTGCTGCTGAGCCACCCGTGCGCAGCCGAATCGAGCCAAACGGTACGTCTAATTCGTCATGTACAACAACGATATGTTCTGGCAAAACGCGGTAAAAATGCGCCACAGCCTGCACTGCTTCACCGCTGAGGTTCATCATGGTGGTTGGCTTGCAAAGAATTACTTGTACGCCACTAATGATGTTCGTAGCTAGCTGGCAGTGCAGATCTTTTTTCTCAATCCAGGCGTTGAAGTCGTTGGCCTGGGCAAAGGCATCGAGGCACGCAAAGCCGATGTTGTGGCGCGTAGCCTCGTACTCTCGCCCCACATTACCCAGTCCAACAAGCAGTACACTCTTGTGCTGGCCGAGCGTGTACAATCCCGTTGCTTGTCCCACCTGCGGTCGTTTCTGTAAAAATGGCATAGTACATCAATTATAAGCTAAAATAGCCTTTCTGATAACTATTCGTCTCGTCTTCGGCAGGATTGGCAGCCTGAATCGGCTCCTCCAGGCGATGTGTAAGCTCTTAACATCACTGCGGTAGCGTTAACCAGAACAGGCTAGGCAGAAATATTACGCAGTCCGGCTGGTGCTTGTCTTGGCTTTCTTGGCGATGGTGACGCGCTGTGGCCTGCCCTGCGGCTGGCGAGGTGCCTTCGTCGGGCTGTTGCCGTGCTTGTGCGTTTCGTGCTTTTCGATGAACCAGAGCTGCACTGGCGTGCCCGAATAACCGTAGAGTTCACGCAGGGAGCGCTCCATATAGCGTTTGTAGCTCCAGTGCAGGAACTTGGTGTGACTACCGAAGACTTTGAAGGCCGGAATGGGATTGTCGGTTTCCTGGACCATGTAGTTGAGCTTGGGTGCGCGGTTTTTGAGGCCAGCTGGCGGATGCATGGCGGTGACTTTGCCGAGCCATTGGTTGAGTTCGCGGGTAGGAATGCGTTTGCCACGTTCTTCGTCGATACTCATGGCTAGTTCAAAGAGCTTGGTGACGTTTTGGCCGGTAACAGCGCTGGTGAACACGAGTGGTGCCCACGGCACAAAGTCGTATGTGTCGGAGATTTGGGGCGCCAGTGCGTCGCGGGTGAAGGCATCTTTGCCCTCGGCGACGTCCCATTTGCTCACGACCAGCACCAGACCCTTGCCTGATTCTTTGATCATGCCAGCGATTTTTTGGTCGAGCTGGGTGTTGAGTTCGTTGACGTCCATCAGTAGAAAACAGACATCGGATTGCTCGATGGCTGCCAAGGTGCGCACGACACTGAAGTGCTCAATACCCACACCGATTTTGCCCGGCCGACGAATGCCGGCGGTGTCCATGATCTCAATTTCACGGTCGTTAAAACGTACGACAGCACGGTTGATATCGCGGGTGGTACCAGCGCGGTCTGCGACGATTGCCTGCTGCTTTTTAGCAAGCGTGTTAAATAGCTGGGATTTGCCGACATTGGGGCGCCCGAGTAGCGCAATGTGTAAGCGATTGTCGTCTTCGGTAGCGGTAGCCGCGGGAATAATAGCGACGAGCTCGTCGAGGAGCTCGCTGAGGCCGCGCGACTGTGTCGTGCTGGTTTCAAACATAGGTTTGATGCCCAAGCGTTCGAACGGGGCGAGCTGGCCGCGGGCTTTGTCGATTTTGTTGATAACCAGGAAGACGGGTTTGCGGCTTTTGAGTGCGGTGGTGGCTACGCGGCGGTCTTCGTCAGAGATGGCGGCGTCGGCCTCAGCGACTACCCAAATAACGTCGGCGCTGTCCACTGCCTGGGTGATTTGCTCTTGAATAGTGAACTCGAAGTCGTCTTCGGCATCTTTCATGCCGGCGGTGTCGACCAGCCAGAAGTCTTGCCCGTTCCAGCTGGCTTTGGCGGTGATGCTGTCGCGGGTGGTACCGGCTTCGTGTGCGACGATGGCTTCGCGGCGCGCCAAAATCGCGTTGAACAAGCTGGACTTGCCCACGTTGGCTCGCCCAACGATAGCGACGATTGGTAATTTTGCGCGCATGTTGAATGGTATTATAACAGATTAGAGATGAAATGTGAATGTATGTAGCTACGGCCGGTGAGCTCGCCTTGCAAGGCGCATTATAGAAAGGCATACGTTGGTCCTAACGCCAGATGCACGCACCTCACCAATAAACACCCCTTCAAGGCAGCCACCCTCCCGAAGTGGAGCCGGAAATCTCATCTTTTGAGACCTTTAGGCTCAAAAGTGGGATTCCCGCGCGTGAACGCTGCCTTGAAGGGGTGTTTATTGGTGAGGTGCTCGATTATGCGATGTGTATAAACGAACCAGGCCGGAGCTGGTCGAGCTTGTAGTCGCCAAAACGGGTGCGGTGCAGTGTTTTGACGCGGTAATTGAGTGCTTCGAAAGTGCGGCGAATTTGGCGATTGCGCCCTTCGTGCATACGTACCACCCAGCGCTTGCTGGTGTCGCTGATGGGCTCGAGGTAAAAGCGGCTTGGGCCGTCTTCCAGGATCACGCCTGTCTTCGTAATTTGTTGTCGATCTGCATCAGCTAGCGACCGATCCAGCGTCACCTCGTACTCCTTCTCTTTCTCGAATGATGGATGGGTGAGTTTGTGTGCCAGCTGTCCGTCGTTGGTAAGGAGCAATAACCCTGATGAGTATTTATCTAGACGTCCGACGGGTTTTAGGTGTTGTAGGTCTGGCGGTAGTAAGTCGTAGATTGTTCGGCTGCCCTGCCCGTCTCGTGAGCTGACATAGTCGGCAGGCTTATGCAGCAAAATAGTAGTTGTTTTTATGGGTAAGGCAATATTCTTGCCGTCTAGCTTGACGATTTGTCCGGGCTCGATCTGACTGCCAGTCACGGCCTGCTCATGATCGACCGTAACACGGCCGCCTGCAATTACCCGGTCGGCTGCCCGCCGGCTCATTCCGGTAGCTTGGGCAACAAAAACATTACTACGCATGCCTTTAGCTTACGCCGTGCTTTGACCCACGCCAAGGGTGAAGTTACAGGTTGTCTACAGTGAGATACTGCTGGGGTCGATAGTAGCACCCGGGGCTGGTGGCGGTGCAACGGGTGGCGTCCCCGGCGCGGGTATGGCTTGCATCGCCGGCTGCACTGGTGGAGCTGCCGGAGCTGGCGCAATCACGTGCCCAGGTGGATGCGGCGGAATAACGCGGCCGTCAGGAGTCATTGCCGTGTTACTGGGGTTGATCGTGCCGTCGATGCCTTCACGGGCGAGTAATGCGTTCAAGTCGGGCGCTGCAGCGGTCTCGGGGTGGTCGATAGGTGCAATAACTTTTTTCCGTGCGATGGTCACCGCATCACTATCTTCCATGGCGTCGTCAGCGTCGGTGGACTCGGGTGCTACTGGTGCCGCTGACTGGTTGGTTGCGGGTTCTGTTGAAGTCGTGGGTGCTACCGTGTTGTCCGGCGTTTCCATAGGAGGCGTTGATGTGGTTGTCGGTTGTGGTGCGGGTTCGTCAGTCTGAGCTGCGCTCAGTAAATTGCGCATGGCGTCGGCCATGAGTTGGTCGTCTTTGGTGGTGGCCGACTCGGCTACGGGAGTTGCCACAGGAGCTGGCGGTGTCACTGGGCTTGGAACGTTAACACTGGCTGGCGTCATGGCTGCAGGAGCGGCTGGTGGCGGGCTGGTGGGTACCACAGGGGTGGGCATGGGCGCTACTGCAGCAGGCGGAGCTGCAACGGTCGGTTCCGGTACGGGTGCGCTTGGCGGCGTTACGGGTGTTACTGGAGGTTGTGCCATCGACACTACCGGAGCTGGTGCCGCGATTGGGGTAGCGGGTTCGGGAGTCATGGGCGGTGCGACTACAGGTATTGCCGGAGCAACTGGCTCAGGAGGAGTTGACGGTGTTGGAGGGGTGGCTATTGGGGTAAGAGGTGGCGTTGGTTCTGATGGAGTAGTGGGAGAAACTGGAGGTTCGGGGGTCACTGGAGTCGCAGGTTCAGTTGGCGTAGAAGTAGGAGCGGATGTCACCGCTGCCCCATCGTCGGTCGCAGCCGAAGCTGTTGGAGCGGCCGGCGCCATACCGCCTACCCCACCGAGTAGCTCAATCGCGGCGTTTACAATATCCTCAAGTGTGACCTGTGACTTTACGAGATAGCGGTCGGCACCTAGCTTGCCAGCTCGACTTTGGTCTTCGGCCTGGCCCAAGGCAGTCAGCATGATTACTTTTGTATCCTTAAAGCCTTCGGTGTTGCGCAAAATATCCAGCATTTCAAAGCCGCTCACACGCGGCATCATAACGTCAGATATGATCAGATCAGGATGCTCCTGCTTGGCGACAACGAGTGCCTCTTCGCCGTCTTTGGCGACAACAATGGTATAGCCCTCGGCCTGCAAGCGCGCCTCGTAGATTTCGCGCAGGTTATTGTCATCTTCGACCAACAGGATTTTTGCCATTACGCGTCCTACCCTCTAAAGCTTATATTTCTTTCATTGTAGCATGCCGGTAAAAAGCGTGAAGATGCTTTTGTTACAGGGTGGCTACGCACGCTTCGCATGTCTTATGCGGTTGGAGTTTTGGTGGCTTCGGTGGCCTGCATATTTTGTGCTCGCTGCGTGCTGAGCCGCGGCAGGTTGATGAAAAATGTGCTGCCCTTGCCGAGCTCACTCTCAACCCAGATGCGGCCATGATATAGTTCGACGATTTTGCGGCAAATGAACAGCCCTAGACCGGTGCCGCCAATAGTACGCGTTGCCGAGTTATCCACCCGGTAAAATTTCTGGAATAAGTGTGGAATGTCATCAGCTGGAATACCGGCACCGGTGTCGCGGATATAGAGCTGTACTACTTCATTGTCTCCCGTTAAACCTAGGGAAATTTTGCCCGACTCGGTGTATTTGCAAGCGTTGTCAAAGAGGTTGGTGATAACTTCGCGCATGCGGTCAGGGTCGACGTTTACATAATAGAGCGGCTTTACAACGTGCTGCGAAGCGGCATCGCGGTTTGTTGCGTCGATAATGCTGCTACCGCCCACTACGAACTCGGCCAGCAGCCCTTTCTTGACTGCCGCAAAACGCAAATCGTCGGTGAGTTGCTGCAAAAAAGTGCCCATTTCTACGACGCTTGGGTGATTACTGAGCCGACCGTCCTCAGCTTTGCTGGAAGTGAGCAAATCTTGAAATAACTTCCCTAGGTGCTGGGTTGAGGTGTGCGCTTTCTCGAGGTATGCGCGTGCTCGGCTGTCTATGGTGCTTACTTTTTCATTCAAAGCTAGCGCCAAATATCCCTCAATTGCCGCCACCGGTGTACGCATCTCGTGGCTGGCGGTGCTAATAAACTCACCGCGCTGCTGCTCGGCGGCGTACTCTTCACTAATGTCACGGATGACGGCTACAGCGCCGGTTGCTTCACTCCCCTCTTGGACAATCACGGGCGATAGTACGAGTGACACGATTTGTTTTTTACCGTCGCGTCCGGTCAGTGTCACCGTCTTAGTCACCTGCTCTTTGTGGCTCAGCCCGAGCGTCAGTGGGTTTTCACCATCAGGCAGCGGCGCACCATCTTCTTTCGCTAGCTTTACGACGAGTGTTGCCTCAGCGCCGGTTGCTTCATTGACTGGCCACTCGGTCATACGTGCTGCCGAAGGGTTCATCAGGGTAATTTTGCCATCGTTGCCCATCACAATAACACCGTCGGCGATGGACTGAATGAGAATCTGTGACTCTTGCTGGTTGCTGCGTAGCATGCCAGATAGCCGGTCAACTGCTTGAGTCTGGCGGTTCGTCAATCGCCGCCGCCAAAGCAAGTAGGCAAAATCAGTAGACGCCAGTGCACCCAGCAGCAAAATCCAGTCGTACCGGCTGACTGCCGTCAGGTCAAAGTTGCAATGCAGCAGAACATACACCGAAGTGAGTAGTACGCCACCCAACAGCAACGGCAGGCCGTAAAAGCCAACAAACAGCTGACTGAGCAACCACGGCACGATATAGAGCGTACTGGCGCTCGTAGTGTCGGTATGCAACATGCCATTGAGCAAAATGAGCGTCATAAGCATTGAGCACCCAAGTGTTGCCATCGGCAAACTGCGGCGTTGCACGTACCAGTACATAGTCAGGCTGTACAGAATGTAGCCACCGTACAAAATCAGAGCAGTACGGTCGAGGCCGAAAGTTGCCTGCCAGCGATGAAGCCCGGGCACGAACTTCGTTACCGCATATAGCCCGGCTAGCCCTCCGGCGTATGCCAGCAGCCAGGTGTAATACAGCCGATACCACCGAGGTGCAACCTGGTACGAAAAATAATCCATAACGTTCCCATTGTACCGCTTATGCTCGCAGCGTGCACGCCTGCGGGTTATTGAAATTGCCTTCTGATCTCTATCGCGGCGCCTCATTCTAGCACAACTTGCCTGCGCAGTATCCTTGAAGCTTTCCCTGTTTTGTGCTATTATTTTCCTCGTTCGGTTATACCGGCCGGCCCCTTCGTCTAGTGGTCCAGGACGTCAGGTTCTCATCCTGAAGATCGCGGGTTCGACTCCCGCAGGGGTCACCACAAGAGACTTTTCCTTTGCGGAAAGGTCTTTTTTGTTGGGAATGTATCTGTAAAGCGGGCTGATCTCCGAGGTTCCAAAATCCAGCGTCTTTGTATTGAAAATGACACCCTGAGGGAAGATCATATTTTGGAACCGCCCCTTTAGGTCTGTATCGGCATCTACCCATAGCTTGTGTGCGTCGTGCATGAAGTTCATAGCGTAGTCAATCTGAGCTTGTTTGAGCCGTTGCTGTTCTTCCAGCCTCTCAAGCTGGTCTGTTTTATCGAGCTTATCTACATCGAGAGCGGTAATCAGCTCATCCTTTTCTTTGTTAGACAATTCTCCGCTGTTATTCCGTCTCATTGCCGTAGTGCGTTCATCGTTGATACTAGCTATAGCGTCGTTGAGCAGTTTTACGCGCCGATTTATATTCTCTAGCTGCTTCAAGGCCGTGCGATTAAGTATTTCCTTGTAAAGGCGTAGCGTGGAATCTGTCGGCTTTATTTTCTTGAGTAGTTTGGCGAACTCGTTATTAACTGCTGTAGCGTTCATCGTTGGGACCACGCCTCTACATGACGACCTAGAGCAGTGGTAGCGCGGCGAATGGCTCTTGCCACCGCCTGTTTTTGGTGCTGAGCCGTAGTATGGTTTCTGGCAGTTAAAACATAGCAGGAAACGTCGTAGCGGGTATTGCTCGTTGCTGATTTTAGGAATCTTGCCGAGACGCTTACGACTTTGAGAACTAATAACACGTTGCACCTGTTCAAAGGTCTCTAAATCAATGATCGCTTCCTTGAAGTGCTTGCCCTCGTACATCTCAAAGTTTGTATGCTTATTGCAGATATAGCCAGCATACGCGGGCTGAGTAAGCATCCGATAAACCGCGTTATCATCCATGTACTTGCCCTTATAGTTGCGTATGCCAGCCTCTCTAGCCATACGAACAATATCAGCTTGGGTTAGGCCGCCTTCGGCGAACGCCCTGAATAGTGCGGCGACTTTCTCCCAATCTTTACCACGCTTTAGTGTAAGTCGCTTTTTCTTCGGTGCGATTCTAATGCGAACGAGCTCATAGCCAACCAAATAGCCTTGTTGCCACCAACCTAGCCTTGCCACACCCTCCATGTTGTCTGTAGTGGTTCCTGACTTAATTTCGTTATCTAGCTGGCCGTTCAGTACTAAGACGCCTTTAATAAAACGCCCTGTTGCGGTGTCGTCTATATACTCAGTGGCAGATCGAACCGCGATACCTAACCCCTTAAATACGGTCTCCAACTCCGAGTAATAGCTAATCGCCTCTCTTGAGGCACGTTTCATATTGTAAAAAATGGAAATACCGATTTCGTCGGTCTTGCCCTTACGAGCTATGCAGAAATTAAGCATATCCTTTATGCTGGTACGTCTACTGACGGTCTTGCCAGAGACGCCCTCATCACCGAACCACTCAACAATCTCATAACCGTTATCATCGGCATATTTTTGTATTTTCTCGCGTTGCGTCGTGAGACTTTGGCCGTCAATCTGATCTTCGTCTGAAACCCGATAGTACGCAACAGCCAAGTTGCTTCTCTGCACCTGTTGTTTTTTCTTTTGTAATAGCATCCGTTCAGGAATGATTTTATCCATATTTTTCATTATATTTAGGAACCTTAATTTTGTAAAAACTTCTCTGCCATAGAAGTTAAAAGCAAGATTAACTCTTTCACTTGGTAGTCTGATAATTGTTTGTCTGATGCGCCCAAGAGTTTACGGGCTTCTTTTATGGAGATGACCAATTTGCTTGTGGTTTGTACCGAGGAAGGCATAGATAATCCAATCAGTACCCCTTGTAGAACGGCAAGGAGTTTTACTAATTTGAATTTATCTTGATAGCCTTCGTGTCCGAAAAAATCAGACAAGGAGTCGTGCCAGATAAGTGACACAATTTGTTCTGAGCCCATGATACGCGGGTACCTCGTGAAAGTAAATACCGTATAACGTTTTGTTTACATTTGCAAAAGCATAAGCGGTTTTGGCCGAAAAAAATTTCCGTGCCATGAGCAAGCCTAATCTAGAGGAAAAAGTGAACGAGCCCTTCCGGCTGTAGATTATTAAGGTCAAGACCTATGTACCATGACCGCTTCTACAGATAAGCAGATTGTTGTATAATAGTCCTCAAGCGATTTATCGCCTACGACCTAGAGCCGCCCATTAGGGACAGGTATGGTCACCAAAACCACATAGAAGTAATAAGTCCGTCGTCAGGACTAACTTCTATGTGGTTGCAATCGAAAGGTTGTAGGGCGCAAGCTCACTGGCGGCGGGCTTTTTGTTTGCCGCGAAATATCACTAATAACGCTATTAGTAGCGGCAGGAGTAACATGGCTAATAAGGAATTAAGAATCGCTTTGGACGCGGTTGTGTCATTTGTATTCTTCATCATCGCAGCAATCTTGTTAGATTGGGTGGGCGGAAAAATCTTTGGCACACGCATTGGCGATCACGGCAACAAGGTAATAAATGTCAATGGCGGCGTCATGGTTGGCGTTACGCTCATACTGACTGCCGCGTTCGCCGTCTGGTTCTACAAGTTCCTCACTAACCACAGGTTCGCTAAGGTCAAATAATGAATTGGCCGGTATTTGCTTTCTTCTTCATGTTTACTTATGTGGCTATAGGAAGACTCATAAAGCGTAATGCGCTAAAAAAGCCAAGCTACCGCCAAAGAGGACAAGACTACAACGGCACAATGACGAGCTAATCTCTGTAATTCTGCCGATCACCACTAAAAACAAGTAGTCATATGGTTTGGAGTCGATTTGCGTAATAGATACGGTTTAGGAGCCTAAAGGTATGGGGAGTCGCCGAAAAAAGCGACTCTCCTCCGAAGGGAAAAGGAATCCTTGTGTTGTCTGCCAGCAGCCAACTATAACCAAACCGCTACGTTCGACCCAAGACGTCCTAGCTTGCCTCAAACCGTTTAGGGATAGGCGGCAGGAGTATTTCGTTACGCTGTCACTGGATAGTGCTGGACGGCTTATACGGCGGCGCGTGGTCACGATAGGGCTACTGAGTGTTAGTCTGGCGCACCCGCGTGAAGTGTTTGCGGGGCCACTTATGGACAGGGCCGCC
>Ga0207654_10001615_pt1 | contig 11801 bp, 9 predicted proteins | sample KBSC64metaG_FD_184355 | JGI IMG/M metagenome (GOLD analysis project Ga0207654, IMG submission 184355) | Corn rhizosphere microbial communities from Kellogg Biological Station, Michigan, USA - KBS C6-4 metaG (SPAdes) (version 2) | ecosystem: Host-associated > Plants > Roots > Rhizosphere > Soil...
GGCCCGGGCGGCGGGCCGGCCGGAGCTGGCCGACCTGGTCTACGAGGTGGTCGTGGAACAGGTCGCGGAGCTGCTGGGCATGGAGCCCGACGAGGTGGACGAGGGCCGGGACGCGGACGACTGAGGAGTCGGCTGACCGTTTCCCTATATATAAGGTGTTACGCCCTATATGCGTCACCTCAGACACCGCATAGAGACTCAGAAGCCGCCGATCGGGCATCATGCCCGGTCGGCGGCTTCGTCGTGGTCGGTGTTCGGTTTTCGGCAAGCGGCGCTCAGCCGGTCTTCGACGACCGGCTGCTCAGCGCGTGACGGCGCCCGTCAGGTCCTGCGCGACCGGCGGCACCGCCGCCGACAACCGCGCGTCCTGCAACATCTGCGCGGTGAACTGCATGCCGCCCTTGGCCGGCAGGTCCGACAAAGTGCGGGCGCCGTAGACCGGGTCCGAGCCGGGCTGGGGCTGCACGACGGCCGTGAACCAGCCGGTCGCCTTCGGGGCGTAGGCGACGGTGCTGTTCGCCGTGATCGGCACCGAGTCCTGCGCCGGCTTGCCGTCGGCGCCGATCGTCGTGATCTGGACCGTCGATCCCTTGCTGCCCACCGAGGTGAGGATCAGCGTGGACTTGGCCGCGCCGCCGGCGGCGCTGATGTTGTTGTCCGCGACGATCGCCTGGCCGGTGACCGGGGCGACCGGGGCCAGGTAGGCGGTGTCCTGCGTGTTGCTCTTCTGGTCGGTCTCGACCAGCCGGACGCCGCTGACGAAGGAGCCGCCGGTGCCGACGATCTGCAGCGCCGCCGATTCGGTCTTGTCGGCGGTGGCGTCGCCCAGCATGTTGAGTATCACCGTCTTGTTCGGGTCGATGCTCACCGAGGAGCCGCGCTGCGTGTAGCCCTTGCCCGGGTCCGTGGTCTGCGCTGACAACTCGATCCGGCCGCTCCTGCCGTACCAGTAGAAGTGGTCGATGCTGACCGGCGCGTCGCTGGTGGCGGTGATGACGAGGTCGAACTTCGTCAGGGTGGTCCCCGGGGCCGGCAGGCCGGCGATGGTCTGCGTCGTCTGCGCGGCCACGTTCGGGCTCTGGGCCGGGACGAAGTCCATGCCGCGGCCGGTGCCGTTGTCGCTCTTCTGGGGCTTGTCGATGTCCAGGACCTGGGCCGCGACGCGGCCCTCGGTGGTCGTGACATGGACGCTGGCCACCGCGCTGGACTGCGCCGCCGGGCCCAGGGCGGTGCTGAGCAGGTACTGCATCGAGGTCTTGGGCAGGATCTGCATGTCGTGGCCGAGCGTGCCGGTGTCGATCTTGCCGTCCTGGCCGTAGTACGTCAGGTTGACGGTCGCCGGGGCGTTGTCGGTGTTCGCCAGGTACAGGTACGAGTCCCGGTCGCCGTTGCCGACCGAGATCCCGGCGAACCAGAAGTCGGTGCCCGGCGTGGCGCAGGAGCTGCCGGCCAGCCCGCGCTGCAGCCCGGTGTCGCTGCGGAGCAGCTCGCCGGTGGTGAAGCCGGGGGCGTAGGAACCGTTGGCCTGCAGGACCAGCGGCACCGAGTGCGGCAGGCCGGCCTCGTCGGTGACGGAGGTGAACTGCGTGACCGCCTGGGCCGTGGAGCGCGTGCCGGGGGCCCCGATCTTCAGCGGGGCGAAGGGCGAGGACTTGGTGTCGACGTACTGCACGCCGGCGTTGTCGGTGCCGGTCGAGGCGTTGCCGGACGGCGTGAACGCGGTCAGGCTCGTCGAGGTGTCGCTGCCGGCGCCGATCTCGCCCTGGCAGACCTGGGTGGCGCTGCCGACCGGGAGGGTGCGCGAGGTCTGCTCGCTGACCGCGGCCTTGTCCTGCCCGCGGGTGGAGAAGCCGTAGCCGAGGCCGGCCAGCAGGACCACCGCGACCACGCCGAGGGCCCCGAAGGTGGAGATCGGGGAGGTGCGGGTCTTGGACAGCGTGCGGCCCCGGGCGGCCGAGCCGGCGGGACCGGCCGGGCGGCCCCCGGAGGCGCCGGGGCGCGCGGGGCGCTGCTGCTGCGGGCGGTCCCCGGCGCCGGGGCGCGAGGGACGGGTCGGCCGGGTCATCGGTAGCCTCCCTGCCGGTAGTCGTCGGACTCGAGGTCGGGGCGTTCGTACTCGCCGGTGCCGGGGCGCAGGTAGCCGCCGTACGCTTCGGGGTTCTCGTACTCACCGCTGTACTCGGCGGAGCCGTATTCGTGACCGCCGTACTGCTGCGCATAGGGATCCGGCTCTTGCTGCGCGTATGCATCCGGCTGCTGCTGCGCATACGGGTCCGCCTGCTGTGCGTAGGCGTCCTGGTGATACTGCTGCGCATAGGGATCCTGCTGTGTATAAGGATCCTGCTGGGCGTACTGCTCAGGCTGGGCGTACTGCTCAGGCTGGGCGTACTGCTCAGGCTGCGCGTACTGCTCTTGCTGCGCGTACTGCTCTTGCTGGTACTCGTACTGCTCGTACTGTGGCTCGTATTGCGGCTCCGGCTCTGCTTCGTACTCCGGCGCGGGCTCCGGCTCCGGCTCGGGGGTGTACTGGCCGGGCAGGCTCGGCGGGACGTAGTCGTCGTTCTCCGGCGCCGAACCGCGGTCCTCGGCGCGGTTCCCAGTCGGCAGCGCCATGATCAGCGCGAACAGGAAGATCAGTCCCTCGGCGAGCAGCCAGACCGTGCGCGTCGCGTCCGAGTAGGACACCGTCACGGTGCCGCCCGAGGCCGGCAGCTGGAAGCCCTGCGCCCAGCCGTCGACCGTGACGCGCGGCAGGTCGGTGCCGTTGATCGAGGCCGACCAGTTGCTGTCCGCGTCCTCGGCGAGCACCAGCTGGCGGCCGTCGCCGCCGGCGGCCACGGTCGCCTTCATCGAACGGTCGCTCGCGCTGACCTGCTGCAGCGCCTTGGGGTCGATCGTGCCGGGCCCGCGCAGTGACAGGCGGGTCGCCGGGTTGGAGATCTTCCACAGGTTGACGCCCTGGATCTGCGACTGCCGGTCCAGGCCGGGGGTGGCGTCGAGGATGTGGACGTAGTCCGGGGTCAGGGTCTTCATGCCGACCACGTAGCGGACGCCCAGGGACGCCAGCCCCTGCAGCTCGCTGCCGCCGGAGTCGGACAGCAGCCCGCCGACCAGGGTGTTGATCCGCGCCGCGTCGGCCGCCGGGACCTGATAGTCGGCGTCGCCGAGGCTCGCGCCCTCGTCCCGGACGATCCCGTAGCCGATCACCGTCTGCGCACCGGAGCCCAGGATCAGGGCCCGCGGCTGGTCGGGCATCTGCGACTGCACCGACACCACGGCCGGGCGGAAGTCGGCGGTGGCGCGCTGGATCGGGCCATCGACGCCGTGGGTGACCCACCAGCCCGCCGCGACGACCGGGGTGGCGACCGCGGCCAGCGCCACCACCAGCGCGGCCGGCTGGCGCCAGCTCAGCTGCGAGGCCTGGAAGTAGTCGCGCGCGCCCTCGGCGCCGATCACCGCGGCCACGATCAGGCCGAAGCCGATCGCCGCGGTCGGCACACCGCTCCACGGCTGCTGCGGCAGGCCGCCGGCCAGGCCGGTGGGGTGCACCTGCAGGGCCAGCAGGCCGGCGAAGAAGCCGGCCAGGGCCAGCGTCCAGCCGGCGAAGCTCAGGCGGCGGCGCGGGCCGCTGCGCAGCAGGCCGGCCAGGCCCGCGAGGAACAGGCCGCCGGTGATCCAGTACGTGTACGTGCCCGGGCCGCCGGGATCGGCCAGCAGCAGGTGCGTCGGATCCGGCTGCTTGCCGGGCAGCGGCGGCAGGCCGGGCTCCAGCAGGAACGCGGCCGGGTGCTTGACCAGCTGCAGCGACCACGGCATCAGCACGGCGATCGGGGTCAGGAGCAGGATCGCCAGCCGGATGAGCACCGTGGCGAAGTCGGCGGTCGAGCGCCAGAAGACGGTCAGCGTGGCGCCGGCGGCGAGCACCGCGGCCAGCACCCAGACGATCGGGGCGAACGCCATGGCGATGGCGATCGCGAAGGCGGCGGGCCACGCGGCGCGCACAGAGCCCTTACGCCCCGGTCCTCCTATGGAGAGCAGCACCCCGGAGGCCACGAGCGGCAGCAGGATGATGCCGACCGCCGAGCCCAGCCGGCCGCCGGAGATCGCGCCGGTCGCCGCGGGCAGCAGCGCATAGGCGGCCGATCCCCAGACCCGCAGGGCGCTGGAGGAGACGGTGCGCTTGAGCACCGCGTAGGCGGTCAGGCCGGACAGCGGCACGGAGCCGAGCAGCAGGACCGTCACCGCGAGGCTGGCGTGGCCGAACAGCAGGGTGCCGAGCAGGCCCACGACCGCCAGGTACGGCGGCGCCGGCGAGGTGGAGCCGGTGGCGACGCCGTGCCAGGGGGCGAGGAAGTCGTGCCACAAGTCGGAGGCGCCGTTGGGCGCGGGCAGCAGCGCGCCGCCCATGAGCCGGCCGCCGGTGAGCAGGTTCCGCGCGGCGACCATCATCACGATCGTCAGGGCCAGCCAGACGAAGTTGCCGGGCATCCGGACCGCGCGGATCAGCCACGGCGTCCCGGAGTCGAAGGACTCGGCCTCCTCGGAGACCGGACCGCTCTCGATGGAGCCGCGGGTGGCCTCGTCCTCGCGCTGGTTCCGGGACCGGAAGCCTTCGAAGGCCTCTTCGAAGGTGTGGCGGAAGACCTGCAGGCGCGAGGGGAACAACGGCGAGAGGTCGACCGGCCCCTGCGCACGGGTCCGGGCCCGCGCCCGCCGGGCCCGCACGATGCGGTCCAGGCGGCCGGCGTACGCCAGCGCGGCCAGCACCTCGTCCGCGGCCTTCAGCGGCGCCTTGTTGAGCACCAGGCCGATCGCGCGCAGCAGCGACCAGAAGAACAGCCGCAGGAAGGTCAGTATCGGGAAGCGGCCGGCGTGGTTGACGGTGACCGCGTACAGCGCGTGCTGCCGGTCCTCGAAGTGCGGCCGCGAGACGCCGGCGCTGATCCGCCGCTCGCCCCGGGAGGCCGCCTCGGCGTGCCAGAACACGGCCTTGGGCGCGGTGAGCACCTGGTAGCCCGCGTTGTTCACCCGCCAGCAGAAGTCCAGGTCGTCCCGGAACATCGGGATCGCGCGGTCGAAGCCGCGCAGCCGGTCCCAGACCTCGCGCCGGATGAGCATGCCGGCGCTGGACACCGAGAGCACCGGGGTCGGCTCGGCGTGCTGCCCCTGGTCGTGCTCGCCGTCCTCCAGCCCGGTCCACCGGCGGCCGTCGGAGGTGACCGTGACGCCGACCTCCAGCAGCTGCTCACGGTCGTTCCAGCCGCGGATCTTGGGCCCGATGACGCCGGCCTCGGGGTGGTACTCCCCCACCTCCAGCAGGCGCAGCAGGGCGTCCGGGGCGGGCTCGGCGTCGTCGTGCAGCAGCCACAGCCACTCCACCACCCGCTCGTCGCCGCGGCCGTAGAGGTCGAAGTCGACGACCGGGGCGGCCTTGAGGGCGTGGTTCACCGCCGTGCCGAACCCGGTGTTGCGCTTGGTCTGCAGCACCTGCTCCGGGCCGAGGTTCTCGTCCAGGATGGCCAGCGAGTCGTCCTTGGACCCGGTGTCCACGGCCAGGACCCGCTGGGGCGCGCGCAGCTGCCCGAGCACTCCCTTGAGCGACTCCTCCAGCCAGCGCGCGCCGTCGTGGGAGACGACGACCGCGGTGACCACGTGGTTCGGGAAGGCGTTGACCGCCGCCTCGGCGGCGGCGCGGCGCCGGGCCTCGACGTCGGCGACGGCGAACTGCCCGGTCCCGCCGGGCTGGGCGCCGTAGGCCCCGGCGGGGAACTGGCCGGTGGCGGCCAGGCCGCCGGTCCGGTATCCGGATTCTGGGTACTGGGTCATGCTGCGCTGGCACCGGCTCCGGTCTCGGGAATCCCCGCTTCGGGGCGGACTGAGGGTCCACCATACGCGAGGGTTCGAGGATGCTGACCGGCTATGCCGTTATGCCCGAATTGCGTTCCGGGGCAAGGGAAAACGGCCGACGCACGGTCGGCGCGCCGGGTCCACGCCCGGGGCGGGCCGGGGTCACACCGCGGCGCGCTTGAGCCGTCTGCGCTCCCGCTCGGACAGGCCGCCCCAGATCCCGAAGCGCTCGTCGTTGGACAGCGCGTAGGACAGGCACTCGGCCTTGACCTCGCAGTTGAGGCAGATCTTCTTCGCCTCCCGGGTCGACCCGCCCTTCTCCGGGAAGAAGGACTCGGGGTCGGTCTGCGCGCACAACGCGCGGGACTGCCACCCGCGGTCCTCGTCGACCCCGTTGTGGAGCGGGTAGATGCGGTACACCTCGGCGTGACAAGCCTCTTCCGCGCCCTCTGTGTTCTCCGCGGCCTCGGCCACCGCAACGCCTCCTGGCCCTACCTGGTCCGCACGACAAGAAGATCACTCCCCGTGCGGAGATCATCACGACACGTTTGAAATTACACGCGCGTCATTACCGGGCCGTCAAGCGGGGATCTGGTAGCGACCATGCGATTCACCTGTTGGAGCTAATACGCGCCCCCACCATGCGGACGCCGCTTGACAGCCATGCCGGTCGCCGGATGGGGTGGGGGCATCATGAACGCGCGCATCGTGACCGCCGAGAGCCGCCGGGGCCTGATCCCCGCAGCGGCGCTGGTCACGGCTGCGCACCCCGCGTCGGCCTCCGTGATGGAGCCGTGTCGCGGTCTGTGTTGTCGCTGTCTCTGTCACAGCTGACCGAACCCGCAGACCGTCCCCGACACAGCCCCGATCCCTGTCCGGACCTTTCCAGGCCGGACGTGCCAGCGGAGTTTTCCCCATGCAGAACCAGGCTTCCCCGACGGCCACCGCCGCCCTCGCGCCCGATCTCCTCGCGCCCGATCTCCTCGCGCCGGATCTCCTCGCGCTCTTCCTCGGCGCGACCCCGCACCCGGACATCGTGATACCGGAACCGGCCGTGACCATCGCCGGTCTGGCCGCCGCCGCGCGCGCCGAGGGCATGGCCGGGGCCCGCCTGCGGTGGGACGCGGCCAGGCAGCGCTTCGCCTCCTGAAATACTGCCCACATGCGCATCACAGCCCTTGCCGGAGGCGTCGGCGGAGCCCGATTCCTCCGCGGCCTGCTCGCGGCCGAACCCGAAGCCGCCGTGACCGTCATCGGCAACGTCGGCGACGACATGACCATGCACGGCCTCCGCATCTGCCCCGACCTGGACACCGTCATGTACACCCTCGGCGGGGGGATCCACGAGGGACAGGGCTGGGGCCGGGTCGACGAGACGTTCGGGGTGGCCGACGAGCTGAAGGCGTACGGCGTGGGGCCGGACTGGTTCACGCTCGGCGACAAGGACATCGCCACGCACCTGGTGCGCACGCAGATGATGGGCGCCGGCTATCCCCTGTCGGCGGTGACCGAGGCGCTGTGCACGCGCTGGGAACTCCCGGTGCGGCTGCTGCCGTCCACCGACGAGCGGGTCGAGACGCACGTCGTGATCGACGACCCCGAGGCCCCGGGCGGGCGCCGCGCGGTGCACTTCCAGGAGTACTGGGTCCGGATGCACGCCCCCGACGCGCGCGCGATCGTGTCGGTCGGCGTGGAGGGCGCCAAGCCCGCTCCCGGCGTGCTGGAGGCCATCGCCGAGGCGGACGTCGTCGTGCTGCCGCCGTCGAACCCCGTGGTGTCCATCGGCACGATCCTCGACATCCCCGGGATCCGGCAGGCCGTGGCCGACGCGTCGGCGCCGGTGGTCGGCCTGTCCCCGATCGTCGGCGGCGGTCCGGTGCGCGGCATGGCCGACAAGGTGCTGGCGGCGGTCGGCGTGGAGGTCTCGGCGGCCGCCGTGGCCAGGCATTACGGCTCGGAGCTGCTGGACGGCTGGCTCGTCGACGCGGACGCCGACAGCGCCGCCGTCGCCGAGGTGGAGGCCGCCGGCATCGCCTGCCGCGCGGTTCCGCTGATGATGTCCTCGCCGGAGGCGACGCGGGCGATGGCCCAGGCGGCGCTGGATCTGGCCGCCGACATCGCCGCCGCCAAGGCCTCGGCCAACTGATGACCGGCTCCTCCTACACGGTCCACGCGGTCGCCGGCATCCCGGAGGTCGGGCCCGGCGACGACGTCGCGGCCCTGATCGGCGCCGCGGTGACGGGCTCCGGGCTGGGTCTGCGGGACGGCGACATCCTCTGCGTCACCTCCAAGATCCTGTCCAAGGCCGAGGGCCGGGTGGTCCGGGCCGACGACCGCGAGGCCGCGATCGACGCCGAGATGGTGCGGCTGGTCGCGCGGCGCGGGCCGACACGGATCGTGCAGACGCGGCACGGCTTCGTGATGGCCGCCGCGGGCGTGGACGCGTCCAACACCCCGGCCGGCACCGTCCTGCTGCTCCCCGAGGACCCCGACGGCTCCGCGCGCGACATAGCCGACGCGCTGCGCGACCGGTTCGGGGTCGCCGTGGGGGTCGTGGTGACCGACACCTTCGGGCGGCCGTGGCGGGAGGGCCAGACGGACGTGGCCATCGGCTGCGCCTACATCGACGCGCTGCTGGACCACCGCGGCACGATAGACGCCTTCGGCAACGAGCTGCAGGTGACGGCGGCGGCCACGGTGGACGAGCTGGCCGGCGCGGGCGAGGTGGTCAAGGGCAAGGCGGACGGCGTGCCGGTCGCGCTGGTCCGCGGGCTGGGCGATCTGGTGACCGCGGAACCGGGGCCCGGGGTGCGTCCGCTGATCCGGTCCGCGGAAAGCGACATGTTCTCGCTGGGGACGTCGGAGGCCATGCGCGAGGCGGTGCTGCGGCGCCGAACGACGCAGTGGTTCGCCTCGGACCCGGTGTCCGCGGAGTCTGTGCGGCAGGCGGTGGCAGCCGCCTTAACCGCTCCGGGCCCGGGGGTCGATACAACACAGAGCAGCACAGCTCCGTGGCACTTCGTATTGCTGGAGTCCGAGACGGCGCGCAAGGACTTCGCCAATGGTTTGGCCGACTCGGTCCTGGAGCGCGCGCCGTATCTGGTGGTTCCCTGCCTTGTCGCTACAGCGTCGGTGAGCACGGAATTCGCCGCGGCGACCCTCGGTGCGGCCGTGGAGAACTTTCTGGTGACGCTCGCGGCCGAGGGCATCGGCTCCCTGTGGACATATAGCGATCCCGACACGGTCAGGGAACTCTTAGCGCTTCCCGACGGATGGGAGCCGCTAGGAGTCATCGCTATAGGGAAACCCGCGGAGGCGCGTACTGCGCAGACTCCGCGGGATCCCGAGGACTTCATCACCGTGCGCTGAGCTTCACAGCCGCGGAGCCGGCTCCCCCACCCGGAACTTCGGCTCGACGATCAGCTCGCTGATCCGCCAGCCCTCCGAGGTCCGCACCAACTTGTTGCGGTACTGCCCGACGATGATGCGCACCGGGGCAGGGCTGTCGGCGTGCCCGAACGAACCGGACACGTAGGCGCGCACGGTTGCGGTGTCGCCCTCGACGTCCACCAGGATGCTGTTGAACTGGTGCGCCAGGCGCTCGTAGCCCTCGTGGTTGCGCCGCGCCTGGGCGATCAGCGCGTCGCGGCCCTCCTCGGTGCCGCCGGGCGTGGTCCCGACGACGTCCTCGGTGAGGATCTCCTTCAAACCGTCGAAGTCGTGTTCGTCGAGGCAGCGGCCCAGATTCACGAACAAGTCGGTGATCTCCGCGCGGTCCGCCAGGGCCTGGATGTCGTAGCCGGTCATCGTCGTCTCCCCATCAACCATTCGTTGGCCTGACCAACGTTTCGTTGGCAAGTCCAATGTTGGTTGAACCAACTACTTCTGTCAACCCGTCCCGCCGAAGTAGGCTGCGGCCATGGACCCGCTCAGCACGCCCGCCCGCCTCTACAGCCGCGCGACCTGGCTGCTGGGCCAGACCTCGAACCAGGGGCACCGGCTGATCGGCGAGCGGATGCACGCCACCGGCGTGCCGAGCCGGTCGTACTACTCGCTGCTGGCCGCGCTCGCCGAGGCCGGCCCGACCAGCCAGGCCGACCTCGGGCGGCGCACCGGACTGGACCGCAGCGACGTCACCGCGGCGGTCACCGACCTGGAGGAGCGCGGGTACCTGGAGCGCGCGCCGGACCCGGCGGACCGGCGGCGCAACCTGGTGCGCATCACGGAACGCGGCGAGAAGTTCCTCGGCGAGCTGGACAAGGAGCTGGACGGCGCGCAGGAGGAACTCCTGGCTCCGCTATCGCCCGACGAACGGAAAGCGCTGATGGGCATGCTGGCGCGACTGGTGGAGCATCACACCGGGCTTCGCGTCAGCGGTACAGAAGAGCGCTGACGCGATACCGGTGTCCGCGGTAGGGCTCCAGAAGCTCCAACATGCGATCGTCGTCCCACGACATCGCGGGATCCCCTAAGGCGCCGCACACAATGCGCGGCAGATGGAGATCTCCTACAGAGACCGCATCCGCGTCCCCATGTGCACGGTGCATCACCTCTGCGGCCGTCCACACACCGATTCCCGGCACAGTACGGATGCGGCGCGCGGCCTCATCGCGTTCCATCCCGACGGTCTCCTCCAAACGCGCCGCGACACGAACAGCACCGAGGATCGCTCGCGAACGCTTGCCGTCGACGCCCGCGCGGTGCCACTCCCACGACGGGATCAGCGCCCACTCCCGTGGCGAGGGCGAAACGCATAAGCGGACGTCTGCAGGAGCCCCTGGCGCGGGAATCCCATAGCGCCGCACCAATACTTGGTACGCGCGGTGCGCCTCCTGCACGGTGACGCGCTGCTCCAACACCGCCGGCACCAGCGAATCCCAGACCCGGCCGCTGCGCATGACGCGGAAACCGCGATTGCGACGCAGGGACTGGATGAGTTGCGCATTGCCTTGCGCGGCCACGAGTTCGGCGAACTCCGCGCGCGCCTCCTCGGTGTCGCAGAGGCCGAGCAGATCGGGCAGCGTCTTGAGAAGCCACGGCGCGCCGGGACCCCAGGCCTCGGCATCGACAGTCTCGGTGGTCGCGCGCCGCAGCCGCAGCGTCCCCGGATCGCCGGCCGGAGTACGGCAGCCGAGCCACAGCGAACCGTCGTCGGCACGCCGGAACGTGGGATCGCCCGCGCCGCGGCGCAGAGCGCTGACAGTCATCGCGAGGTCATAGCCGGGGTCGACGACGACCGTCGCGCGCGCCTCGGGCTCCGCGGGCGGCTCGGGCATCTCCGTAGGCGCCTGGCGCGCGGCCGGGACGACCGGGCGCCGGGGCGGGGCCGTGCGGCGGCGCTCGAAAGCGGCCCCTCCGCTGCGTCCCTTGCGGGCGGCCCAAACCGCCCTGATGTCATTGCCCCCGGTGTCGTCGTCCTCGTGGTCCGTCATCGCGGAGCAGAGTCTGCCATCAGAGCCCTACTCATCGCTGGAGAACCGCACTGCCTTGTCCGGCAGCACCGCCCCGCACCACACCCGGGCCCCGCCGCGCAGCTCGTTGTCGGCGCCGAGCACCGCGCCGTCGCCGATCACCACGCCGTCCAGGACGGTGTTCGCGCCGATGCGGGCGCCGGCGCCGATGATCGAGGACGTCACCTTCGCGCCGGGGCCGATCACCGCACCGGTCTCCACGACCGAGGCGCTCACGTGCGCGCCGGGCTCGATGACCGCGCCGGAGCCGACGGTGGTGCCGGCGTCGGCGACCGCGTCGTCGGCGATGCGCGCGCCGGCCAGGACCAGGGATTCGGCGGTGCCGCGCTCGGCCGGGGTGGGGACCGCGGAGGAGGCGACGACGCCCATCACGAGGTCGGCCGAGCCCTTGGCGAACGCCGCCGGGGTGCCCAGGTCCAGCCAGTAGGACTGCTCGACCACGCCGAGCACCTTCGCGCCGGCGGCCAGCAGGCCCGGGAAGGT
>Ga0207654_10001616_pt1 | contig 11797 bp, 11 predicted proteins | sample KBSC64metaG_FD_184355 | JGI IMG/M metagenome (GOLD analysis project Ga0207654, IMG submission 184355) | Corn rhizosphere microbial communities from Kellogg Biological Station, Michigan, USA - KBS C6-4 metaG (SPAdes) (version 2) | ecosystem: Host-associated > Plants > Roots > Rhizosphere > Soil...
CGTCCAAACAGCGTGCCTAGCGGATCGAGGTGTTGAAGGGCCCGCAAGGCACGCTGTTTGGACGCAACGCGGCAGCCGGCGTCATCTCCATTGTCACCAATGATCCGGTCGAGCGGCTCGAAGCCAGCGGACTGGTCCGGGTCGGTACCCGCGGCGCGGTCCATACCGAGCTGCTCTACAACACCCCGCTGGCCGAAGGGCTGGCATTGCGCATCGCGGCGGTCGACCAGCAGGACAACGGCTGGGCCCGCAACACCTTCAACGGCCAGCGCATGGGCGAGGACGGCGACCGCGGCCTGCGCGCCTCCCTGCGCTGGCGGCACGACGACCTTGATGCCATCGTCGGCTGGGAACACGAGGTGATGCGCACGTCCGGCCCGCCGGTGTTTTCCCTCACGGGCGGGAAGGTCGACTTCGGTGGTCCCACGACCTGGACCGATCCGCTGAAGCAGCCGCTGGCCAACGACGCCTCGCCCAATGCGCAGTCGCGCACCTTCGACGGCGTGACCCTGCGCGTCACGACGCCGCTGCGCGACGCGACACTGAGCAGCATCACCGCCTACCGCCACTTCAACACGCAGAACTGGCAGGACAACGACGGCTCGGCGAATCCGGCAGCTTATCTTGGCATCGGCAATGTCGAATCGAACTCGACTTGGCAACAGGAGTTCAAGCTGAACGGGCAGACCGGCGCGCTCGACTGGGTGGCCGGCGCCAGCGCCTACCGCGAGCGCGCCGACCAGGTGGAAAACGTGGACGTGACGACCAATTCGCTGGACACGCTGATCGGCCACGCCGCCGGCATTGCGCCCTATGCGACCCTGACCAGCCTGGCCCAGGGCATCGGCCACGCCACCGGCAACGCGGCGCTGCAAGGACTGAGCCTCGCCGGCCTGCCGTGGAGCGAGAGCATCCGCGACAAGGGCGAATACCGCGCGTATGCCGTGTATGGCGACACGATCTGGCATCTGGACCGGGCCACCAACCTGACCGTCGGCGGCCGCTTCACACACGACGACAAGCGCTTCAGCTGGTACAACCCGCCGCGGTCTGCCAGCGAGCTCGACGCTCGCCTCGCCAGCATGCAGCAGGCACAGCTGTTGCAGACCGCCGTCGCCCTGAAACTGCTGACGCCGCAACAGGCGGGAGCGCTGCGGGTCGTGCCGGCACGCAATGTCGAGTTCAACAACACCGTATCGAGCGCCGCACCGTTCGGCTCGTCCAGGAGCTGGAACAACTTCAGCCCGCGCATCGTCCTGGACCGCCACCTGACGGCAGACCACATGGCGTACGCCTCATGGAGCAAGGGCTATCTGGCCGGTGGTTTCGATGCGGTCGGCGTGAATGGCTTGTACGACGAGGAACTGGTGACGAATACCGAGATCGGCATCAAGGGGCAGGTGCGTGCGCTGGGCCTGTCGTACGACGCGTCGATCTTCCATTACGACTACACCAACCTGCAAAGCCTGACCCTGGTGCCATCCAATGCCGCCGCCGGCGTGCCCAGCTACCAGGTGACCAACAGCGACCAGCGCGCCACGGGTGCCGAACTGAACGCGCAGTGGACGGTCAACCGGACCTGGCGCCTGAACGGGGCGCTGGCCTGGCTCGACCAGACCTATGCGCACTACGTGTCGCCGACCGGGGTCCGGCTGGACGGCCAGCCGGTCGGCGCGCCGCGCCTCTCCGCCACGGCCGGCGCCAGCGCGCGCTGGCCGCTGTGGGACGGGACGGCGGACTTCAACGTGATGGTCGGCTACCGGGGCGAGCAGCGCTGCAATGCCGACACGACGGCGCAGGGAACGTGCAGCCCAGGCAGCAGCGTCGACGCCGGGGCGGCGCGCGAGAAGGTCGATGCGCGCCTCGGCTGGTCGGCGCCGTCCGGCAACTGGGGCGTGGGCGTGGTCGTGACGAACCTCACCAACAAGCAGTACATCACGGTCGGCACGCTCGGTGCGGTCGTGGGCTCGCCATACAGCTACGTGACCAGGCCGCGCATGATCGCGCTCGAACTGCGGGGACGGCTGTAAGCCTTGGAGTGCCTGATAAAATCTTCGATCCAAACAGGACGGCGGAAGAGGTTCGACATGGGCGGATCCCTGGTGGCAGTCATAGACGTTCAAGTTGCGCAAAGTCCTCTGCTACCTTGGTCAGTTCGCCGGATTCATGGGACCAGCAATACACTGCTGGCTCAAACCGGTCGTCTGTCCGGAGGAAGAGCAACTGGTCGCCGTCACCATTGTTTGCTATCGCGAGCGCCTGGCGCGGGAATCGTTCCCATTCAGCCAGGCGCATCGACTCCGCAACAACATCATGACAGGTTCGTGCCAAGCGCTTCCTGTCGGTGTTGTCCATGATCGGATACAGGTACCAGTCATCAAGGCCACTGGCCACTTCGCCACCGTTCGCCGCCATCATTGCCTGTCGATAGCTATCGGGCAGCTTCGCTCCCAGCTTCTCTTCAGCGCTTAGCAGAAATTTGTCATCGAGTGTGAATGGCATGGGGATCGATTTCCCTGAGGTCCGTTGAAGTGAACGTGCCGCGGTTTCCGTCAGGGTTGCTTGTGTTGGCGGCGCGACTGCACGTAGCGCAGTTCGTTCATCGCCTTCGTATCGGCGGGGTCGATGTCCAGGCATTTGCGGTAGATGGCCTCGGCCTCGTCCAGGCGCCCGAGTTCGACCAGCACGAAGCCCTTGCCGCGCAGCGCCCTGCCCAGCTCCGTCGTCTTGTGCTCCTGCGGCGTGGATTCCTCCGCTATTTTGGCCGACGCATCGAACGTTGCGAGCGCTTCGTTCCAGTTCTTATCGCGCGCATAGAGCTCGGCAAGCTCGGACCGGTAGTGCGCGTTCCTGGGCGACATCTGGACGGCCCGCTCAAGCGATGCGCGGGCCTCGCCGTTGCGGCCCAGTTCGATGAGCGCGTAGCCGCGAAGGTAGTAGGCATCGCACCACGTGGGGCCGTAGACGCTGGCAGCGGTCTTGTCCTTGGTCGCCTGCAGGAGATAGATGAGGGATTCGGCCGGGCTGCTGGCGCAATATGCGGTGCCGGCCTTCTCCGGATTCCTGGCCTCGTAGTGCGCGATGACCTTGTCGAGGTTCTCGATCGCCTCGCTTGGCTTATGCTCGTGCAATAACCTGGCCCCAGCGTTCACGAGCTGCATTTGCTCCGCTTCGTTGTCGCGCGCGGCCGTCGCCGGCGGGTTATCGGCGGCGGCTTGGGACTGTAACGCATGGCAAAGGAGGACGCTGGCGGCGAGAAGACGATGAAGGCGCAAAATGGAATCCTTGGTCGCGGTTGATGAACGGGGTTGCTGCGGTGCGGCTCAAAGGTAAAGCGTGATGGACTTCAGCTCATCGACGCGTTGCCGCAGCAACAGCGCCGTGATCGCATCCGGATCGGCACCCGACGGCAGCCTGGCACGGAACGCGACGAAGGCATCGCGGTAGGCGAGCCAGAGACGTTCGACCTTGCGGATCTCGCCGCGGTCTATCGTGGAGTCGCCGATGCGGCCGGGCGCGTCCGGCTGCTTCACGGGCGCGCGCATGAGTTGCCGGTATGCCGCGTTAAGCGCTGCATCGAGTCGCGTCGCGTCCGCGTGCGGTGTCGCGGCCAGTTTGTCGTCGATCACGTCCAGGACGGCACGCATGAATTGCTCGCGCAGTTTCGCTTCGTGCTCGATTGCCAGCGCCGGCGCGGCCGTGCCCTGCATGTCGACTTCCGCCGTCGCCGCACCGGCATAGGCCTCGGCCGCGGCGCGCAGCGTCCTGAATGCCGACAGGGCCGCCGGCGGGATGGCGCGTGCCACGCGATCCAGGCGCGCCGCACGCACGCGGCTTTCCTGCAAGGCGGAAATGTCTGCGCAGACGGCCCCCATCAGGCCACTGGTGACGTCGTCGCATTGGTCGAACACCGCACCCGCCGGCAGCCCGCCGGCCAGGTGCGCGACGCGCCCTTCCATTTCCGCCTTGGCGGCGAAATCGAGGCTGCAGGCATAGTGGATGGCGATGTCGGTATCGCGCGCGACGCCGAAGCCGTTTGCATACAACATCATCAACACCGCGTTGTTCCTGCTGGTCAGCGCGCATTCCATGACCGCATTCCATTCGGCGGGCGAGGTCGTGGCCTGGCTGCGCTTCCGGTAATACAGCCCGGATGCGTCGCATGCCGAATCGGTCGGACGGGTAGCGTGAGCGGTGGGCGGATCGACATGTTCGACGCGCAGGCATTGGCGGTACCAGGCTTCGTTCTTCGTAAACGGGACGCCGAAGCTCCGGGTCGTCGGATAATCGGGGGCGGCCAGGACGGGGGCAGCGGCGCACACTGCAACGATCGCGATGGCCTGCCTGAAATGACATGTCGACATGATCGTGACAGCGTAGCGCAAATCCGGGTTCGACAACATATCGAATAACCACGGTTTCGAATCGCCGGGAGGTGCGCGGACATGTGTGTGGTCTGGCGCCAGGCTCGAGGACATAGCGCATCATTGGTGGGTTGTCGGAGCAACCTCGATCGTTAGAGGCAGCTTCCTGCGTGACTCCGTTTTCGGCCGAGGCTGTGTAAAAACGCGGGGCCGTCGAGACGGTCGCGGCGCGCGACCTTCCAAAACGCTCGCTACGGCGTTTTCACGAGGTCGGGAATGGTAAAGAGACCCCTGAAAACATCGTGATTCCGCGTTTTTACACAGCCTGGGCCGGTTACGGTCCTTCGGCAGAGATCGCTTTCAACCGAAGCGGACATTTTCGTTTACCCGTCATATGCAAGGGGGGGTAATGGCCAGTCTTGACTGCTTGGTTCAGCATACCAGCTTGCCGAGAAGGAAAAGTCATGAACTGTCACGACAGGCCGGACTCGACCCAAACCGGTCGGTAGGGATAGTCACGCTGCACGACCTGCAAAACTCGCGTCGGAGATCGCGCGGCAGCCGAATGCCGCGCAAAGTGCCAGTCTATCGCTGCCGCGTCGACCGAATCAGGGCCTACGGCTTTTCTCTGCAATCTCGATGGACGCCAGCGTATCAAGTGCCGCCTTGCGCCATGGGCCGCCCAGGGCCAGGGCTTTTTCGGCCGCAGCGCGGGCATCCTCCAATTGGCCGAGTTCCAACAGTGCCACAGCGAGGTTATTGAAAGCCGCACCGCTGTCGGGGTGCAATTCGCTGGCACGCTGAAACTCCTGGGCGGCGGCGGCCCGGTCGCCCGCGGCGTAGGCCGTGTTTCCAAGCCCCAGTTCCAGCGCCAGGTTGTCCGGCCAGCGCCGTACCGCAATCGCATAGGTTTGACGGGCGGCGGCGGGCGGGCTGCTCTTTTCAAAAGCAACCACGGCATCGACCGCCGCCGCTTCCACTGCCGTCGCCGGCAAGCGGCCAGGCGGCAGCGTCACCATGCCCCAAAAGCCGCTGCGACCCCATGTGTGTTCGAAGGTGGACATCGGCATCACCATCCGTTCGGTGAGGCCGGAACGCAGGATGATGTCGCCGCGATCAAGGTCGTAGCCGATCGCCACAGCGTAGTGCCACATCGGCTTGATCGGCAGGCTGAGATTTTGCAGAACCAGAACCGGGTTGCCGGCCGCAAGTTCTGTGAGCAAAGCGTCAAGCCGAGGGGGAATCGTCATGCTGAGGGCACCGTTGCGGCGCGCCGCAGCCAGCATTTCCACTTGCAGGCTGCCCTGCCGTTGTGGAAGGTAGACTTGCGGCACCAGCGCATCGGCATCGACGGCAAACCCGGCCGCGCGCAGCAACATGGCCAGCGCAGCAGGTCCGCACTGGTAGCGCTCTTGGGCAATAAAAGGGGTGTTCTTTAATTCTACCTGGCGCTGCAGCGCCGCATGCGGAGCGGACAGCAGCGCCTTGGTTTGTGTCGCGCACCCGGTCAGCAGAACCAGTATCAGGACAAGCCCTGGCGACCAGGAGAACCGGGAGCGCATCATCGTCCCAGATTAACGATGCATCGACCTGGTGAATGGGAATACCTTGGTCAAACCGAGGATGTCCGTCACCAGCAGCAGGACGAAAATGAATACAATCGCGCCGACGATGCCGTCGCCGCCGGCTGGCAGGGAATCGATCTTGTTCGCGACTGATGCGGCCTCGGCGTCGGACATTGCCGCAACGCGGGCGCGTGCTTCATCGGTACTGACGCCCATTTTCTGCAGTTCGGCCTGTACGTCGGCGCGTTCGAACGTTGCCGCTACTTTCGCTCGGTTTTGCTCGGCGGCTGCAGCCGTAACCACCTGCTCAGTGCTGACGATGGCGGCCTGCACCGATTGGGTGAAGCCGACAAACACGAACGCGGTGATCGTCGTGTGGACGAACAGTTTTTTCAATGGGTGGATCATCCAAAGCTCCTCGAGTAGATAAATATGTATATTTTAGCGAAACTGCAATTTCTGCAGTCCATCAATCTGTAAGCATCTGTATCCATTGAGGCCCGCCAGCGAGCGCAAAAGTTATCGCCTACACATCGAGGTCGCTCTTGTCCAGAATTCCGCAGCCTCCACAGTACGGCGCAGAGTTGGGGGAGCGACCGCTTTTAGGGACGCAGGTGAACGTCTGCTGCTGGCCGATCTCGGCGGTTCATTGTACGTCAGCAGTCGACCCGTTCCGGACTTCGACTATCGCGCCTACCAGCCAGGTGTTACCACTCCTTGGCAGTGCCAGCCGGCCAAGGCTGAGCTTAAACGCTTTCGGATGCGCCGGATAGCATATCGTCAAAGGAATTTCGGAAGGTCCTGCGATGCGGAATAGCTGCCTGAACCGGTAGCACAGAGGTGCCCGTCGCGATACCAGTGACCGCTTTTACGGCGGTGCCAATCGCCATGAACTCGACCAAACCATTTGCCATCTCGTGGATGTAAACATCGGTACCAAGCACCAGGTCCGCATTGCAGTTCGTGGCTTCGCGTTCAAGAAGGTCGAGGGCGTGCTCACGCGCGTCGTAGACGAGTTGCGTCAGTTCAGGCAGTTCGCCACGTTTCAGTCCCTTGAAAGCGGAGACGAGGCCGCCGACGACGCCGAGGGAGTAGACCGCCGTGCCCATGACGATTTTGACAGGGGCATACCCTTGGGAGGCCAGGCTCCACAACTCGTCGCACGTGAGGTCGCATGTGGCAACGGCGTTGCCGTTAGGGAGAAGCGGATGCCTGGCAGCGGTCCCGCTCATGAGCATTTCGTGGAATCCCGAGAACGGCATGAGGTCGACTTCCACGCCAACCACCGCATTGGCGCCTGCGGCCTGCGCTTCAGCGCAGAGGCGTTGCAAGGCAGCGTGGCGCGTAGCGTTCAGGACATCGCTGAATTCACGGATTTCGCCGCGGACCAATGATTTCAGGCTGCCCAGTAATCCGCCACTGACGCCGACGCTATAGGCGATGTTCCCGAATACGAATTTTTTCGGGGTGTAACCCGCGTCCAGCATGCAGTACAACTCCTTCCCGTTGAAGGAGGTCGTAAAGAAGTCATGCGCCTTGGGGCCGTTGACGGCCGAGCCGGTCGAGAGAAATTCGACGTTGCCTGCGAACGTTGTCAGTTCGGACCCGACGCCTGTGACGCCTGATGCGTCAACCTGGCGCGCTTCCGCTTCCATTTTGTACAACGCTGAATCCCGCCCCGCTTTCACGATACTCGTAACATCCGGGCTCTCGCCACCGGCCAAGTTACGCATGCCGGCCGACAAGCCGCCAAGAAAACCCAGCGACTGCACCGAGTTCCCAACGACCATATGCCCGGGACGGAATCCTTTCAGGCCGAGGCAGTATGCCTCATTACCGCCGAGACCACTGATAACCAGGTTGCGCGATTTAGCGTTGTGAGAATTCATGCCGGGTTCTTTCAGGTTATGTATGGCTGCGCGAATCCTCCAGCACTTGGTGGCCGTGGCGAAGGTTGGCGCATTACCAGGAATATGCGATAACGGTAGCGGGCAACCGTCAAGGTGCGCAGTTGGCCAGACTCAGCCGTTGGCAACAATATATCGTAATGTCGAGGCGAAAAATACAAATTGTCTCGACAGGCGGGAGGCGACCCATTCCGGACCTTCACAATGTCTAGGTGTCGAGTCCCGTTTGATCGTAGACGCGTTTGACGAATAATTCCGGCCGCTTCTTCTGCCACTCTTTAAGCGCCAGGATTGGCGTCTTGGCGTCGAGTGCGCGCTGTGGGATATGGTGGTTGTACAGCTTCAAATAGTTCAGCAAGGTCGTCTCCAGATCGGCCCTGCTTTCGAAACGGGTCTGCAGCAGCAGTTTGATGTCTACCACTCGTGAGCCTTTTGAAGCACGGCTAGAGCTGCATGATTATCTTTGTAGCGCTTACGGAGAGCTGCTTCGTCTGTATCCAGTCTGTCGCAGCGATATTTTTTCATAGCAGATGCGATTTCCTTCCGGCGCGCAGCGTCGTATGGCTCCTCGCTTGCGAAGTGCGTGCACATCGCAATGCGTTCCGCGATAGCTGCAACATCTTTAGGTTGCCCCCTCGTGAGATCAGTCAGTGGATCTGTTTCGGCGTGACCAGTCGACGCGAGAAGAACGAAATAAATCGACAGAAGACTGCGTAGCATTTCTACTCCCCATGTGTTCGATAACCGATCATCAGCTCCTCGCCATGTAGTCAGCAACGGCCGCTCCTGGCCGAACTCGGCCGTTCGAGCCAGCATAGCATGCTGCCGCCGTGAAAAAGTCACGGACGGTCACGACAGGCAGGTTTCGCCCCATTGCAGACGTTCAGCTGCTTGTATCTACGAGGTTGTTAAAGCCTCAGTTTTTTCTAGTCATGGTCCTGTCAGCCAGAGCGAATCTACGAGCGACAACACATGATTCGCTAACGGGGTACGATCATCCCTTTGTAGGCAGCTTCAGTGTTGGCTTTGGGATGAAGCCCCTCCGTCGGCAATGGCACCAATCCAACTCTGTCTTCCGCTATATCCCAGTCGTAGACCTTGCCGTTACTTTTTCTCACGGCAAAGTAGCCCACCAAGTTGCTGCCTACCCAATCGCGGCCGGCGTCAATCGGTTCCGGATGCCTTGAATTTATGCGAAACACAAAATAGTCATTCTGCTTAGCATGAAGACTGCAATAGTATTCATTCTTGTGCTTTGGCTGAACCACAAATTTTTCCACTAAGCGAATTGCTTGCTTGCACGCTCTATGTTGTGAAGTCGGAACACACCAGCCTAGTCGGGGAACAACAAGGACGACCAGTATCATCAGGACGTTTGTTTTCATGCCAAGTGAGTTGACTGTCAGCTTATGGCCGAGGCCGATTGAAGACGTTCGGAACAACTCAGTGTACGTCCTTGTTGCTCCGACGACAAGAATAGGTGTTATTAGGCGCACCTGGACGCCCCGGGCAAGGCCGCAACATCAGGCTCACGCGTATTCGGCCGCTTGCGCCGTTTGATTGCATGAATTAAACTCGATAGACACCTATCTATTACCTGTCTAATCATGAGTCACCTATCCGAATCGTTCGAGGAACGGTTCTCGGCCGCCCTGCACACCAGCGCGCGGCTGTGGCGGCTGGCGCTGGACAAGCGCCTCAAGCACCTGGGCATCAGCCAGTCCGGCTGGATGACCATTGCGATGATCGCCAAGTCGGACGAGCCACTGTCGCAGCGGGCGCTGGCCGACTTCGTCGGCGTCGAAGGACCGTCGATAGTGTCGATGCTGGACCGCCTGGAGCGCGACGGCTTCGTCACGCGCGCCGCCTCCCCCACCGACCGCCGCGTCAAGCTCGTGCAGCTGACCGACACCGGCAAGACCGTCTACGCCGAGGTGCTGAAGGAAGCGTCGCCGTTCCGCGCCGACCTGCTGTCCGGCCTCGACCCGCAGGCGCTGGCCAGCGCGACACTGCTGCTGGAAACGCTGAAGAAGCGCCTCGAGGACGCTCTGTGAGCACAGCCGCACCCATCAACCGCACCATGATCACGATCTCGATCATGCTGGCGACGATCATCCAGGCGCTCGACGGCACCATCGCCAACGTCGCCCTGCCGCATATGCAGGGATCGCTGTCGGCGTCGCAGGACCAGATCACGTGGGTGCTGACGTCGTTCATCGTGGCCGCCGCCATCGCGACGCCGCTGAACGGCTGGCTCGTCGACCGCTTCGGCCTCAAGAACGTGTTCCTCGTCTCGGTGGCGGGCTTCACCGCCGCCTCGGTGCTGTGCGGGATTTCGGCCACGCTGACGGAAATCGTCGTCGCACGCATGCTGCAGGGCGTGTTCGGCGCGGCGCTCGTGCCGTTGTCGCAGTCGGTCCTCCTCGACATCAACCCGCGCGAAAAACACGGCTCGGCGATGGCCGTGTGGGGCATGGGCGTGATGATCGGACCCATCCTCGGCCCCACGCTGGGCGGCTGGCTGACGGACAGCTACAGTTGGCGCTGGGTTTTCTTCATCAACGTGCCGATCGGCGCACTGGCTTTCTGGGGCATCTGGCGCTACATCCACGGCACGGCCGGCGCGCGGCGCATCCGCTTCGACTCGTTCGGCTTCCTCACCCTGTCCATCGCCATCGGCGCGCTGCAGATGCTGCTCGACCGCGGCGAGCAGAACGACTGGTTCGCGTCCACCGAGACGTGGGTCGAGCTGATCCTGACCGTGATGGCCTTCGCCTATTTCATCGGCCACACCCTGACGCGCCCGGCCGGCGAATCGTTCGTCGACTTCCGCCTGCTGAAGAACGCGAACTACGTCACCGGCCTGCTCCTCATCTTCATCGTCGGCATGGTGCTGTTCGCCACGCGCGCGCTGATGCCGACGATGCTGCAGGGCCTGATGGGCTATCCGGCCAAGCTGGCCGGATTGGTCACGGCACCGTCGGGCCTCGGCACGATGGCCGCGATGCTGATCGTCGGGCGCCTCACGGGCAAGGTCGATTTCCGGCTGCTGCTCGGCGTCGGCTTCGCCATCACGGCGTTCTCGCTGTGGCAGATGATGCATTACACGCTCGTGCTGTCGCAGTCCGACATCGTCTGGCCCGGCATCGTGCAGGGCGTGGGCCTCGGCCTCGTGTTCGTGCCGCTGTCGGCCGCCACGTTCGCCACGCTGTCGCCGCAGATGCGCGCGGAAGGCACCGCGTTGTACAGCCTCGTGCGCAACATCGGCTCGTCGATCGGCATCGCCCTCGTGCAGGCGCTCCTCGTGCGCAACACGCAGATCGCGCACGCGTCGCTCGCGACGCACGTGAACGCCGCCAACCCGGCCGTGCGCGATCCGGCGAGCCTGTACGACATGGCCACGCAGGCCGGCCCCGCCCTCATCAACAACGAAATCACGCGCCAGGCCTCGATGATCGCCTACGTCGACGACTACCGGCTGATGATGCTGCTGACCATGGCCGTGATCCCGATGCTGCTGCTGATCCGCCCGCCCAAGGCATCCGCCGCGCCCGCGCAGGTGGACCACGCCGCCCTCGAATAACCATAACAGACTACACCGTGCGACACTCCAGATTCCTCCCCCTTGCCGCCGCGGCCCTGCTGTCCGGCTGCATCAGCGTCCCGCCGGACACGAACAGGGCGCCAGGTCCCGACTTCGCCCGGGCCCAGCACGCACCGGCGATCCAATTGCCGGCCGACGCCTGGCCCGCGGAACAGTGGTGGCTCGACTACCACGACCCACAGCTGAACGCGCTCGTCGCGCGCGCCCTGCTCGACAACCCGAGCCTGGCGGTGGCCGCTGCGCGCGTGGCGAGCGCCCGTGCGGCGTTCGGCGCCCAGGTCGCGGACGAAGGCGGCCGCGTCGACCTCGCGTCCGGCCTGAACCGCCAGCGCTATTCGTCGAACGGCTTCTTCCCGC
>Ga0207654_10001617_pt1 | contig 11775 bp, 8 predicted proteins | sample KBSC64metaG_FD_184355 | JGI IMG/M metagenome (GOLD analysis project Ga0207654, IMG submission 184355) | Corn rhizosphere microbial communities from Kellogg Biological Station, Michigan, USA - KBS C6-4 metaG (SPAdes) (version 2) | ecosystem: Host-associated > Plants > Roots > Rhizosphere > Soil...
TATAATCGTATCAAGTGTAACCTTTTCGTTGGATGCGAATCTCCGTTCCCATGCCGAAAGTTTTCGATATCAAGATCCGCTCCTCACAAATTGTGCTGGGCCTCGTTTTGCTTAGCTGCTTTAGCGGGTTGGCCTGGGCGGCAGAAGCGGCGGCCGGCATACCTATTGTCGTGGAACTGTTTACCTCGGAAGGATGTTCGAGTTGTCCTCCGGCTGATGCGTTATTGCGGAAGCTCGATTCCTCTCAACCTACTCCCGGCGCACAGTTGATCGTGCTCGAAGAACACGTGGACTACTGGGACGACCTGGGATGGAAAGACCCGTTTTCTTCTCATGAGTGGACACTGCGTCAAACAGCGTATGCGCAACGGTTGAATGTGCGCGCACCCTACACGCCGCAGATGGTGGTGAATGGGGCTGTCGAGCTTTTGGGCAGCGATTCTTCGCGCGCCATCAAAATATTCGGCGAGGCGCGCTCAGTATCCAGGGTTCCGATTCATATTTCCGCCATCAGAATTGAGAGCGGAAAGGTTCACGTTCACGTCGAAGCCGGGGAAGTGCCCGCACAGGCCGAGGTTTTCGTGGCAGTGGCCCTTGATCACGCTGAGAGTCAAGTCAAACGCGGGGAAAACGATGGGCGCCATCTAGAGCATGTGGACGTGTTGCAAACTCTCAATAGTGAAGGCAAGTTGCAGAAAGGGCAGTCCTTCTCAAAGGATGTAGTCGTTTCCGCAGGGAAGTCCGGTACTGCATATCGCTTGATCGTCTTTATTCAGGAACGTGATCAAGGAAAGATTATGGGCGCCGCGGTCGGACGCCTGGGGCCGTGAGGCAAAGTCGATTCAGAAGTCAACGTTTTGTGGAACGGGAAGACTTATTCAGATGCCGTTCTTCGCTCGAAACGGCCAAATAAAGCAGTCCGAAACCGCCCAACACGATAGTGACAGCGAGAAACATAAGCGAATCCTACAATGGATTAAACTCTATCCCCGAGCGGAAGTTTCTTCAATGTAACGAAGGTACCGAATAAGGTAAGCCCAGCTATCGGGGTTGCGATCGCCGCCCGATTGCCACATTCTGCTAAATTGTTGAGCCATGAACCCTTCCCGTAGCTTTGCCAGCGACAACAACGCCGGTGTACATCCGGAGGTTTTGAAAGCCCTCTCGGACGCGAATCAGGGTCATGTTGTGGGTTACGGTGACGATACCTACACGGCTTCGGCAGTCCGGCAGTTCAAGAAGCAATTCGGAAACGATATCGGGGTGTTTTTCGTTTTTAACGGGACGGCCGCTAATTGTTTGGCACTGAAGGCTCTGACAAATTCGTATCAGGCAGTCATTTGTCCTGAGGGCGCTCACATTAACGTCGACGAATGCGGCGCGCCCGAGAAATTTACCGGATGCAAGCTGGTTCCAATTTCCACTCGCGACGGCAAGTTAACTGTGGAAGCAGCGCAGGCTGTTTATAAGGGCATCGGCGTCGAGCATCATGTGCAGCCGCGAGTCATTTCGATCACTCAAGCCACCGAGGTCGGAACGGTTTACAGTCCCGACGAAATCCGGCGCCTGGCCGCCTTTGCCCATGAGCACGAAATGTTTCTTCACATGGACGGAGCTAGAATTGCGAATGCAGCAGCATCGCTCGGACTTAGCCTTCGACAAGCTACTCGCGATCTAGGGGTTGACGTCCTTTCATTCGGCGCAACGAAAAACGGAGGCATGGGCGCCGAAGCCGTCGTATTTTTTGATCCAGCGCGCGCCGTCGATTTCAAGTTCTATCGCAAACAGGGGATGCAACTTGCTTCAAAAATGCGTTTTCTTTCGGCGCAGTTCGAGGCATTGTTCACGAATAATCTTTGGTTGCAAAACGCGCAGCACTCCAACCGCATGGCCCAGTTGCTCAAGCGCGAGCTGAGCAAAATTGCGGGAGTCAAGATTGTGTACAAAGTAGAGGCCAACGGAGTGTTTGCGCAAATCCCTCGCCGGGTTATTGCAAAACTCCAGAAGCGGTATTTCTTTTACGTGTGGGATGAAAAGCGATCAGTCGTGCGCTGGATGTGCTCCTGGGACACGACAGAATCAGATGTGAAGCAATTCGTAGAGTTCCTGGGACAGAAAATCGGTTGATTGTTCAATTCGTGAAAACCTGGCTTCGAGGGCAGCTGCCGAAGCAAACGTTCAAACACGTTTATTGGCGTGTAACGAGGGATCGAAATAGTATGGCGCGCCCGGAGAGATTCGAACTCCCGACCTACAGCTCCGGAGGCTGCCGCTCTATCCAGCTGAGCTACGGGCGCGTGCTTCCAGTTTACATCGAGTGAACGAAGCGCACAGCGACTCCTGATGGATGAACACATGCGGACATCGCTTCAAGGCTGCAATCCTGACGGTAGGATGCGAGACGATGAATGTACCTCACCGCCGGCCACGGTCACGTCCGCCGGCTCCCGCTTTTTCACCCTTTGGCCGGGCTTCGTTTACATTGATTGTCCGCCCGCCGAGCTGTGAGCCGTTGAGGCCGGCGATTGCCTTGTCACCCTCTTCGGTGTTCGTCATTTCGACGAATGCAAAGCCGCGCGATCTACCAGTTTCGCGATCCGTCAAAATGCTCACTCGATCGACTTGTCCGAAAGCCTCGAAAATTTGACGCAACTCATCTTCAGAAGTGTTGAAGCTCAAGTTTCCGACAAAAATGTTTTTCACAGTGCCCCTCTTTCCATCCGCGAACCACACAAAATGCCGCAAAACATGAGGTCATTTGACCTCTCATCGCAAAGGCGCGGAGAGTATAGCAAATCCGGCGCAAAATGCAGCATTTAGATTTTGTCCGTAATGAAGGGGGACAAGTAAATCCTCAGCACCCATCAACGGCCCAGAACCCCTCTGCCTGGTAGCCGATTTGAAGCAGCCGATTCCTGGGATCATGGCGTTTGCCGCAATTCGGGCAGATGAGATACTGGCTCCAACGCCCGCCAGCGCAATCATAGTTTTGGCATACCCCGAAAGTTGTACCGCAACTGCACGGAACCATAAACATACGAGGCTGGTGCTTGTGCTCTGTGGAAGCTGGCTTTCGAGGAGAGCGCATCGGCTAAAAGCTTTCGGACTTGTAGGCGACGCGGCCTCCGACCACGGTCAGGAGTACCTGGGTGTTGCCAATTCTTGCAGGTTCCACCTTGAAAAGGTCCTGCGAAATCACGATAAAGTCGGCAAGTTTTCCCACTTCCAGTGAGCCTTCGTTCTTTTCCCGATGCCCGGCGAAGGCAGCATTGAGTGTGTAGCCCTTGATTGCGTCCGCAAGGCTCACCCGCTCGGAAGGCAGCCAGCCGCCGGCGGGCTTGCCGTCGGTTGTCTGCCGGGTGACGGCATTCTGCATTCCCGGCCACGGACTCAAAGTCACGATGGGCCAGTCGCTATCGAAAGCAAGCACTCCGCCAGCTGCCTGAATACTGTGCCATGCCCAGGCTCGCTGGACCCGCTCTGGGCCGACGCGCGGTGCCCAGACGTTGAGCGTGTCATCGTCGGGATAAGCATGCAGCGGCTGCATGCTGGCGATCACGCCCAGTTTGCCGAAGCGCGGAATGTCGGCCGCAGAAACATCTTCGATATGCTCTATCCGATGCCGGGCATCCTTTGTGCCGTTGGTCGTGGCTGCGTTCTCGTAAGCGTCCAAGGCGAGACGGATGGCTCGATCGCCAATGGCGTGAGTGCAGACCTGCACGTGCCGGCGGTCAAACTCAGCAACGTATTGCTTGTATTTTTCGGGATCCCACAATAGGCTCCCTGAAACTGCTGGATCATCTGAATAAGGCGCAAGCATGGCCGCAGTATGGGTTTCGATGACCCCGTCGAGAAAAAACTTGACCACCCCGCCGGCAAGCCAATCGTCGTGAAATTTCTGGCGCATTTGTTCGATCTGTTTGAGTTGCGCATCCGTTACCGCGGGGGGATCCATGCGATAAGCGATATAGAAGCGTACCGTAAGCTCACCGCTTTTTCGAAGTTGGTCAAGCAGATCGATCTCGCTGATATCACCTTCTCCGGGATTGACCCCGCCCATTACATGGACCCTGGTGACCCCGAGTTCGTTGGCGTGTTTTAATCCCGCACGTAACGCCTGAAGCTTCTCATCGCGCGAAGGATCGGGAATCACCCGGCGAACCAAATCGTCTGCCGCGTCTTCTTTTATTGCTCCAGTAGGTTCGCCAGTTTTCGGATCCCGGACGATTTCTCCTCCAGTCGGATCGGGAGTGTCTTTGGTGATGTGCGCAAGTTCGAGGGCTTTGCTGTTGGCCCACCAGGTGTGGCCATCGAACCCTTCCAGATAGACTGGCCGATCGGGAATCACGGCATCGAGATATTTCTTGTCCGGCAGTCCGGTCGGCGGGAACATCGGATAACTCCATCCGCGCCCGAGCACCCAGGCATCCTTAGGATGAGCGTCTGCGTACTTTTTTAGCTGGCGAACGGCTTCATCGCGATCCTTCACGTCTTCCAGGTTGATGCGCTCCAGAGAAAATGAACCGTCGAGAAAGTGAACGTGAGAATCTGTGATTCCGGGTAGAACCATCCGGCCTTTTGCGTCGAGGACCTGTGTGGATGGCCCGCGATATCGCGCGATTTCCTTGTCTGATCCGACTGCGACCAGCTTGCCGTCGCGAATGGCCAGGGCTTGCGCCCAGGGATGCTTTGCGTTCACGGTATAAATCCGGCCATGGAGCAAAATGGTATCCGCCGGCGCCTTTTGGCCGATGCCTGCGACGGACAACGCAAACCAAACAGCAATGCTCGACCACAGCCGCATGTTTGTAGTCACTTTTTTCTCCTGGTCTAGAACGTGGGCGGTGTATTCACCCAAAGGACCCAGGTCTCAGAACGCCCCGGATTTGCCCACTGGTGCGGTACTGCGCTTTCGAAATAGAAACTGTCGCCTGGCTTGAGCGCGTGCTTTTCTCCGCGGAGAAGGATTTGAAACTCGCCTTTCAGCACATAAAGAAATTCCTCTCCTACGTGAGCGTAAGATTCACCACTGCTTGCGCCCGGCGCGATGCGAAACAGATGAGGCTCCATGACAGTGTTTCCCCAAGCCAGAAGTTCCATGCGCACTCCGGGGCCAGCTTCGAGGACCTTTCGGGCGTTCGGTCGCACCACCCGCGTGGCGAATTCCGCGGTATCGTAGAAATCGAGAATATTGTTTTTGTAATGCCGCGCCAGCCGGCGCAAAGTTCCAACAGAAGCACTCATCTGAGACCGTTCCAGCGCGCTCAGAAATCCCACAGAAACGCCGACGGCTCTGGCTACGCTTGCCAAGGACGCGCCTTTGCTCAATCGCAATTGGCGGAGGCGCGAACCCAGCGCGCGATCGGGGGAATGCGCGGGTTGAACCATCCCCTCGCGCTTGAGTGTCTGCACGATTGCCGGCGCATTCATTCCGCGTACTTTGCGCAGAAAGCTCGCCCGCTTCAGTAAGCGCACATCTTCGCGGCTGTAAAGACGGTATTTACTCGGGGTCCGTCTCGGAGTTGTCAGGCCGAGACGCTCCCACATGCGAATTACGGTGGGAGAAAGCCCCACCAGACGCGACACGTCACCGATTTTCAGACAATCGTTATTACTGGACGAGTCCATACAGATCAGCAGCTTGCGGAAAGGATGAGCCAAGTTTTTGCTTGACATCCTTGTGAGCTGCCTACTAACCTTGCCGAATTATAGCAAGGTTTGCAAGAGGGAATTTCTGTCCCTGATCGGGCAGAGACCCTGGCAAAATAATATGGAGGCATTCCGATGCATTCCCCCGCCGTGCGTCGTGCGTTGTGTTCGGCTGTCGTACTCCTGGCAATTCTGGTTGTGCTGATTCCCGCGGTCGGCCAGAGCACCAGCGGCCGGATTGTCGGTAGAGTTTCCGATTCCACCGGCGCCGTCGTCAGTGGGGTCAAGGTCACGCTGATCAATCAAGCTACCAGCGTCGGCCGGGATACCACCACAAATGAGAGTGGCGACTATACATTCATCGAAGTCGTGCCCGGTAACTATCGTGCGGAGTATTTGCTCCAGGGTTTCAAGAAATTTGTTCACACCAGCATTACTCTCGACGTGAACCAGGTATTGACGTTGAATGCGATCCTGCAACCTGGCGGCGCGCAGGAAGTTGTTGAAGTGACCTCGCAAGCGCCGCTGGTCGACACGACAAGTACGCAGCTAGGTGCGGTCGTTGATGACCGCAGCGTGAGCGAGTTGCCATTGAACGCCCGCGACACTTATCAGTTCCTGCAGCTTCAGCCCGGCGTGATGTCCACTGTAGGTTCAAGCAATTCGATTGCCTACGGTAGCGACCGGGCCGGTGCGGTTTCGGTGAACGGTGGACGTGGTCGTGCAAACAACTTTAGCGTCAACGGCGGCGACGCCAACGATCAATTCGTCAATCTTCCCACCGTCCAGCCCAGCCCCGACAGCATTCAGGAATTCCGCGTTCTTACCAACACCTTTGACGCCGAATACGGGCGCAATTCAGGGTCGGTTGTGAACGTGATCACAAAGTCAGGCACCAACGATTGGCATGGAAATTTATATGAGTTCTTTCGAAATACGAAGCTGAATGCCAATCCTTACTGCGGCGCGGATATCAGCGTATGCGATAAGCCACAATTCAATCAGAACCAGTTTGGGGGGACCTTCGGTGGGCCAGTAAAAAAAGACCGGACGTTCTTCTTCACTTCGTACGAAGGCCGGCGAATTCGTCAGGGAATTCGCTCGCCGCTGGTAACCGTTCCGACCTCGGCGGAGCGTCCGAGCGCTACTCAGCCATTTGCTGACTTTTCCTCAGAATCGCCCTTCAGCGGTTCGCTATCGACGGCATCTACCTTGCAACAGCGCCCCGGTTGTGCCCAAGATATTCTCAACCAATCTGGCGTTGCGCTCACAGATGGAGTTAACTACAGCACGTTTACAGATAATGCTGGAGCCCATCCGGGCATCTTCACTGATCTAGCGACGGGCCAAGAGAACATTATTCCTATCAGGTGCCTTGATCCCACGGCTGTTGACCTGTTGCAGTATGTTCCGATTCCCGCCAACGGCACCGATAAATTGGTGACCGCACCGGTTCAACCGGAGCGGGGTGATCAATTCACTGTCCGCCTTGATCATCGAATCAGCGGCAGCCAGAACCTCAGCTTCTATTACTACTTTGACGATCACCATTTGGTGTCGCCATTTGCCCAATTCGAGGCGGCGGGCGCTAATGTGCCCGGCTTCGGATCTATAACTAACGAGAGATTTCAGCAGTGGAACATAAGCCATACCTGGACCATCAACAATACGACTGTGAACGAGTTCCGCTTCAACTACAACCGTGAAGCTCAGAGGACGTTTCAACACCCGGTTTTCACCACTTCAATCCATAGCTCCTGCCCTCAGGCCCAATCCTGGCTGCTTGCCGCGTTCCCCGCGGGAGTGCCTTGCTTCGACGATGGCACGCCTGGCAATCCGACTGGAATCCATCCAAATCTCGGCCCTCAGCACGAGGGTCTTCCTTTCGTCCAGGTCAGCGGAGGATTCACCATCGGCAACAACGGGGAAGGTGAATTGCCCCAGGTGGGGAATTCGTTCCAGTGGTCGGACAATATCAGCAAAGTGGTCGGAAATCACTCTATGAAGTTCGGCACTGATGTCCGCCGCCAGCGTTTTGACCAGACACTCTATTTCGACGTCAACGGCGAGTTCTTTGTTGACGAGACCTCAACCAACAGTACGTTAGGCGATACCGCATTTTCCGACTACATGCTTGGACTGCCCGGCTCATACGGCCAGGGATCTGCGCAAGTTGAGAACGTCCGCAGCACCGGGCTCTACTTGTTCGCGCAGGACAGCTGGAAGCTGAAACCCAATGTGACGCTTAACTATGGCCTGCGCTGGGAACTCAATACGCCTATCGCCGACATCAGCAAGCATGTACAGACGTTTCGGCCTGGGCAAGTCAGTGCGATTTATCCGTGCGAAGACACTGTAAATACAGATTGCTCATCCATGACTCCGGTCGGCTTGCTGGTACCCGGGGACAAGGGCGTGCCCAATGGCCTGACACAGACTTACTACAAAGCCTTTGCGCCGCGGATTGGAATTGCGTGGAGTCCTGGAAAGTCAGGCAAGACCAGCATTCGTGCCGGCTGGGGACTGTTCTACAACCCGATTGAGCAGCTTGTGCTCGAACAGTTCAGTGCTGAGCCGCCGTTTGGTGGAAGCACATTCCCTTTTAATACCGGGTTCAATACTCCTTTCGAAGATCAGAGCGGAGGCTTTACTTACCCCAATCCGTTCGGGCTGAGTTCATTATCTGGTGTCAACGGCATTCTCAATCCGCAACGCGGGCAGGCGGTAGACTGGGGATTGTTTCGTCCCAACACGCTGTTTGGACAATTCCAGCCGCACATGCGCAATCAGTACTCAGCGCAATACAACTTCACAATCCAGCGCCAGCTGACGAACGATATGAAGTTCGAGATCGGCTACGTTGGGTCACAAGGGCACAGGCTTCTGGCCACACACGACATTAACTACGGAAATGCCCAGACATGTCTGGATCTCGAGGCACTCGCGGAAGCTTATCCGGGAGACGGTAGTTCCGGTCCATCAGGTGCCGGCATCGGTACCGACTGTGGCCCGTACTATTCGGACACTGGATTCTTCATTCCAACCCAGGCCTATGATTCGAGTGGAACCCTGGTGAATGTGCAAGCCCCCGCCGGCGGATTGCATCTTCCATACACAGCCAACGGTGGTGGTCCTGCCGTTATTCCGGGTGGAACCACTCTGAGCACCGTAGCTCCCGGAGGAGTTACGCTCATCGGTCTACGCCGGTACTCCTCACCGCAGTGTGATCCCCTAAGTCCAACTGCCGCCGGCTGCCCCGCCGATTTCATCCCGGTCTTCAGCAGCATCTTCGCCCAAGACACGATCGCCAACTCGGCCTACAACTCCTTGCAAGCGTCCTTGGACAAACGCTTCGCTCACGGTCTGCAGTTCACGGTTGCGTACACATTCAGTAAGTCATTCGACCAGGCATCCAGTTTTGAGGGCATCCTGAATCCAATCGATCCGCGCATCAGCCGTTCGCTCTCGGCCTTTGACGCGAGGCACCGCTTGGTTATGAGCTATTACTGGCAAGTGCCTAAACACAACTTCAACAGTTTCGCTGACAAATTGGTGAACGGGTGGGCGCTTTCGGGTATTACGACCTTCCAGACGGGATTTCCAATTCGCATCTCGACTGTAGCCGATAATGAATTGATGTATAGCTTCGATTTTGAACTACCCGGTCAGCCAGCACAGGTTGCGCCATTCCACACGATGAAGCCGCAGTCGAACAACAACTACTTTTTTGATCCGAACAGTTTTACGGACAACGCCACAGATAGTAGCGCGCCACCGTGCAGCGCCGGAGCTGTATATGAATGTTATCAGCCGTCCCTTTTAGGAACTCTCGGAAACACCAAACGCACGATCTGCTGTGGGCCCCACATCAGCAACACGGATCTGGCAATTTTGCGGACGTTCCCAGTATCCGAACGCATGCATGTTGATTTCCGTGCAGAGTTCTTTAACATCTTCAACCATACGCAGTTCTATAATCCCGACGGCAATGTTTCTGATGGTTCGCAGTTTGGGCAGGTCACGCAGGTTCGGGACCCGCGCCTGGTGCAGTTTGCTCTAAAATTGTTCTTTTAAGCTGGACCCGGGCGGCCCTCGCTGCCCGGTAATCTAATGGCCGCACAATCCGCGGCTTGAGACTCTTCGGAGACCGCGATGTACCCCGAGCTACAGAAAGAACTCGACACCTTTGTGCGCCGCACGCCCAAGTCGGCGGAGGCGCACAAGAAAAACCTGAAGCGCATTCCGCTTGGCGTTGCCAGCAACTACCGCGCTTATGATCCCTATCCGATTTTCGTGAAGGAAGGCTCGGGTTCGCACTTCCGCGATCTCGATGGCAACGATTATCTCGATCACAACCTCTGTTTCGGCGCGCTGATGGCGGGGCATTGCCATCCCGCGGTGATGAGTGCAGTCGAAAAACGCCTCAGTACCGGCACCATGTTCGGCATGCCGCACGACATGGAATGGGAGCTGGCGGAGGAGATCTGCCAGCGCTTTCCGGTTGAGATGGTCCGTTTCGGAAACAGCGGAACTGAAGTTACTATGCACGCTGTGCGTATGGCCCGCGCATTCACGGGGCGAGACAAGATCGTGAAGTTTGAAGGCGCCTATCACGGGTTGCACGACAACGCTCTCGTAAGCGTAAAACCGCATGCTCCGGATTTCGGCGACATCAATAATCCATCGTCCGTCCCTGGTGGGCTCGGGGTGCCGAAGTCCACTCTCGCAAACGTACTGATCGCGACTTTCAACGATCTCGCGACTGTGGAACGGCGCTTTAAGGAGAATCCGGGCGACATTGCCGCGATCATTCTCGAACCGATTCTGATGAACGTAGGTTTGTGCATGCCCCAGCCAGGATTTCTCGAAGGGTTGCGCGAAATTGCCTCAAAGAATAGCGCGCTACTTATCTTCGATGAAGTCAAGACGGGAGCGAAGCTTGGGTGGGGAGGGGCTTCGGAATATTTTGGCGTCATGCCGGACATGATTTGTCTGGCGAAGTCGATTGGCGGCGGATTGCCGCTGGCGGCGTTCGGTACACACAAGTCCGTGATGGACCTGATTTCTCAACACAAGGTGTTCCACGGCGGCACCTACAACACCAATCCGGTTTCGATGGCGGCCGGCCTGGCGACCTTCCGCAGCGTGCTCACGCGCGAAAACTACACGCAGGTAGAGAAGCTCGAACGGAAGCTGACCGACGGCTATCGTGAAATCGTCGCAAAGGCTGGCTTGCAGGGATATGTCATCAGCGCCGGCGCAAATGGCGCGTTGATGCTCTATCCCAGCGAGATTCGCAATTACCGCGACTGGTTGACGGTGGACGTTGATCTCTGGCGGCACTACTGGTTCGGAATGGTCAACCGCGGCGTGATGGCGCAGCCGTACTGGTGGGATGAGCAATGGACGATTTCCGTTCAGCACACCGAGAAGGACATTGACCAGCATATTGCTGCATTCGCGGACATCGCTCCAGCGCTGGCTAAAGCACAGCAGGAACGCTCGGCAGAAGTTGCAGCACATTAGAACGGAACGTGAAAGGCGGGCGCCCTCGCCCGCCTTTCAAGGGACTCAGAGTGTCGGGCGAAAACAATCACGCCAACCAGCCGAATTTGAAACGTGTCCTCGGTCGCTTTGACCTGGTGCTGCTGTTCGTTGTTGCTGTCTTCAATCTGAACGTGGTGCCATCCATAGCCGCCAATGGCGGGGTCACCGTCTGGCTGTGGATCGTTGCTCTGCTGCTGTTCTTCTGGCCGCAGGGCATCGCAGTGATTGAGTTGGCTCATCGCTATCCCGGAGAAGGCGGAGTGTATCTCTGGGCGAAAGAAGTGTTCGGCGATTTTCACGGATTTCTTTCGGGTTGGTGCTATTGGACCAACAACATGCTGTATGTTCCGACGGTGATGCTGTACTTCGTCGGCGTGTCAGTTTACGTGCTTGGCCCCAGTCACCAGGGACTGGCTGACAACAAAATTTTTGCATTAGCAACTTCTACGGTATTGCTGGCGGTGCTCACTTGGCTCAATATTGTGGGTCTCGGCGTGGGCAAGTGGATCAATAATCTTGGAGCCATCGGAACGGGAATCGCTGCCGCGGTTCTGATCGGCCTCGGAATTGTGTTGTGGT
>Ga0207654_10001618_pt1 | contig 11774 bp, 10 predicted proteins | sample KBSC64metaG_FD_184355 | JGI IMG/M metagenome (GOLD analysis project Ga0207654, IMG submission 184355) | Corn rhizosphere microbial communities from Kellogg Biological Station, Michigan, USA - KBS C6-4 metaG (SPAdes) (version 2) | ecosystem: Host-associated > Plants > Roots > Rhizosphere > Soil...
TTGCGGAGGTCGCCGGCATCAACACGGGAGTTGTGATCATCACCGTCTGGGTGCTATCTGCCGGCTTGGCGGGTCTCGCCGGCGTTCTCTTCGCTGCTGCCTACGGTTCGATCACTCCAACGCTCGGCTTCTCGATCATCCTGCCGCTGTTCGCTGCTGCCGTCCTGGGCGGCATCGGAAACGCCTATGGCGCTCTGCTCGGCGGAATCGTCATCGCGTTGGTCGAGGAGTGGTCAACGCTCGTTATCGAGCCACGTTGGAAGCCGGCCGTCGGCTTCGTGTGCTACGTCCGGGGCGCGCGCGGCCCAACCCAGACCGAGCTCGCGAGCCGCATCGCAGCTTTGCTCGACTCAAAGGGCTTTGCGCACCTGTCGGGCGCCCGTGCCGCCGCCACCACGTCGGCAGCGACGCTGCGGGTCAAACGGCCCGTTCACGCGAAGACCTCCCTTAAGTCGGGTCAGACCCCTTATAGTATGTTTGGAGACTTTATCACTTCCCCCGTAGCGCGTTTCATTGCGAATTGCGAAGAGCTGGAGTTACCCGTCGACATCGACGACCATCTTTGTGTGAGCGAAAAGGCGATATTCACGTGGATATTCATTCCGGCGGACTACTTACTCAGATTGCACAAGTACATATTGGACCATAAACATCGGGAGGAGCTCATCCTTAACATAACGATCGCCTCGATTCTGTATGACCCTTCTGGCCGAACAAACCCGACCCTACCGCGCGATCACCCAGAGATGATTCTGGAAAAGGACCTTAATCCGTTGGTAGTGCAGACAGCGGCCGTCAAAAAAGTGCAGGTGTTATGCGGGACCGACCAATCGATTCACGCTGCGCTTGTATTTCACAAAAACAAGTTCTACTACACTGGCAGGTTCTGGGCGTATAAAAACAAAGGCTACCACCAGCCAGAGATGAAGGTGACAGCCGATGGCCGTGAGACGTTCGACTATTATAAGCCAGAGATGAAGGTGACCGCCGGGACCCGCGAGGGGCACAAGCTGCAGTGCGACCTGTGTTTGGCCCCCCTTCGTAACGTGGCAATGGTTCTGACTGAAATCCGGCGGAATCACAGCTGGCATCGGGAGTGGTTCACGGTTGGCGCGGAGGCCCGCAGGTACGTCGGCGCGAAGAACGTCGTGCTGTGCAGCGAGTGCCGCATCACCCCCGAATGCGCCGAACATTTGGGCACCACTTATGCGTACGCGCCAGTCTCCACCACGCAAGTCGAGATCTGCCGCCAGCTGAAGCAGTACGCCTGCCTAGTCCCGCTTCTAGAAGGCACTGTGCGGAAGGTCGAGGGCGCCCGGGGGGTCTTTCACGTGCAGCACCCGAAGGGCGACTACGTAGTTGTGGGCGGCAACCACGACCGTGACCCGGTGTTCCAGTACCCGATTATCGCCGAGCTCGACGCGACCATCATACCCGGCCTCAAGGTGATCGAGGTCGTGTGAGCCTCTACTCTGTCACCGCCGCGCGGGCCTCAGCCTTGACCGCGTCGATCATGTAGTCCGGTATCGCGGACTCGAGGCCCTCGTTTTTCAGCTGGGCCACGTACTCGTCGACCATGCGCTCGATGGCGAGCCGCATTTTCGTGGCGAGCGCCGCCGTTGCGGCCTCGGAGGGCTCGCCGGCCGCGGCAGACTCGGCGACCGTGGTGGCGAGGTAGGACAGCGCGGCGCACCGCATGGCCGCGTCCCCGGATTTGGCCTCCTCCCTTGCGACCTCTGTGATGAGGGCGCGCGACTTGTCGAAGATGTCGTTCTTGAACTGTTCAAGCTTCTTCACTATCCAGTTCCGCTCATCCCAGTCGAGGGTCACTAGCGCCGCGAGAATGCGCGAGGTCCGGCCGTTGACGCAGACAATATGCCGACCTCCTATGCCCTCCTCCCAGCAGTCAAGGAGCGCGTCGAACACAGCCTGCTCAAGCGCGTTCTGGCGGCCGGCATTGCGCGGGTCGCTGGCTCTGAGCCATACGCGGCGCAGGCACTCTTCGTCGGTGGTGCCGATTTTTATGATCCGCTCCCCCGCCTCCGTGCGCTTGACTACCTCCAGGACGTCGGCAACGCGCTGCGGTCGCCCCTCTGAAAGCTTCGTCGCGTTCAATTTGATCTCGCCGCGGATCGCGTCAATGGAAGGGAGCTCCAGCCCTGCTTGATCTTTGCGGAGACGCTCTACAACGGCGCGCAGGCACGCCAGGACGCCAGAGTCGTGCGTATTCTGCGGGTCATCGGTGTTCGCCGTCGCCAAGCGGACGTACTCGGCGACGGCTTGCTGTTTCGCGGCCGGTCCCTTGGCGGCAGCTTTGGCGGCAGCCTGGCGCTCTTCGATGGTTTGCTTGCGGGTCTCCCCCGCGAAGTGGGCGAGCTGAGCATCCCTATCGATTATTATTTCGAGCTGCCCGCCATTGGCGAACCAGAACATGTTGTTCTGGCCTATGTTTTCAAGCGCGGCGTGCGCGAACTCGTCCGCATGGTCGACAATGAACGCCGCCCCCGGCGCCTGGAAGCCTCCCGCCGCGTTCGCAATGCGCGTCGTGGGGGCCGGCCGCGCGTGTCCGCGCCGTAGCCCTTCGAGCGCCGCGATGAAGTGAGCGCGCGCCGCGTCCATCAGCTCGCGGCGGCGCTGGGCCTCGGCCGTCGTCGCGGGGGTGGGCGTCCCGTCGGCCTCGTACTCCGGCCTATGTTCCTGGCCCAGGATGCTGCGAGTGATGATGGTGGCGGCGAGCGCGTGGTCGCCCGGCGTCGGCGTCGCGCGGCCCGTCGCGCGGCTCAGAGCCAGCTGCGCGGCCTCGTCAAATGTCCCCGACGAGCGGGCGTAGACGGCCCAGGGGCTCTCCACGTAGTTCGCGAGCCAGTAGCCTTTGCGGAAGACGGACGGGTTCCTTGCTGCATAGACCGCAATAACAATGATGATGGCTGCAAGGATCCCAACAATTATTAAAGCTGCGATACCGTTCATGGCGTAATGGGGGAGGCGCACAGCCTATAATTGCCAAAATTGAACGCCCTTTTCGGCAGTATTCTCACGGGCAGCATGCCCCGACAACCCAACCCCACTATTGTGTACTGCGCTTTCGCGCATGATGAAACCATCCACAAGACCCTGAGAGGCGCTTACATAAGAGAAGCACTCCTCGCGAAAAAAGACACTACGTGGTGTCAGCTCCGAGGATCATGGTACTGTCAGAAAGGCCGCTGCAAAGAAGCCTCCCGGGCTCTAGCCCTGACTGTGCTGGAGGAATCCAAGACCGCTAAGGCTGCCAGACTTGTGGACGAAAACGCGGCAGTTATAGAGGCGGCGCTGCTGCCGAAAAACAAACGGGTCGCGACCAAGAAACCGGTCATGGTCGCGGCCGGCAAGAAGATCAAGATATCTGTTGGCGATGCTTCTATCACACTCACCTCAGTGGGCGCGATAGAGGTATCTTGTGTAGGGGCTTGACCCCTATTTTTCTGTATCGGGGTCCAGGCCTGTTATGCTGATCGGCCGGTTATCTCGGGCCTCATAGCGACTTCGGAGAGTGTTGCTGCTGGGCCACTCGAGGTCGCCCGTCACAATCTCGGCAGGCTTTGCATCGGCAGGGGATTTGGCGTCCGCCGGCTCAACGCTCGGCTTTGATATTTGTGCGGCCGGAGCGGTCGGCGCAGGCTCTGGCATTTGTGCGGCCGAAGCGGTCGGCGCAGGCTGTGCAACGGAGGGTGTCGATCCCATCGCGCGTATACTTCGGCTTCAAAGAATGCCGCGCACACTGTCGACCGACAGCGTTCCCGCCAGCCAGAGTTTGCGGACGTCGGTGAACTGCACGGGATCTGCGCCGGGAACCGCTGCCTTGTAATCAGAGTAGGTCACCGGCTTGGGCCCCGCGAACAGCTCGCGGGCGGCTCGGTAGACCACGGGCGCAGGATCGGCGGCGAACCCTTGCCGAACCGGCTTCGTGTTAACATAGGCGATAAGGATGACAACGACAACGACCACTAGCCCCAGGGCGATCGCAGCTCGGGAAACCTGCATCGCGTATCTATGCCCAAAAAGTTCGGCCGGGCTCACTCTCCGCACCCGCAAGAGTGGTCCTCGTCGGCTTCCGCCACGGGAGTCCCCATGAATTCGCGTTCGAGAGCATGGACATCCTCGTCCTGTAGCACAAGGGTGCCTCCCCTTTTCTGCGAGATGCGGCACTCGGGAGCCAGCGAGTGCAGGATGCGGTAGTCCAGCTTGAGGGCCTCTTTGGGCTTCCGTTCGAGGATGGCGGGCATGTTGTGGCGGCGCGCGTAGTCGACGACCGCAGCCAGGCCGCTCTTCTCAAAGCCGAGCAGGCAGTACTCTTGCCAGATCTTCCCGAGGCCGAAGCCGGCATGCTCATCGGGCCCGTGGCCGCGAGGGGTCCTGCTGTCGTTGAGATGCAGCATGATGCGGTCGTGCGGAATAATCTCTTTGAAGTCCTCCAGCTCCCTAAACCAGGTGTCCGCAGCCTCGTAGCTCTGCATATCGTTGCCGCTAACCCACAGGTGTGACGTATCGACGCAGAGCCCGAAGCGCGCGAGCTCCGGGTCGCGCTCTCGAATAGCCTTAAACAGCGCCGCGAGTTTTTTCGGAGTCTCGTAGTACGTCTCGGACGGCACGACTGCTGGCGTCTCAAAGTACACCCGCACGCCTTCAACAGTGGGCTCGACAAGACGGTGGAGATACTTCAGCACCGTCGAGATGGGCTCCTTGGGCAGGTGCACGACGAGGCCCTCCACTCCCGCCTCCTGGCAAACTTTGAGTTCTTCGCGGAGGAAGGCCGCGCCGGCGGGGTTCCCATTCCATGGAAAGGCCTTGTAACTGCTGTGGGCAATGGCACGCAGGCCCGTCCGTTTGATAAGCGCGCGGAGCGGGGCGCGCTCATCAGGGTGGAGGTTGATCTCGAGGGCTCTGGTATCGCTGACGAAGAACGCAACGGCTCCGACCCGAAAGTCGCCATCTGCGGCGGCCTCGCGGCAGGCCGCCTCGATGTGCGCGGCCATGCTGGGCCGCTTGCCGGTCGCGTGGTAGCGGTTGACGTGGGGCCCGAACATAGTAGTATTGGTCGTCAAGTTGCGTTCAATTACAGGCGCGCAGATTTCTGGATCAGGATGGACGACTGTCTGGCCTGCCGGCTCCCCCGCGGCAGGGTCTCGCTGGAGGGGCTCTGCGCGCTGTGCATTGCGGCCGAGGAGGCTAGCGAACGTGGGCAAGGCCCGAAATGGGAGGCGGTCGTGGCTGGCCGAAGAAGCGATACAACGTGCCGCTACTGTAACTACACATTAGCAGGGGCGGAAAAAACAAATGGAGCGCATCACGCCTGTGTTCGGAGGGAACTAATGGAACGAAGGCCACGAACCGGGGGGAGCGGCGATTCGACAAAGACGTCGTAGTTGTGGATGTTATTGACCGTATCGGTCGCTATTAGGTCGGCCAGATTATTCCCAGCCCAAAGGTAGCGCTTGCGCGCCGGAGCCGTTGGCGGTGGCTTTGGCTGGTGCGACCGTTGGTGCGTCAGCGCTAGAGCGCTTGTCTGCTTTTTAAGCAGATTGTACAAAGGCATGACGATTTCGATGAGGTCGGGATTCTTGAGCTCTCCTTCAGTCCCTTTGGCGAGACGATCCACGTACCACTCTTTCATCGTCATGAGCGAGTTGTTGCTGTCGGAGCACAGCTCGAACTTGCCAATCACCCGCCCTCGAAGAGCAGCGAGGAAGCAGTAGATGATCGCGAGCCACTCCCCGCGGTTGTTGGTTGGAACCACTTTTGTACCCGGACGCGGGCGCACCCCGAGCTCAGGGAACTCTTTGTCAACAAACTCGTACTCGTGAGGCTCCACGATTCCTTTGATGAATGTCTTGCTGAATGCGCCACCGGCGAGGTAGACCGCGTACGAGGCGCGCGCATGAGCCTTCCCATTTTCCGGGCATCCGCCATCAGTAAATCCAATCACGGCCGCTTGTGTCTCCCAGACGATAGGAGGCTGCCCTTCTTCTGCTCGCTTGGCGTTGACCTCCTCGAAGTGGGTGCAGTTGACAAACCGCTTGTCCGGGGTGCACTTGTTATCGCTCAGAGCACTCGGGTGGGTCCACCGATGGATGATGTGCTTCCCCGGCGCCACCATGACTTGGCGCGTGATCGTCGGCGTGCAGGCCTTGTCGGCTTCCCCGCCCCACAGCAGGTAGTGGGTTGCGCGCGGAAGCTGCGTCCTCAGTCTGCAATACTTCGCAAACAGGTCAGCCCTGAACAATTTCCAGTACGGCATGTGGCCCTTCCTCACGCCGATCTTGGTAGTGAACGCGGCGTTGATCATGAGGACCCCCTGGGCAGCCCAGGGCCGCAGGTCGGGGCACGTTGTCTCGCTGGAGAGCCCCGCGCGGACAAGGCAGGCAAGAATGGGCTTCAAAGAAGCCGGAAGTTTGGCGGAGCGATGCGCAGAGAAGCACAACCCCTGCGCGTCAATCTCAGAGGGATACGGGTCCTGGCCCATAATAACCTCGCCTTGATCCTTCGGCCCCGCGTACCGGAAGGGCTCGAATATCAGCTCTGGCTTTGGCGCAGTCCCGACTGCGCCGACATCCTTATTTACGAGCACCAGCGCGTTCTTCAGCAGAACCATATCGAACAGTTCGAGCCATTCGGGGTGGACTCCGCGAAGGATCTGACTGAGGCTGCGGCCACAAAGAATAGGCTCGTCCATGCCTGGGATTACTTATTCGGGCCCAGTTCAATTGATAATTGAAACTAAGAGGCTTGACCCTATCACAATGAGCAAGCAAGCTGATGACGCTCAGCACCAGCACAGGGTGGAATTCGCTCAGAAAATGTCAAGCCGCCGTATTCATGACTTTCACATGGGCACTCGGAGCCGCGACGATATCGCGGAAATAGCTGACGCGGTCTTTGAAAAAGAAATAGAGGAAGCCATTAGACTCTCTCGCGCTGAAGTCAACCGCCCTTTAGACTCTATTGAATATAAGGAGCCCCGACCTGCTCTCAACTTACCGAAAGAACCACCGCCCACACATAGCGCTCAGAAAACTGAGGGGTCTCAGTTAGACCGAGAAATTGCGCGGAGCGTGGCCCGTGACCTCGGTCTTGCAGATGAGGCCGAGCACAATATTGTAGACAAGTTGGGGCTCGATGCCGCCTCCATGGGCTTGCGGGTCCGTGTTGATGGGCGCGATGACAGCTCCGACGGGAGCTCCGATGAAAAAGAACTCCAACTAGCAGGCAAAACGCGCAAATTCCAGAAATCTTCTGGTAATGACAAGACACGAGAGATGGCCAACATTCGAAACGAGATGAGCCGTCTTACTGACTCTGTGACGTGGCTCACCTCGCAGTTAAGACTAGATGAATGCGCCAGCCGACTACGCAACATCGAGAAGCTCATGGAGAACATACCGGCGCGGCTCGATAGGCTCGAGGCCCGCGTGAGCCGGATCGATGAGACGCTCAACGGGCCACGAAACGGCGCGCCGCTATTGCAGAAGGCTTCTGATATGCCAAGCTAAGGCCTTTTGGCGATATGCCAAGCGGAGGCCTTTCTTTTTGAATACTTGTTCCACCAGGTATTACGGGATGAAGAAGACAGCACCACCCACTGATGGTGTTGCCAAGATGCGACCGGGAATTCGGAACATCCTCGAGAGCGCATTCAACACAGTAATCGCTAATGCGAAATCGCTAACAGGAAGCTCCAAGCACAGCAAGTTCTATAACCCAGACACTGTTGGCCGGTATGTAATCGCGACCGAGGCCGCGATCTTCAATCACACCGCCAGCGCCCACAACCACAAATGCGAGTACTCGGTCGCGGTCAAGAATGTGACAGCCCTGCTCCGACGCCCTCTCGGCATCCATCCCGACGACGTGGGAGCGCTCAAGGTGCTGCGCGGGGAGCTCCCAGTGTCCGACTTGCTTCAGTTGTCGGTCGAGCCAGACGAATCGGGCCCGCGCGATATCATCCGCCGAATGTTAGCCGCAACGCTTATAAAGGCCTCCTCCGTGTACGCGGAAGACAGGGAGCGCGTCCTCGCCGACGCGCGCGCTATCGAGCTGGCCTGCTACAACCACGTCATCCGCACCAGCAAGCTGCAAGAAGACCCGCCGCGCCGCCAGTGGGACTCCGACACTTTCCGCGGCATGTACAGCGCGAGGTGCGGAAAAATTAACATCCTGCTCGACCCCACGTCAACTGCCTGCCAGGAGTACGGCGCGACGGTCATTCAGCGGCTCCTTGACGGGACGCTGCTGCCGAGCGAGCTGGGCGACGCCTCGGCGCAGACTCTCTGCCCCGCGGCCACCGCGACCGAGCGCGCCGAAATTGCCGCCCGCGCAGCGCAAAAGGTCGAAGAAAAGCGCTCGAACCTCTTTGTCTGCCCGAAGTGCCAGGTGCGCGACTGCGTCTACAAAGAGATCCACACGCGAGGGCCAGATGAGGCGCCCGATTACCACTGCCGCTGCGTCTGCGGCTTCAGATTCAAAGGGCGGAACTAGCGCAAAGGGTCAGGCCATTCAATGTTGGGGAGCGGAATGACCTCAGCGGGCATCTCTTTTTTGCGGAACACCACGCGACAGACGGGGCAGGTCCCATTCCTTTCGGACCAATTCGTAAAGCCCGGGCACCTCGTGTTGCTCCAGTGGAAGATGTGGCCGCACTCGAGGACTATCGTGTCGTTCGCGCCGGCGTACACGTCCTGCTGGCAGAGCGCACACTCCGTGCTGAATACTGTGGTGCTCGTCCTTTGCGACAGCAGGCCGAGAAGCGTGTCTACGGCAATTGCCGGAGCGGGCTCAACAAATGAGCTGCCATACCATTCCTGGGCCGAAATTGGCCGCGGAGCCCATCGAGGGCCAGATAGCCACCAGTTCAGAGGAAGCTCACGCATGGTTAGGTAATTCTTGTGAATCGTTTCGACGAAGGGTATCAAAGCTGCACCAACATCAATGGGCCTTCCCGGATTTTGTACAGCAGTAGCTGCCCATGTTTGGATGAACTTTCCAAAGTTCGCGGGGGTCATTCCCAGAATCGTACACAGAGTACTAAAGATTTGGTTACTGCTGGCTTGCTGCAGCGAGTTAAGAGTTTGCGACAGTATTTCCAAGAACCTCTCTTCGGTTAGGAGGTCCTTCATGTTCGGCTCTGGCTCAGTTATGTACCTTGCCAGGTCGAGCTCCCGAACAAACACCGCGGCGCCTACAGAGCCGGTGCATACTCGCAAGAAGTTAGCTGCTTCAGCGACCCTTTCCTGGCTAAAGGCGGCATTCATGAAGTTCGATAAGTTTGGGTCCTCGGTCACATGGTCGTCCTGCGGTTCTGCCATAGGATGGAGTAAATGAAGACTTCCGCATGCGAAGTTGCCGCGGGAGAAAGCAGGCGTTAGCATGAGGCGGCCCACTCGCATCTCCGCGGATAGTGCGCTGGGGTTCAGGTGGCACAACGAGAGCGCGAAGCCTTCCTCAAAGCCGCGCCACAGTCCAAACATGTATGACCGATCGTTGTGCTCGGGCCAAACGGGGATGACTCGATAGGTGTGGGAATAGGCAGCGGCGCTGCTAATTAGGGTCGTCGAACCGTCGAACACGACTTGTTCCGAGGGAATGCTGAATGATTTCGCAAGAGACTCCACATCAGGAAACGCCCGCAAGATGATGCGATAGCCTTTGCAGCACCCACCCATCAGCGTAACCACCCCCTCGCGCAATATTTCTGACTCCCATTGCGAAGGGCCAGCATTCGCCCCTGTCTGCGTTCCATCAAGCCTCTGCACGATATCTTCCAGCGAGTGGCCCGCTCCTATTAGCGTCGCGATCGTTCGCATGTCTTTTTCTTCGGATGAAATCGAGGGGTCTGTGTCCGGCGCTTGCGGCGGGCTTCCAACTGGCGTGGTAGGTTCCGATGCGAGTACAGTAGTCCCCGATACGGCCGCGTGTATCGTTGCGGGGTCGTCAAGCCCCTCGAGTGGCGGCAAGTCATCGGCGCCACCAATATTGTTACATAGCCCGCCGCACTCACAGACAACTCCCTTCCGTGGAATGGCCCGCACTTTGCATGCTATCTCATGGACCTTACTCCAGAGCCGGCCTTTCTCCTCAGCCGGAATCCCGACGATGTAGAGGTCGGCAAATTGGTTGGAGCCGTCGCTAAACACAGCCGCGGCTGAGCGACCCGCTAGCACAACGTTTTCAATCGGTAGGACGCTCTGCAGATTTGGGTATAGCTGCTCGAGGCGCGCGCCGTACATCGCTTGGCTCAGCACCGGCGCCGAGACTGGCCGCCACCGAAGGGGGGCGAAGGTGGGCACCGGCGCTGTGAACGGCATCCCGTGGCACGAGCGCACCTTGTCGATGGGCCAGAGAGGCGTTGCAGTCTTGTGCTCATGGATAATCTCCACCGGATCCCGAGACAAAATTGAGGCAAGTGTTTCGTTCATCGCGAAATGTCTGTCGGCTCTTTTGTCTAACACATCAGCTGGCCTCTAGAGGCATGAACGTGTTCACGACCAGCGCTTTCGCGTCAATCGCCGAGCGGAACAGGATGTCGCCCGACTTGGGGCACATGATCCTCACGTCGTCGGTGACCATGGAGGCGGCGATGGACTTCACGTTGACAACGTTGATCGTGCACTGGAATGTCTCGCCATCCTGCACGGACGACCGGAAGTGGATCTTTTCGTCAGAGTGGTAGGTTTCACGGTAGATCAGGTTGGGCCTGGCGTATGTGAACATAAGCGGGTGTTTCCCAATGCGCTCGATAGTTGCGTGGTCCGCGTAGTTGCACGCGTCATTGATGGTCTTCTTGAACTGTTTCGCAGACAACGTGAATTCGAGCGGGAATGTTTCCATGAGCAGTTGCGGGTCGAGCAGGTCTTCGGCGGCGAACAGATCGACGTCGCGCGGGAACTGAGAGAGAGCGATGTCGTAGCTGCACTCCTTGTCGATGCTCATGTCCTTGAAGATTATGTTGAGCCATGTAGGGTTGTCGTAGGTCTTAACGAATGTAATTTTCGAGAAAGACCTATCAATTGTGTTAAACAGCTTCTCGACGCCATCTTTGTTGATTCCGAATGTATCCTCCCCTTCGCAGTAGTACCAATTCAGGTGCTCGCCGGAGACGTACGCGATGATGCGTGCCTTTTTGGAATGGTCGCGAGTGAAGAATGTCATCCCGGATGCGTTGCAGCGAACGTGAATCACGTGCGCGCAAATGTTTTTGAAGTACGCGAACAGGCTCTTGAAGATCGCTGGCTCCTCAAAGGCGACCTCGAGGCGGTTATTCGGGTCGTTGGGAGAGTCGACGATGCCCTTCTTCTCGAGCGAGGGGGCCTGCGGCTTGGACGGGGGGCGGCCGGGGCGCCTTTTCGCTGGGGCGGGAGTCTTTTTGGGTGGCTTTGGCGGGATCTTCTGCTCGCGAACGATTTCCGCTGCAGCTGCGACCGCCATCCGGTTTGCTGCTTCGATGATCGCCTCAACGACCCCGTCGTCGGTGAGCTCCCCGAGTGCGGTGTCGATCTCGCCATCGGAGACGACGATCTCGGCGTCTGGTTGCATGATGGAAGAGACTTCGGAAAAGACGTCACTGAATCTCAGGCCCAGCCTTTTGTCTAACTTAGGGGCTCTGCTTCTCACTTTTTACGCACCGGAACGGCTCTCGAAAGCGCGCCGGTTCGCCTGGAAGAGGCGTAGGCCTTCAGCGTGGGAGGTGAGAGCACGAGCGGCTCGCTCCGCAGCGCGACCTCCACGCTTCGGCGAAGGTT
>Ga0207654_10001626_pt1 | contig 11736 bp, 10 predicted proteins | sample KBSC64metaG_FD_184355 | JGI IMG/M metagenome (GOLD analysis project Ga0207654, IMG submission 184355) | Corn rhizosphere microbial communities from Kellogg Biological Station, Michigan, USA - KBS C6-4 metaG (SPAdes) (version 2) | ecosystem: Host-associated > Plants > Roots > Rhizosphere > Soil...
ATCCGCAGGGAAAAATCAAGGTCGCGCCGACCAAGCCGCTGGTGACGCAGCGCGACCTGGCCTTAGCCTATTCGCCGGGCGTGGCTGCTGCCTGCGAGGCCATCGTCGCCGATCCTGGCGAGGTTTTCAGCGTTACCGCGCGCGGCAATCTTGTTGCCGTCATCACCAACGGAACCGCCGTGTTGGGTCTCGGCAACATCGGCCCGCTCGCGGCCAAACCGGTGATGGAAGGCAAGGGCGTACTGTTCCAGAAGTTTGCCGGCATCGACGTGTTCGATATCGAGATCGCCGAGTGCGATCCGGACAAGCTCGTGGACATCATCGCCGCGCTGGAACCGACCTTCGGCGGCATGAACCTCGAGGACATCAAGGCGCCGGAATGCTTCACCGTCGAGCGCAAGCTGCGCGAGCGCGTGAAGATTCCGGTGTTCCACGACGACCAGCACGGCACTTCCATCATTGTTGGTTCGGCGGTGATCAACGCGCTCGCCGTGGTCGGCAAGAAAATCGGCGAGGTGAAAATCGCCTCGACCGGCGCCGGTGCGGCCGGCATCGCCTGCCTGGACATGCTCGTGCAACTGGGCGTGAAGCCGGAAAACATCCTCGTCGCCGATCGCATCGGCGTGATCTACACCGGCCGCACGCAGGAGTTGGATCCGGACAAACAGCGCTACGCGCGCGACACCAAAGCGCGCACGCTGGCCGAGATCGTCAGGGGCGCGGATATTTTTCTCGGCCTCTCCGCCGCGGGCGTGCTTACCGGCGATATGGTCAAGACGATGGCCGACAAACCCATCATCCTGGCGTTGGCCAATCCGACGCCGGAAATTCTGCCCGAGCTGGCGCGCGAGGCGCGGCCCGACGCGATCATCGCCACCGGGCGCTCGGATTACCCGAACCAGGTCAACAATGCGCTGTGTTTTCCGTACATCTTCCGCGGCGCGCTGGATGTCGGTGCAACGACAATCAATGAGGCAATGAAGGTCGCCTGCGTGCAGGCGATTGCGGAACTGGCGCGGCGCGAGGTTTCCGACGTGGCCGCGCGTGCCTACGGCGACCGGCTGATGTCGTTCGGGCCGGAATACCTGATTCCGCAGCCGTTCGATCCGCGCCTGCTGGTGTCGCTCGCGCCGGCCGTCGCCAAGGCGGCGATGGATTCGGGCGTGGCGACGCGGCCGATTGCCGATTTGACTGCCTATGCCGAGCGCCTGTCGCAATTCGTCTACCGCACCGGCATGGTGATGAAGCCGGTGTTCGAGCGCGCCAAGTCCGCACCGCAACGCGTGGTCTACGCCGAAGGCGAAGAGGACACGATTTTGCGTGCGGTGCAAACCGTGGTGGACGAAAAACTCGCGCGGCCCATTCTGATCGGCCGGCCTGCGGTGATCGAAAAGCGCATTGCGCGGCTCGGCCTGCGCATCCGCGTCGGCGAGCATTTCGATCTGACCAATATCGACGACGATCCGCGCTACAACGACTACTGGGGCCTGTACCTCAAGCTGACCGAACGCCGCGGCATCACGCCGCCGCTGGCCAAGGCGCTGGTGCGCTCGCGGCCCACGCTGATCGCGGCGCTGATGGTTGCGCGCGGCGAGGCGGACGCCATGATCTGCGGCATCGTCGGCCGCTACCAGCGCCAGTTGCGGCATATCCTCGACGTGCTGCCGCTCGATCCCGGCGTGTCCGCGCCGGCAGCGATGACGGCGGTGCAGAATGACCGCGGCATCTGGTTCTTCGTCGACACGCACGTGCAATACGAGCCATCCGCCGAGCAGATCGCCGAGGCCACGCTGCAGGCGGTGCTGCGCCTGAAACTGTTCGGCATCGCGCCGCGCGTGGCATTGCTGTCGCATTCGAATTTCGGCAGCCACGACAATCCCAGCGCACGCAAGATGCGCCAAGTGCTGGAGCTGGTGCGGGCCAAGGATCCGCAACTGGAAATCGATGGCGAGATGCAGGCCGACACTGCGCTGAACGAGGAAATTCGCGCGCGCATCTTCCCGCACTCGCTGCTGCGCGGCCGCGCCAACGTGTTCGTGTTTCCGAATCTGGATGCGGCCAACATCGCCTACAACCTTGCGCGCCAGTTCACCGAAGGCGTGGCAATCGGCCCGATCCTGATGGGCGTATCCAAACCCGCGCATGTGCTCACCCCGGCCTCGACCGTGCGCCGCGTCGTCAACATGACCTCGATCGCCTGCGTGGAAGCGCAGATTCGCGCGCAAACGTCCGGTTGAAGTGACGCCGCCAGCCGGCGTCGTTACACTGGTGGTCACCCCATCACGTCATGATCGGCGCCGCGCGCCGTCGGAGATACCCATGAATCCCCTCACCGACATGCTCAACCAGGATCCCGATCCGTCCGAGACCCGCGACTGGCTCGAATCCATCGAAGCGGTGATCGACGCCGAAGGCACCGAACGCGCGCATTTCCTGCTGGAAAAACTGGTCGGCGAAACGCGCCGCGCCGGCGGGCATCTGCCTTTTGCGCCGACGACCGAATACATCAACACGATTCCGCCGCAGCTGGAGGCCAAGCTTCCCGGCGACGCGAACATGGAATGGCGCATCCGCTGCATCATCCGCTGGAACGCGATGGCGATGGTGGTGCGCACGAACCGCAAGCCGGGTTCGCTCGGCGGACACATCGCGAGTTTCGCCTCGTCGGCGACGCTGTACGACGTCGGCTTCAACCATTTCTGGCGCGCGCCGAGCGCGGATCATCCGGGCGACCTGGTTTTCCATCAGGGCCATTCCAGCCCCGGCATCTACGCGCGTTCGTTCCTCGAAGGCCGTGTCGGCGCCGATCAGATGGATCTGTTCCGTTGCGACGTGATCGGACATGGCCATTCGCTGACGTCTTATCCTCATCCGTGGCTGATGCCCGATTACTGGCAGGTGCCGACGGTGTCGATGGGCCTGGGTCCGATCCAGGCGATCTACCAGGCGCAATTCTGGAAGTATCTGGAAAACCGCGGCCTGATTCCGAAATCCGACCGCAAGGTGTGGTGCTTCATCGGCGACGGCGAGGTGGATGAGCCCGAGTCGCTCGGCGCGATCACGCTGGCCGGACGCGAGAAACTCGACAACCTGATCTTCGTCGTCAACTGCAACCTGCAGCGTCTGGATGGCCCGGTGCGCGGCAACGGCAAGATCATCCAGGAACTCGAAGGCGCGTTCCGCGGCGCCGGCTGGAATGTCATCAAGCTGGTCTGGGGCAGCTACTGGGATCCGCTGCTCGCACGCGACAAGGACGGCGCCTTGCGCAAAGTGATGATGGATACGGTCGACGGCGAATACCAGGCCTGCAAGGCGTTCGGCGGCGCGTACACGCGCGAGCATTTTTTCGGCAAGGACCCGCGCACGCTGGAGATGGTGCGCAATCTTTCCGACGACGACATCTGGCGCCTGAACCGCGGCGGCCACGACCCGCACAAGGTTTACGCCGCCTACCACGCCGCCACGCATACCGAAGGCATGCCGTCGGTAATTCTGGCCAAGACGGTCAAGGGTTACGGCATGGGCGCGGCGGGCGAGTCGCAGAACCCCACGCATCAGCAGAAGAAACTCGACGACGATTCGGTACGCCATTTCCGTGACCGTTTCCAGATTCCGATTGCCGACGACCAACTCGCTGATGTGCCCTACTACCATCCGGGCAAGGATTCGCCGGAGGTGAAGTACATGCTCGAGCGCCGCGCCGCGCTTGGCGGTTTCCTGCCGCAACGTCGCCGCCACACCGATGCAAAATGCCATGCGCCGGATCTTGCCGCTTTCGAGCAGATCACCAAGGGTTCGGGCGAGCGCGAGATTTCCAACACCATGGCGCTGGTGCGTGGCATGAACCTGCTGCTGCGCGACAAGGAAATCGGCCCGCGCGTAGTGCCGATCGTCGCCGACGAGGCGCGCACGTTCGGCATGGAAGGCATGTTCCGCCAGATCGGCATCTACGCGCCGGAAGGGCAGAAGTACCGTCCTCAGGACGCCGATCAACTGCTGTACTACCGCGAGGCGCAGGATGGCCAGGTGCTGCAGGTAGGCATCTCCGAGGCCGGCGGCCTGTCGGCGTGGATCGCGGCCGGCACCAGCTATTCGTTCTCGAACCAGCCGATGCTGCCGTTCTTCATCTACTACTCGTTCTTCGGCTTCCGCCGTGTCGGCGATCTGATCTGGGCGGCCGGCGACCAGCGCGCGCGCGGATTTTTGATCGGCGCGACTGCCGGCGCCAGCTTCCCCGGCGAAGGTTTGCAGCATTCGGATGCCGCCTCGCAACTGATGGCCGGCACCGTGCCGAACTGCCGCGCCTACGATCCGACGTTCTCCTACGAGGTGGCGGTGCTGCTGCACCACGGCGTCAAGGAAATGTACGAAGAACAGCGCGACGTCTTCTACTACATCACTACCACGAACGAAAACATCCGCCATCCGGACATGCCCGAAGGCTGTTACGACGGCATCGTCAAGGGCATGTACCTGTTCCGCGATGGCGGCAAGCCGAAGAAGAACGAGCCGCGCGTGCAATTGATGGCCGCTGGCGGTTCCGTGCTCGAAGCCGTCGCCGCCGCGGAAATGCTGGACGCCGAATTCGCGGTCAAGGCCGATGTGTGGTCGTGCCCGAGCTTCAGCGAGTTGTCGCGCGATGCTTATGATTGCGAACGCTGGAACCGCCTGCATCCGGAAGCCAAACCGCGCGCCGCGCACATGGCGCAGTGCTTGAGCGGCCACGACGGTCCGCTGGTCGCGGTTAGCGAATACGTGCGTGCTGTCGCCGACCAGGTGCGTGCCTTCACCCCGGAAGGTCGCCACTTCACCGCTCTGGGCGCCGACGGCTACGGCCGCAGCGACACGCGCGAACATCTGCGCGAGTTCTTCGAGATCGACCGTCGCTGGATCGCCCACGCCGCGATCGCCGCGCTCGCCGCCGAAGGCAAGATGACGGCGAAGGACGTCGCCCGCGCGGTCAAGACATGGAAGCTCGATGCGGAGAAGCCGAACCCGTTGGGGGTGTGATCACCGCGGCCGCGACCGCTTCAGCGCCGGGTTGAGCCGATCCAGATCCGCCTGCACCTGCTCCGGGCTGCGCTCGTAGACGATCTCGCGTCCCATCGCCTTGCCGGAAAACGCGGTCTTGTTCGGTGTCGGCGTCATGTCGCACTTGACGCTGTGCACGCCGGCGCCGAGCACCACCGTGATGCGATGCGCGTGCTTGTTCAGCACCACGACATCCATCGTCTTGCCGGTTTCGGTGACGCGCACCGTGATCTTTTCGATATCCATGGAAATAACGGCTCCGCCAGGTGGCTTGAAAGACCGAGTCCTGACGCGCTGCGCGGTCAGGTATGTTGTGCAATCCTGCCGTAGTGCCGTTTATCGTGCGATCAGCAAGCGGGCGTACACTCTGGTTTCCCGAGCCAAGGAGGTAACGCAAATGCAGCGCACTCTCTTATCCATGGCATTGAGTTTATCCTGTTTTGTGGCCACCTCGGCTCTCGCCGCCGATGGTTATGTAACCGGCAACGTGAACCTGCGCGCCGGACCGGACGTCAGCTATCCAAGCGTCGACATGCTGCCCGCCGGCACATCGGTTGCGATTTTCGGCTGCGTCGATGGCTGGTCGTGGTGCGATGTGGCGAACGGCAACGATCGCGGTTGGGTTGCCGGCAGTTTTCTGCAGGAAGAATACCAAGGTCGGCGTGTGTACATTCCGGAATACGGCGTACGCATCGGGATTCCGATCGTCGGCTTCGTGTTCGGCACCTACTGGGCCGATCATTACCACAACCGTTCCTGGTACGGCAGTCGCGATCGCTGGAGCCATATCCAGCCGCATTACCGGCCGATAGTCAGGCACGACGAATACCATGGAAATTCGCATGACTATTCGCATACCTCGCACACACCCAGCCAGCCGTCGAATCATGGATCGCGGCCGGCGGAGCACATAGTTGCGCCTGCCCATCAACAACAACGCGGACCGACGCATACGGTGAACCACAATGCCGTGGCGCACCCCGTGCCGCACAACGCGGCCACGCATCCCGCGCCAAAGCAGACGCCGCATGGGCATCCGAACGATGACCACAAGGACCACAAGGACAACGGTCACTGACGCCGCGGTCCACGCTGATCCGGAGGCGGCGGCGCGCGAGTGCCGCCGCCTTTTGATTGCCCGGGATGCAAGAATCCGGCGGCCGCCCGGGTCTGATCGAATAACACGTCAGTGGATAAGACAATGCTGCGCCAACTTTTCGCCACAGGATTGCTCATGATCGTCACCCAACTCGGGGCGCAGGCCGCGCCCGTCGAACGGCCAACCGCCCCGGCCCATGCCGAAACCATCACGCTCGGTGGCGGCTGTTTCTGGTGCCTGGAAGCGGTGTTCGAGGAATTGAAGGGCGTGGTCAGCGTGACCTCGGGCTACGCTGGCGGCCATGTCGCCAATCCTGATTACGAACAGGTTTCCAGTGGCACGACCGGCCATGCCGAAGTGGTGCAGATCGTGTTCGATCCCCAGGTGCTGCCGCTGGACGTGCTGCTGCACGTGTACTTCACCATCCACGATCCGACCACCGTCGACGCCCAAGGCAACGACGTCGGCCCGCAGTACCGCTCGATCGCGTTCTATCGTGACGCTGCACAAAAGACCGCGATCGAGAAGGCGATCGCCGAGGCGGGTCATGAATATTCCGGCAAGATTGTTACCCAGGTCGAGCCGCTCACCGTGTTCTACAAGGCGGAAAACTACCATCAGGAATATTTCCGTCTGCACGGCACGCAACCGTATTGCCAGCTCGTGATCGCGCCGAAAGTCGCGAAGTTTCGCAAGAAATTCCACGATTGGCTGAAGTGATCTAGCCGAACAACTCCGGCTGCGGCAGTTCATCCACGTTGCAAAAATTGTGCAAGCCGACGCCGACCAGGCGGTAGAGTGTCGTCTCCGGCAGTTCGACGCGCGCGCGCAAGCTTGCGGCGATCTCCACGAACTCGTTTTCCGACTGCGGCGCTGCAGACGGTGTGTGGCTGCGCGTGAGGATGTGGAAATCCGCAGTCTTGAGCTTCAGCACGACGGTGCGGCCGATGCGATCGGTCTTGCGGCTCGCGGCCCAGGTCTTCGCGGCAAGCGTGCGGATCGTCGGTTCGATGACGGACAGCGGCAAGTCGCGCTCAAACGTGTCCTCGGTCGAGATCGACTGTACGAGTTGGTCGGGCTCGACCGGGCGCTCGTCGACGCCCTTGCTAAGCTCGTGCAAGCGGCGTCCGTAACGGCCGAAGTGCTGTTCGAGATCGCGCACGTCGCGCAGGCGCAGATCCGCGCAGGTGCGGATGCCGAGCGCGGCGAGCTTGGCGTCCATGACCTTGCCCACACCCGGAATCTTGCCTACCGGCAGCGGTGCGAGGAACGCTTCGGCCTCGTGCGGACGCACCACGAACAGTCCATTCGGTTTGCGCCAGTCCGAGGCAATTTTGGCAAGAAATTTGTTCGGCGCGACGCCCGCCGAGGCGGTGAGCAAAGTTTCGTCGACGATGGACTTGCGGATGGATTTCGCGATCGCGGTGGCCGAATCCAATTCCGACTTCGTCGCGGTGACGTCCAGATACGCCTCGTCCAGCGAAAGCGGTTCGACCAAATCGGTATGGCGCAGGAAAATCTCGCGTACTTGTTTCGACACGGCGCGGTAGCGCGAAAAATCCGGCGGCACGAAGATCGCGTGCGGACATAGACGCTCGGCGCGCACAGCGGGCATGGCCGAGCGCACGCCAAACTTGCGTGCTTCGTAGGACGCCGCGCAAACCACCGAACGCGCACCGCGCCAGGCCACGACCACCGGTTTGCCACGCAAGGCCGGATCGTCGCGTTGCTCGACGCTGGCGTAGAACGCATCCATGTCGATGTGGACGATTTTTCGCATGGAATTTTCCATGTGCGAATTGTGCGCGCGGCGTAGTCGATTTCCTACGCCGACGCGCGGCGCTTGCCGATTTCCGTGAACCGTCCGCATGACCATGATGACGCCACCCAACGGAGGTGGATCATGCAAAACATTCAATTCGAGGCGAGCGGGCGCAGCATGCGCTGGTACGAATGGCTGACTGGACTGCTGTTGCTGAGTTTGGCATTCGGCGTGCGCGCCGGATCGGTCTATAAATGCGTGGACGCAAGCGGCGCAATCGCATTTCAGGATCGCGCCTGCGCCGCGGCGCAACGGCAGAGTGAAATCGCGATCGCGCCGGCACCGGCGCACGCAGCATCGCCGCAATATGCCATCGACACGCGGGTGCAACGCGCGAGCTTTCGCGAACCGCGTTCGCAGTCGCGGTCCACGCACGCATCCGCCTACGAATGCCGCGCCAGCGACGGCCGCGTGTTCTACCGCCTCGGCGCCTGCCCGCGTTCGCTGGCGGCGGAAGGTGGTAGCGCGAGCCACGGCAAAGGCCGCGGCGGCGGCAATTCGGTGAGTGTGTCCGGTCATCCGGTGCCGCGCGATGAAGCGTGTTCGCAGATGCGCCGCGCCGGCTCCATCGGCCGTGGCGGGCACGAATTCGACGAGCACATTTCCACGTACGACAAGAATCTGGGCCGCGATCCCTGCGCCTGATTTGCGGATCGGGTATCGTTGCGGCATTCCACGATCCGGATTGCCGCATGGCGCACAAATCAGCGATTCTGACCGCCGCATTCGCCATCGCGCTCGCGGCCTGCTCGAGCAGCAACGCGCCGCCACCGGTCGATCCGACCGTCGCCGCCAAGACCGCGGCAGAAGCCGCCGCTGCGAAGGAAGCGGCGCTCTACGAGCAGATGCGGCAAAGCGGCAGTTGGGATATCGCCACATCGCTCGGCAACGAGATTCTCGGCAAGTATCCGGGTACACAGGCAGCCACACAGGTACAAAAGACAATCGAAGCGACGCGCGAAAAATCCGCCGCCATCGCCGATTCGCACCGGCTCGCGGGCCTGTGGGCCTACACCACGTCGGCCGAGGATGGCGGCACGCAATACGCCGCAGCCATCGCGACGAAGGAAGCGCTGAAATTACCGAACGCGCGCCTGCGCCTGGTGCTGCGCCAGCATCCCAAGTGGGGCCAGAGCGTGTACTTGTTGCTCGACAATGCCACGTTCGATTGCAAGGGCGGCTGCGCGACATTGCCGGTGAGTTTCGACGGCGCCGCGCCGCAGCGAATGAAGGCAACGATTCCACCGACCGGCGAGCCGGCGCTGTTCATCGACGACGACAAGGGCTTCATCGCCAAACTCGAAAAAGCCAAGACCATAGCCATCGGCGTGAACCTGAAGGGCGCTGGCGCATTCGAAGCCGAATTCGAAGTCGGCGGTTTCGATCCGGCCAGGCTGCCGGCAAAGCCGAAGAAATAACGCTCTGCGCGCGCAATCGGCTAAAGTGCGCGCGATGGACGAGAGCGCAAAGCCCGCCGAACCCGCGACGCCTGCCGTCTGCCTGAATTGCGGTGCGCAACTGCATGGCGAGTATTGCCACGTATGCGGCCAACCGGTGAAGGGCATGATTCGTCCGTTGTCGGGCATGCTGCACGACGTCGCCGATACGATCTTCAATATCGATTCGCGCATTTTCCACACCTTGCTGCCGCTGTATTTCCGTCCCGGCTTTTTGACGCGCGAATATTTCGCCGGCCGCCGCACGCGCTACGTGACGCCGTTCCGGCTGTACTTTTTCCTCAGCATTTTGGCGTTTTTCACCATCCAGTTCACGCTCGGCGAATCGCATCTTGGCAAGTACATGATCGACTTCGACGATGGCGACGCGCCGGGCATTTCGTCCGCGATGACGCCGCAGGAAGTAATCGCGCGACGCGATGCAAAACTCGCGCAATTGCAATCAGCCAAGGCAATCAGCGGGGCGGTCATCGGCGCGACCCCAGCGCCCGTCAAGGTGAACAAGCAGGTAGCCGCAGAGATGGACAAGGGCGCCGCGAAAGTGCGCAAGGAAGCCGACGCGCGCCTGGCTTATCTGCAAAAGGTCGCCGACGCGAAAGCGAAGGGCGAAGCGCCGCCGCCGGATCCGGATCTCGAAACGCTGAGCTTCAACGACAAACCGTGGGACGCGAAATCCAATCCGCTGCGCGTCGGCTGGCTGCCGGATTTCGCAAACGCGCGCCTGAACGCGGCGATCGAACACGCCAAGGACAACATCCCGCGCATCCGCAAGGATCCGACCCTGCTCATCGCCGGCGCGCTCGGCGTGCTGCCGCAGGTGCTGTTCGTGCTGATGCCGCTGTTCGCGCTGCTGTTGAAGATTTTCTACATCTTCAAGCGCCGCTTGTACATGGAACACCTGATCGTGGCGCTGCACAGCCACGCATTCGTCTTTCTTTCATTGTTCCTGTTCACGCTCGCAGGATTCGCGCATGCGTGGGCCCTTACCTCAGCAACTGCGCTTGCGCCTATGCTCGGCCTGCTGCTGTTTGTGATGGGATGGTGGATTCCCATCTACCTGTTCGTCATGCAGAAAAGAGTCTATGGCCAGGGCTGGTTCTTCACGACGGTAAAATTCTGCACGATCGGCATCTGCTACACGATCATGATTTCGCTCGGCGCCGCCGCCGCGTTCGTCATCAGCCTGGCCACGGCGTAATCGTTTTCTACCGCTGCGGTCGGTGCTCGCGCGAATTCGCCGCCGGATGCGGCTTGGCCAGTTCGGTGCTGCGTTGCTGCGGCGTCATGTGCAGCAGGTTATGCCGGTAGGCATCGCGCTGATTCTCGGGCAGGCCGCGCCAGGTCTGGCGAAACGCGCGGCGCTCGTCCGGCGTCAGCGCCTGCAGCATCTGTCGCGTCGGCTGACGTTCCTCCTGCGGGATCGAGCGCAGGAATTCACGCGCGTTGCCCGCCTGATTTTGCGCCTGCGCGCCGGCGATGAAGGCGCGACGTTCGGCCGGACTCATCTGCTTGAACTTCTCGCGCAATTTTTCGCGCTGCTCCGGCGGCAGGCTGCCGAATCGCTTGAATGCCTGGCGGATGCGCTCTTGCTGCTCTGGCGGCAGGCTCTTGAACTTGTCGTAGCGCTGGCGCAACTGCGTGCGTTGCTCGGGCGTCAGGCTGTTCCATTTCTGGAAGCGCTGGCGCACTGTCGCGCGCTGCTCGGGATTCATCGTCGCCCAGCGCTGCGCGCCGCGCTGCAGGCGCTGCTGCGCGGCCGGAGAAAGCGTGTCCCATTTGTCCTGCGCCGGCGCCAATACCTGTTGCTCGGCAGGACTCAAGCTGGACCACGGAACCGCAACGGTTTGCCCGACGGCCGCAGGTGCGGCTTGATCCTGCGCCCATGCGCCGGCGCAGGCCAGCAGCGCCGCGGCGAAGGCGATGATGATTGCGCGGTTGCGAATGTTCATGGGTGTTGCCCCTGTTTCGTGTTTGCATCCGGCGCCGCCGTCGAGGCCTTTGCATCTTCCGCCAAACCGAGCGGATCCAGCCCGTCGGCCGCATCGCCGTAATCGCCCAAGTAGCCGATGACATCCAGATCGGTCGGCTGCGCGGATTTGTCGCTCTTGCCCTTCCTGTGCGCGTCTGCCTTCGCCGCTTGCACGGCCCGCATCGAATCCGTGGCCGGTTTCGCCGGCGGCGGCGTGGCCAGGCCTGCGATCCCGAATGTCACGACGGCGAGCAAGGCAAGCATCAGCCTTTGTCGTCCTGATCCTGGGCATCGAGCCAGGCGTAGAAATCCAGATCCTGCATCATCTCGATGTCATCTCCGCTCGCGATCAGATCCA
>Ga0207654_10001637_pt1 | contig 11706 bp, 13 predicted proteins | sample KBSC64metaG_FD_184355 | JGI IMG/M metagenome (GOLD analysis project Ga0207654, IMG submission 184355) | Corn rhizosphere microbial communities from Kellogg Biological Station, Michigan, USA - KBS C6-4 metaG (SPAdes) (version 2) | ecosystem: Host-associated > Plants > Roots > Rhizosphere > Soil...
TTTATGAATGATATTAAATAAAATTAGAATTGACACGGTACATATCATTTTTGGCAACAGTTAAATAGAGGTAATATCTACCGCTTTTTTAAACTCTCAGGTATTGAGTTAATATATTTTAGTAAAGCAAAAGAATTTAAAAAGGTATTAAATATTAGCTAATCCGGCGATGTGAGCCGGCTGGGTACGCCCCCCTTTTTTTCCACTAAATTGCCAGTCTGTAGCGCACACTTTTTACCCAAACTGCTAAAAACCGGCTTAATGATATGTCTCACAGCCCCACCTACGGTGATCACGACATCAAGCACACTGTCTGTCGACAGTTGTTCTTTAAAAAGAATGATCTAGAAGCCTTCGAGCTCCGCTTTCCGGCAAGCCCCCGCCCCCCCTGGAGACACAATATGTAGCTGTTCAATATAATCTGTTTGAGGTTCAGTTGCCCCGCAGTCTCAATGTAGGTATCGATTTTCTCCTGATTTCTGGCGTAATTCCATAAAACGAAAACCAAGCAGATGAGCAGATCGATCACCAGCCCTAATTAACTATCTTGCAATTTACCTCATTTATCTCTCTTCTTTCCGTTTCTATATGAATCGGCTTAACGCGGGGAAAACCGATCCTCCACAGACTTATCCCCCGCTTCTGTGGATAACCCATATATAGTATTTTCACCTCGGGTTAGACCACATCATAGAGTATATTAAACCTTTGAAAGCAGTCCAGTAAGCACCAACCGCGGCCGATGTTGCAACTCATTCTATCGGTTTTTATCCGGTATACTACAGTTTTAACGATTTAAAGATCCACGCGAGAGGATTTATTACGAACGATCACCGCGACGATCTCAGGCACAATAGTGCAGTCACGTATGAGCGTCCTTTGGTCTACACGAGGAATGTGCTTACTTTACAAGCAGATTGCGCTACGTAAAAAATAATTCATTCGCAAGGGTGTTATACAGCAGATTTTACGTAGCGCGATCAAAAGAAAATCATCACCTCCCCTCCTCCACCGCGGCTAATGGGGAAAGGTGGAAGAATTTTCTGATGAGATAATTCTTAATTTACGAGGTGAACCGTGTCATTGATAACCTATGCACCTTCCGTCTCAGAGACTGAGGTGCTTCCCAGCCCCTACTTTGACTTTGCTCAGGCTGTGGCCATGCGCCGGATGGCACTGAACCTGTCGGATCAACCAGCCTATCTGCTGGCACCGGAGATCATCTTGTTGCTCGACAATTTCGCCGATCTCCGCAAGAGAATGCTGTTTGATTTTTTATGGAACACCGGCGCACGGATCAACGAAGCCCTGGCCGTGACACCGAAAGACATTGTGCTCGATGCCGTCAAACCCTTTGTGGTGCTGCGAACACTAAAGCAACGCAATCAGACGGCAGGTCGCCGCGGCCGCCCCGGGAAAGATACGCCGGTGAAACGGACTCTGCCGTTACTTGATCCCGGTTTTGCGCGCCGGCTGCGAGATCATCTGGCCACTTTTACCCGTTATGTCACCAAACCGGTATGGGAAATCTCCGATGACACCGCCCGCAACTGGTTGAAAGAAGCCCTGGGTAGGGCGCAACGAACAGGGATGACCTTCTCCATTGAAAGCATCACGCCACATACGTTCAGGCACAGTTTTGCCATGCATCTGCTCTATAACCGGGTACATCCGAAGATCCTGCAATCGTTCATGGGACACCGGGACTACAAAAGCACAGAGATCTACACCCGGGTTTTTGCACTGGACGTTGCCGGTCAACTGGGTGTGCGCTTCGAAATGACCCCGGAACACGCGTTACAGTTACTCGGCCCTAACAGATAATATCTCCAACTATTGCCTATGACAGTGAATGACTGGCCCAGGTAATACCCTTATTCTTGCTGCTCGTCATAATACATACCATTAAAGTGACGGCGTCACAAAATGCGTCATACTCAGAATAACGAGGCTCTATGGCTGGACGACACGTTTACGGTAACCCCTGACACTACTGACCTTGCTACTATTCAGGACGACTATCTGGGGGAATGTTACGGACACGATGAATGGGGAAGCAGTGGGACTTCCCGTACACAGATCGCCGGCGATACGCATTTCTTTCCGAATAACCATGACAACTACACCGATATCCTGAAGATCATCGCTGACGGAGATTTTACCCTTCTGGTGCAGGTGTCCCAACGCGTCTGATTTTCCGATAGACCTCGCTGACAACGAAAATAGTTGCCCTACATTATTCACATAATCATATATTAAGTTTGTATATCAACAAGTTAAAAAATCCGTTCCGGAAATGACATTCCAGGTCAGGGGGCCGCAGATGACTTTATATCCGCCGACCAGCACCGCCGGTACCAGGGATCCATATGAATCATCTGCCACGACGTAAAATATGAAGCCAGGTTAATTCAGTGCAATACTCGCATTCTCGTCTGACCTAACGCGCACTTACGCCAAGAAACGCTGATCACTGCACTGTTTTTCGACGTTGTGCCCGGCGTTTGATGGCATCCAGTATCTTGCTTTCCTGTTCACGGAGCCCTACTTTCTTATACCAACCGGCCAGTTTTCTTAAGTCAGGCACACTCACTTTTTCGTTAGGATCATAGGCATCCAACTGAGTCATATATTGGGTCATCAGCGCGATACATTTTCTGGCCCATTCCCCTTCAGCAGCCGATCCAGCGGTCACATGAGGCCGACGAGGCAAACGTGGACGCATCGGTTTTACCGCTTCCGGTACGGACTCACTGACATACGTAAATTTAATGGCGTGCACAGAGCGGCCTATCTTCACAGGTTCCCAAATCACCGAGATATCGGTCGAGGCATTAATGCGATCGAGAGAGGGTTGCAGCAGTTTTTGCCTGAAGTCCCGGTAATCCTGGTATTTTCCTTGCAGATTAGCTTTCTCACGCATCCATTCGATCTCGAGGGTGACTTCAATAGTCCCATGACTCCGATATCGTGTCAGGTTACGCGCCTTGACCAACCAGCTGTAAAGACGGATCGAGAAAGGTGTATCCAGTCTGGCCAAGTTTATAAAGTCCAGTTTGGTAAAGCTTTCTTTGAGTTCAAACAGATAAGGAGCAACGTCCTGTCCAAAACGCAACACGACCGCACTATGGTCGTCATTGCTGACATACTCAAGGCGCGAAAACCAGGAAAGCTGAACGGTTCGGACCTTCCCATTACGATCTTCTTTGTAGATCGTCACCGGTTTTTTCATCAGGCTGTCAGCTGCATCACGCAGTTGCCGGTGGCTACTGGTCGGATTGACACCGTAAATGCGCTGGTAATCACGAGGATAAAGTGTGTACAACATGTCCGGTTGTGGCTTTCTGCTATCAATTTGCGCAAGGGCCAGGTTCAGGAGACGCATTTCGTCCAGTGTTACGCCATAGGCACCCTCAAGAAGATCGTTCCCCTGCACCACAGTCAATGTGTCATGATTCATTCGCTCTATCCATAATGTGGAAACATAATGGGATTATTCCACATTAATGAGAGCCGCGTAAATCGTAATCCTCCTTGACCCATGATATTCCTCACAACAAATTTATCAGGTGCGCCGTAAAACCGCGTCCTTCAGGGCGGGGAAGATGTCAAACGCGTCAGGAAATGATTCCACCTGTAATACCATCAGCAATGTCCGGATACGCAGACATAGCTCTGCCGCCACAGATAAACATTCCACCTTTATCACATACAAACAGGAAATTTCTCCACTCATAGGAATATCCCGAAGATTCACCCTCCACTTTATCTAGGTGACCCGTGAAATAAAAAAAATAGGTATAAGAACAATTTGATGAAAAATAAGGCATTGATATGACTCATTACATGTAAATGAAATCATTTCCCCTTCTCTGTTCCCCTTTAACACCAATTTTGTTTCCTCTTCCTGACCGCCGGACAGGTAATTTCTCCACCTTTGTTTGCTACATGAACAGAAACGGTGCCACCCGATGTCGACAATTCATACAGTAAAACTCTCTACATACACGTTGTAGGCACAGAAAATCATTCCACCCTTATTTTTCCCTCACGCTCTGGGCTAAACGGCGCTTATGCTCGACTACAGGAAATGTCTCCACTGTTACTCACTGCCCGGTGCATAAAATCATTCCACCTGTAACTCCCCTTCAACAGGAAATACATCCACCTTTTCTGGCACGCCGAACAGGAAATTCCTCCACAGATGAGAATAACCCGTTGTACTGCATGGAGAGATGCAACAGAAAAAATCTCCACCTTTGAGCCATCTTCTCGAGCCACCCATCACTCTCCCAGACTAAACCATTCAATAGGGCATAGTGTTTGAGAGCAGAAAATTGTTCCACCTTTGCCTCTGATCCCAGCAAGATGCATAATGATAATTCGGAATGATCCTGTAGCAATAAAAGTGCTGTTTATAATCCAAGATCATAATTATCAACAGGAATTCCTTCTACATTTGGCATGAAAAGGATCCACGTAGATCATGAAATTGATCCACGGGAGACAGAAAAAAACTCCACGCATACAGATTTAACATTTTGATATTATTTAATAATTTTATCGATAAAGAGAAAGTTAAAAAGAATAAATAACAAGTATCCTTCGGATATCTGTTTATGATCGTCGATCATTTAATCCCTTCTTTATGTGTCCTCATGATCACGTCGGATCTGTCTTCACTGACATATGTCACACTTATGCTTTATTTGTCTCCTTATGCGGTTTAACCGTTGTTTTGCGCTTTTATTGGTGTTTTACTATAAAGATGAAAAAATCCAAATAAGGGATAACATGGACCTTAAGTCAACACTGGATCGTTGTATAGAACGCGGTCAATTTATGACACAGGAAATTGCTAAAGCGCAATTTGGTAACGACAGTCCAGAAGCTAGAGCAATTACCCGACGCTGGCGAATCACTGAGGCTTCAGATCTTGTCGGTGTGACAGCGCAAACAATCCGAAACTATGAAGAGTCAGGAAAGTTGCCTTCACCAGAGACGGCGATGATCGGGCGGGTTGAGCAACGTACCGGTTACTCTATACAACAGATCAATACGATGAGAGATGTTTTTGGTACCCGTCCGACAAAACCTGACGGACAAGATCCTGTTGTCCTCGCCGTAGCTGCTCATAAAGGAGGGGCTTATAAAACATCTACATCAGTACATATTGCTCAATGGATGGCATTACAGGGCTTACGTGTTTTATTAATTGATGCAACAGATCCTCAGGCAACAGCATCGCTTTATCATGGTTATGTTCCGGATTTGCATATTCATCCGGATGATACTCTTCTACCGTATTATATGGGGCAGCGTGACGATGCGGTTTATGCTATTAAACCGACATGCTGGCCGAATCTCGACATCATTCCCTCTTGCCTGGCTGTACATCGTATCGAATCCGAAATTTATCCGTTGCATGATGCGGGAAAACTTCCCGTTGCCCCGCATCTTCTTCTTCGGGCTGCTATTGAATCTGTGTGGGGCAGTTATGATGTGATCGTACTGGACAGTGCGCCAAACCTGGGGATAGGTACTATCAATGTCGTCTGTGCTGCTGATGTGATTGTCGTTCCTACGCCGGCAGAGCTATATGACTATGTTTCTACCCTGCAATTCTTCACCATGTTGCGCGATCTGATGCTCAATATTGACTTGAACGGTTTTGAACCCGATGTTCGCGTCCTGATCACTAAATTCAGCAATGCCGTCGGTAGCCAATCTCAATGGATGGATGACCAAATCCGTAACGCCTGGGGCGGGATGGTTCTTAAGGAAGTGGTTAGAGTGACGGATGAAGTAGGTAAAGGTCAGGTCAGGATGCGTACCGTGTTCGAACAGGCTGCTAATCAACGTTCAACGCCAGCTGCCTGGCGTAACGCTGTGGCCATTTGGGAACCGGTTTGTGCTGAGATTTATAATCGATTAATAAAAACGCGTTGGGAGAATGCGTAATGAAAAGAGCCCCTGTATTACGTCATGCGCCAACGATAAATTTTGATGAAGCTAATGCGGCCCCGATCAAAGAGAGCGGACTATCACCTTCGGCGCCTGCAGTAAGCCAGCTTTCTTCACGTGTTAGCGCGATGAAAGGAAACAGCATCACCCTAGCCGTATGTGGGGAAGATGTTACCTTTGTTCTGAAAACTATCGCGGCGGATCAGATAGAAGTCAGAACGAGCATCTTCGCCGATAACGAACGTATTCAGGACTTATTGACCGAATCTTCCCTAGATGATTTGTTACCCTCGTTTTTTACGTCGGGCCAGCAGTCCCCAGCCTTTGGACGTAGTCATAATGGGCTTGTCGAAATTGCAGATGGGAGTCGTCGTCGCAAGGCCGCCATTCTCACCGGCTCTGAGTACAAAGTTCTTGTCGGTGAATTGAACGATACACAAATGCGCTGGCTATCCCAAATTGGAAATGACTATCGGCCGATCAGTGCGTATGAGCGTGGCTTACGCTATGCTCGCCGGCTCTTTTCTGAATTTGGTGGAAATATCAGCCATCTTGCTGAAGCAGAAAACTTATCCCGCAAGATTATTCAGCGTTGTATTAAAACCGCCGAACTGCCACTTGAAACCTTACAGTTATTTGCGAACCCTAATGAACTCAGCGCCCGCAGTGGTGAAATGCTCTACAGGTTCCACGAGTCAGATTTTGCAGCGCTTAAGCTGCTGACTCAGATGCTGTACGAACAGCAATCTGAAGGTCTCACTTTCAGTACTGAAGAGTTGCTAAAACGTCTGATGCCTGTCACTAGGAAAAAAACGGATGTCACCGTGCGTAAGTTTGCCGTTGGTATTGAGGCGAAATACTCGGACAACACAGTTTCCTTTAATCTGATGGATGCGCCTGCTTCTCTGATTGAACGTATTGAAACACTGCTCGCTGAGCATGCTAACTCGGAAAATCTCTAATGCGCTAATCCTTGAAGTGGGACCACGGTCCCACTTGTCATCGGCCCCTTTTCTGTCTTCACCTCTATGGTTAAATTTTGTTAGGTGGGACCGCGGTCCCACTAGAAAAAATATTATCTCCAGTCGCCCAAGGTGCTGGTACTGCAATTTGCTGTAAATAACTCCTGCATATGTCATATAAGGAGGAAAGGCATATCCCGTCGAGGCATGATTCTGACGTATACCTCATTCACTACTCTCATCGTTCCATGGTCAATTCATCGCGTCCGGAATTAAAAAATAGTATTAACAGCTAGCCGTTGTTCATACTTAGGCATTTGGGGCTCGCTTTTTGAGGGATCCTGACCATATACCGTAGGACGCTGAGTTCACTTTTTTGGACTGACCCGCCCCGGTAGACGATCCTGCCCTATAGTTGGAGCATAGCGGCTGTCTCTCTTCGCCACAGGTGATTTCGCTGATACACTATATTATCCAGGCCGGTGAATCGGCGAATGCAGAGGCATTTGTCCGCGAACTTGCCCTGCGGGTTCCGCAACATGAGGAGGAACTGATGACCATCGCACAACAGCTTGAACAAAAAGGTATCGAGAAGGGTATCGAACAGGGTATCCAGTTGGGTGAACAACGCGGTATTGAAAAAGGTGAGCGTGAAGCCTCACTGAAAATTGCCCGTGCCATGTTGGCCAATGGCCTCGATCGCGATTCGGTGATGAAAATGACCGGACTTACCGCTGACGACCTGGCGCAAATCCACCACTAATCCCAACGTCGACGGGCAGGGCAGCCATTGTCAGGTAAAACCGCATCCGTTTCCCCGGAAAACACCACCTCAGCGCTCAGCCATCTGGCGTTCTGCGCCCTGGTGGCGTTGGGGCTGGCGCTGGCGCTCAGCGGCAACCTGGCCGCACAATCCGACCTGTTCCGGCTGACCTACGCTTCTGAAACCCTTAAAGACCAGGGCTGGGACAATTATGTGCTGGACGCACACGAGTGGAAATCCGGCGTAACGCCTGTACCGTCACAGCACAACGGATTCTACGTCGAAAAAGCAGCGCTGAATGCAGCCTTTGCCCAGGACGGTCGCCATCTGCACTCCGTCCCGTTTCGGGTGGTCGGTGACGCAGACAGGTTTATACATGTGATGGCGGAGTATGGTCTGTGTACGCGCCGGCTGGGCAGCACGTCTGCCAGCCATACCATCGCGCGCTCATTCGCCGACGATACGGCCAAGCCGTTCGGTAAAATTGTAGGTGAACCGTGAGGCAAAACTCCTTTAACCTGCGTTGCATAGCTGTCCTGAGCCGTTGGGCACAGTTCTTTTTGTCGACCCCCTGACAATATCATCGGCATATCGAACAATCATCACGTTTCCCGTTGCCAAAAAATCATGTAGCATCGCCTTGTCCGGTTTTTGCGGGTAAAGAATGGCATTATCGGGCAAGGTATGTGAATAATCACAGGTAACGTTGAAACCGGCAGCACTCCAGGCCTGGCCTCCCCAGAATAAAGGTGGCCAACAAGTCGGTTTTTAGCAGGGTATATTTCATCAACTGACTCCTCTTTAGGGTTGTAATGGTGTCTTTACGCATCAACAAAATATCCCCTGGAGACAATAAAATCAGTCATGACGCGTCCGGTGGCGCCCCATACACCCAACATCTCCCACTCAAGTGAGCGCGGTCATTTTCGGCCACCTTTTTTATTGATATTGTCCGGCTGCGCCGTCCATGCGGCCCATTAAAAATCAAGCGCCTCACAGAGTACCGGGTGATGCCCCGGTCCATCATGCTGCTCACTGTCGCTGCCAACGTAGCAGCTCAGACGATCATCCCAGAGGCGGACCTTCAGCATCTGTCCGATAAGCCGGGACGGGACGCTGTAGACCACCTGTCTGACGTTGATGGTGCTACTGCTGTTGACCCGGACAGACAGCTCCTCGTAGTCCGCACGCCACCGCTGAGGAAGTGGCTTCAGGTGCGTCAGTTACTGACGGACCAAATCCTGATTGCGCTGGTTGTGACGCAGTACCTGTTGTGTGACGAACTGGCGGTACTCATTCAGAGAACTGAACTCGTTATTCCCGCGCAGAAGCAGGGCCTGTCGTATACGCTGTTTGAGGTGCCCACGCCGACCCGTGCTCATGGCCCCGGGGGATGGCGTCATACCGTAGTGTTCGCACAGTCCGGCATAGCGTTAGGTCTGGTTACGGTGATCATCCGCACTCAGGTTTTTCCATGCTGCGGCCAGACTGTCCGTACGGTGTTCCGCTGGTACGCCACCCAGTTGACCGAGCGCCTCCTGCAGTCCTTCGGCCAGGGCAGTAAAGCTCTCCCCGCCAGTGACAACCCGCATCCAGCTCCAGCGACTCCATTTAAGGCGGAAGTGGAAGAGTTTATGTTTCAGCGGCCTGCCATTAATGGTGATGACCGTGCCTTTCAGTTGGGTAAAATCAGACAGCGCCCGCATTCCCGGCTGGTGCTCCTGAAGGAACATGATCTCACGTTCTTCACCGTGGCAGGCTTTCCAGGTGCGGATACGACGCTGCAGTGTCCGGCGCACATTAGCAGGATACTTACCCGGATATTTATCCTGCAGATACTCGAGGACCGTCGTATGGCCATCCTGGAACTGCTGTAAAAGTATGTCCGACAGCGCGACCTGGCCGAACTGCTGGAACAACTGGTCACCTTGCTGTTGGCCGGATACACTACTAATGAGCAGCTGGTATCATTGATGAATTACATGCTGCAGGTTGGCGATACGGCCTCTCCGGAAACCTTTATCCGCGAGCTGGCTCGCCGTGCACCACAGCACGAGGAGGTTCTTATGACCATTGTACAAAAACTGGAACAAAAAGGCCTGGATCGCGGGCTGGAAAAAGGGTGTTTGGAAGGCAGTAAGGAAGGGCGCCAAGAAGGGGTGTTCGAGGGCAAACTTGCCGTTGCCCGCACTATGCTGGCGAACGGCATCGATCGCGATTCAGTAATGAAAATGACCAGTCTGACTGCCGCCGACCTGGCGCAAATTCGTCATTAATCCATCGTTACGACGGGCAGGACAGACGTTGTTAGATAAGACCGAATCCGTTACCACGGAAAACACCACTTCAGCGCTCAGCCATCTCGCGTTCTGCGCCCTGGCAGCGCTGGGGATGGCGCGTCAGGATGGCATCGCCGGCACGCCGTATGCAGAAAATTTATTCCTTATTCGCTGGCTGGCCACTGCCCAAAAGCAGAAACGATTCCCCAAAAGCGTCGCCGTCGACATCACCTGGCTACTCGAACGCGGGCGTAAGCATGGGCCAGCCGGAAAACTGCGTCAGCACCTGGACCACCTGTGGCGCTCCTGCAGTGGCAATCTGGCCGCACAATCCGATCTGTTCCGACTCACCTACGCCTCAGAAACGCTGAAAGACCAGGGTTGGGACAATTACGTGATGGACGCACGGGAGTGGAAATCCGGGGTTACCCTGACGCCGTCACTTAACAACGGTTTCTACGTCGAAAAAACGGCGCTGAATGCGGCCTTTACCCAGGACGGCCTCCACCTGTACCCCGTACCCTTTCGCATTATTGGTGATACAGCCACATTCATTCGTGTCATGACGGAATATGGCCTGAACGCGAGGCTCGTCGACAGCACCCCAGATCACCATACGGTCGCGCTGGAGCCCGCGTAGCATTGCTCCCTGTCAAACCGGTAAAAAGGAAACACCGATGACAATGGCCGATTTTCGCCGAATGGCGGCAAAAATGGATCAGCATATGTAGCAGTTAGACGCGCAAGGCGTCACGGAACCGCCCCAGGTCATCAATCGCATGATGGGCTATACCCATGAACTGCATCAGATTTGGACCGGCACCACGGATAAGGAACTGATGGCATTAATCCAGGAATATCCGGGGTTTTACCGTTACGCCCTCATCATGGAAACTGCGTCCGAGCAGGAGAACCAGAGGTCGTTCCGATCTTATGACGGCATGCCTGAATTCTCTGCAGCCCATAAACACACCATGGAACAGATACTCACCACGGTCGCAACCCTGGAACGGGGATACCTCGCTTATCAGGGCAATGCCCTGTCGGTGTTTGATGAACAAATAATCCGGCTGGGCCAGTCGTTCAGGTTATGGCAGGAATGCGTAGAAGATTTCAGGAAAGTGCTAAATGCCAATGAGAACGTCACCCCTATGCAGCGTGACTACGCTCATGCGAGGCTGACACGGATTGCCGATCGGCTCATGGATTTACAGGCAAAAATCCAGATGCATTGAAAATGACGTCTATGCCGGAACCCCCGAAAATTCCACCTCATTTTTCACTTCCGGCGACAACTTATTTGGCGCAATGGGGCGAAGCTGCAAAATGCGACATTTGTCTCTTTAGCCCGTGGGGTTGTCGCCCGCCAGTGTTCTGATCCGCTGGCGTAGAATATCAGCCGGCAGAGTCTCAATGTCCGGCAGCATGGCCACTAGGGACAATGCCTGGATAGCCAACACAATCCCCCTGGGCGGCTTACTCTGCTCATAACGGATGTAGGTACGCATCGATGACGCCCGTTCCTGCGTCCAGTCAAGCCCCGTCCGCCAAAGTTTCAGCTCGACCCCCCCCCCGCTCACGTTAATGTGTCATTTTGTCACACTGTGACTGCTCCCCGCCCTGTCGGGCGAGGCTTCCCACTTCCTAGGCCGCAACCGTCTGTGAGACGGATTTACGCAGGCCTCCGTGGGCTGAAACGACGAGTCCCGCCGCCTGTAATTCAAATATGCCCTGCTGT
>Ga0207654_10001638_pt1 | contig 11702 bp, 12 predicted proteins | sample KBSC64metaG_FD_184355 | JGI IMG/M metagenome (GOLD analysis project Ga0207654, IMG submission 184355) | Corn rhizosphere microbial communities from Kellogg Biological Station, Michigan, USA - KBS C6-4 metaG (SPAdes) (version 2) | ecosystem: Host-associated > Plants > Roots > Rhizosphere > Soil...
GGACCGGATAATCGATGCCGGAAAAGTAGTTGCCGGCCCGGTAGACGTTGTCGATGGCGGCGACCAGGGTCGTGCCGAGGACGGAGGGATCGGCATACACGCCGTCGTCGCGCCTGGCGATGCAATGCTCGGGACCGGTCGCGGCGATCCGCGTCGCCGGGGTCTGCGCCTGCGCGTGCGGATGCGGCGCGGCGGATAGCTCTGTGGTCACATACGCTCCGTGCGGTGAATGCTCCGGCGAGGGCTGGGCCGGGCTGCGCGCTAGCGTATCATGTTGCCACTTGAAAATAAACTACAAGCAACAAAGTTGTTTCAAGGAAATTTCAGAAAGGATGGGACGACGGGCGGCCAAGCCGCCCGTCGTCCCGCTCAGCGGCGCTTCGGCGGGTACAGGTCCATGCCCGCTTCATTGATCTGGCGGCGCAGGTCGCGCCGTTCGTCCGGCGTCATGCGGCCGCTGCGGCGCGAGTCGTGCGACTGGTCGCGCTGGTCACGCTGGTCACGCTGATCCTGATGGTATTGCGGCGCGCGACGCTGGTCGCCGTAGCCGCGCGCGTCATCGCGTTGGCCATGGTCCTGCGGCGGCAGCCGGAAACGCGGGGACTGCTGCGGGTATTGCTGCGCACCCTGGTCATCGCGCCGGTCGCCATACTGCTGGGCCCATGCACTGCCGGCCCCGAGCACCAGGGCGCACGCCAGCGCAGCGCAGCGGGCCAGGCGGCCTGCCTTTTTCGCTCCGTGGTGGTGGGTGAACGCACTGTTCATGGTGTTCCTCATTCGCGATGCCGTGTCGGGAGTACGCTGTAATTTAAGCTGTGGTGTAAGCTGCGATTCGATGGGACCAGTGTATGAGGAATCGACTCCGGGCATAAGGCGAAATGGGTAAAGTTTGTAACACAATGTAATGGCTCGACCATACCCCCTTTTCGCCGAGCCATTAGACGTTACCATAGCGACATTAATCTGACAAATTACAGAACGCGATGAATGCAACCACATCGAATGCCGGCACGGCCGGCGCGAACAGCGGCCACTCCGCGCGGATCATGGTCGTCGACGACGACGTGCGCCTGCGCGACCTGCTGCGCCGCTACCTGACCGAACAGGGCTTCCAGGTCGTCACGGCGGAAAGCGCGCCCGCGATGAACAAGCTGTGGCTGCGCGAGCGCTACGACCTGCTGGTGCTCGACCTGATGCTGCCCGGCGAGGACGGCCTGTCGATCTGCCGCCGCCTGCGCGGCGCCGGCGACCAGACCCCGATCATCATGCTCACCGCGAAAGGCGAGGACGTGGACCGCATCGTCGGCCTCGAGATGGGCGCGGACGACTACCTGCCGAAACCGTTCAATCCGCGCGAACTGGTGGCCCGCATCAACGCCGTGCTGCGCCGCAAGGGCCCGGACGAGATCCCCGGCGCGCCCAGCGAAACGCCGCAGACGTTCGAATTCGGCGACTTCGTGCTGGACCTCGGCACGCGCACCTTGAAGAAGAACGGCGAGACCGTGCCGCTGACGACGGGCGAATTCTCCGTGCTGAAGGTGTTCGCGCGCCATGCGCGCCAGCCGCTGTCGCGCGAGAAGCTGATGGAACTCGCACGCGGCCGTGAATACGAAGTGTTCGACCGCTCGCTGGACGTGCAGATCTCGCGCCTGCGCAAGCTGATCGAACCGGATCCGTCCAGCCCGCTGTACATCCAGACCGTCTGGGGCCTGGGCTACGTATTCATTCCTGAAGGCCAGCCGCGCTAGTGTTCGCTTCAGCCTCGAGGGAACAGGCCATGCCGCGCCTGCTCGGCAGGATGAAGAGCGGCCTGTTCTGGCGCACCTTCTTCCTGCTGTCCGTGCTCACGGGCCTGTCGATGGCCTCGTGGATCGGCATGCTCAACGTGTTCCAGCGCGGTCCGCAGGTCGAGCAAACGGCCGAACTGCTCGTCTCCGTCGTCACCATCACGAAGGCCGCCCTGACGCACTCCGCGCCCGACCTGCGGCGCGAGCTGCTGTTCGAACTGGTGTCGAACGAAGGCATCCGCATCTACGATGTCAAGCCGACGGATGCGGTCGAACCGCCGCCGCCGAATTCGCTGATGCCGGAAGTGGCCTCCCTCGTGCGTGACAAGCTGGGCCCGGACACGCGCTTCTCGCGCCAGGTGAACGACATCCCCGGCTTCTGGGTCAGCTTCGACATCGATGGCGACAAGTACTGGCTCATGCTGGAGCGCGACAAGCTGCCCGGCCTCACGCGCGTGCAATGGCTCGGCTGGGCTACCGGCGTGGGTGTGCTGTCGATGCTGGGCGCCGCGCTGATCTCGAGCCTCGTCAACCTGCCGCTGGCGCGCCTGACGGCGGCCGCACGCTCGATCGCCCAGGGCAAGCGCCCCGCCCCGCTGCCGGAAAAAGGCTCGCAGGAGATCATCGAAGCGAACCGCAGCTTCAACCAGATGGTCGAAGACCTGCAGCAGCTGGAAAAGGACCGCGCCATCATCCTGGCCGGCATCTCGCACGACCTGCGCACGCCGCTCGCGCGCATGCAGCTCGAAGTGGAGATGGCGCCGCTGTCGGACGAGGCCCGCACCGGCATGCAGTCCGACATTGCCCAGATGGACGCCATCATCGGCCAGTTCCTCGACTTCGCGCGCCCGACCGAGAGCGCGTCGTTCGTGCCGATCGACCTGTCCGCACTGCTGGAAGACTGCGCCCACGCGGCCGCCCGCCTGGCGGACGTGCGCACGACGACCGACATCGAGCCGGACATCCACGTGTTGGGCAACACGACCGACCTGCGCCGCGTGATCAACAACGTGATCGAGAACGCGCGCCGCTACGGCAAGACGCCGGGCAGCGACGTGACGGAGATCGACATGGCCCTGCACGTGAAAATGACGGGCCATGGCCGCCGCGCCGTCGTCGAGATCAACGACCATGGCACCGGCGTGCCGGACGACCAGATCCAGCAATTGCTGCGCCCGTTCACCCGGCTGGACAGCGCCCGCGGCCAGGCGAATGGCGCCGGCCTGGGCCTTGCCATCGTCGAGCGCGTGATCACCCGCCACAACGCCGAGCTCACGGTGCGCAACCGCGACGGCGGTGGCCTCGTGCTGCAGTTCGCGCTGCCATTGGCCAACTGAGTCTAAGCAATCATTTCCCCTCGGAAGCGTGACTTGTGCAGTTAAGAGCGCCGCCGCACGGTCGCGCCTGCTGCAACGGCGGTACAGTCGGCCTACAACCACTCATTGAGGAGGCCAAGATGAAAAAACTGCTACTCGCCACCTTGTTCGTCGGCACTTTCGGCAGCGCCGCGCTGCCCGCCGCCGCCGACGTCGTCATCCGCACCGCCCCGCCGCCGCCCCGTGACGAAGTCGTCCCCGCGGCGCGCCACGGTTACGTCTGGGCACCGGGCCACTGGGAATGGCGCCACGGCCGCTATGTGTGGGTCCGGGGTACCTGGCTGCGCGAGCGCCATGGCTACGCCTACCACGCCCCGAATTGGGTCGAGCGCGACGGCCACTGGGTGATGGAACGCGGCGGCTGGCGCCGCGGCGACCGCGACGGCGACGGCGTGCCGAACCGGCTCGACGAGCATCCCAACAATCCGAACCGCAATTGAGCGGGGCTCAGCGCCCGGACAGGCTGGCCGGGCGAGCAACCATGGCGTCATCCTTGCCGGATGGCGCCATTTTTTTTGCGCCCAGAAAAAAGAAACCGCCCGCGCATCGCTGCGCCAGGCGGCAAATCCAAGCTCGCACTTGGAGGAGACAGAGGAGACCAGCGCCCCGGGGCGCTGTAACAGAATGGCAAATTGGGACGGCATCCCAGGCTGCAAGGGGCAACGGCCATTATTTTTTTCCCGTCGACGTGTAGGCCTGGACGGACAATCACGAGTCCGCCAACGATGCTAGACTGGCGACCCATGAACGCCGACGCCGACCTCCACGTGCGCAGCTATGGCGCCGACACGGGCGCCGACCGCCACGCCTACGCCCAGCTCGTGCTGCCCCTCGGCGGCGCCGTGCTGCTCGACATCGAAGGCCGGCAGGACCGGCTCGACCCGCTGCGGGGCGCGTGCATCGCGCCCGGTGCCTGGCATGCCCAGCGCGGCGTCGGCTCCAACGAATCGCTGATCCTCGACATCGATCCGGCCACGCTGGCGCATCCGGCCTGGGACTGCCTGTTCGAGCGTCCATTCATGCCCCTCGGTCCCGGTGCGCGCAAGCTCGTCGAATTCATGGGCGTGATGTGGACGCAAGCTCCCGCCCGGCCCGCGCTGCTGCACGGCTGGGTGCCTCTGCTGCTCGACACGCTCGCACTGGACGCGCCCCGCCCTGCCTCGCGCCTGGCCGTCCTGCTGGCCAGGGTCGAGGCCGAGCCCGGCCTTGCGTGGACGACCGGCACGATGGCCCGCTGCGCCGGCGTCAGCGTCAGCCGCCTGCACGCGCTGTTCCGCGCGGAACTGGACACGAGCCCGCACGCGTGGCTGCGCGACGTGCGCCTGTCCCGCGCCCGCGCGTGGCTGGCGGAGACGGCGCGTCCCATCGCCGAGATCGCGCTGGCGGCCGGCTTTTCCGACCAGAGCGCGCTGACGCGGGCGTTGCGGGATGCGACGGCGATGACGCCGGGGGCTTACCGGCGGGCGAGCCAGGAAGCGCGAAGCCGGACTACAAGCGTTTCCTGATATGTTTCGCGACGATTGTCGGCACCTCTTCCCAAGGGCTGCCCAGGCGTTGGCACGCCGCGAATTCAGCGCTGCTGTCGTCACCGATACCGCGCAACGCCAGCAATGCCGTGGCACGTTGCGCGTCGCTTTCGGCATACCGATACAACGCGCGCAGAAACGATTGCAGTTCCTTAGCCTGGGACATCCCGACGTTGATAGCGGACTTAAAGCTGAGCATCAGATTCACGGCCGCTGCAATGCGAAACGACGTCGCGCCATCCTGCCAAGGTTCGTTCAGATGCGCTCGAAAAGCCAACAGCAATGTATCCAATGCTTCGTTTGTCCTGATCTCTTCAAGCAGACCGATGACGAAGCCGGCCAGTTTCGCTTCCGTGGCGAGCCGATGAAGTCCGTCGCACCCGTCGCGGCAATACGTAGCGACGACATCCGCCCAGGTCGCCAGTGGAACCATCAGTCTTTCGCTTTCCAGCTCATCAACCGCATGCCACTGCAGTTCCGCGCTCATCGCATCGAGCGCGTCTGCCAGGGCAGGATCGGGATACGCCGCTTCCCTCAGCAAGTGTTCGACCTCCAGCGTGCCCGCTTTTGCCCGTTTTCGGAGAGACGCGATGCTCATGCGACCGGATACCCGATTTTGGCGGCTTCGACAATGAGCACATCGTATGAGCGCAGCGCGCCGAGCGCCGCAATCAATCCCGGCGACAAAGGCTCATGCCGGTATATCCGCGCAATGGCTTCAGGCGGGACGTCGACCCCATAATAGCGCCCGGCAAACTCGTGACAGGTGGCCGGACCGCCCGCGTAATATGACAGCATCCATGCCGAACCATCCGGATCGGCGTCCAGCGGATAGATAATCTCTCCCTTGCACCAGGCATCGCCACCGACCGGACACCAGACACAGAACGTCGTGTCGCCCATGTGAAAAGCCGGTTCATGCAAGGATTCGGAAAACACGGCAGGAGCATGAAGCATTCGGCGCAGCCACACGCGGCGAAGCGTCGGATCCGGGCATCGCAGCATGCCGGACTTCACTACTCGGCTTCGCGCAGCCATGACGAACGCTTCGATCCGCTGTCGGAAGTGGCCGTTTCGGACAGGTGAAACGTGGTCGGACTGAACTTGTGGTCGACGTCTTGCGACGCCGCCGCCGGAGCGCGGGTCGCGTTCGCCACGACTGACCTGGCGCGCATCGCGCAGCGGCAGACCACTGCACCGGCTGCCACGATGAAGGCGCTGATCGTGATCGCGAGGCCATCGGGACGTCCCGCAATCACGAGGATGCAGGCCACGACCACGAGGTCGATACAAACGAAATAATCGAAAGGCGCTTTGGTCCCGGGACCGGCTTTTTTGGTTGACGTGTACATTCGAACAAACGGACGATAGACGATGCTCGCGCTATTCAATAGCGCATGTCGAATCTTAACATTTCCATGAGGAAACCATCCAGTCCGCAGCCAGCGGACCTTTGCGACAGGTCACACGATACAATGTGACCATTCTGATCAATGGCACTGTCATGAAAACATCCTTGGGCTCGCGAGGTCGGGCGCAACTGCTCGCCTTGTTCCTCGGCCTGGGCGCCACGTCATCCCTCCAGGCAGAGCCTCTGCCGTTTGCGGGCCGCTGGCAGGTGGACGACGATCCGGAACCGCAGGCGGGCTACACGACGCTCGTCGTCAAGGGCGACACCATGTCATGGCATGGAAAGGACAAGTCGCTGCCCAAATGCGTCCGGCAGTTCACGCTGAAAAGGGAAAAGCCGGGCACGGTGTACACCAATGCGCGCGGCACGAAATTCATTGCGGGCGCGCCGGGCAGCATTCCGACCTTTCTGCTGCAGCTCGGCCCCGGCGCCTGCGGCAACGCGAGTGAGGCGGTCAGGATTAATTATCCGTTGATCTATGACACACGCCACATCGAATTGATCGAATACGCCACGGGAAAGCCGGTCAGTGTCCGCCGGTTTCATCGCAAGCACTGACCGTTCGAGCTCCTGCGCGAGACCACGTCAAAAACCCGGTAGTCCGCGCCAAGACACCCCGCCGCCCCGCTCCGACAATGGATGCTTTTCCGCATCCGGAGCATCACGTGACCACCGACAAAACCTTCCTCGGCATCGCCGCCGGCATCGTTGCCGGCGCCTTCTGGGGACTCGTCTTCCTCGCGCCGAAGCTGGCCGCCGATTTTCCGCCGCTGCAATTGTCCGCCGGGCGCTATCTCGCCTACGGCATCGTCGCCGCCGTCCTCGTCGCGCCGTCGTGGAGGCGGCTGCGCGGCGTGCTTGGCTGGCGCGAGTGGCGCGCCCTCGCCGGCCTCAGCTTCATCGGCAACATCCTCTACTACGTGCTGCTGGCCCGGGCCGTGCAGGTGGGCGGCGTGGCGATGACGGCCTTCGTGATCGGCCTGCTGCCGCTCGCCATCACCCTCGTCGGCAGCCGCGAGCGTCACGCGCCGGCGTTGCGCGCATTGCTGCCCTCGCTGGCCTGCAGCGCGGCCGGGCTCGTTTGCATCAGCTGGCAGTCGCTTGCCGCGTCCGGTTGGGGCTCGATGACCGGATTGCTGTGCGCGGGCGGCGCCCTCGTGTCGTGGACGACCTATGCCGTCACCAACAGCCGCTGGCTCGCCAGGCTGACCCACGTGTCGGCGCAGGACTGGAGCCTCCTGACGGGCGTCGTCACGGGCCTGCAAGCCATCGTGCTGGCCGTGCCGGCGTATTACGGCAGCACCCTCGGCCACACGAATGCGGACTGGCTTCGCTTCGCCGGACTCATCGGCGCGATGGCGCTGTTCTGCTCCGTGCTCGGGAATGGCTTGTGGAACGTCGCCAGCCGCGCGCTGCCGCTCGCCCTCACGGGACAGATGATCGTGTTCGAGACCACCTTCGCCGCGCTGTACGGCTACCTGTGGGAAGGCCGCTGGCCGACGGCGCTCGAAGCGATCGCGCTGGCGCTGCTGGTCGCAGGCGTCGTGATGAGCGCGCGGGCGCATCGCGCGGACCCGCACGTTGCACGGGAGGAAGCCAGCGCCTGATGCAAGCAGTCGGACGGTGAGGCACCGAACAGAGGGCGCCAGGCGTGCGGGGCATGATTCGAACCTAGCACAGGAGAACATCATGAAGCGCCCAGTTAGACTGCTGAGCATCATCGCCGCCGCGGTACTGGCGGCGCCGGCACTGGCCGGCGAGATCGTCAAATGTGTGGACAGCGACGGCCACGTCACCCTGACGGACCAGCCCTGCGCGACCGGCGCGGCCACCATCCCGCTGAGCCAGGACACCGGTCGAGCGCCGCCGCAACGCCACATGCTGCCCGCGGCGGAGCTGCCCCATGTGGCCTGGAAGCGGCCGAACCTCGCCGCGCCGATGAAGCTGGCGCGCGACGTCGCCACGCTGAAGGAAGCGCGGCGCATGCTGATGCTGCAGGATGCGCGGCCGCGCCTGGCCGGTTTGAACTGATCAGTGCAGCTGGTCGTGGAAGCCGTCCAGCGGCTCGAACCCGAGCAGGTCCGGCTCGTTGGCCGACAGGCCCAGCGTACGCACGAGCTGCAGCACGTCCTCGCGCTGGATGAAGCTGGCCGATGAGCTGGCCGTCAGCAGTTTTTCCGGCGGCTGCGAACGGGCCACGGCATAGCCCTGCACGTAGTCGACGCCGATCTCGGCCAGCGTGCGGATCGTGGCCGCGTCCTCGGCCCATTCGGCGATCGTCTTCATGCCAAGGTTGGCGGCCAGGTTGACGATCGCCTCGACGATGGCCACGTTGGCCGGATGGGCGTTGATGTTGACGATGAAGTTGCCGTCGATCTTGAGGACGTCGGCCGGTAATTCCTTCAGGTACGAGAACGACGTATAACCCGCGCCGAAATCGTCCAGCGCCACCTTCACGCCGAAATTGCGCACCTGGTCGATGAAGCGGCGCGTGTTGTCCAGGTCGTGCAGCGCCACGCTTTCCGTGATCTCCATGCACAGGCGGCTTGCGACGTGCATGTAACGCCCGAGGATGTCGAGCGTGTCCTGCACGAAGCGCTCGTCGTTGAGCGACGCGCCGGACAGGTTCATGCACACGAAGCGCGTGTTGGAGAGGGACTGCAGGTTGCCCTCGATCCACGCCAGCGTCGTCGACAGCACCCAGCGATCGATCACGCCCGCGCGTCCGCTCTTCTCGGCCGCGGCGATCAGCGGGCCGGCCGGGGCCACGCGCCCATCCGCCTCGCGCATGCGCAGCAGCACTTCGAAGTTCAGCGATTCGTACGGTGCGTTCAACGACATGATCGGCTGCATCTCGAGGAACATGCCCTCGGTGGCATCCGGGCCGGACAGGCGCGCGACCAGGTTCAGTTCGTTGGCGCGCTCCTGGAACGCGTTCGAGCCGCGCTCGTACACGACGAGGCCCTCGCTGTGGCCTTCCTTGGCCTCGCGGCAGGCACGGTCCGCGGTCGACACGGCATCCTTCATCGGCATGCCCGGCGAGACTTCGATCAGGCCGACGGAACCGCGCACGTGGAACGCCTTGTCGCCCACGCGGAACGGCGTGCCGCCGATGCGCTCGACGATGCCGCGGCAGATCAGCGATGCCAGTGGGATCACCGTGTCGGGCATGACGATCACGAATTCGTCGCCGCCCACGCGGCCGATCTTCTGGCCGCCGGCCAGCGTCAGCTCGATGCGCTCGCACACCTGCTTCAGGACTTCGTCGCCGGCCGCGTGGCCGAACAGGTCGTTGATCAGCTTGAAGCGGTCGAGGTCGATATAGGCGAGCGCCAGCGGCTTGCCCGCGTTCAGCAACTGGACGGCGCCATCGAACATCTTCTCGATGCCGCGCCGGTTGAAGACCTTCGTCAGCGGATCGTTGTTGGCCATGAAGCGCAGCTGCTCGGTGGCCTTGTACTGTTCGGTGACGTCCTGCAGCACGGCTTCCACGCGGCCGCGCGCCAGCGTGGCGCTGACCATGAAGCGCTGGGCGCCGTCGCGGCTGGCGATCTGCATGTCGGCATGGCTCTGCGCCTGAACCTGTTCCAGCAGGTCCGTCCACAGGCTGTCGGCAAAGAACTGCTTCCACGCCGTGCGGCCGGGGACGATCCCGGTGATGCCCAGCATCCTGCGCATGGCCGGGTTGGCGCTCTCGATTGTGCCGTACATGTCGAGCGTGAACAGGCCGACGGGCATCGCCTCGTAGGCGTGCTCCAGCTTTTCCTGGGCTTCGCGGCGTTTTTCCGTCTCCATGCGCATCTGCTCGGCCACGGCCAGCGCGGCCAGCAGGCTGGACGCGAGCGCGGCCGTGACGCTGTTGATCACGTTCAGCACCTGGTGCATGCCGAGTGCCGCCGACACGACCTCGGCCAGCGACGCCACATACGTCAGCGCGAACGAGGCCGCGAACCAGCCTGCCACGCGGTTGCGCGAGCGCAGGATGATCGAGACGAGTCCCAGCGTCATCAGCGAGAAGCCGAAGGCCATGATCACCCACAGCATCGGCAGGAAGGTGCCGTAAGGCAGCGCGATGGCGCCGACGAGCAGCGGCAGGCAGGCCCATTGCGTGATGCGCAGCGGGATGGCCCAGCGCGTCCCGGCGAGGCCTTCGCGGAACAGTTCCTGGTACAGCGTGAGCGTGGACACGCCGTACAGCGCGATGGTCAGCGAACGGCCCGTCAGCATCCATTCCGGCGGCACGGTCATGCCCAGCCACTGGGTATCCCAGCCCGCCGACAGCCCGCCGATGCGCAAGTTCAGGATCAGCCAGCCGGAGAACAGCACGTACAGCGGCTGGCGGTTGATCAGCGCGGTAATCAGGACGAACAGCGCCAGCACGATCATGCCGCCGTCGAGCAGGCCGGACTTGCGGTGGTAATCCTCGATCGACTGGTCGAAGGCCGTTTCCGGCCATTGCAGCACGTTCAGCCGCGCCGGTCCCGAAAAGCGCCCGCGGCAGAGGATCGTCGACGGCAGTTCTGCCAGTTGCAGCGCGAAGCCGGCCTTGGCCAGGTACAGCGCCTGCGTGCTGCGCTCGCGCGTGGCCGAACCCAGGGGCTGCAGGGTGGTGGCGTCCCAGCAGGCGATGTCGACCGCATGGCGCGACGGGAAATCGATGACGTCGGCGCTGATCGTGCCGGCGGTGCGCGGCCGCGTGTCGAACCGGAACCAGACAGGCGCCTCGGACAGATGGGTGTCGAAATACGGCATCGCGTCGCCGTCGTGCAGGCGGGCCTCGGCCTGGGCCGGGCTCAGCGGCACTTTTTCCTGCAGGACGCGGATGGCACGCGTATCGCCGCCGCCGGACAGGTACTGGCTGTCCCAGCACAACAGGGCCACGATGGAAGCGACCCCGATCGCGATCGGAATCAGATAGTAGGCGAACGTCCGGAACGTCAGGTCAAGCGCCGACTGCGCCAGGCCCGGCAGGTTCCGGTGACCGGGAGATGTGGATTGCATGAGTCTCTGCGAGGCTGGTATCGCGGCCCGTCATTATGGGCGGTCCTTGTCATTTCACAAGGATACAGCTTTACAGTAGTGCCGTCATGCAATTATTTGATCAAGCAACCAATTCGTATTGTTCCGATGCATGTTGTGCAACACTGGTCCTGGCTGCGCTCGGCTGTGGCGGGCGCACGCCGGCTCGGCCGCTGACGTCGATATCCGGATGATGGATGTGGCAGAAGAAGTTCAGCAGCGGATGTTGCGCGGCCGTCCAGCGCGCCTCGATCGTCGTGATGTCGAAGGCCATCACGCGGTGCGGAATATTGCCCACATGGCGCAGCGGGACGAAGCCCAGCTCCGGGAATACGTCGATGAAGGTCAGCTGTTCGTACTGGCGGTCGATCGGCGCGCGGCCCGTCGCCAGTGCCCAGGCGATGCCGTTCTGCTGGCAATACATGACGCCCGCCTTCAGCAGCGCCGTCTTGACCATGCGGCCGATGCGGCCATTGTCGACGCCGAGGCGGCTCATCTCGGCCAGCGGTTGCCCGCGCAGCCAGTCCGGCAGCGCGATGGACTCCTCGACGTGCAGCGGTTCGTGGAGGTTGGTCTGCATGCG
>Ga0207654_10001639_pt1 | contig 11702 bp, 9 predicted proteins | sample KBSC64metaG_FD_184355 | JGI IMG/M metagenome (GOLD analysis project Ga0207654, IMG submission 184355) | Corn rhizosphere microbial communities from Kellogg Biological Station, Michigan, USA - KBS C6-4 metaG (SPAdes) (version 2) | ecosystem: Host-associated > Plants > Roots > Rhizosphere > Soil...
AATCTCGACGCGCCGATCCCACAGCGTTTCGAGGCGCTGGCGAAGGAGCTGGCCAACGAGGGTTATTCCGACGATCAGGTGCGCAAGGTCGTTCGCGCGGTCGGGGGCACAGGGTTCAACTTGAACCTGTTTCCGAACGTCGCCTGCTCGATGGCTTTCTTCCGCGTGCTGCGCCCTGTCGAGGTCGACGAGACCGAGATCACCCATGTCGCGATCGGCATGGATGGTGGTCCAGCGGCGGCGAACCGGATGCGCCTGCGATTGCACGAGCACTTTCAGGGCCCGATGGGGTTCGGCACGCCCGACGATGCCGAGGGATGGGAGCGTGTGCAGCGCGGAGCGCGCGCCGGGCATGACCAGTGGATCATGCTCAATCGCGGCGTCTCCGCGCCCGAAGGTCGCGCGGAGCCGGGGCACAATGCCGGCGACGTCAGCGCCGAGACCGGCATGCGCGCCGCTTACCAAATGTGGAAGAGGATGATGACCGCGTGATCACCATGACCGAACCCCGACCCGCCGTCATGACGACGGCACCGACGCTGGACGAAGCGATCGCCTTCATCTGGGCCGAAGCGGACATGCTCGATCGGCTCGACTATAAGGCGTGGCTTTCGCTGTGGACCGATGAGGGCCGCTATATCATCCCCACCGAGCGCAGCGTCGACGATTACGATGACCGGCTCAACGTCGTCAACGACGATGCCGAGATGCGCGCCGCGCGGGTCAAGCGCTTACTATCGGGCTTCTCCATGTCGTCGGCGCCCCCCGCCCGGACGGTGCGAACGGTGTCGCGCTTCGTGCCCCAGGCCGGCGACGATGGCGCCCTGACGCTGCGCGCCGCACAGATCCTGGCCGAGTATAAATATGAGCGAATGCGCATTTTGGCGGCCGATATCGACTATCGCATCGTCTGCGGTGCGGAGGGCCTCAAGATCGACCGCAAGATCGTCACATTGGTGAACTGCGATGATTTCCTGCATGGCATCGGTTATCTGCTGTAGGGGGCGGGGCATGACCAATGAGCAGCAAATCGCCGCCCGGTTTGTGGACGCGCGCCGCGCCGCCACCGGATTTTCGGACTTCCCCGGGGAACTACCCGCTGATCTCGACGCAGCCTATCGCGCGCAGAAGGCGGCGATCGCTGCCTGGAACGACAGGATAGCCGGCTGGAAAGTCGGGCGTGTTCAGCCGCATCTTGTCGAACAGCTTGAGGCCGAGCGGTTCGTCGGCCCGATCTTCGCCCGCAGCGTGACAGTGGGGGGCGCGACGAACGATTTCCCGATGATCCGTGGCGGATCAGCGTTGTTCGAGGCGGAGGTTGTGATCGTCGTCGCGACCGACGCCCCCAGCGACAAGACCGACTGGACCGTCGAGGAGGCAGACGCGCTGATCGGTGCGGTCCATGTTGGCATCGAGGTCGCCGGCAGTCCGCTCGAAACCATGAACCAACTCAGCACCGTCGTGAGCATCGCCGGTTTCGGCAACAATAACGGCCTGATCCTTGGCGCTGAAGTCACCGACTGGCGCGAGCGTGGCTGGGAGGGGATCATCTGCCGGACGACGATCGACGGCGAGTTCGTCCGCGAAGCGAACGCCGGGATGGTGCCTGGGGAGCCGCTCGGCGTCTTCGCCTATGCGTTAGGGCAGGCGGCGCGGCTTGGCTTCCCGCTTCGCCAAGGTGACTGCATCTCGACCGGCGCGATCACGGGGATGAACGTTGTAACGATCGGCCAGCATTGTATCGCGGAATTTGTCGGCATCGCGACCGTCGAATGCCGGATCACAGCCGCTCTTCCTACCCTTGTATGACGGCCGGTACAGTCGCCCTCGGAGCGTAGCACCTATAATCGCCGGTACATCGCAGCCCGCAGGCGCGAGGGCGAGACAATGTCGCGCCCTTCCACGGGCATCGAGGCTGGCATTGGGCCGACCGTCAGCGTCGCATGCCGAAAACAGGATCAGTCTTCCGCCAGAACGACCCCAGCGCGCAGCAGCGTGTGCGACAGGACGCCCTCGCGTCCTAGTTCCGTGCCGACACCCGACTGCTTGATCCCGCCAAAGGGCAGGGACAGGTCAAGAATGTTGTGCGTGTTGATCCAAACCGTTCCCGCTTTCAGCCGCTCGAAATAGCGATTGGCGGTGGCCAGTCCCTGGGTCCAGATGCTCGCGCCGAGGCCGAAGGCGGTGTCATTGGCGAGGCGCAAGGCTTCCTCATCGTCGCGGAACGGAAAGGCGCATAGCACTGGGCCGAAGATCTCCTGCTGCACCGTTGGATGGCGGTGGTCGAGCCCGGTGACAATGGCGGGGGTGAAATAGCTGCCATCGCCTTCGACTATCTCGCCACCGACGACCTCCGCTCCGGCGCTGCGCGCACGATCGACATGCCCGGCCACGCGCGCGCGATGGGCGGTGCCGACCAGCGGCCCCATCATCGATGCAGGGTCGAGGCCAGGGCCCAGGCGGATCGAAGCGGCGATTTCGGCCACCCCGGCGATCACTTTGTCGAAATGCTTCTCATGGATCAGGGCGCGCGAACCCGCGCAGCAATTCTGCCCGGAATTGCCATAGATCGCCCAGGCCGCGCCAGGGATCGCCTTTTCCAGATCGGCGTCCTCGGCGATGATCAACGGCGATTTGCCGCCCAGCTCGAGATTATGATGTTTGAAGGTCCGGGCCGCCTGCTCGGCGATGAACTGCCCGACCCGCGTGGAACCGGTGAAGTTGATCTTGTCGATCCCGGGATGCTCGATCAGCGCCTTGCCTGTGACTTCGCCGGTGCCGGTCACAACATTGACGACGCCAGGGGGAACACCTGCCTCGTCGCATAGCTCGGCCAGTCGCAGCGCGGTAAGCGATGTGAGCTCCGACGGCTTCAGGACTGTCGTGCAGCCGGTGGCCAGTACCGGCGCCAGCTTCCAGACCGCCTGGCACAGCGGCACGTTCCAGGGCGTGATCGCCGCCACTACGCCGACCGGAAAACGCCGGGTGAAGCCGTTGAACCGCATGTTGGGCAGATAGGGCACGGCAAGGTCCATCGTCTCGCCGTGGAGCTTGGTAGCCCAGCCCGCCATGTATCGCAGCGTGTGGACCGACAGATCGACATCGAACAGCCTGGTGTTGGCAATCAGCTTGCCGCTGTTCACCGTCTCGATTTCGGCAAGAGACGGCGCCTCGGCGCGAATCAGCTCGGCCAGGCGCAGCATGATCTCCTCGCGCTGGTGCGGCTTCATGCGCGCCCATGCGGGATCGTCCAGCGCGCGCCGGGCGGCGGTGACCGCTGCATCTACATCGGCCGCGCTCGCCTGCGCAATGCGGCCGACCTCCCGTCCGCTGCTCGGGTCGATGACAGGCAGGGTTTCGCCGTCGCGCGGCGCGCGCCACTCGCCGTCGATGAACAGTCCCTTCTCGCCGCCGATGAAGGCGGCGGCTTTCGCCGTCAGTCGCGAAAGGTCATTGGCCATGGTCATGCTGGATCTCCTGGATGCCCGCGCTCAGCTCCGACCTGGCTCAATCCGATGCGGTCAAAGATGGCGGGATGGCGGCGGTGCAGGATCAGCGCCTGCACCATCCCCGCCGCCGCTATCGCGCCGAGCAGGACGGGGAGCCTGTTGATGAGGGGAGAGTCGGTGCCGGTCAGCAGCGGATAATTGGCGACCGACAGAACCGTGCCGGTCAGCAGCATAGCGCCACCGGCCAAGGGGAAGATCGCGACCGGTCCGAACCGTCCCGTCCGCTTCCTCAGGAACAGCGGAATCGCGAAGGCGGTGATCGTCAGCAGTGCCATCAGCCCGACCGAACCGAAGCCGGTCAGGGCGGTTGTCAGCGAGAGCAGCGGATCGAGCCCCGCCATGGCGAAGGACGAGATCACCAGGCTGAGGACGAGGATAACAGGTAGGCCCGCATTGAAAGGCGCTCCGTTGATGCTGCGAGTGCGGGCGAGGACCGCAGGTAACGCTCCGTCGCGGGCCAGCGCAAAGACGTAGCGGGCGCTGTTATTGAACAGCCCAAGTACCGCGGCGAAGGCGCTGCTGATCACCAGCGTCGACAGCAGCGCCTCACCCTGCCGGCCGAGATAGCGCGACGCGAGGCCAAACACGAACTGGCCGGGATTCTTGCCAGCGGCGGCTGAGACGTCAGGCGCGCTTGCCACGATGAAAGAATAGGCGGTGAACACGTAAAACAGGCAGATGACGGCGATCGCGGCGTAAGTCGCGCGCGGAATGCTGACCGCGGGATCGCGTGCTTCTTCCTGATAGATCGCTGTCGCTTCGAAGCCGATCACCGAGTTGAAGGCATAGATCGCGCTGACGCCCAGCCCCGGGCCGAGCACCACCGACGGCGAGAAGATCTGCGCCGGTGAGCCGGCTCCGTCGGTAGCCAGGATCGCGATATCGAGCGCCAGAATGGCGATCACTTCCGCGCCTAGCGCGACGGCGAGGAGCTTCGCAGTGAAATCGATACGGAAATAGGACAATAAACCCAGGATGGCCACGACCAGCAGCGCACTGGCACCCCAGTGCGCGAAATCCAGCCCCAGCGAATGGAGCAGACTGGTAAGGAAATAGGAAAGCGCCCCGAGCGTTGCGCAGCACAACGCAACATAGGAGACCAGCGCGACATAGGATCCGGCAAGGCCAGCGACCTGGCCAAAGGTCTGCGAGATGATCGCGTAGAAGGCACCGGCATTGCGGATGAAAGGCAGCAACCGGACATAGCCAATGGCGAACAGCGTAATGGCTAGTCCCGACAGGACATAGGTGCCCGCAACGCCCGTGCCGTTACCCAGGGCAAAAGCGATAGGCATCGTCGCAACCACGATCGCCATCGGCGCGGCGACGGCAAGCACCATGAAGGTAATGTCGACGCTGCCCAGCACACCTTCGGAAAGTCGATCGGCCGCCTGGCCGGGCAAGGCTTTGATCTGATCGTGCAAGCTGCCGGTCTCCAAGATGCGGATCGAGCCGGGATGACCGTCGGCAAACGCCTCGGACCTTCGCCCTGACCCGCTGCATTGCCACAAGTCGCGACAAGCTCAATCCCGATCTGCAGCGAATATGTTGCCCGCCACGCAACATCAATCGGCAGCGCCGACATTGACGCCGCGCGCCGGCGGCGCTCATATCGGCCGATCATCGGCGTAACCCCCCGACGCCCGCGCCGTCGCGAGGAGAGAGACTGCAATGAGCAACAGTCAGGAGAGCGCCGACGTCGTCAGACGCTTCTTCGACGCCTTCAACGCTGGCGATATCGATGCTGCGTTCGCCAAGCTATCGCCTGACATCCAATGGACCAATTATGGCGCGGAGGAAAAAATTCCCTTTGCGGGCAGCTTTCACGGCCACGCCGGGGTGAAGGCGTTCTTCGACCGGGTGGGCAAAAGCATCAGGATCATCGAAACGACGCCGCGATCCCTCGTCGGCGCAGGAAACCAGGTTTTTGGACGGGGCGTCGAGCATAGCGCATCGCGCGCCACCGGGCGGGAGTATCGGGTGGAATGGGCCCATGTCTACCAGGTGCGGGACGGGCTGATGACGCGCTTCGAGGAGTTCATCGACACGGCGGCCGTCGCGGACTGCCCTGAACGGATGACGGCAAGGTTCCTCATGCCCGGAGCCGCCGCCCATGGCTGACACCTCGATCGTCGACGCGACTGCGGTCGAACAGCGGCTCATTGCGAAATGCCGCAAGTTCGAGGCCCGCTTCCGCGCGCGCCAGATCGCTGCGATGGTGCGTGAGTTCTATCTGCCCGACGCGATCATGGAGGGTCGGGAGCTGCCGGCACAGGTTGGCCACCAAGCTATCACCCGGATATTCATGGAAGTGCGGGAGGCGTGCAACTCGATCACGATCGAGATGGATTCCGTCACCGTGATCGGCAAGGTCGCCTTCGGCAACATCACCAATCATAACGCCCTTCTGTCGGGTTTCGTCGAAATCCACCGGGTGCTGATGATCTGGGAGGAGCGGGACGGCGACTGGTTCGTGTCGCGCGACTTTTTCTTTGCCGAACAGGGCCTGATGCTGAGCGAGCTTGACCTAGTGCCGCGCGGCGACAGGATCGAGCATCGGCGGTCCGGCAGGAGCCGCAGAACGCAGGGTTCGGTGGAACAGTAAATGCCGGGTATCAGCCGCCGTACCTACGAAATCAGCGTCCAGGACCACCGGCTGCAATATCTATCCTTATCCGCGCGGCACGGGTCGATGCGTGCCGCCGCCGACTATCTTGGAGTTGCCGCCTCCTCGATCAGCCGACAGATCAAGTTGCTCGAACGCGCGCTGAGCATCGATCTCGTAGAAAAGGGCTCCTATAAGGTCCAACTGACCGAAGCCGGCCAGTTGCTGATCGAATATTATGAGCGACGGGTCGTCGAACATCAGGAACTACTGGCGCGTCTGGCGGAACTGCGCAGCACGCGCACCTCGACCATCCGCATCGTGGTGGCGCAGGGTCTGCTTGCAGTGCGCTTCCTTAAGGCCTTCGCTGCAGTCTCGACCAAGTTCCCGGACATCAATATCGAGATGAAGGCTGCCGATGGCGACGAAGCCGAACGGCTGCTGCTTAATGACGGGGCCCAGCTTGGCCTGTTGTTCGACACTGAACAGGATGTTCGGCTGAAGCTGCTCGCAACCAGCCGGCAGCCATTTTCGCTCTTCATGTCCGACAAGCATCGCCTGGTGCGCGAAACGGCGGTCTGGCCGGTGCAAATCGCGGGCGAACGGTTGGTATTGCCCGAAGCCAGTTCCCGCTTGCTCGAAATCATCCGCTCGGTGTTCACCGAGCGCGGCTTGCCTCTCAATATCGTTCTCAAATCGCCGTCGATCCAGGTCATCCTCGATAGCGTGGCGCAAGGCTTGGGCGTAACCATGCTGCCACGCATCCTGGGCCAGCCGCTCGCTGGCGTCGCCGGGATCGTCGAGCGGCCGATCTTGAGCGACGAGCTGTCCGACATCCGGCTTCATCTCGTCAGCCGGGCCGGCAGGCGCATGACGCCTGCCGGACTGGCGCTTCAGAACGCACTTGTCCGCGAAATGCGCCGCCTCGACGAGGAACAGCTTGCCGCGATCCCGGCTCGCTGATCGACACCTCGAAGCCGCGCAAGATCGGAGCGCATCCATCCCGCTTTCCGAATGACAGGAGCGGTTCCGCTTGGCGGCGTGTCGGCGGCGGAGCCGTTTTCCAATGCAAATCAACGTTGCGGATCGCGCAACAAGTCCGAGCGCCCAGGCCGTTGTGATCGAAGGACGCTTCGGCAAGTCTTCAAGAAAATAATGCAGCGTGGAACTGTCGAGACTGAAAAGGGAAGAAAAATGTCACACGCCAATCTTCTGAAGACCAGCCTGCTCAGCGGCGCGTCTATCCTGCTCGCCACGATGGCCGGCCAGGCGCTAGCACAGACCGGCCCGGACGCATCGTCGGCTGCGACCGCAAGCGACGATGATATGGGCGGCCTGCAGGAAATCGTCGTCACCGCCCAGAAGCGCGAGCAGAACATTCAGCGGGTCGGCATCGCCATCACCGCCGTGACCCCGGAACAGATCGCCAGTCGCAACATCGCGAGCAGCGCCGATCTCGCCGGCAAGATCGTCGGGCTCGAAAGCTATTCCCCTTATGGCCCTGGCACCTCGTCGAATGTCGTTATCCGCGGTATCGGCCTGAACGATTTTGGCGAAGGGCATGAGGCGCCGGTCACCTCCTATGTCGACGAATTCTACATCGTCGCCGTGCCCGCCGTCGACTTCGCCCTGTTCGATCTTGATCGCGTCGAGGTGCTTCGCGGCCCGCAGGGTACGCTGTTCGGGCGCAATTCGACCGGCGGCCTGATCAATTATATCACCAAGCGGCCGAGCCAGACCGCAGAAGGCTATCTGTCGGCAAGCTATGGCCGCTTCAACGACCTCAAGCTGGAAGCCGCTGCAACAGCGCCCCTGTCCGATACCGTTTCGATGCGCCTGTCGGGTACATCGCGCCACGGCGACGGTTTCCAGAAGAACCTGAACCCCGCCTTGGAGCGTGGCGGCCAGGCCGGATCGGACGCGGCCCGCCTGCAGCTGCGCTATCAGGGCGACGACGGCTGGGATATCCTGCTCAAGGGCGAATATGGGCGGACCAAAACGACCCACGCTTATTATGAAAGCAAGACCGGCTTCGTCGATGCCAATGGCCTGGTCGTCACCGACCCGTCGATCGTCGACGCCGTGGGTTATGCCGAGCGCAACACCGGTGCGGCCAAGAAGAATGTGGTCAACACCAACGACGCCGCCTTCCTCCGTTCCAGCGGCTACTCGGCGCTTCTGCGGATCGAGAAGAAATTCGGTAACACGACTTTCACCAGCCTGAGCGGCTATCAATATTACGAGCGCCGCATGCAGGAGGACAGCGACGGAACCCCCAATCCGCTCGTGTTCGCCAGCTTTCCCTATCAAGGTAGGCAGCTCACTCAGGAGTTTCGCCTCTATCATGACGGGCAGGACACGCGCTGGACGGTCGGCATCTACGGCATGCACGCTGTCGGCAAGGATCAGCCCACCGCGGTTTTCAACTTCCCGCTCGACGGGCCGACTGCCGTCAATCCGGCCACTGGCCTCTACAACGGCACCTATTTTCCGATCAGCCTCAATGCCGACTGGCGGTTGCGGACCAATTCGGGAGCGGTCTTCGGTCAGATCGAACAGGATTTCGGCCAATTTACTGCGATTGGCGGCATCCGCGTCACCCGCGACAGCAAGACCTTCGCCGACGCCGACAACGCAGCCCTGCGCGACTGCGGTGGCGGAGCGGTGGGCGACTGTTTCCTGATCGCGGACGGCGGCACCGGGACGCCGGTTCCGTTCCGGCTCAAGTACAATGCCACTCTGTGGTCGGGTAAGATCGAGATCGACTACAAGCCGGACAGCAGAAACCTCTTCTACGCCAGCATTTCGCGCGGCACGAAGGCCGGCGGCTTCAACAATGGATTCTATCCAAGCCGGATCTCGCTGACCCAGATCCCTTATGGCGACGAGACGCTGCTCTCCTATGAGATCGGCCAGAAATCTACACTGTTCGACCGGCGGCTGAGGATCAACAGCTCCGCCTTCTACTACGACTATAAGGATTATCAGGCTTTCAATTACGTGGGACTTGCCGGACTGATCAACAATCAGGACGCCAACGCTTATGGTTTCGAGACGGACATCGAGGCGGCGATCACGCCTGAGCTGCGCCTCTATGGCTCCGCTGCCTATCTGCACACCAAGATCAAGGATGTAGCGAAAGTCACGCCGCTCGGCACCACCGCCGTCGCGGATCGTCCAATGGCGTTCGCGCCGAAGTGGAGCGGCAGCGGCGGCGTGACCTACACGATCGAACTGCCCAACGACCAGAGCCTGGCGCTCGACTGGAATTTCGAAGCCCGCTCGTCGCGTTTCTCAGGCAATTTCGGCGATCCAGGCACGAAGCTCGAAGGCTACTTCAAGCATAATGCCTCGATCACCTATGAGGCGACCGATCATTGGCAGCTGCGCGGCTTCGTCGACAATATCAGCAACCGCCTCAACACAACCTATGGCGGCCCGTCCTTCGCCTCGCTCGGCATCATCCAGGTCCGTTATGCGATGCCGCGCACCTATGGTGCGGCGGTACGCTATCGCTGGTAAGCCGGGCGGAAAAGGACAGCCGATGAATCAGGCCGCCGCCCGCACCGCTTATGTCAACGGTCGCATCCACACCGTGGATGCCGGCCGCCCGCGGGCGGAGGCGATCCTCGTGGTCGAGGGACGGATCGCGGATGTCGGCGCCACGGTAGACATCCTGGCGGCGGCGGGCGAGGATTGCGCCATCGTGGATCTGGCGGGCAGGATGGTCATGCCCGGCATCCACGATGCGCACGGCCACATGCTGCTTGCCGGGCTCAAGCATCGCTACGAGTGTCGGCTGCCCGCCGACGCGCTCGCCCGCGATTATGGCGAGCGCTTGTGTGACTGTATCGCCTGTTCGCGCGGCAAGCTGAGCGGTTGGGTCATCGGTGGGGATTTCAATCCCACCCTGTCGGCCCCGGGCGAGGTGGACCGGAAATATCTCGACCAGAAATTTCCCGACACGCCCGTCTATCTCCACGATTATTCGTTGCATCATGGTCTCGCCAATTCAAAGGCTCTCGAGCTGGCGGGGATCACCGCCGGCACGCCCGATCCCTTCGGCGGGCGAATCGTGCGCCGCGCCGGGTCGAACGAGCCAACCGGCGAACTGGTCGAACGTGCGACGTGGCAATTGTTCAGCGCCATGCCGAGCCCCGAGCCCGACGTGCACCACGCCGCTCTGCGCTGGGCATTGGAAACCGCCAGCCGCTTCGGTGTCACCGCGATCCAGGAGGCTTCCGCCAGCCGCCCCGAGCTCGAGATGCTCCAGAAAATCGATCGCGAGGAGGGGCTGGCCCTGCGCGTCTACGCGCATATCCCGTGGCGGGAGGAGCATTTCGGTCATGCCACCACTGAAGCGCTCGATCGGTTGATCGAGGAACGCCGCCGCTTCGAAAGCGAACGGCTGAAGACCGACTTTGTGAAGGTGTTCATGGACGGCTCGCCGCTCGGCCCCCATTTCACCGACGCCCAGATCGATCCGGCGACCGGACGGCCCCAGCCCGGCAAGCTGCTCCACTCGCGCGAGGACCTCGCCGCCGCTCTCATTGCCTGGGACAAGGCCGGGATCACCGCCAAGATCCATTGCACCGGCGACGCCGCGGTCCAGCTCGTCCTCCAGGCCATGCGCGACATGCGCGCCGCCAGTAGCGAAGGGACGATCCAGGAGATCAGCCATTGCTGCTTCATCCAGCCAGACGACCTGGCATCCTTCGCCGAGCTGAACGTCACCGCGGAGATGTCGCCGCCGATCTGGTTCGGCGACATGCCCGAACTCGCGGCCTTCCGGGAGCGCGGCTATCCCTTCGGCACCCTTGCCCGGATGGGCACGCGCGTCACCGTCGGCACCGACTGGACTTTCCTGCCCGAACCGAACCTGTTCCCCGCCTTGCAGGGCCTGCTCCAGCACGGCGCAGAGTCCGTCGACCTCGCTACCGGCATCGAGATGCTGACCCTGGCGGGTGCCCGCGCGGTCGGCGCCGAGGGCACGACTGGGTCGATCGAACCCGGCAAATCTGCTGACTTCATCGTCCTCGACCGCGACCTGTCCGCCATTCCGCTCGACGAGATCGGTGATGCCCGCGTCCTGACCACGGTCTTCGAAGGACGCATCCTGCACGATGCCCGCTGATGCCCCGCCGATCCCGGTGATGCTGGTCACCGGCTTTCTCGGAGCCGGCAAGACCACCCTGATCGGCCGGATGCTGGACCATCCAGCCTTCGCCGGCAGCGCCCTCCTCGTCAACGAGGTGGGAGAGATCGGGATCGACCAGGACCTGCTGACCCGCGCCGGTTCGCCACCGCCGCAACTGCTGGCCAATGGCTGCGTCTGTTGCGTGATGAACGACGATCTCGGCCTCGCGCTCCGCGATCTCGACCTGCGCCGCCGGGAGGGTTCGATCCCTCCCTTCGCCCGCATCATCGTCGAGACCACCGGTGTCGCCGATCCGGCGCCCATCCTGGCGCGCTTTATCGCCGACGGTTGGATCCAGCGCCATTTCATTCTTAGCGCGGTGCTGACGGTGATCGATGCGGTGCTCGGCGCGAAAACGCTGCAAGTCTATCCCGAGGCGGTCAGTCAGGCA
>Ga0207654_10001663_pt1 | contig 11613 bp, 10 predicted proteins | sample KBSC64metaG_FD_184355 | JGI IMG/M metagenome (GOLD analysis project Ga0207654, IMG submission 184355) | Corn rhizosphere microbial communities from Kellogg Biological Station, Michigan, USA - KBS C6-4 metaG (SPAdes) (version 2) | ecosystem: Host-associated > Plants > Roots > Rhizosphere > Soil...
GATCAATACATACAGCGCCGTCGCTGCCGCGGCTTCCGACGCCGCCAGCTTGCCGGTGTAGATACCGATCAGGATGACGAAAGGCAGCGGCAACTCCCAGGCGGCATCCTTGATCGCACCCCACACTTCGCGCGCACTCGATGGCGGCGGCCGAGGTAAGTCGCGCGCCTTCCATGCGCTGTAGATCGACAACATCACGACCATGAGCAGACACGGCAGCAGACCCGCCTTGAACAGTGCGTCGATACTCACCGGCGGTGTGGTGTGGAACTGCTGCGCGACGACGCCATAAAGGATCAGCGGCATCGACGGCACCAGCAGCAGACCAAGACTTCCCGCGCAGGTGAGCAGTCCAAGCGAGAACCGCTCGTCGTAATGCGCCTGGCGCAGCGCCGGATACAGCACCGCGCCAAGTGCGATCAGGGTGACACCGGTCGCGCCAGTAAATGCGGTGAACAAGGTACAAGCGCAAACGGAAACGATCGCGAGTCCGCCGGGCAGCCAGCCGAACAGCGCGTTGGTCAGTCGCACCAAACGGCGCGGTGCCTGACTTTCGGCGAGCAAGTATCCAGCCAGCGTGAACAAGGGAATCGCGATCAGCGCCGGCATGTCGGCGAGGCGATAGAACTCGATCGCCACTGCCGCGCCGGGCTCGCCGGCAGCGTGGAATCCAAACAACGCGATGGCTGCGATGATCGCGAACAGCGGCGCGCCGAGCGCGGCCAGCACGATGAGTGCGCCGACGATCAGCCAGGTCATGGCGACGACTCGATCGAATGCAGCAATGGTGGCGTGTGCGCGGGTGGCGCGAACGCACGCAGCACGAAGCGCAGCGCCATCAAGCCAAATCCTGCCGGCAGGATGGTTTCCGGAATCCATGCCGGCAGCGAAGTGAATGCGCTCGACGGCGAGGCGCTGGCGTAATCCACGCTCAGCATCACATAGCTGTACCAGGCCAGCGCAGCGCAGATCGCAGCCGCAAATCCGAACGTGACGATGCGTGCGATCTTCTGCGCCAGCGGCGAAAGGAAGCGTTGCAACACGTCCAGCGCGATGTGCTTTTCATCGCGCACGGCGGCGAGCGCGCCAAGGATGCCCGTCCATAGCACGAGCTGGCGCATCAACGGATCGGCCCAAGACAACCCGGTGTGGAAGAAATCGCGCAGGACGATCTGGCCGCCAGCAAGAACGACCAGTAGCAATACCAGAACGGCGAGCAGCCAGTCTTCGATGCGGCGCAGGATTTCCAATGCGCGTTGCAAGCTCACTTGCTCCTCGCCGCTGCCAGCGCAGCGACCGATAGGCTGATCTTGCATGCGCAATCGCGCACTTGCATAGCAGTCGCATGCGTCAATTCGAGGTAACCGAGCATTTACAATCCGAGAGATTTGGAGTCAGTTCGAGCTTGCTTTGGGTATCAAACGCAGCACGATTGCCCTTTGTGCGGGCAGTCCATTCTGATCTGCGCTATAGCTCATAAGAATCATGTTTCCGTCCGCCGAAAGTTTAACGACATCGAAATCACTTGCATTATCAATTCCCGCGTCCAATTCTGAAAGAATCGGCTCGATGGACAGGATTCCCGTGGATTGAGTCCAGATCATTGGACGTACGACAGTTGGGGTCTCATTAAAACCCGGGTAAAGCTGGGCGAAGTAGGTGCCGACTGCGAATGTGCCGTCCGGACTCGCACCAGTCACAAAATATGGATGATCAGTATGAGCTGCATATTCAATTGAACCCAAGCGCCCGAACATTCCGTCTTTCTTGAGATACCAAGCCTCAGTGTCTTCGCCTACGCTATCGGGAGCGGCGTATAGACCAGAACCGAAGATGACGTCGCAATCGACATCACACGCACTGGCGTAAGCGAGATCCTCACCGGCAGGGCTCTTGAGTAATGTTGGCGGTATATCAGCCAACCAACGGATAGACTCTATTTGCGAATAAGCGTAGTAGATAGGGTAGCCGTAAATTGGCGCGGATTCGATCGCCGCATTTCCATCATTGGAAATCGCATAGACAATCGGCCATTCATCAAAATAACTTTGCGTCCCCTGGAGAGTCCTTTGACTTCCGTCTATTCCAACGACCCGTACATCACTAAGATCCGGTCCAGGGCCTGATAAGAACTTGAAATTCTTTGAAACGGATGTCGGGTACCAGCCGGGTATCTGCAGTCCTGGGATTGCTTGCCAATCTGTCGAACGTTGCCACAACTGCACTGAATCCGAGGCATCAGTTGCAATCACGGAAAGCCCATCCGGCGAAATGAACACGGGCGCATAGTCGGCGAGTTGTCGTGGGACATCCTCCCAAGTCCGTGTATCCGGATGCCAAAGCACCAGATGGCCATCCCGCAGTCCCGCAATCGTACCGTCGTTGGCAATTCCGGTCGGTGTGATCGCATGAGGATCGGTGCTCGTGCCATCAGAAACCGGTACCTCGTCCCACGTAACACTGTACAAATCGCTGAACTTCGGCGGCACGTATGGACACGCCGGCTGCTGCAAATGCGTCAACCGCGTCAGCGTCAGATCGCCCGAGCCGAAGGCCGCCTGTTTGGATGCGTAGTGCGCCGTGCCGCCGTTGCAATCCAGCGTCAAGGTCAGCGAACCCCAATCCTCTTGCTGCAAGGCCGCCTTGTCGTAGGCCGCGCCGAACTTCGGGCCGTTCGTGATCGCCATCTGATCGAACACGATGGCGTTGCCCTGCTGGCTGCCCACGCCCAACAGCCACACCTGGTTGCCCGAGGCATCGTAGGTGTACCAGGTGACCATGGCCGCACCATTCGCCAGCCATTGCAGATCGAAGCCTTCGCCGCTGCGCGCCGGGTTGTACCAACTGCCGCTCTGACCGGCGTAGGACATGACCGGCTCGCCCGGCACGCCGTTGATGGGTGCGCAGCCACCGCCCATGGTCTGGGTCAGGCGCTGGATCGGCAATGTCTGCGACTGACCGAACGCCGTGTACTTGAACGTGCCGGTGTTGCAGTCGCCGAACGTCAGCGACAGGCTTCCCACCGCAGTGGTTTTCACGTCGTCCTTGTTGAAGGCCGGGCCGAACTTGCCGCCCTGGGTGGTGTACGCCTGCGGAAACTGGATGGAATCGCCCACGATGTTGCCCACGCCCTGAATCCAGCGCTGCTTGCCCTGGCTGTCGTAGGTGTACCACTCGACCAGCGCGAATTCCGGGGTGAGGATTTCCAGTTGCAGGCCTTCACCGCTGCGTGCCGGGTCGTACCACATGCCGCTGTAGCCGGAACTGATCGTCGCGGCGTTGGCAGCGGATGACGTCAACGCAAGCGACAAAACCGCAGCGAAAAAAACGAACGAAACGGAAAAAACTTTCTGGAGCGGCATGGCACCTTCTCCACGTGTCATGGGTTACCGGCAGGTACATCCAAAGCCACTAGAGTCAAGCCGCTGCCCTGCCCCGCAGCCGTATCCAAAGTGTGTCGTTGGATTATACGCGGCACCGTTTTAGGATGACGGACTCCTTCTCGCGACTCTTTCAATTTTTTGCTGCTGCCAGCGCCTTGTCCAGCGCGGCAGCCATCTCCGGCGTGATCTCGCCCGCGGCTTGCAATTGCTTGCGTGCTTCGATGCCGACCGCATCCCACGACGCCGTCTCCGCCGCATTTGGCGTGAAGATCTGCACGCCCTGTTTCTGCAGCGCGATTTTTGCCTGCGCGTTGTCGTCGCGGTTGATTTTCTCCAGACGCGCGAACGCGGCACCGAGATCGTCGTTCACCGCTTTCTGATCCGCGGGCGACAGCGTATCGAACGCCTTCTTGTCGATGACGAGGATGCCGACGACGTAGGTGATCGGCAGATCGACCATGTGCCGCACTTTCGTATGCCATTGGAACGCGATCGCACCGGCCGGCGTGTTGGCAACGGTGTCGATGAGTCCGGTCTGCAAGCTCGTGTAGACATCGGCCAGCGGCAGCGAAATCGGCGTGACGCCGCCGGCCTTGAAGCCGGCTTCGGCGACGCGGTCGCCCTGCGGCACCCAGACTTTCGCGGCTTTCAGATCTTCGCGCGTCTTGATGTCGTTGACGCTCATCAGGTAGGCGAAACCGCCGCCGCTGATGCCGGCGACATCGAATCCGGCCTTGTCGAATTCCTGCTTGAGCAACGGATCGAGCTGCGCGCGGGCCTTGTCGACTTCGTCCTGGGTTTTGAACGCGAACGGCAGGCTGTAGACCTGCGCGTCCTTGACGACCTGCGAGAGTTCGCCGCCGGTGAAGGCGCCGCCCTGCAACTGGCCGATGCGGATCTTGCGCAGCACGGTCGGCTCGTCGCCCATCACGCCGCCGGGGTAATACTTGATCTCGACGCGGCCGTCGGTGTCTTTTTTCACCGCGTCGGCGCCAGCGCGCATCTCGCGCATCCAGGCCGTGCCATCGGGCGCGACCGTGGCGATCTTGATGGTGGCGGCCTGCGCAGAGCCGGCCAGCAGCAGTGCAGCGAAAAATGTGGATTTGTTCATTTGTATATTCCAGAAAATCAGAAATAATCCTTGCCGGATTCGAGCAAGGCTTTCGCCTTTTCCTTCGCCAGCGTGTTGATGAGCGTCAAGCCCGGTGCGTGCGGATCGGCGGCGAGCACATCGTTCAGCAGTTTGTCGTGCAAATCCCTGTCGAAGACGAGGCGCGCATAGAATTGCGCGTACAGCACGCGCACCATCTGGTTCTTGCCGCCGGACAATTCCAGCGCCTTTTCAAAATAGACCTTGCCCTGTTCGGGTTTGCCGCCGAGCGAGGCCGGGCGGATGGAATTGATCACGCCCAGATACAGATACGCGCCGCCATTGTCGTAATGTGGATCCAGCGTCGTGCAGCGTTCCAGCGTGGATTGCAGCTTGGGCAGGTCGGCGATCGCATTCCAGTCGCCGCTGTTGACCTGGATCTTGCCGGCCCAGGCGGCGGCGAATCCGTACACCACCGGCACGTCGCCGCGCCCGGTCTTGTTCAGTTCAGCGACGTAGGCGTCGTAAGGCTTGTCCAGTGCCTCGCACAGATCCTTTTCGCGCAGACACAGCGCGCGATGCGCGTAATCGTAGGCGCGGCCGGCCATGCGTTGCGCGCGTGCGGGATCGCTGACGAATCCGCCGGCATAGGCACCGTAGAGTTTCGCGCCGGCGAGTAGAGCGCCGGCGTTGTCGGGATCGCCCTGGATCATGCCGTCGATCAGCAACAGATAAGCCGGCACGCCGTCGCGCACGGTGCCGGGATCATCCTCGTTGAGGATGGCCGTGGTCAGGTTGTCGGCAAACTGGTCGGTCGCCTTGCGCATCACGCTGCCGCAGGCGCCGACCAACACGGCACAAGCCAGAACGGCGAAACGCAGGTGGCGCAATGGCGGAAGATTCGAAATCATGGGGCGCGAAGGATAGCCCAAGTCGCCATGAAATCGCAGTGAAAACGCGGTGCGATTGCGCTGCGATTCAGGATAATTCCGCAGCTTCGAGGGTATTTTCCATCAGTGTGGCAACGGTCATCGGCCCCACTCCGCCTGGCACCGGCGTGATCCACGACGCACGTTCGGCTGCTGGCGCGAATTCCACGTCGCCAGCGAGTTTGCCATCGGCGAGTCGATTGATGCCAACGTCGACTATGACGGCACCGGGTTTGATCCACGCGCCCTTGACCAGGCCCGGCTTGCCGACCGCGACAACGAGGATGTCGCCCTCTCCGACCACATGTGGCAGGTCGCGCGTGAACTTGTGACAGCACACGGTCGTGCAGCCAGCCAGCATGAGTTCGAGCACCAATGGCCGGCCGACATGGTTGGAAACGCCGACGACGACGGCCGTCTGCCCGCGCACCGGGCGATCGGTATGCGCCAGCAAGGTCATTACGCCCTTGGATGTGCACGGACGCAGTCCACGCTGGCGCAGGGCCAGGCGACCGATGTTTTCCGGATGAAACCCGTCTACATCCTTGCGCGGATCGATGCGATTGACGATGGTGTTGGCGTCGATATGCGCCGGCAGCGGCAGCTGCACGAGGATGCCGTGGATCTGCGGATCGGCATTGAGCGCATCGACCAGCGCGGTCAGTTCGGCTTGGGTCGTCGATGACGGCAGGTCGTAGTCGCGCGAGTCGAAACCGACGTGATTGCAGGCGCGACGCTTGTTGCGCACGTACACGGCCGAGGCCGCATCATCGCCCACCAGCACCACGGCCAGCCCTGGCACTGCCCTGCCCTGCGCGACGCGCCGGTCCACGCGCGCGCGCAGGCTGTCGAGCAATTCGTCGGCAATGCGTTTGCCGTCGAGTATTCTGGCGGGCATCGGAAAATCCTGCGCTGGGCGGGCGCGGCATTCTACCGTCCCGGGTGCATCCCTCAAACTCCGGCAGCGTTACAATGGCGCATCGGCACCACTCGAGGAGCTGATCATGAGCAACGAAAACCGAACCGAGATCGAGGCCGCGGCATTCCGCCGCCTGCTTCAACACCTGAACGTCGAGCGCAACGATGTGCAGAACATCGACCTGATGATACTGGCCGGTTTCTGCCGCAACTGCCTCGCCGACTGGTATCGCGAGGCCGCTGCCGAACGCGGACTGGAATTGAGCAAGGATGCCGCGCGCGCGCGCATCTACGGCGAACCCTACGCAAACTGGAAGGCCAAGTACGGCAAAGAAGCTACCGAGGAACAACTTTTCGCGCTGGCGCTGGCCGAAACCAGGCATCCGCGCGAATAAGCGCGTCAATGTACCGAGCAAACCTGCTCGATGTCCGCGTAACCGCGAAATTGCGCCTGCGCGCTGCAACCGGGGCACTGCGGATCGCGCGGCAATTTCAATTCCCGAAACGTGCCGGCAAGCGCATCGAAGCACAGCAGGCGTCCGACCAGCGGCGTGCCGATGCCGAGCAGCAATTTGATCGCCTCGTTCGTTTGCAGCAGGCCGATGATGCCAGGCAGCACGCCGAGCACGCCGGCTTCGGCGCAGTTCGGGGCATCGGCAGCAGCCGGCGGTTCGGGGAACAGGCAGCGGTAGCACGGCGAATCGTCGCGGCGCGCGTCGAATACGCTGACTTGTCCCGTAAACCGATGCACGGCGCCGTAGACCAGCGGCAGCGCCAAGCGTCGGCAGGCAGCATCGAGCAAGTAGCGCGTCGGAAAATTGTCGGCACCGTCGATCACCACGTCGTGATCGCGGATCAGGCTTTCGACGTTCGCCGCACGCAGGCGCTCGCGGCGCGTTTCGATGCGAACGCCGGGATTCAAGGCATTCAGCGCGACGCGTGCGGACTCGGTCTTGGCGACGCCCACGCGATCATTGGTGTGCAGCACCTGCCGCTGCAAGTTGGATTTTTCCACCTTGTCATCGTCGATCAGCGTCAGCGTGCCGACGCCGGCCGCGGCCAGATACAGCCCGGCCGGCGATCCGAGGCCACCGGCGCCGATCAGGGCGACGCGCGAATCCAGCAGGCGCTGCTGGCCGGCCGCGCCGACTTCGGGCAACAGCAGGTGCCGCGAATAGCGCTCCGCCGCATCGGCGTCAAGCGCGCCGCGATCCACCGGCAGGCCTTCAGCAGTCCAACGCACGAAGCCGCCATCGACCGAGGCAAGCTGCGAATAGCCGATTCCTTGCAGCGCCATCGCCGCATGCAACGAGCGCTGGCCGTGTGCGCAACTGAGCAGCAGCGGCGCATCGAGTTGGGGCACGATGGTGGCGATGCGATCCAGGATTTCGCCCAGCGGCACGCCGATCGCACCGGCCGGCTTGCCTGCGGCGCGCTCGTCATCTTCGCGCACATCGATCAGGATGGCTCCGGCTTGCTGGCGTCGCAAAGCATCCGCAGGAGAAATTCGCTCGATGGCCATGCGCGAATTATACGCGGACGAATTATTCGCGGACTATCGGGGCCAACCGGGGAGCGGCAATATTTCGACGATGTCGCCAGCTGCGAAAACATGCTCGCCTTCGGGCAGCAGGATCAGGGCGTCGGCATCGGCAACGCCGCGCAACATGCCGGAGCCTTGCCGCGGGTGCGGCGTCGCCCACAGCACGGCGTTTTCATCGCATTGCAGGCGGGCACGCTGGAACTCGGCGCGCGTATGGCGTTTGTCGATTCCGGTTTGCAGGCGCGCACGCAGGGTGAATCCAGCCTGCGGCGCACCGGTCAGCGCGTCCAGCGCCGGCTTGAGCAGGGCAAGACAGGTGGCGAAGCCGGATACGGGATTGCCCGGCAATCCGAACAGCAGTGCCTGGCCGATCTCGCCAAACAGGAACGGCATGCCGGGTTTGATGCGAACTTTCCAAAAATGCACCTTGCCGATTTCAGCGAGCAGGCGCGGCAGAAAATCCGCTTCGCCGGCCGACACGCCGCCACTGCTGACGATGAGATCGGCGTCGGCGCTTGCGCGTTGCAACGCATCGCGCAATGCGGCCGGATCGTCGCGCACGCGTTCGTGGCGGACGAGTTCCACGCCCAGCGTTTCGAGCAGGCTGCCGAGACTGTAGCGATTGCTGTCGTGGATCTGGCCGAAGCCGAGCGGATCGCCGGGCGCCACCAGTTCATCTCCCGTGGTGAGCAACACGGCGCGCGGGCGCCGTGCGACGGAAACGCCCGTCATGCCGAACGATGCGAGCACGCCGAGTTGGGCCGGACCGAGCCTGCATCCGTGTTCGAGTGCGGTATCGCCTGCGCGGTAATCCTCACCGGCGGGACGCACGTTCGCAGAGGGCATAGTGCCCGGCAAGACGACGACATGATCGGCCTCGATGCGCGCCGCTTCTATGCGAGTATTTTCCTTCATCACTACGGTGTCCGCACCCGGCGGCAGCGGCGCGCCGGTCGTGATGCGCACGCAGGTATCCGCCTCGACATGCGGGGCCGCGCGACCACCGGCAAAAATCTCGCCTATCAGGCGCAAGCGCTTTTCGCCCGAAGCCGGCAAGTCGGCGGCACACAGAGCGAATCCATCCATCGCCGAATTGGCGAAACCGGGCACGTCGTGCGGCGCGATCGCGTCGTTTGCCAGAATGCGGCCGGCCGCGGCCGACAGCGGAATGGTTTCTGCCGACAGCGCACGCACCCGGGCGATCGTCACGATGAACGCACGCGCTTCTTCGACGCCGAGGCCGGTCGGGAAGATATCGTCTTCTTCAGCCATGTGCGCCTTGTTGCCACTGCCGGAAATCTTCCGGGGTGTTGAGATTGCCGAATTCCAGCGGCCGTGTCGAAAAATCGGCGAGCGCCCGGTGCAGGCTTTGCTGCCAACGTACCACCGGCATGTCGTTTTGCAACGCGGTTTCGGCGTTCGCGATCAATTCGCAGCGGTACATGGCGAACAACGGCTGCACGCGCGTGCCGTCATTGACCGCAACGACATCGCGGTTTTCGACCTGCGCGACATCGTGCAGGCGCACGGCGAGATCGCGCGGCGGCTGCGGACAGTCGACCGGAACCGTCAACAGCCATTCGCTCTTGCACACGCGCAGCGCGGCAGCGATGCCGGCGAGCGGACCGCGAAATCCGCGCCCGCCATCGGCAATCACCGGCGCAAATTCGGCGTAGCGATCGGCATTGCGGTTGGCGCAGATCACGATGGTGTTCGCCTGACCGCGCAATGCGGCGATTACGTGCGCGATCAGCGGGCGACCGGCCAGCCGCAGCAGGCCCTTGTCTTCGCCGCCGATCCGGCGCCCTTCCCCTCCGGCAAGTATCGCGGCAGTGATGTCGGAAGGGTCGAAGGCAGCCACGATTTACCTTTTCTTGGCGTTGCGCACCACACGTTTTCGCTTCTTCACCTGACGTTCCGTCAATTCGTTCTTGCGCCCGGCGAAGGGATTTTCGCTTTCGCGAAACTCGATGCGCACCGGCGTGCCTTCGAGTTTGAAGCGCTTGCGGAAAAAGTTTTCCAGGTAGCGCCGGTAGCCGGTAGCGATGTGCTTGGTGCGGCTGCCGTGGAGCACGATGGTCGGCGGATTGCTGCCGCCCGGATGCGCGAACTTCAGCTTTGGGGCGTGGCCACGCACCAGCGGCGGCTGATAGCCCTTGTAGGCGGCTTCCAGCGCGCGGGTCAACTCGGCGGTGCCGAATTCGCGCGTCGCCGACGCGTGCGCGCGATCGATCGCTTTCATCAGTTCGGCGATACCGCTGCCGTGCAGCGCGGAAATCGTCACCACGCGGGCGTAGCCGACGAAATCCAGCTTGCGTGCGAGCGAGACGCGGCATTGCTCGCGCTCGTAGGTGGAAAGACCATCCCATTTGTTCACCGCGATCACCAGCGCGCGGCCTTCATCGAGCACGAGTCCGATCAAGGTTGCATCCTGCTCGGATACGCCCTCGCGCGCATCCAGCAAGACCACGGCGACGTTCGCCGCGGCGATGGATTGCAGGGTCTTGATGACGCTGAATTTCTCGATCGCTTCCTCGACGCGCGCACGCCGGCGCACGCCGGCGGTGTCGATGAGCGTGTAGCGTTTGCCGTCGCGATCGAGCGTGACGTAGATGGAATCGCGGGTGGTGCCGGCGATGTCGGAGACGACCACGCGTTCCTCGCCGAGCAGACGGTTGACGAGCGTGGACTTGCCCACATTCGGGCGACCGACGATGGCCACGCGCACGCCATTGTTGGCGCTCTCCACGGCCAGCGCATCGGGATCGAGCGCCGGCAATCCGGCGAGTACAGCCTCGATAAGTGCGGGCACGCCACGCCCGTGCGACGCCGCGAGCGCCAGCGGCGCGGAAAATCCCATTGTGGAAAATTCCGCAAGTGCGGCATTTTCGTCGAGGCCGTCGGTCTTGTTGACGGCGAGCAGCACCGGCTTGCCGCTGCGGCGCAGGGCATCGAGGATGTTGCGATCCGCAGGCAGGAGTCCTTCGCGCGCGTCGACCACGAACACAACGCGGTCGGCCTCGGCCACGGCCAATTGCGCCTGACGCGCGGTGAGCGCGCCGATGCCTTCCTTCTCGCCGGTCAGGCCACCGGTATCGACGACCACGAACTCGCGCGCACTCTGCCGGCACACGCCGTATTGGCGGTCGCGCGTCAACCCGGGCAGGTCGTGCACGAGCGCGTCGCGCGTGCGCGTGAGCACGTTGAAGAGCGTTGATTTGCCGACGTTGGGGCGGCCGACGAGTGCAACTACAGGAAGCATTGGACCACCCTCACCCGCGCCTGCGGGCGCGGCCTCTCCCGCCAGCGGGAGAGGCAAAAGACGTTACTTGCCGACGCGATACGCGCCGACTACTCCATCAATGTCTTCGACATAGACGGTATCGCCAACGACCAGCGGCGCGGCCTGGATGGCATGTTTGGACAGGCGCACGCGTGCAGCGAACTTGCCGTCGCTCGCAGCCAGCCAATGCACCCAGCCTTCCAAGTCGCCCATGACGACGGCATCGCCAACCGTGCTCGCTTCGCCGAGCCAGCGGTACTTGAGGCCGTCCTGTTTCCAGTTCGAGGCGCCGGTGCGCAAGTCCAGCGCCCACACTTCAGAATCGGCATCGACGACGTAGATCTGCGTCGAAGCAAGCGCGACGCCGGTATAACTCGACAGCGGATGCGTCCACAACGGCCGCCCGGAGTCGGCAATCAACGCCGCGGTCATGCCCTGGTAACCGGCGGCGTAAACCACGCCATCGG
>Ga0207654_10001666_pt1 | contig 11606 bp, 17 predicted proteins | sample KBSC64metaG_FD_184355 | JGI IMG/M metagenome (GOLD analysis project Ga0207654, IMG submission 184355) | Corn rhizosphere microbial communities from Kellogg Biological Station, Michigan, USA - KBS C6-4 metaG (SPAdes) (version 2) | ecosystem: Host-associated > Plants > Roots > Rhizosphere > Soil...
CGAAATTATTGACTGACTCAGTACCTGGTTGTTAAAGCCAGGCCATTAAATCTATCCAATTCGGTATCAGAAAGAAATACAGCGTCTCCCCCATTCTTTAAATTAAGTTCGATCATCTCATCTATGATATCATCCACTACATCTGTCTGATCAGCCTGCTCATCCGGCACCAGTTCAATAGTACCGTTTTCTAAACGGGCCGGCTGAAAATAACCCTGCTTAATAAATAAGGTTTTCCCTTTCCCGTCCTGAACCGCATCCCAGATATCATGGTAATCGGTCACCAGTTTACCCGTGCCCAATGCACCGGAAAGTTCCTGCAATCTTTCCTTGTTATTATTCGAGTTGATCTGTTTGATCAGCGGCCATGCTCCCTCAATAATATGATGCGCTTTTTCATTCTGTCTGCTTCCATTGAGATGACCAACGATGATTTCTTTACGATCGGCAATTTTCAGATACTGATGATAGTTAGATTCTTCAGTGCATAGTAAGACCGGCAGCGGATTTTCCCGCACTATCTTATTTAACTGTTTATCCACCCGGTTGAAAAACTCCAGCATCAGGCTGGTTTGTCTGCTGCCCAGCGCGGCATCCGTTCTGTCCACAGGATGCAGACTGAGGTTTTCAATGGGGAAAATTTGCTCCACCTCTTCTTTAACCTGATCATTTAATGCCTCAATCAACCGTGCTTTATCCCTGCTTAATACCAGCACAAAATAAGCAGATGCCTGGTGGAGGGCTCTGATCAGATCCCTGGTTGCAAAAGTCCTGTCAATAACCACCCGGTTTTCAACCGGAAGGGGCAGGCGGATATATTCTGCGATATGATCATTTACAAAAAGTACCAACCCATCCGAATTATAAGTATGATTAATCGTCTCCGCCAGCGCATTCATTTTATCAACCAGTAAGCGGGCGAGCCGCTTGTCATAGCCATTCAGTAACCGTAGTTCAGCCTCCCTGATCAGATTCTTTAAAAGAATGGGATCCTGACCGTCATCCGGTTTGGTTCTGTGGGTTTTTAAAATAATGGTTACGCAACAATCAGACGCTTCCTTTTTCAACTTTTCGAGAATCTTTTCCATAATTTTTTAGTTTAACGGCTTTCGGATTGCCAACGGAGAGTATAAGCTAATTTATCGGGGTTTAGTCTCCTGATTCCCCCTCCTGATATACAACCAGGCTCACATTTTGTTACCGTTTAACCGGGGAAATGAGGGTTATTTTTGTTAACTTCAGTCCCAGCTCTTTTAGGAACCGGTTTTATCATTCACCCGCTAAATTCACATTTATGTCCGGAAAGAATATTACCGAAAAAACCAACGACAATCAACCCCGCTGGTTTACCATCTTAAGGATTGTATTGGGTCTGATCCTGATGTGGAAAGGAATTAGTTTTATCCGTGATACCGCCCTGTTAAAAAACATGATCCAGCAAACAGGTGTGGAGGCGTTTTCCAGCAATTCAGATAGATTGTCATTGCTGGTTGCCGTTATTAATATGCTGGGCGGGCTATTTATTGCCTGCGGTCTTTTTACACGTACTTCTTCCATCGTGCAAATTCCGATACTGGTCATTGCTACCTTTTTTGTAAATATTAAAGCAGCCGGTGAAAGCAGTTCCGAATTGGTCCTTTCGGTTATCGTCCTGTTTTTACTGATCCTCTTCGCCATAAAAGGAAGCGGCGCCATTTCAGCAGATGAATACTTCCGCAGTTATTATAAGGCGGGGAATGAAGAGGGGAATACGAAGAGTTTTTTTAAATAATATATAACCGGATTGTGCCGTGGATAGTATATTGTGGATAGACTTCAGGCGCGAATTCAAACCTGATGTCCGTCAACGGTCAACCGTCATTCGTCAACTCTCTTATTCCAGCGTCTTAATAAACTTCAGCGCTTCCGCCTCATGCGCGGGGCCGTTCGTGAAAGAGTCATAAGTGAACCGGATCTTTCCTGATTTATCGATCACAAAGGTTTCCCTCCCGGATATCATGAACCTGCTTTTAACGCCAAATAATTTCAGTACCTTATTACCCGGATCGCTGAGGAGCGTAAAAGGCAATTGATGATTGAGCTGAAAATGTTTATGACTTTCCACCGACGCTGAATTAACGCCCACAACCATGGCTCCTGCATTGGTAAAATCCGAATAGCTATCCCTGAAGGAACAGGCTTCCCTCGTGCAAACGGGGCTTTCGTCCTTCGGATAGAAATAGATCACCAGGATTTTCTTCCCGATATAATCTGAAACATCAAAAAGACTATCATTCTGGTCTTTCAGGGAGAAAGACGGCACAGTATCTCCGGGGGCCAGCGTTTTACGCTGCGCATTGCAGGCCAGGAAAAGCCCGGCAAACAGGGATGTGGTCATCATAAATTTTATTAAAGATAGCCGGGATCTGCCCCCCAAATACAAAAAAAGCCGGCCTTGCAGCCAGCGCTCTGTATCCATCTGATACATAAATTTATTTATAACTGACATTCAGTTTTATTTATAACTGACATTCAATGTAATCGGTACACTTAACGCCTTTGAAACAATACAATTGGCCTTTGCTCCTTCCGCAATCTCTTTAAATTTCGCTTCATTTACTCCGGAAACAACTGAACCTTTCAATTCCAGGTGAATACCCGTAATGGTCAAAGTCGCCATATCCAGATCGAGGGTGGCTTCGGTATCCAGATCACCTGGAGTGAAGCCCGCCTGGGTTAATGCTGCTCCAACCGCCATAGTAAAACAGCCGGCATGCGCCGCCGCGATCAGTTCTTCCGGATTGGTTCCGACACCCTGCTCAAAACGGGTCTTAAAGGAATACTGCGTTTTGTTTAACGTGGTGCTCTGGGTAGAGATTTCCCCCCTGCCCTCTTTCAATGTTCCGTTCCAATGTGCTTTTGCTGTGCGTTTCATGATGTTGTATTTACAGCTTTTACAATTTAACCGGCTTTTTGTTCAGATCATCCAAAACAACCAGCAGCCGGGAAAATAAAAAAGGATATAAAAGTCTTTTATTAGGAGTTTTATTTATTTTTGCAGCATAAAAACGACGAAATGTTTTCTAAAACCTGTGAGTATGCTATTCGGGCCATGATTTTTATAGCGCAGAAATCAAAGAACGGGTACAAAACAGGCATTAAGGAAATTGCAAAGGGAATTGATTCCCCGGAATATTTTATTGCCAAGATCCTGCAAAGCCTCAGCCGTCGCGGCCTGGTTCAGTCCCTGAAGGGGCCGAACGGCGGTTTTTACCTGGATAAGCAATCCTTAAAATTTTCCCTGGCGGATATCGTGAAAGCGGTTGACGGCGACAAAATTTTTTCCGGATGCGCGCTGGGCCTTGACTTTTGTTCCGAGTCCAAGCCCTGCCCCATCCACCATGAATTTAAAAAAATAAGGAAGGAACTGGCCGATATTTTACAGGATGCCAAACTGGGTGCTTTTTATGAACAATTTGAAAAGAACCTGGCCTTTCTGAAACAGCGGTAATTTTTTTTGAAATAATAAAGGATAAAAAGGTATTAATATATTGTAACTTATGAACATCAGCCTGCACCAACCCGTGGGATTGATCCTTTTTCTTTCCCTGCTCCTGCTGCTTCTCCTGATCGCGGTAATTTATTTAAAAATCAAAACCGGGGAAGTGCTGGACGCGAATAAAAAGCGCAAGACTGAAAACGAAGCCGGGCGTTTTCAGCAATACCTCGGTAACCTGGACAGCAGGCAGATCGAAACCCTGCTGAATCTGAAGCAGGAAAAAAATTCCGGAAAGAAATCTTCCGGGTCTTCTTCCGCAGTCAGCAGAACGGGAGGCATGCTGCTGATTCTGCTTTTCCCGGTAACCCTGCTTGCTCAATCCCCCTCCGGTTCAACCAATATCTTCAGCGAAGCCGGTTTTCTCATCGTTATCAGCCTGGTGCTGATCCCGGTTCTCCTGGGTATCGTACTCATGGTCGTAAAAGTGATGAACGTTTTAAAACAAACCCGGATCCGGAGGGCTCAGGAAGAAGCAGAGAAACTTGCGGAATGGCTGGCTGCCCTGCCGGACGAAGAATTGGCAAAAACCCTGTTGAAACGAAAACAGGCGTTGGACTATCAGCTCAGCAACCGGGAACTTTCAGGACATGAAACGGCAGAAGATGAAAAAGGCCTCATCAATATTAAAACCAATGCCGGTCTCCCGGTAGTGGCCGTCAAAAAGAAAGCGCTGAAGCGCCCCAATATCGATCCGGCCTTATCAAAACTCATCCTCTGGTATATAGGAACCGCCACCTTCTGGCTGTTGTTCGGTACCAGCGTTGGCGAATACCTGGGAATAAAATTTGTTGCGCCCGATGCCGACCACCTCAGCTGGCTGAGTTTCGGACGGCTTCGCCCGGTGCACACGAATGCCGTATTCTGGGGCTGGGCATCACTGGCCATGCTGGGTCTGGGTTATTATATCGTTCCCATGGTCAGTAATACGCCCCTGGCCAGTATTAAAAAAGGCTGGTGGACCCTGATCCTCATCAATGCGTCCGTCATTTTGGGAACTATCTGCCTGATGGCCGGCATCAACAATGGCGGAGGTGAATACCGGGAATACATCTGGCCGGTCATGGCATTATTCGCGATCGGACTGGTCATTACCCTGGGTAATTTTTTAAAAACCGTTGGCAAAAGGACCACCAAAGAAATTTACATTTCCAACTGGTATATTATTTCAGCGGTTATTTTTGCGCTCGTTATTGTGCTGGTCGCGTACGGTCCCTGGTGGCAGGACGGCCTCGGTGAAACCATCGCGCAGGGTTATTATATGCACCAGGGCGTCGGCATGTGGTTCATGCTGTTTACCCTGGGCATCGTGTACTATTTTCTGCCGCAGCAATTAAACAAACCGATTTATTCTTATAGTCTGGGCATCCTCGCATTCTGGACGCAAATTCTTTTTTATACCTTAATCGGATCCCATCATTTTGTTTTCAGCCCAATCCCCTGGTGGCTGCAGACCGTGGCCATCGTAGGCAGCATGGGCATGGTCATTCCGGTTGTGGCCGGCACTACCAATTTTCTCATGACCTTCAAAGGCGCCTGGTATAAAATTCCCGGGAGCTATACCCTGCCCTTCTTCCTGGTCGGCATCATCTTCTATTTTACCGGATCCACCCAGGGAACGGCCGAAGCGTTCCGCTCCACGAACTTGTTCTGGCATTTCACCGACTTTACGGTGGCGCATTCTCACATGACCATGTACGGCATCATCTGTTTTTTTGTATGGGCCGGCATCTATGCAGTCATTCCGCGGCTAACCGGCAAGGAACCACCACAGATCACGGTGGGCGCCCATTTCTGGCTGGCCCTGATCGGATTATTATTCTATACCGTTCCCCTGATGTATGGCGCCACCCTCAAAGGAATGATGTGGGTTGCCGGAAAACCTTTTATCGACGGCGTGGTGTTCATGGCGCCTTACTGGTTATGGCGCGCCATCGGAGGAAGCCTGATGTGGTTCTCTCATTTATTCTTTGCCTACAATATCTATAAAATGCTTGCGGGAAGCAATGAACCGGATGTGAAGGATCTGGCGCTGGAAAAAATGGAGAAAAAATCTGCAGCTGCTAATTATTAAATCATGGAACTATTCGATAACCATAAAATATTATTCAGAACGGCTTTCCTGTTCTTCGCGGGACTGACCGTTCTGGTAGCCATTCTTCCTGCACTGAACAATCAAAAGAACTTTGCACCCCTGCCCAATGCCGAACCCCTGAGTGCCGATGCTGTAAAAGGAAAGGCAATTTATATTGCCAACGGCTGTGTCGCCTGCCATACCCAGCAGGTGCGGAATGTGGATATGGATAAGGTATGGGGCGAACGCCCTTCCATTGCGGCGGACTATGCCGGAAACCACCGTACCGATTTCTGGCGCAATACCGCTACCCTGATGGGTTCGGAGAGAACCGGCCCGGATTTGACAAATATCGGCAAAAGACAACCCAGTAAGGAATGGAACCTCGTCCATCTTTTTAATCCGAGAAGCGTGGTGGAAGCATCGGTGATGCCCGCCTATCCCTGGCTCTTTGAAATAAAAGACAGTGCGGACAAAGGAGATGTCGTTGTGAATGTGCCGAAGGATTTTCTCAACGGACAAACCGGTAAAGTTGTGGCAAAGCCGGATGCATTATACCTCGTTGCCTATCTCCAGTCATTAAAACAAACGAAACTTCCCGATGGAAAGCCCGCGCCGGAATTTCTTTACAAAAAAGAAGTTGAGTCTGCTGCCAATGGTACCAGCAAGCCTGCGGCAGCAGATGGCGTTGCCCTGTACACGGCTAACTGTCAGAGTTGCCACCAGGCAAACGGAGAGGGCCTGAAAGGCGCTTTCCCGCCTTTGAAAGGAAGTCCTATCGTGCTGGACGAAAATCCGGAAACCATGATTAACATTATCATGAACGGCTACACCGGCCGCATTCAGGAAGGATTCGGACCCATGCCGGCTGTTGGCACCAATAACAACCTGAGTGCAGAAGAGATCACAGCTATCATGAATCATGAGAAATCAAGTTGGGGGAATAACGTCAAACCCGTTACCGTGGACGAAGTGAAAAAAGTGGTCGACTTTCTGAAAATAACATCAAACAATAAATAAATGAAAAAAATATTGTTTTTGCTTACCGGTCTACTGCTCCAGATCTGCAGCCTGGCCTGTCCCGCCTGCGAAGCGCAGCAGCCAAAGATTTTGCGCGGCATCACCCATGGAGCCGGGCCCTCGGGGAAATGGGACTATTTCATTGTTGGCGTAGCCGTGGTTATTGTTGTGTTTACGCTTTTTTATTCGGTAAAATGGCTGATCCGTCCCGGAGAAAATTCGCCACAACACATAAAAAGGCTCATACTAAATCCCGAATAAGATGGATGACAAAAGCACCATATTCATTTTTCTGGACGGCGATCCCAAGCCCATTGCTACCTTTGCTTCTCCGGCCAGTTTTGAACTGGATACCCGGAAGCTGGTCGATGGGAATCACCGCCTTCAGATCGTCAGCCGGGACCCCGGCGGTAAAGAGGGTATTCGTATCATTCCGTTTGTGGTGAGAAACGGTCCCGCCATTGCCGTGGAAGGCATAAAAGAAGATGCTGTTGTGGATGGTGTGCTGCCGCTGATGATCAATGCCTATGGCAAGGGTGATCAGAAAAAATTCCTGATTGCCGGCAGTGAAACACCACAAACCATCCCTTCCTGGGTCTGGATCCTGATCATCGGGTTTTTCGGCTGGGCGCTTTATTACTTCGTTACCTATATTTCTATTAAACCGTGAATTGTATGGAGGAAAAAAAAGAATTACTGAACCTGGAGGATATCAAAACCCTGGTGGACAGTTTCTACGGAAAAGTAAGATCGGATGAACTGCTGGCGCCCATCTTCAACGAAAGGATCCGGGATAACTGGCCCGTACACCTGGAAAAGATGTACCGGTTCTGGCAAACCGTTTTGCTGGGTGAACACACGTATACGGGAACTCCTTTCCCGCCACATGCGAATCTGCCGGTTGATAAATCCCATTTTGAACAATGGCTTAAATTATTCAAAGAAACACTGAACGAACAGTTCAGCGGGGAAAAAGCAAAGGAGGCCAAATGGCGTGCAGATAAGATGGCGGAGATGTTTTTGCTCAGAATAAATTATTTCCGGGAGCAGGGATTTAAGAGTATTATATAATAAGAAGACCCTCATCATGACTATGACCGCGAAACCCATCAAAAGAAGCCAAAGCCTGGTAAAACTTTCCAGGGAACACCATTTCAGTTTGCTCTTCGGCTGGAAAATAAGGCAGGGAATAAAAAATAATACGGTGCTTTCCCGTATGGTTCCCTATGCTGAATATTTCTGGAAGCATCATCTGCTGCCTCATTTCAGAGAAGAAGAGGAAATTCTTTTTGTTCCGGCCTCCGATCCACTGGTGCTTAGGGCAAAGGAAGAACATGTGGAGATCCGTCAGTTGATCGAATCGCTTTTGGATCCTCAGGATGTTACGCTGAAAGCACAGCTGCTCCTCCTGGCTGATCAGCTGGATAAACATATCCGTTTTGAAGAAAGAGAATTGTTTCCGCACCTCGAAAAGATTTTACTTCCCGATCAGCTCGAGCGCATTGGCAGGCAATTGCAGGAAGCCGCCGGACCGGAAGAAGAAGACCGTTACGAAGATGCGTTCTGGAATGTAAAATCTTCTTTATAAATCATGCCGGATCCCCCTTCCCCTGCTCAGCAAAACCGGATTCAGATTACTGTCCTTTATGAAGACGATGTTTATGAACTGGAAACCTTTGCCGGGGAATACCGAAATCTGATGATGCTGATCTTCGACAAGATCTACACAGAAGAATTTGGAGAATGCAGAGGAATGGGACGCTGCGGTACCTGTATGATAGAGATCCTGAGCGATCATCCTGCATTGGGTTCCATGGAAAGAAATGAGGAATCCACCATCAGAAAAATCACCCCGCCCCGGAAGGATATTCGTTTGTCCTGCCAGCTCTTAGTCAATTCCAGCCTGCAGGGAATAAAAGTGAAAATATTGAGGGAGGGTCAATAAAGATGAAGTGCCCGGAGCTGAGAGAATACATTCTCCACCATCCGGTCGCACCGGGAAAGATGAAAATGGAGAATGTCTTCTTTCTTATAATAATGACTTAAAGATTCTCTTAAGAGCGTTTTGGCGCGGTTCAGCCGCACTTTCACATTGGCTTCACTGATCTCCAGGCATTCCTTCGTTTCCACGATATTCATGTTCTCAATTTCCCGCATAACAAACACCGTCCGGTATATTTCGGGAAGCTTCCGGATGGCCTCTTCCAGAATGGTCTTTAATTCCGCATTGATGGTTTTGGACGCAGGGGTTTGCGCATCTGCGGGATAGAAAGAGGGGATTTCATTATTCATCATAAGATCATTCAGGTGTAAGGACAATTTTCTTTTTTTAAGCCGGAGCAGGCTTTCATTGATGAGTATCCTGGTCAGCCAGGTGGAAAAGCTGGATTTAAAAGCAAACTTTCCCAGGTTTTCATAGGCTTTTATATAAGTCACCTGCATTATATCCTCCACTTCCGCATCATCATTGATAATGGACATGCCCACGCGATAAAGACGGGCATTATAACGCCTGATAATGAGCACATAGTAATCCTTCTCCCCCTGTAAAATACGGGCAATGATTTCATGATCAGAAATCGCTTCGGTTTCGGAAGGCTGCAGGTGATTCAAATTGTCCATAAATCTTTCGATTAGAGTTGCGCAATCCGGAAAGGTTACAAAACTACTTAATATTTTCCTGTAACCTTTTGTAACGATCCAACTCTAATTGGTATTCAACTAATTAAAATCAGGAAAATGAAAATGCTTAAAACCTTCGCAGCCTGGGCAGTTTTTCCCATGGCACTGTTATTCCTTCAGCCGCAATCCGGGTTTGCCCAGCAAACGCCAAAGCTTGCCGATGATGAAATCGCTTCGGTAGCCGTTGTTGCCAATCAGAACGATATCGATTTTGCAAAAATCGCGGAGAAAAGATCTAAAAATGCGGAAATCCTGAAATTTGCCCGGACGATGGCTGCGGATCATCAGTCAGTTATCGATCAGGCAGTTGCCCTGGTTACCAAATTAAAAGTGACACCGAAGGATAACGCTGTAAGTAAGAAAATGGCCGCCGATGCGAAAAAGACGCAAAAGATGTTGAACGCCAAATCCGCGAACAGCTTCGATAAAGCTTATATCGACAACGAAGTGGCCTACCATAAAGCCGTTATCGCAGCCGTTGAAACCGTACTCATTCCCCAGGCGCAGAATGCAGAATTAAAAGCCCTGCTGCAGGCGGTTGTCCCAACATTGAAAACCCATTTGGAACATGCTGAAATGGTCCAAAGCCATATTTCCAAGTAATGAATATCCGAAACCCCCGGGGAAACAGCCTGCTGATCCTGGCATTTCCCCTCATTGTACTGAGCAGTTGTTCTTCTGCCCCTGAAAAGTATATCCCCAAAACCGATACGGTGATGATTTCCCAAATGAAATTTCAACCCGCTGAACTCACCGTTCATAAAGGTGATACCGTGGTCTGGGTCAATAAGGATATGGTTGCGCATGATGTAACCCAGGTACCCAGTAGTACATGGAGCTCCAAAAGCCTGGCGCCCGGGCAATCCTGGAAAATGTCCGTCGAAGAAAGTGACGATTATTTTTGCAGTGTCCACGTTGTGATGGTAGGAAAACTGATTGTACAATAAGTAAAAAATAAAAAATAAAAAGTAAAAAGTAAAAAAGGGTTCCCGATTTTTTTACTTTTTACTTTTTATTTTTTACTTTTTACTTTTTAATGAACCCTCTCCCTTCTCTCCTTCAATTCCCTCCAAGTTGTCAGAATGATCCCCTGATCCTGTAATGCTTTCTTAAATACCGGATTGATCATGGTCAGCAAATCTCCTTTACGCACCGGTCCGCTGTCCGTAATGTTTTTAAATACGGAAGAAGGATCCGTGCAGTGCATGATGATCATGGTAATTCCGGGTTTGAGGGATTTCAGGGCATCAATATATTTTGCTGTTTTGTAGACCTGCAATTTTTGATCGTTTTCTGCGATGTCCGCGGGTATCTTCCATTCATAAGTTGTATTGTGCAGATCATCCAATACCGGTAATCCGGCATTCCAGAGCATTTTTCCGATTTGGCGGGCCTGATTAATAAAGGCATCCGATAAATGCATCTGTTCCTGTATGAGTTCATCCTTTCCTCCGGGAACCATTACCGGAATATGATTCTTTATTCCCAGGTTCACATAACGCATGAGAAATTCAGCAGTTCCGTAAACCGTTCCCATATGAGTATCCAGATGCGTGGGTTCGAACCCCATGGTCCTTGCACGGTCAAGCTGAGCGGTCATCTCCGCCTCCACTTCATCTGCCGTGGCGTGTTTTACCACGTCTTCCACCGCAGGCCATAAACAGCCTTCCGGATCTGTGAGTCCGGGCACATTTTTCTTTCCCGCTAACGGCTGCCAGCGATACTCTTTCCATTCTGAAGTAAGGGTCAGGTGGAGACCGGCATCAATTTCCGGATGCTGTTTAAGGAAATGGATAAAAGCCGGAACCCAGGGGCAGGGCATCATAACACTCACAGAAGTTGCAACACCTTTTGTCAACGCTTTGATGGCTCCCTGGTTGGAGCTATAACTCATTCCCGCATCATCCACATGGAGAATCACTACTCTGGCGCCTTTTGGAAAACCCAGCCGCTCCGCATAAGTCGTGTCCGGAACCTGCGCATATAGAAAAACGGGCAGAAAACAGATAAAAAGCAGGATGCCGCTCTTGCCCCGAGGCAAAAGCAGACGGATTTTGTTAACTATCATATGGCAATTTGATATTTAAAGGTAGGAAGCCATGTTGATTAAGGTCCTGAATTGGACTGAAAATCGCCCCAAACCCCCCTTTTTTGCTGATTTTGAGATTTTTTTGCCCGGAAATACGATCTAATTGCCGCTCATACCTATTATTATGCCATTCATATTACTATGTATTGCATAGTACATACTTTAACCCTTATCTTTGTTATGTCAACAAGAAACAAACCAATTAA